>Ga0129316_1000012_pt1 | contig 170520 bp, 150 predicted proteins | sample Cm1ome_2_FD_94429 | JGI IMG/M metagenome (GOLD analysis project Ga0129316, IMG submission 94429) | Eastern black-and-white colobus group fecal microbial communities from Wisconsin, USA - Cm1022B metagenome | ecosystem: Host-associated > Mammals > Digestive system > Large intestine > Fecal...
AAATGCCGGCAGCCAATTAGCCCAGCTGTTAATAATAAACTCAATATGTATAACCAATTTTAGTTTTTTAAATTTATAAATTTAAAGTTTTTCTATTATGAACAAAAAGTTTTTAAGTGCAATCCTGTTCGGAGCTTTGATGGTTTCGTCAACGGGAACATTTGTGTCTTGTAAAGACTACGATGATGACATCGACCAAATCAACAAGAAATTGGAAGGTGTTGAAGCAACTGTCGCAGATCTTCAGAAGAAGATTGGTGATGGTGCTTTTGTAAAATCAATTACTCCGGCTGCTGATGGCTTCACTGTCACAATGAGCGATGGCTCTTCTACTACTATTACCGGTATCAAGGGTGATAAGGGTGAAGCTGGTAAAGATGGTGCCGAATGGACTATCATTGATGGTTACTGGGCTTGTAACGGTGAGAAAACCACTGTAAAGGCTGAGGCTGTTGATGGTAAAGACGGTCAGAAAGAAGTTGAAAAGAGAGAAGATGGCTGGTATCTGTGGAATGGTACTGCATTTGAGAAAGTAACGGTTGATACTCCTGCTGTTGTAGGTGTACCTTACTATCAGGAAGATGCAACTGATCCCAACTATGTTATTATGCACATTTTCGATGCAAACGGAAAGAATGAAAAGACAATCCGCTTGCCGATGACTGAAGGTTTGGCTCAGATTGCTATGTTAAGCAGTAGCGATTTGACTATCTATTATTCTATCGCTACAGCCAATAAGGCTCTTCAAGCATGGGAAGGTCCTAAGGGTGCTCCTGCCAAGGGTGATTATATGATCACTTATTCTGATGATTCTTTGATGGTTCAGGTTGCTCCTAACAACTATGATCTTTCTAAGACTGCATTGAAATTGGTTAATTCTAAGAATGAGGAAGCTCCTGTAACTTTGGGTGCTGCGGTTGCATACGAAGGTTTGTACACTAGAGCTGCTGTTTCTGCAAATGGTTTGTACCAAATTCCTTTCTCTATTGAAACAATTACTGATGAGATTGTAGAGGCATATAGTGAAGATGCAGATGGAAAACGTCCTGCTTTGGCATTGGTAGCAAGTGACAAGGTACGTTCTACTTATGAAACTTCATTGGCTATAGAGACACCTGAGCCGGTAGAATCTTGGAGTTTCTATATCAATAAGAAGAATAATACAACGAATACCCTTATTGAACCGGGTAAGACAGGCACATTGAAAGCTAGAAGCAATGCGGATAAACTGTATGATGCTTTCTTGACTATGGATACTGAAACATCCGCTAATGCCAAAGCTGACTCTATCAAATATGGTATCAAAACTGATGGTTTGACTATCTCTTGTAATGCAAATGCTAAGCATTCTCTTCCATTTGTAGTACATACATTGGATGTGACTGGTAAGATTATGAAGAAAAAGCAGGTATGGGTTTCATTTGGTGAAGAAGCTGCTGAATCAACTATCACATTGGCACAACAGGCTCATACTGCAACTGCTAAGGTTGAAAATCAGAAGTTGGTAGTAGATTTTGCTGCTTATTTCGATAAGATGTCTGAAGCTGACCGTATTCTTTGGAATGCTGACGCTAACATGTATCTTGGTAATACTAATGTTTCGTTTGTTTATACAGATGAAAATACAGGTAAAGAAGTAACTGTAGAATCTATGTCTGGTTTGATTACTAAGTTTACAAAACTGCAGAAAGATGGTAAGACTGAAACTACTAATAATGCAGACTTTGCAAAATTAGGCATCAACTTTGCTGCTAACTACGGTACAGCTATATTGGGTAATGGTGTGTACACCGCTAAGTTTGCCATATATATCAGTGATAAAGAAACTCAGACTATTGTCATTCCGTTCACTATCGCTAACCCGACTGCTGCTGAAATCGCTAGTCAGTATTCATTCGATCCTGCATTCTATGCAAATGGTGTTTTGACTGTAATTGATGAAACTGCTATTGATTTGAGCACTATGATTTCTGCTAAGGACGGTGCTTCTATTGACTATACAGGTTTGAAGGCTGCTAAGGAATTGACAGTTAGCAACGAATCAACTTTGACTATGGGTGATAACGCTAAGCCTAATACAGCTTATGAAGTGAAAGGCTTGAAGGTTACTTACTTGGGTGATCGTTCATTTGATATGCCTGCATTCAATGTTAAGTTTGTAGATTCTAAGACTTATATTGCTGATATGGCAAAAGCAAGCTTCTCACTGATTTCAGGTAATGACGCTGATGCTAACAGCGATATGGTATTCTATGCAGAAAAAGCAAATGATAAAGTAACTCCGAAGATTGTAAACTTCTATAAGGTAACTAATGCAGGAGGCAAGTTTGTTGCTGATGATAAAGTGGCTATCGATGGATTTAAAGCATTGGTAAATGATGCTGATAAGGCATTTGCTTCTGACTTAATTAAGGTTGAAGCATCTGAAAACGATATCAAGGTTACAGCTCTGAAGAGAATCACAGTAGATACAAATGTAGTTGTTCCTGTTAAGTTGACTGTAACTAATGCAGATGGCTCTAAATCACCTGTATACACTTCATTCACAGTAACAGTAAAAGCATATCCTGTTCAGTAATCATTCACTTTGGTGATTGATGCCTGAAAAGGTAGCAATATCTCTTTCAAGCGAGGAAAGAAAACACTTCCTATCAACGGATGTTTCTTTCCTCGCTTTTCTCATTTTTAAAATTAATGTGATAGAGCTATCGTTATTGGAGTCTCTTTGAACAAAGTTGGTTTAGAGTGTATTTATATTTTTTTCTTATGAAAATAAAACGTGTCATTCCACAGGAAAATGAGATTTTGCAACGGGAATTTTATTTTAAATGCCGTAAAGATATACCATTGCTGGATGCGGACGGAGCTGCTGTAAAAGGCCTGAATATGGGAAATACTAAGACGGGTAATACGGGAAGTCTTTATAAAACTATTTTTGTTTGGAATTTGCCACCTGTTAAAACCTGTCCTGGGGCGAGCCAATGGTGTTCTTCTCATTGCTATAATTTATGTCAGGAGTCTGATAAATATCCGTTAAAGGAATGGTTGGTGAATTGGTGGCAAGTGGAGAATACGCCGGAAGTACTTAAAGAGAGAATAAATGAACAATTGTCAAGCGCTTCTAAACCTTGTGCCGTAAGGCTACATTCATCTGGTGATTTTTACTCTGTACCCTACATTAGCTTTTGGAAGAGCATAATAGAGCTAAACGATGATATAGATTTCTGGGGATATACTCGGTCATGGGTGATTAAAGAATTTGTAGGATACCTTGAGGGGCTTCGGATGCTTCCTAATGTAAACTTGTTCGCATCGTATGATGAAAATATGGAGATAGTACCTCCTGTAGATACGTGGAGGAAAAGTATTGTATGTTCTGAATTGGATGACCTGCTTTCTAGCTATTCTGCTGCGGAGTATTTTATATGTCCGGAGCAGTTATGTTTGATTCCTAATTGTGCTTCATGCGGATTTTGTATGAAGAAAATAAATAAAGATATTGTTTTTTTATTGCATTGAATGTGTTTTTGATTATGGATGGTTGGAGAAATAAAAATTTCTTAGTGTTGATAGGCGGTAAAAGCCGGATAGGGAAAACATCAATTGTCAATAGGTTGATAGAACTTTTCCCGCAGAAATACCAGAGGCCTATTTCATACACAACAAGGGCGCGCCGGGAAAATGAATCTGCCGGAGAATACCGATTTGTTAATTTGGAATCATTTAGCGACTTGTCTGCTTCGAACAGTTTTGTTACGGTGGACGAAGTTTATGGGAATTTATATGGAATCTCAACTGTTTCAATCAACCAGATACTTTCAGAAAAGAAAGTTCCTGTAAAAGAAGTACATCCCTCCAATTTTAATAAAATAAGGGAAAAATATGCCGGAGTAATTACCGTATTGATTGAAGGTAAGGCCATTGGGGAGGATGAAAGAACAGCAGCGGATGAAGAATTTTATTCTTTTTTGGATGTTTCTCTTTTTGACATAATAATAAGGAATGACAGAACAAACAATATAGAAGTGCCGGCTTTGGAATTGCATGAAGCCCTAAGTTCGCTTTTTAGTTTCAGTGAAAAGTTCCCGCTCCCATCTCAGATTGACGCCATAAACCGGATAGGATATGATATTATAGCAGATGAATTTACTGAAGACAAGCGGGTTACCACTCATAATTTTCATACTTCAAGTATACCGTTTTTTGAGTATGCCATAAGCAATTATATCCGGACAGGAGACAAGGTCTTGGAGGTGGGTCCTGGGCAAAATTGGTTGTTGTCTAATTTTCATTTTCCGGAAATTGATTACTATGCAATTGATGTATCCAGAAATATGATGAGCCATTTAAATACCACTTGTGGAAAGCGCATAGTTGGGAGTATTAGAAATACTTTTTTCCCTTCCAGTTCTTTTGACATTGTCATTGCGTCTTTGGCCGATCCGTTTTTCTATCCAGCTTCGCTGTCGGAAATTTGCCGGATATTAAAAACAGGAGGTAGATTAATCTTTACAATTCCTTCTTTGGAGTGGTCTTCCTGTATAAGAGATAAAGAAAATGCCAATAAGACAAAATTCTTATTGAGTAATCAGGCTTGCTCGGAAGTCTTTTCATTTACTTATTCATTAGAAGAACTCCGGAAGATGCTTGCCGATGCTGGTTTTCAGATCATTTATAGTACGGAAGTTTCTATGGACAGGTTTTCTGGTGAAGAGATAAGTCCTGCGATCAGTATGGCAGCACAAAAAAAAGCTGTTGATATATATAGTTTTATAATATTGAATGCCTTAATATGTATAAAATGAATAGTCTTTTTGAAGAGAATAATTGGTGTCCTGCCACAAAAGAACAGATACTTGAAAAGGTCACATGCCTGTTGTTAATGCATAAAAAAGGGCTGTTGGGTGGTGAGTTTATGCCCGAAGATGCTAATCCGGGTTTGGATAAAGGTTGTGCCGACAATTATCATTATTTCACATTGCCGATGGCTTTGAATTATCAGCGTAATTCTTATTATCTATGGCCGGCTGCTAACAATGCTTATAATGATGAGATGTCAAGGAAGGTCTTTAGGCCTAAAGAAGTTATCGGCATAAGTCCAGTTGAGTTGAAAGATATCCTTGTGTCATTTAAGATAGCATTGCAACCTAATAAACATGTGGATATATGGAGAAGAATCTGCGAGACAATCTGTGAACGATATGATGGTGACATCAGAAATCTGTTTTCTGAAACAAGAGGTGATGTTATACAAATTAAAAAAATAGTCCAAGAGGAAAGAAAAAAGGATTTTCCATATTTGAGTGGTAATAAAATTTGCAACTATTGGCTTTATGTCATGAGCAATTACACCTCAGTTAAATTATGTAACAGAAATTGCATCAATGTGGCTCCTGATACTCATGTTATACAAGCTACCTTCAGGTTGGGCATATTAAATCCTCAGGAAAAGGATCATTCTCGTTTAAGCGAATTGGTAGGCAATACTTGGTTCGAAATATTGGAGGATACCGGTATTTCTCCAATTGATATCCATACACCGCTGTGGTTGTGGAGCAGACGTGGTTTCCCTGAAATTATAACTCCGAATAAATGATAAAATTAAGCGTTGGGTGCAATTTTGATCCAGAGCTTCTCGTTTCTATCCCATTACTGAATAATATCTCTACTAGGGTACGGATTGGTGAGCTTTATGGTTCTGATCAAAGTTGTCATTGGCTTACTGCCAGACCCAAATACCGTTTAGTCCCTATTGATGATGTTGCCTTGGAACGTTATGTCGGTGATATTAGAAGTATGGGACTCTCTTTTAATTATACAATGAACGCGCCATATATCGGTAGCAAAAGAGAAATTAGAACGCGGAAGAAAAATATTCAAGAGCGGATCAGGTTTTTATCAGATATAGGATGTGATATGATAACAATATCACATCCTATAATTGCAGAGATGATAAGGGAGGCGGATATACCTGTGAAAATAGCTGTCAGCACAATCATGCATCTTGATACCGTCTCTCAGCTGAAAATTTTGCACGAAAGATATCACATCGACAAATTGTATAATAATCTATTGAAAAATAGATCTATAAAGTTCCTGATGAATCTTAGCAAATTTTGTTCTGACGAAGGCATAGAATTAACCTTGCTTGCAAATGAGTTTTGTAATAGTAGTACGATGGATGGGGCAACTTCTACTCATTGTATTTATCGGGATAGTTGTTACTTGTTTCATTCTGAAAATGAAGACAAAGAAGATGATGAATTGCTACGTGGATACCCCATGTCTCATTGCATATCGATGAGGCAATCTGTTTTGCCTTGGTTGAAAGCTCCTTTTATCCGTCCCGAAGACTTATATAAGTATGAATGTATAGGTGTTAATTCTTTTAAGATTACCGGTAGGACGGGAACAACAGAATATCTTTTAGCAATTGTTGAGGCATATATCCGGGAATATTGGATGGGTAATCTATTATCTTTATGGAAACCTTTGGAAACTATTGCGAATAAGGGTAATGAATTGAATTATAAATATCCTGTATTTATAGACAATAGAAGTTTGGATACTTTTATTGATTTCTGGTTTGATAATCCTTGGCACGATTGTGCAAACGAACTTTGTGGATATACATGTAAGTATTGTAAGAGATATTTTTTAAAGCATTTGGGAACTATTTGATGCATATTCTACCGGACCTTATCCAAGGGTTGCTGAAGGACAGATTGTAGAAAGAATGGAATACTGAAGGATTTCCACTTCTTTTTCGTAGCTTTGTAATAATCATAGTTATTTTAACAAGGATGGACATGGAGAAGATTTTCAGACGCTATCCCATCGGGATACAGGATTTTGAACAATTGCGGAATAACAATTGTATCTATATTGATAAGACCGATTTGATTTACCGGATTGCCAATACATATACCGTTTACTTTCTGAGCCGTCCCCGACGCTTCGGCAAGAGTCTGCTGATATCTACGCTGGAAGCCTATTTCCTTGGTAAAAAAGACTTGTTCCGGGGATTGGCCATAGAGAAGCAGGAACAGGATTGGCCAGTATATCCGGTATTGCATATTGATTTCAGCGGGAGTAAGTACCTGAATGCTGAGGCACTGTGTTCAGCTATCAACTGGCAATTGGCACAATGGGAAGAAATATATGGTCATGAAGAAGATGAAGCCACCTTCAGCCTCCGGTTCGAGGGGATTATCCGCCGGGCATACGAGCAGACAGGGCAACAAGTCGTAGTGCTGGTTGATGAATATGATTCTCCCATGCTGGATACTAACAGTTCACCGGAACTGCAAAAAGAAATCCACGGCATTATGCGCGACTTTTTCAGCCCGTTGAAGAAGAGTGGAAAATATCTCCGCTTCCTTTTCCTGACAGGTATCAGCAAGTTCAGCCAGATGAGCATTTTCAGCGGACTGAATAATCTGCAAAATATCAGCATGACGGATGATTACAGCAGCATTTGCGGTATCACGGAAGAAGAATTGCTGACACAGATGCAGACCGATATTGAAATAATGGCGCAGGCCAACGGAGAGACGTATGATGAGGCGTGTGTTCATTTGAAGCAACAATATGATGGTTATCATTTCAGTAAATCATCTGCGGATATTTATAATCCCTTCAGTTTGTTCAATGCTTTTGCACAAAGAAGTTACGAGAACTTCTGGTTCTCTACCGGTACACCTACTTTCCTGATAGAGTTGTTGCGGGAGTCGGATTTTGATATCAGGGAACTGGATGGCGTGACTGCTTCCGCCGAACAGTTTGATGCACCCACCGAACAGATTTCCGATCCTGTTCCGGTGCTTTACCAAAGCGGTTATCTTACAATCAAGGGTTACGACCCGATGTTCCGGCTTTATACATTGGCGTATCCCAACAAGGAGGTACGCAAAGGTTTTCTGGAGTCGTTGATTCCGGCATACGTCCATCGGCCGGCACGCGAGCAGACTTTTTATGTCGTGTCTTTTATCAAGGACTTGATGCGTGGTGATGTGAATGGCTGTATGGAACGTACCCGTTCTTTCTTTGCCTCCATTCCGTATGATTTGGAGAATAATCTGGAAATGCATTATCAAACGGTATTCTATCTTCTTTTCCGACTGATGGGGCAGTATGTGGATGCGGAAGTGAAGAGTGCCATCGGAAGGGCGGATGTGGTAGTAAAAATGACCGATACGATCTATGTATTTGAGTTTAAGGTGGATGGCAGTGCGGAAGAGGCACTGGCACAAATTAATAGCAAGCAGTATGCCATCCCTTACAAATCAGACCATCGAAAGGTGGTGAAAGTGGGGGTCAACTTTGACAGTGCCACACGCACCATCGGCGAATGGGCGATAGAAGAGCAGGCCAACGGATGTCAAGTGTAGGAGGCGATAAATAGTTAAATCTTTCTTTCTGCGTTGGTAATTGCAGTATATTGATTACTTTTGTCTTGTATCATAACTTATTAAACCTCGGATAGATATGGGAACAGAAGGCATACAGGATAAATACGTTAACCCTTATACGGATTTCGGCTTCAAGCTGCTTTTCGGTACGGCAATGAACAAGGAACTTCTTATCAGTTTCCTGAACGCGCTTCTGTTCAAGGAAGAGACGGTGAAGGATGTCACCTATCTGAATGCGGAGCATCTGGATACGCAGGAGTATGACCGCCGTGCGGTGTTTGATGTATATTGTGAGAACGAGAAGGGCGAGAAATTCCTGGTGGAGATGCAGCGTGGCGAGCAGCAGTTCTTCAAGGACCGCAGTGTGTATTATGCCACTTTCCCCATCCGTGAGCAGTCCCAACGGGGTAAATGGGATTATGAGTTGAAGGCCGTTTATATCATCGGCATCCTCAATTTCACTTTCAATGATACGGACGAGGACTATTTCCACCACGAGGTGAAGTTGGTGGACCTGTACACCCATAAAGTTTTTTATGACAAACTTACTTTCATCTATCTTGAAATGCCGAAGTTCAACAAGAAGGAGGATGAGCTGGAGAGCATGTTCGACAAATGGCTGTTTGTTCTGCGTAACCTGTCTTCCCTGTTCGAGCGTCCGCGTGCGTTGCAGAACCGTGTGTTCGACCGTCTTTTCGAGGCTGCCGAGATAGCTAAGTTCAATCCAAAGGAATTAGGCGAGTATTGGGAAAGTTTGAAGAATTTCCGCGACTGGTACAGCGTGATGTCCACCCAGTTGAAAAAAGGGCGTGAGGAAGGTCTTAAAGAGGGTCTTGAGAAAGGGCTTCAGGAGGGTCTTGAAAAAGGGCTTCAGAAAGGTCTTGAGAAAGGGCTTCAGAAAGGGCTTCAGGAGGGTCTTGAAAAAGGTCGTAAGGAAGAATGCTTCAAGAATGCAAAAAAAATGAAACAGGCCGGTATTGCCTCTGATGTCATAGCACAGGTTACCGGTTTGTCTATGGGGGAAATAGCGTCTCTTTAAGGCTCTTGCCGTTTACAGCACCAGTCCCCTGCATTCGATATAAAGTCCTGTTGCTTCCTCGATTTCCAAAACCATGATATGACTGGTACGATGGGAAATGGAGAAGTCGTCACCGGCTTCTCCATATATTATATGTCACATCGCTTATTTTTCTGTATAGTCACCATGGGCTTTGATGAGCTCGATCAGCTTTTCGACTGCCTGGGCTTCGGGAATATTTCTCTCAATACATTCTTTCTTCTTATAAAGGCTGATTTTGCCGCGGCCGGCGCCTACATAACCATAGTCGGCATCCGCCATTTCACCGGGGCCATTGACAATACAGCCCATAATGCCGATCTTCAAGCCTTTCAAGTGCGAGGTCGCCGCTTTGATACGGGCGATGGTCGATTCCAGATCATACAAAGTACGACCACAGCCCGGGCACGAGATATATTCCGTTTTGCTGGTCCGGATTCTGCCGGCTTGCAGAATACCAAATGCGGTGGTATCTACTACGATATGGCTCAGGGGGCCTTGGTTGTACAGGAAGATACCGTCACAAAGTCCATCAAAAATCAGTGCACCCATATCAGCCGCCGCCTTGATTTGCAGATTTTCCGCTTCCGTTTCCTGGTAGTACTGGAAGAATACAACCGGATTTTCCAAACCTTCATTCATCAGCTCATGCGCCAGGGCACGATATTCGCCGAGACGGTTGGGATGATTGCTTTGGGCGATGATGACCACTTCGGGATGCAGTCTGAGAGCCGCAATGACCTCCTCATTCATTGCCATATAAGGCAGGAACAGGAATTTCAAGTCCGAGGACGTGTGATGCAGTTCGATCATCTGCTGGTAGTTGAATGCCGGATAGACATTCTTGTCTTTGGGATTCCATGCGTTGGCATCTACCAGATAGGCTATATCGTCATCTCGTGATTCGGGCACACTTCCACCGCAATAAATATAGTCGGGCTTGAACTGGGGGCTGGTCTCAAAAGACCCTTCCAGACGCTCGGCTATCACTACGGGAAGATGATCGCCTCCGATGTTTCTCACCGCTTTGGTTTTCCGGCGGCTGGGAGAGAGGTAGTTGAATTGCGGGGCTTCTTTTCCCGGAATGAAGGGATGTCCTGCACGGGTCAGTATATAGTCAACCAGTTTGCGGGCTACCGGAATTTCGGCTTCGGGTGCCTCGCTCAATGAAACGCGGATGGTATCCCCCAAGCCATCGGCAAGGAGTGCTCCTATTCCCAATGCGGATTTTATTCTTCCGTCCTCACCATCGCCGGCTTCGGTAACACCCAGATGTAGCGGGAAAGCCATATTTTCTTTTTCCATCTCCTTTACCAGCAGGCGGACTGTCCGGACCATCACTACGGTATTGGATGCCTTGATGGAAATGACTACATCGTTGAAGTGTTCCGCAACACAGATGCGCAGGAACTCCATGCACGATTCCACCATACCTTCGGGGGTATCGCCATAATGGGACATGATGCGGTCTGACAGGGAGCCGTGGTTTACTCCGATGCGGATGGCGGTGTGGTTTTCTTTGCAGATGTTCAGGAAAGGAACGAAGCGGGCACGTATTTTGGCTATTTCTTGTGCATACTCTTCATCGGTATATTCCAGTTTCCGGAAAGTACGTCCCGGATCTACATAGTTTCCCGGATTGATGCGCACCTTCTCTGCATATTGTGCCGCTACATCAGCTACTTTGGGATTGAAATGTACATCGGCCACCAACGGGGTGTCATATCCTTGGGAGCGTAATCCGATATTGATGTTTCTCAGGTTTTCGGCTTCACGCACACCTTGTGTAGTGAGGCGAACGTATTCACCACCGGCATTTATAATGCGTTTGGCTTGTTCCACACATGCTCCGGTATCCATGGTAACGGTATTCGTCATGCTTTGGATACGGATGGGATGGTTGCCACCCAAAGGGGTGGCTCCGATATTCACTTCGGAAGATTCGCGGCGGGAGTAATTGAATAAATCCATATTTAGTGATTAATGGTTAGTGGTTAGTGATTAGTGGGCTGCGCTGGAATGCCGCATGGACATTAATCATTCACCACTAATCACTCACCACTAATTAATTCGTTTTATATTCAAACTTGACTTCTTTCAGTTCTTCGTTGGCTTTCACGATTTTCTTTTTCAAGCCGGTTTTGTAATCTGCAAACTTGGCTGCCAGTTCTGTGTCACTTAATGCCAGCATTTGCACGGCCAGGATGGCGGCGTTCATGGCTCCATTGATGGCAACGGTGGCTACAGGTATTCCGGGAGGCATCTGGATGATAGAATAAAGTGCGTCCACACCGTCCAGAACCGAACCTTTTACGGGTACACCGATGACGGGTAGTGTGGTATTGGCGGCAATGACACCGGGAAGTGCGGCAGCCATGCCGGCAGCGGCTATGATGACTTTGATTCCACGGCCTGCGGCATTTTTCGCAAACTCTTCCACTGCTTCGGGAGTACGGTGGGCCGAGAGGGCGTTCATTTCGAAAGGTACGTGCATCTCGTCCAGTAATTTGGCAGCTTTCTCCATGACGGGAAGGTCGGAAGTGCTGCCCATGATAATGCTTACGATAGGTTTCATTGTTTTTTGTTATTGTTTGGTTTATATATTTACTTCAAGCACGGATTATGCGGATAAACGCGGATAGAGAAATCCGTGAAATCCGCGTAATCCGCGCCTGAACAATTCCCTGATGAGAATCTATCTTATTCGTTTACTAATGCCTTGTATGCTTCAGCATCCAGCAAATCGTTAACGTCGTTAGCGTCATTGGGCTTGATCTTGATCAGCCATCCTTCACCATACGGGTCTTTGTTTACCAGTTCGGGATTGTCGGCCAATGCTTCGTTCTGTTCCAAAACTTCTCCTGAGACAGGAAGGAACAGGTCCGAGATAGTCTTTACTACTTCAATAGTACCGAAGACTTCTTCTTTTTCCAGAGTTTCTCCTTCTGTGGGGATATCTACAAATACGATGTCACCCAATTGTTCTTGTGCATAATCAGTGATGCCTACGTATGCGATATCACCTTCTACTCGTATCCATTCGTGTTCTTTAGTGTACTTTACATTGCTTGGAAATTCCATAATGCTTTCAATTTATAAGGTTAATACTAAATTTTCTTCAAATAAACAAAATTCCGATGACACCGCAAAACAATCCGACAATAAATCCGGCTAAAACTTCTAATAATGTATGCTGTTTTACGATGATACGGGCGGTGCCCAGCATTCCGGATAGCAAAATGAAAAAGCAGAGCCACCATACGGGGTTGAAATTGAATATAAAGCTGTAGGATAATAATCCGCCTACCATCATGCCGCTGCTTGCCACGTGTGTGCTGATTTTCCACTTGAAATTGATCAGTGTGCAAAGAATCATGCAGATAAGGGCGGCTACGATAATGCCCGACATGTAGCGGGGAAGATGTATCTTGTACATGGTGATGAGGCAGGTGACATAGCTGATGATGGTCAGTGCGTATGGTACGAAACGTTTTTCGCGGTGCCCCAATTCATGAATGCCCCAGCCGTTTATTTTTTGAAACAGGTAGATGGCGAGCATCGGCATCAGAATGGTGAAACAGTAAACTATGCCCAGCACTATCAGTTTGTACTGGATGGGCATGATACGAAGATAGGTGAAGAAGAAAAGCAGGAAGAATGCCACAAAAGGAATCATAAAGGGCGTGAATATGCCTGATATGATGCGTGAACTGACTTCAAGCGGACTATTCCTCCTGGCTGCTGTTATTGCTTCGGTTGTTTCGTTGGCTTCCATATAATTGATATTACCTTCTTAATCGTGCGACGGGTATGTTAAGTTGCTGGCGGTACTTGGCTACGGTGCGGCGGGCTATGGGGTAGCCTTTCGCTTTTAGTATCTCGGCCAGCTCATCGTCGGTGTAAGGCTTTTCCTTGTCTTCGGCATCTACACATTCTTTCAGAATGCGCTTGATCTCGCGGACAGAGAGTTCTTCACCGTCTTCGGTGGTATAACCATCGCTGAAAAAGAATTTCAACGAATAGATACCGTAGTTTGTTTGCACATATTTGCTGTTGCTTACACGTGATATGGTGGAAATATCCAGTCCTGCACGTTCGGCTACATCTTTTAATATCATAGGTTTCAGCAGCGATTCGTCTCCTTCCAGAAAGAAGGGGCGCTGAATGTCTATAATGGTTTGCATGGTGGTGAGCAGCGTATGCTGGCGCTGTTTCACGGCATTGATAAAGCCTTGTGCGGCATCCACTTTTTGTTTTAGGAACATCAGTGTGTCCTTCGAGGCCTTACTCTGATTGTCTTTGTTGCGGGTGTGCTCGTCCAGCAGTTCGGTGAACTGGCGGCTCAGACGCAACTCTGGAACATTGCGGTTGTTCAGACTTAGGGTGATGGTGCCGTCTTCATACGTTTCTACAATGAAGTCGGGAATAATCTGCTGCATATTTTTACCCATCACTTCACCCAATGAACTGCCCGGACGGGGATTCAGTTTGGTGAGATCGGTCACCGCTTCATTATATTGTTCTTCGGTAATGCCTAGTTTCTGGATAATCCTTTCTTTGTTTTTGCGGGTGAATTCATCACAGCATTTGCCGATGATGTCCAGTTCTATTTGTTTCAATGGCGAATCGGCTTTTCTTTGTATCTGTAGCAACAGGCATTCCTGTAAACTACGGGCGCCGATACCGGCCGGATCAAAGTCTTGGATGATTTCCAATATGTTGTTCAACTCCTCTTCTGTGGTATAGATGCCCCGATAGATGGCAAGCTCATCCATGACAGACTCCATGTTTTTGCGCAACAGGCCGTCGTCGTCCAATGAGCCGATCAGGTATTCGGCTATGTCTCGTTGTTCCGGAGTGAGTTCCTGCATTTGCAACTGGTCTTTCAATATTTCATAAAAAGATACGGCGTCCGAGAAAGGGATTTCTTCGGCGGCTCCTTCTTTGGAACGATTATGTTCCTGTAGTTTGTAGTCGGGAATATCGTCTTCGTTACTGTAGTCGCCTAATGAAAAATCCTCGTCCGTCCCTGTACTTCCATCTTCGTTCTCAGCGTATTCTGTATTGTCATCTTCATTTTCGGGCATTTCTTTCCCTTCCTCCAGGGCCGGATTATCCAGAATTTCGGAATGGATACGTTCTTCCAGCTCCACAGTGGGAAGTTCCAGCAATTTTACCACCAGTATCTGTTGTGGGGATAAAGTCTGTATTTGTTGCTGGGCTTGTGTTTGTACTTGACGCGAGCCTTGTGCCATAATATTTTTAGTTCCTTGTTTATCGGGACAAAAATAGGAAATTGTATTGTAATAATCTTCCTTTTTCCTGGGATTATTTTAAGAGGATGGTTATCTTTGCCTGTCATCTAATATAAAAACACAAGATTATGTTTGCGAAAGAAACTTATACAACCCGACGTGACAGCTTGAAAAAAAGCGTGGGAACGGGACTCTTGCTATTTCTGGGCAATGAGGAGAGTGGCATGAACTTTGAGGATAATACGTATCATTTCCGTCAGGATTCTACATTTCTTTATTTCTTCGGTCTGCCCTATGCCGGATTGGCTGCCGTTATCGATGTGGATGAGGATAAGGAAATTATCTTTGGGGATGAACTGACTATGGATCATATTGTATGGATGGGAACTCAGCCTACTTTGCATGAGAAAGCACAGAGGGTGGGGGTGATGGAAACTCGTCCTGCGGCGGATTTGAAAAAGTATCTGGAGAAGGCGGTTGCTAAAAAACAGCAGATTCATTATTTGCCTGTTTATCGTGCGGAGCACAGGCTGAAGCTGCTGGACTGGCTGGGTATAAAGCCTGGAACGGAACAACCGTCTGTTCCGTTTATCCGCGGAGTGGTGAACTTGAGGAATTATAAGACTGCTGAGGAGCTGGTCGAAATAGAACGTGCTTGTAATGTGACAGCCGATATGCATATTACTGCCATGAAAGTGCTGCGTGCAGGCATGAAGGAGTGTGAAGTGGCCGCTGCACTGGAAGCGGTGGCACAGGCCAATGGCTGCGGACTCTCGTTTCCTACTATTGCCACAGTGTGCGGACAGACTTTGCATAATCATTATCATGGGCACACGGTGAAACCGGGAGATATGCTGTTGGTGGATGCCGGTGCGGAAACGGAAATGGGCTATGCTGGTGATATGTCGTCTACAATTTGTGTGGATAAGACGTTTACTGCCCGTCAGAAAGAAATATATGACATTCAGGTTGCCGCACACACGGCGGCGGTCCGTGCATTGAAACCCGGGGTGCCTTTTAAGGAGGTGTATGAACTTTCCTGCCGGGTGATTTGTGAGGGACTGAAGGGACTGGGCATTATGAAGGGGGATCCTGCGGATGCTGTGGCTGCCGGTGCGCACGCCATGTTCTTCCCTTGCGGGCTGGGACACATGATGGGATTGGATGTGCACGATATGGAGAATCTGGGAGAGGTGTGGGTTGGCTATGACGGACAACCGAAAAGTACTCAGTTTGGTCGTAAGTCATTGAGGCTGGCCAGACCTTTGGAGCCGGGATTTGTGCTGACTATAGAGCCGGGCATCTATTTTATTCCCGAATTGATTGATTATTGGAAAGCGGAAAAACGCTTTGAGGACTTTATTAATTATGATAAGCTGGAGAGTTATCGTGACTTTACAGGACTGCGTAATGAGGAGGATTATTTGATAACTGAGGACGGGGCACGCCTTTTAGGTAAGAAGATTCCTTTGACTACAGAAGAAGTGGAAGCGTTGAGATAGAACAGGACGGGGCAGATGGAAGTATTTTTATCTGCCCCGGCTTTTATCTGTTCCGATATATGTGATTATCCGCCTATGGTCGCTTTTAAGCCGTAACCGGACAATATCCGTAAGCATTGCTGTTGTACTTCCTCGGAGGGCGTTTGCATTTTATATCCCTTGGGGTTATAAATACTGCCTAGCTTTTCATGCTTTCCCTTTCCTATATCATGGTAAGGCAACAGGTTGATTATCTCAGGATGCCGTGGAAGGCCGGCCAAGAATCCGGCTGATTGCCTTATGTTCTTTTCATCGGCATTCACTCCTTCAATCAATGGAATGCGGATGTAATAAGGAAAGTCAGCTTCTGCTACTCTGCGGATGTTTTCCAGAATTAATTCATTGGGGACATCACAGAAAGTATGGTGTACGGCACTGTCCATTGATTTTAAGTCGATAAGCAATAGATCACAGTTCCGCATGACTTCATCTACTGTCTCTTTGCGGGCAAGCAAGGTGGTATCTACCGCCCGGTGAATTCCTTGTTGTCCGCAACGTTTCAGCATATCCATCAAGAACTCGGGATGAAGCAACGGTTCCCCACCACAAAAAGTGACTCCGCCGCCCGATTGGTCCATAAAGGGGATTTCCTTTTCTATTTCATGCATCAGGTATTCGGCGGTATATTCCGTTCCTGATATCTCGATAGCCATTGCCGGACATTCTTCGGCACAGCGTCCGCATAACACGCATTTTTGTTTGTCGGTGACAATACCCTCGGGAGTCAGTGTCAGTGCCCCGTTGGGGCATACTTTCAGACAAGTGCCACAGCCTAGGCATTTCTTGGCTGTGTATAGTTTGTCTTTTCCGTTGCGAATACCTTCGGGATTATGGCACCATACGCACGAGAGCGGGCATCCTTTCATGAAAAGTGTGATGCGGATGCCCGGTCCGTCATTGATCGCATAGCGTTTGATGTCGAAAATCAGACTCATCTTGTCAGAAGGTTTCTTGTGCCGTGCGGGCTATTACGTCATATTGTAAATCTGCGTTCATATCATTGAAATAATCACTGTATCCGGCTACGCGTACCAACAGGTCCCGATATTCTTCAGGATGCTTCTGGGCGGCATGCAGGGTAGCGGTATCTACTATATTGAACTGAATGTGATGGCCGCCTAAAGCAAAATAGCTGCGGATGAGGCTTGCCAGTTTGGCAATGTCTTCATCGCGTTTCAGCAGGGAAGGCAGGAAGCGCTGGTTCAATAGAGTGCCTCCACTCTTCACTTGGTCCAGTTTTCCTAATGATTTAACCACAGCGGATGGCCCGTGGGTATCTGCTCCATGTGAGGGTGAGGTACCGTCACTGATGGCGCGTCCTGCCAGACGGCCGTTGGGCGTGGCGTTCATCACTTTGCCGAAATAAACGTGACAGGTGGTGGACAGCATGTTCAGATGGAAACATTCACCTTTGGTGTTCGGCTTTCCTTCGATGGCATCGTAAAGATCATTAAAGACCTGGACGGCGATGCGGTCTGCATACTCGTCATCGTTACCGAAGAAAGGGGTGCGGTTCAGTATGAACTGGCGCATGGCTTCCTGTCCTTCGAAGTTGGTATCGGTGGCATGGATGATTTGTTCCATGCTGAATTTCCGTTCTTCGAATACATGTTTTTTCAGAACGGAAAGGCTGTCGGTAATTGTTCCCAACCCGGTGCATTGAATGTAGGTCGTGTTATAACGCGGTCCGCAGTTATAATAATCCTTTCCTTTGGCGATGCAGTCGTCAATGAACAAGGACAGGAAAGTGGCGGGGGCATACTTGGCGAACATCCGGTCAATGTAGTTGCTGACACGTACTTTCATATCCACAAAATAATGGATCTGTTTAAGGAAAGCGTCATAAAGTTCCTCGTAAGTCCGGAAGGTACGGGGATCCCCTGTTTCCAGCCCTACTTTCTTGCCTGACACAGGGTCTGTTCCGTTGTGTAAGGTGACTTCTAATATTTTGGGTACGTTCAGGTAGCCGGTCAGTACATAGGCTTCTTTTCCGAAAGCGCCTACTTCTATACAGCCGCTGCATCCGCCTTCGCGGGCGTCCTCCGGTGTCTTTCCCTGCCGCATCAGTTCCATGACGTAGGTATCGGGGTTGAATACGGATGGATAGCCGTATCCTTTACGGATCACTTTGCAGCCTTCGCGTAGGAAACGCTCCGGGGTGCGCACGCTGATGTGCAAGGCGCTTCCGGGTTGTAGCAGATGAAGGTCATCCACTGTCTCCAGCATGATATAGGAAACTTCGCTGACTCCGTCGCTGCCATCGCGTCTGATACCTCCGATATTCAGATTGGTGAAGTCATTGTAGGTGCCGCTTTCTTTGGCGGTGATGCCGACTTTGGGCGGTGCCGTCTGGTTATTTACTTTGATGAAGAAGCAGGACATCAGTTCTTTGGCCTCTGCACGGGTCAGGATCCCTTCTTTCAGGTCTTTTTCATAGAAAGGGGCGAGATGCTGGTCGAAATGTCCCGGATTCATGGCATCCCAGCCATTCAGCTCTGTAATGGTGCCGAGATGGACGAACCAGTACATCTGTATGGCTTCCCAATAAGTACGGGGGGCATGGGCGGGAACCCAACGGCAGATTTCTGCTATCTTTTTTAATTCTTCTTTGCGTTTCGGGTCGGTTTCCTCTCCGGCCATTTTCCCGGCCAGTTCGGCATGGCGTTCGGCAAAAATGATGGCGGCGTCACAGGAGATGGACATGGCGGTCAGTTCCTCCTGTTTGTCAGTCGCTTCGGGGTCATTCATGAAATCCAGTTTATCCAGTTCGCGGGCGATGCGTTCTTTCAGATCCAGCATTCCGTATTGATAAACTTTTCCGTCCAGGGAAGTATGACCGGGGGCGCGTTGTTCCATAAATTCGGTGAACATGCCGACTTCATAGGCTTCTTTCCATTCTTTGGGGACATGATTGAAGATGCGTTCGCGCTGGGTGCGTCCTTTCCAATAAGGAATGACCTCGCGTTCGTAGGTGTCTATATCTTCTTGGCTGATGGTGTAACGCTGCAATTCACGGGTGTTCAATACATGAAGGTCCTCTACGCTGTGGCAGGTCAGTTCTGGGAAAGTGGATACGGCTTTGGGACGTGGTCCGCGTTCGCCTACAATCAGTTCGTCTTTACCTATATAGATGGTTTTCCGCTTGCAGATTTCAAGAAAGTTCAGTGCCCTCAAAATAGGGATCGGATATTTCCCTTCGTTTTCTTTGTAAAATTCGGTTTCTATCAGGGCGCGTTCTATGGACAGGGAAGGTTGTGCGTCAAAAGATTCCTGACGCAGGCGTTGGATACGGTCTGTCATTCCGTGGGTTGTTGTTTCCATAAGAGTTATAATAAGGTTTATTTATTCATAAATAGATGTTTCCATAAGGACAGATTGATGAATCCGGCGATTAATATGCAGGAGAAGAAGACATCAATAGTGTGGAACGTATGCCAAAAGTACGATACGCTGTCATTCAATCCATCTTTATGGTGGCGTAATGTTACAGCCTTCCGGCTTTTGGCATACCCTCCCGGAGTAGAAATGTTCTTAACAATAGAACATCAGGCAGTTGAACAGTTTTCTATAGCCTTTGGAGTGCATTTGCTTATACCTGTTTAATAATATGCGAAATTACTGCTTGTTTCGCATATAAACAAACCTTATATGCTGTTTAATAACAGATTAATACCGGAAACTGCTCCCTCCTAAAAACTCTCTCAGTAAGGAAGTGGGGGGCAATTCTTTATCTTGCACCGAAGCGAAATATTCCAGGAACTTGCGTAAACGATATGCTTCTGAATATTCTGGTTTGTTGTTGGGGACATTTCTCAGAATAGGAATGGCGTAATCTTTCATAATGGCCAGCTCAAACAACAGGGCGGAATTGAACATGGCATCTGCGTTTTCCTGATATGGGAAGATCCATTTTTCTTCTCCGGCGCGCACACTGGGCCATCTTCTGATTGTTTCCTCTGCGGAATAGCCACGGTATTTGTAGTCGCGGATAATACGGCGCAACAAACGGTTGTCGGTAGTCGGGATATAATTATGATTGTCCAGCAGGATAGTGGTTAATGCCGATACATATATCTTATATTTATTATCGGCGGGAATATGGGGGGTCAACTCGGGGTTAAGTGCGTGAATCCCTTCGAGAATCAATATCATGTTGTCGTCAACCTTAAGTTTGTCTCCTTTGAATTCCCTTTTTCCGGTGGTGAAGTTGAAACGTGGCAGTTCCACTTCGTCTCCATGAAGCAGGTCTTGCAACTGCTTGTTGAAGAATTCCAAATCCAATGCGTATAATGATTCGTAATCGTAATCGCCTTGTTCATCTTTCGGTGTCTTTTCCCGGTCAACAAAATAGTTGTCCAGGGAGATGGGATAGGGCCTCAGACCGTTTGCCATCAGTTGGATGCTGAGACGTTTGCTGAAAGTCGTTTTGCCGGAAGAGGATGGACCGGAGATGAGAACCAGTTTGACTCTTTGACCGTTTTTTCCTCTGTGGTATATTTCATCGGCAATATTGGAAATCTTTTTTTCCTGCAAGGCTTCGGACACATTAATCAGATCGGTGGCATGACCTTTATTGCAGGCCACATTGAAATCTCCCACAGTCCCTACGCCTAGAATCTGGTTCCAACGACGATGTTCTTTGAATACGTCCAGCATTTTCTCTTGTTTCACCACTTCCTCTAATACCTCCGGATTCAAGCGGTTGGGGACACGCAACAACAAGCCGTCATAGTATTTCACAATATCGAAATTGCGGATGTATCCGGTGCTGGGCAGCAAACTGCCATAATAGTAGTCAATGGTATCTTCCAGGGTATAATAATAGGAGTAGAGCTCCCCTGAAGTTTCAAGCAGCCTTACTTTGTCCATCATTCCTTTCCGGCGGAATAGTTCCACGACTTCTGTCGTGTGGCATTCAAAACGATGGAAAGGGATGTTGGCTTCCACAATTTCTTTCATTCGCTGTTTGATACGTGTGACATCATCCAATCCGGTTTCGCGTCCTATCTGTAAGTAGCAATAATATCCTTTGGATACAGGATGCTCAAGCATGATTTTTCCATCGGGGTATAGATCTTCCACTGCTTTGCACAAAATGAAGCAGAGCGAACGGACGTAAGTGCGCATTCCCGAGGGATTCAGCATATTCAGGAATTCTACATCTTTGTTGTTATAAGCCCGGTAATTGAGACCTTCGACTTTGTTATTGACTTTGGCACTGACCGGCCCATACGGGATATCTAGATTAAAACCATTATAAATATCCAAAAGTGAGCTTCCGATTGGGAAGTTCTTTGAAATATTGTTATTTTTGCAACAGATTTGTAACATAATCGTAATAATTATTACTAACGTAGTGAAACGGCTTGAAATTTACTGAATAAAAGGGAATTTAGCCAATTCCTACCAAATTAATTAAAGATGGAGTATTCTTTTTATGATTTCTTAAAGCTGCTAGGTTCACTGGCGCTATTCCTTTATGGAATGAAAATCATGAGTGAGGGGTTGCAAAAGTTTGCAGGTGACAGACTGCGTAAAATCCTCACGGCGATGACCACCAACCGGGTAACCGGAGTATTAACCGGTGTCCTTATCACTGCGTTAATTCAATCCTCTTCTGCTACTACTGTTATGGTAGTAAGTTTCGTGAATGCAGGCCTCCTTACGCTTTCACAATCTATCGGAGTCATCATGGGTGCGAATATCGGTACCACGGTCACTGCATGGATTATATCCGCGCTGGGCTTCAAAGTGGACATTGCCGCTATGGCGCTTCCATTATTGGCTGTCGGCGTACCCTTATTGTTTTCAGGAAAGAGTAACCGTAAATCCATCGGGGAATTTATATTCGGTTTCTCTTTTTTGTTTATGGGCCTCTCTCTCTTGAAGACGAATGCTCCTGACTTAAGTAGAAACCCCGAAATGCTGTCTTTTGTTCAGAACTATACCGATATGGGCTTTGGTTCTGTTATCTTGTTTGTTGCCATCGGTACCATTCTGACCATGATTGTACAGGCATCGGCGGCAACCATGGCCATTACTTTGATTATGTGTGCTAATGGCTGGATTAGTTTTGAACTGGGGGCAGCGTTGGTGCTTGGCGAGAATGTGGGTACTACCATAACAGCCAATCTGGCTGCACTGACTGCCAATACGCAGGCCAGGAGGGCTGCGCTGGCTCATTTGGTGTTCAATATCTTTGGAGTTATTTGGGTGTTATGTCTTTTCAAACCTGTCACTATGGGGGTTTCCTGGTTTGTAGAGGATATAATGAAGACGGCAGATCCGGCTGTTGCCGTTTCTTTTAAGCTGTCTGCTTTTCATACTACTTTTAATATCTGCAATGTGCTGATTCTTATTTGGTTCGTAAAACTGATAGAGAAAACTGTCTGCAAAATCATTCCTCAGAGAGAGCAGGATGAGGAATACCGCTTGCGCTTTATTACCGGTGGTATGCTTTCTACCGCGGAGCTTTCTATATTGCAGGCACGCAAGGAAATCAATCTCTTTGCAGAACGTACCCACCGTATGTTTGGTATGGTGCAGGATTTGCTTCATACGACAAATGACAATGACTTTAACAAATTGTTCAGCCGTATTGAGAAATATGAGAATATCAGTGATAACATGGAGGTGGAGATTGCCAATTATCTGAATCAGGTATCCGACGGGCGTTTGAGTTCTGAAAGTAAGTTGCAGATTCGTGCCATGCTTCGTGAAGTGACTGAAATAGAAAGTATCGGTGACAGCTGTTATAATTTGGCGCGTACCATTAACCGCAAGCATCGCAATGGTATGGATTTTACCCCGAAACAGTATGATCATATTCATCAGATGTTTCAACTGACAGATGATGCTTTGTCCCAAATGGTATCGTTGGTAGAGGATGAGCATCATGTGGTGGATGTAAACAAGTCGTTCAATATAGAGAACGAAATAAATAACTATCGTAACCAGCTAAAGAACCAAAATGTGCTGGATGTGAATAATAAGGAATATGATTATCAGATGGGTGTACACTACATGGATATCATTGGAGAATGTGAAAAACTGGGTGATTATGTGGTCAATGTGGTGGAAGCCAGTAGCAATGTGAAAGAAAAAAAATCCTGAATTGAAACAGCGATGGTAAACAGATGAACGACAATAAAGCAGAGGTGCGAGGTCTCACCCGTGACGGCTTAAATACTTTGCACTTCTGTGCTTTTTCTGATAAAGTATAGTAAAGAAGAGAATATAAATAAAAGAGAATTTATATGTCAATATTTGTTTTCTTGAAATTGATAGGCTCGCTGGCGCTCTTGATGTATGGTATGAAAACCATGAGTGAGGCCTTGCAAAAACTGACAGGTGGACATTTGCGTCATATTCTGGGAGCAATGACCACAAACCGTTTTACCGGATTGTTGACCGGCACATTTGTAACTGCTTCCGTACAGTCTTCTACTGCGACAACAGTAATGACTGTCAGTTTCGTCAATGCGGGACTGCTGACTTTGGGGCAGGCTATTTCTGTAATCATGGGGGCTAATATCGGTACTACGGTAACCGCTTGGATCATGTCTGTCTTCGGCTTCCAGATTGATATGAATAATCTTATCTTTCCTCTTTTTGCACTGGCTGTTCCGTTGATCTTTTCCAATAAGAGCCAGAAAAAATCTTTTGGGGAATTTATTTTTGGATTTTCATTCATGTTTTTGGGATTGACCACGCTACGTGAGAATGCCATGCACATGGATCTGGAGCACAATGCTGCTGTTATCAGCTTCATTACCTCTTGTAAGGAATGGGGATTCCTTTCCATTTTATTGTTTCTGTTGATAGGTGGAGTGATAACAATGTGCGCACAGTCTTCTGCTGCGGTTATGGCCATTACTTTGATTCTCTGTTCCAGTGGTGTGCTTGATTTGTATTTGGGCATTGCATTGGTGATGGGAGAGAATATTGGTACTACCGTAACGTCCAACATTGCAGCTCTGACGGCAAATGCGCAAGCAAGACGGGCGGCGTTGGCTCATTTTATTTTTAATATGTTCGGGGTGGTATGGATCTTATGCATCTTCCATCCGTTTGTAGATATGGTAAGTGGGATGATTGACCGTATATTTCCGGAGGGATCGCCTGAAGTCGCGGTTACGTATAAACTGTCTGCTTTCCATACAGCATTTAATATTTGCAATGTGCTGATATTGATTTGGTTTATTAAGCCGATTGAGAGGGTGGTCTGCTGGGTGATCAAACCAAAGGAGGATGAGGAGGAATTCCGTTTGCGCTTTATCACGGGCGGTATGCTGTCCACTGCTGAATTGTCTATTGTCCAGGCAAGGAAAGAAATTAATTTATTTGCCGAACGTACCCGCCGTATGTTTGGTATGGTGCGTGATTTGTTGCATACGACGAATGAGAATGACTTCAACAAATTGTTTAGCCGGATAGAAAAGTACGAGAATATCAGTGATAATATGGAGTTGGAGATAGCCAATTATTTGAATGAGGTTTCTGAAGGACGTCTGAGCTCTGAAAGTAAATTGAAGATACGCGCCATGCTGCGTGAAGTGACAGAACTGGAAAGTATTGGTGATAGTTGTTATCATCTGGCTCGTACTATCAATCATAAGTTCAGAGGGAATGAAGACTTTACGGAGAAACAATATGATCATATTCATCAGATGCTTCAATTGACGGATGACGCGTTGCGGCAAATGGTATCTTTGGAAGAGGATGAGTATCATCTGGTTGATCCCAACAAGTCATTTAATATAGAGAATGAGATCAATAACTACCGTAACCAGTTGAAGAATCAGAATGTATTGGATGTGAATAATAAGGAATACAATTATCAGATGGGAGTGCATTATATGGATATCATCAGCGAATGTGAGAAACTAGGTGACTATGTGGTTAATGTCGTCGAGGCACGTACGGATATAAAGGAGAAGAAGATCTAGTTTTCGCTATTCAAGAAACAAGCAAAAAAAGCGTGAGACATCATCTGTGCCCCACGCTTTTTTTATGAATCAATTTTAGGTGATTACTTTTCGATGTCAACCAGCTCAACTTCGAAGATCAAAGTAGAGAACGGTTTGATCTGACCGGCTTCACGTGAGCCATAAGCCAAGTCTTGAGGAATATAAAGTTCCCATTTAGAACCTACAGGCATCATTGTCAGCGCTTCAGTCCAGCCTTTGATTACTTGGTTGGCTTTGAATGTAGTCGGTTCTTTACGATCGTATGAACTATCGAATTGAGTTCCGTCAATCAAAGTACCTTTATAGTTTACTTTTACTTTAGAAGAGTCGGTAGGAATAGCACCGTTACCTTCTTTAATAACCTTGTATTGTAAACCGCTAGGTGTTGTTTTAACGCCTTCTTTCTTTGCGTTTTCAGCCAGGAATTTCTCGCCGGCAGCTTTGTTTTCTGCAAACTGGGCTTCAGTAGCTTTTTCCTTGATTGCTTCTGCTTTAGACTGGACGTAAGCGTTAGCTTCTTCCATAGTAACATTCATGCCTTTTTTCTGCAAAGCAGCCATGAAACCTGCCAGAAAGTTTTCTTTGCTTAAGCTTTGGGTTGAGTCGTTTCCGAAAATACGTTGACTCATCATGTCGAACATGCGTCCGCCAACTTGCTGGCCAATCTGAAGACCTGCCATATAAGCAACGTCTTTAGGACTTGTCTTGCTGGTACCTTCTTTTACGCCTCTGATGAAGTCGGCCATATAAGCTGTGTCAACACCCAGTTGCTGACTCATATACATGTCCAGTCCTTGTGTGTTGGTGATACCCATCATGTAAGAAAGTGAATCTACGTCATTCTTCATGTTTGCTTTCGGTGCTTGAGCTGTACAAGACGCCAAGCTGGCTGCAGCAGCGATCGCTACAAAAAAACTAATTTTTTTCATTTGCCTTAAAATGCTTTAAAATTATAATACTTCGATTAATTCTACTTCAAAAATCAATGTGCTGTGGGGAGGGATCATTTCGCCTGCCTGTTGTGCTCCGTAGGCTAGTTCTGAAGGAATAAAAAGCTTCCATTTGGCACCTTCGGTCATCAGCTGGAGTGCTTCCACCCATCCTTTGATTACTTGGTTCACACCAAAGATAGCCGGTTCGCCACGTTTGATAGAGCTGTCGAACAATGTTCCGTCAATCAAAGTCCCTTCATAATGACATTTTACACGGTCGGTTGCACTCGGCTTCTTTCCGTTGCCTTCTGTGATAACTTCGTATTGTAAGCCGCTGGGGAGTGTCACAACTCCCGGTCTTTTCGCATTCTCCTCCAGGAATGATTTCCCTTTTTCAATGTTTTCTGCATTCAATTTGGTTTCCAGCTCTTCAAAGTACTTGTTTACGATTTCACGTGCTTCGTTGTGGCTGATAGCCGTTTCTTTTCTATCTAATACGTCTTTGATTGCTTGAGCAAAGTCTTCAACATTAATACCTTGAGCACCCATGCTCAATAAATTCTGGCCAATACCAAGGCCGATGGCGTAACTGAATTTATCCATAACTGTTTATTTTATAAGATGTTTTTATACAAAACGTACAAAGGTAGGTGTTTTATTTGAATGAATCTGTTTTTAACAATTTAATTTTTCTTATTTTTGTGTGTTTAGTTAAAAGAGGAGGATTAAAAATGAAGAATTTAGTAGTTTTAACAGGTGCCGGGATGAGTGCCGAAAGCGGTATCAGTACATTTCGTGATGCAGGAGGTTTGTGGGACCAGTATCCGGTGGAGCAAGTGGCTACTCCGGAAGGGTATGCGGCAAACCCTGAACTGGTGATTGATTTTTATAATGAGCGCCGTAAACAGTTGCTTGCTGTAAAGCCTAACCGAGGGCATGAACTGGTAGCTGAGATGGAAAAGTTCTTTCATGTGACTGTTATCACTCAAAATATTGATAATTTGCATGAACGCGCCGGAAGTTCGCACATTATTCATTTACATGGTGAGCTGACTAAGGTGACATCTAGTTGGCAGCCCAATAATCCTGCTTATATTAAGGAATTAAAACCGGAAGAATATGAAGTACAGATGGGAGACTTGGCTGGAGACGGTTCCCAGCTCCGTCCGTTCATTGTATGGTTTGGTGAATCTGTTCCTATGATTGAAACTGCAATTGATTATGCTGAAACTGCTGACATTTTTTTGATTATAGGAACTTCGCTTAATGTATACCCCGCTGCCGGTTTGTTGAATTATGTGCCTGCTCACGTTCCTGTTTATCTGATTGATCCTAAACAGGTGCCTATTGTGTCGGGGCGTAAGGTGCATGTAATTCAGAAAGGTGCGTCCGAAGGGATGGAAGAACTTAAAAAAATAATAGTGGGATAGTTTGCAAGTAAACAATTTCCTTGTATATTTGTTATATATTTAAAGAACATTTAAAACATAAAACAGAGACAATTATGAAAAAGTACGTTTGCACAGTATGTGGTTGGGTTTACGATCCAGCAGAAGGAGATCCTGAAGGTGGAATTGCTCCGGGAACAGCATTTGAAGATATTCCGGATGACTGGGTTTGTCCTCTTTGCGGAGTAGGTAAAGATGACTTTGAAGTCCAGGAAGACTAATTTCTATTCATAAACCGGATATCATATAAAGCAGAGGAGTTTCTTCTGTATGATATATCAGATAGCGCGACTAATGAGTCGCGCTTTTGTTTTACATTATTATTAAATGGCTTGGTCTTAAAAAAAGAAAAGCGTAACCTGTTTTCTGGTTACGCTTTTTATAATTAAAAATAAAGAATATCCTTATTTCTTTTCTTGTCTTTCAGGACGAGGAAGCAATACTTTGTGGGAAAGTTTGAATTTGCCTGTCTTGGGATCAATATCAAGCAATTTCACTTCTATTTCGTCTCCTTCTTTTAAGCCGGCCTCTTCAATTGTTTCAAGGCGCTTCCAGTCAATTTCCGAGATGTGTAACAAGCCGTCTTTACCTGGCAGGAATTCTACGAATACGCCATACGGCATCACTGAACGGACTTTGCCTACGTAAACCTCACCGACTTCGGGAACAGCAACGATGCCTTTGATGATGCGCATGGCATCGTCAATAGACTTCTTGTTTGTTCCGGCAATTTCAATGCGGCCTACACCATCAGTTTCTTCAATAGTGATGGTTGCTCCGGTCTCTTCCTGCATACCTTGAATAATCTTTCCACCCGGGCCGATGACTGCACCAATGAATTCTTTAGGAATAGTCATGGTTTCAATGCGTGGAGCATGCGGTTTCAAGTCTGCGCGAGGTTCTGCGATACATTCGGTTAACTTGTTAAGAATATGCTCACGGCCTTCCTTTGCTTGCAGCAATGCCTTTTCCAGAATTTCGAATGACAGGCCGTCTACCTTGATATCCATTTGGGTGGCGGTGATACCATCACGGGTACCTGTAACCTTGAAGTCCATATCGCCCAAGTGGTCTTCATCACCAAGGATATCCGACAACACGGCGTATTTTTCCTCACCAGCATTCTTTATCAAGCCCATGGCAATACCTGAAACTGGTTTTTTCATAGCGACACCAGCGTCCATCAAGGCAAGTGTTCCGGCACAAACGGTAGCCATTGAAGAAGAACCGTTTGATTCCATGATATCAGATACTACACGTACCGTGTACGGGTAGCCTGCAGGAATTTGTCCTTTCAAAGCACGCCATGCCAAGTGTCCGTGACCAATCTCACGACGGCCTACGCCACGTTGTGCTTTTGCCTCACCGGTAGAATAAGGAGGGAAGTTGTAGTGCAACAAGAAACGTTCTCTGTGCTGATCCAGTACATCGTCTACGATTTTTTCATCCAGTTTTGTACCCAAAGTTACCGAAGTCAGAGACTGGGTCTCACCACGGGTGAAGATAGCAGAACCGTGAGGGCCGGGCAAGTAACCTACTTCGCACCAGATAGGGCGGATTTCAGTAGTCTTACGTCCGTCCAGACGCTTGCCTTCGTCAAGAATGCAACGACGCATCGCCTCTTTTTCCACATCGTGGTAGTAACGGTCTATCAATGCACCTTTTTCTTCCAGTTCTTCTTCTGTATATTGAGTTTTGAATTCATCGCGGATGGCATCGAAAGCATCCTGACGTTCGTGCTTGTTTCTGTTTCCTGAAGCAGCGATAGCGTATGCTTTATCATAACAAGCTTCGCGTACAGTTTTGCGCAGGTCTTCATCGTTCTCTTCGTGGCAATATTCACGTTTAACCGTAGACCCGACCTCTTCCATCAGTTCCATTTGCGCTTTGCAATGAACTTTGATTGCTTCGTGAGCGGCTTTCATGGCAGCCAATAAGTCTTGTTCGCTAACTTCCTGCATCTCGCCTTCCACCATCATGATGTTGTCGTATGTAGCGGCAACCATCAAGTCCATATCAGCTTTTTCAAGTTGTTCGAAAGTGGGGTTGATAACAAACTGACCATCAATACGTGCTACACGTACTTCAGAAATCGGTCCGCCGAAAGGAATGTCGGAAACAGCCAATGCAGCCGAAGCGGCCAATCCAGCCAGTGCATCAGGCATATCTACTCCGTCGGCTGAGAAAAGAACAATGTTTACGTAAACCTCTGCGTGGAAATTATCGGGGAATAAAGGACGCAATGCGCGGTCTACCAAGCGGCAAGTCAGAATCTCATAATCCGAAGCTTTGCCTTCTCTTTTGGTAAAGCCACCGGGAAAACGTCCGAATGCTGCATATTTTTCTTTGTACTCTACCTGAAGGGGCATAAAATCTGTACCGGGAACTGCATCTTTTGCTGCACAAACAGTAGCTAGCAACATGGTGTTACCCATGCGAAGCATTACAGAGCCGTCTGCCTGTTTTGCCAGCTTTCCCGTTTCGAGTGTGATGGTTCTACCATCAGGAAGCTCGATCGTCTTAACAATTGGATTGATCATAAAAAATGTTTTAATATATTTTTCGTCTAAAATTCATGCAAAGATAGGCATTTATTCTTCTAATTTGGTGAGAATGAGATAAAAAGTTACTATGATTACTGTTTTTTTTCATTTTAATGTGTAAGAAGGTGGATAAATGCTTTGACAAACCACGAAAAGACGTATCTTTGCATCCGAATTTATTAAGAGAACACACATTTATATTAATTTTAGCGATGAAAAAGAATGTATATTTTTTGCTCGCACTTCTGTTGATAGGGTTGAGCGCCTGCGACAATGAACCGAAGTTCAAAGTTCAAGGTGAAATTAATGGTGCTGAAGATAAGATGCTTTATTTGGAAGCGTCGGGGTTGGATGGCATAGTAGCGCTTGATTCGACCAAATTAGGCGGTAGCGGAAGTTTTAATTTTGCGCAGAAGCGTCCGGAATCTCCCGAATTCTATCGTTTGCGTTTGGATAATAAAGTGATAAATTTTGCTGTTGACTCTACGGAAACAGTATCAGTCAAGGCGGCGGCAAATGATTTTGCGACCGGATATCGTATTGAAGGTTCGGAAAACAATTTGAAAATCAAGGAATTGGTGCTGCTGCAAGCTGATTTGCAAAAGAATGTGGACAAATTGGGCCAGAACCGTAATATTCCTGCGGGTATCGCACAGGATAGTCTTTGGGCTATGGTGAACAATTACAAGAATAAAGTGAAGCGCGAATATATTTTTGCGGCTCCTAATATGCCATACGCTTATTTCGCTTTGTTCCAGTCGCTGAACGGGTATATGATTTTTGATCCTTTGACTAATAAGGAAGATGTGAAGTGCTTCGCAGCGGTGGCTACGAGCTTGAACAATGCTTATCCGCATGCCGACCGCTCGCGTAATCTGTATAATATGGTTATAAAAGGAATGAAGAATACTCGTACTCCACGTCAGCAGACGATGGATATTCCTGAAGATAAAATCAAGGAGGCCAGTATCATTGATATCCAGCTGAAGGATTTGAAAGGGAATACACGCAGTTTGACAGAACTGAAGGGCAAGGTGGTGCTGATAGATTTTACAGTGTATAATAATGCAATGTCTGCCACACACAACTTGGCATTGCGCGAACTTTATAATAAGTACGCTTCTCAAGGGTTCGAGATTTATCAGATCTCACTGGATGGTGATGAGCACTTTTGGAAAACATCGGCAGATAATCTGCCTTGGGTTTGTGTGCGCGACGCTAATGGTGCTTATTCTTCATACATTTCGTTGTATAATGTAACCAATCTGCCTTCAGTGTTCCTGGTAAACCGTAGTAATGAGCTGAGTGCTCGTGGCGAGAATATTAAAGATTTGGATGAAGCCATTAAAAAACTCTTGTAAAAAGCTAATTATGAGTTGAATTTGTTTAAACATGTTACATAGCATCCTTATAAACTTGACTCGTATTAGATAAAATTCTATCTTTGCAAGACTTGAAATACCAAAGAGGGTTCCGACATTTCCATGTCGGAATTCTTTTTGTTTTTATAGGCATAACTAGAACAATGAATAATTTTATAATTTAATAAGGAGGAAAATATTATGGCTTATATGTCAGAAGAAGGTTACAAACAGCTGATTGAGGAACTGAAGTACTTGGAATCAGTAGAACGTCCTAAAATTGTGTCGGCTATTGCCGAAGCCCGTGATAAAGGTGACTTGTCGGAAAATGCCGAGTATGATGCTGCCAAAGAGGCGCAAGGTCTGTTGGAAATGAAGATCAGCCAGCTGAAATCAACAATTGGTGATGCTAAGATTATTGATACTTCAAAAATGAAAGCAGATACAGTGCAGATTTTGACGAAAGTCGAATTAAAGAATGCCAAGACCGGAATGAAGATGGTTTATACTATCGTAGCCGAAAGCGAAGCCAACTTGAAACAGGGCAAGATTTCAGTAAATACTCCGATCGCACAGGGATTGTTGGGCAAGAAGGTGGGTGATGTGGCTGAGATCACCATTCCGCAGGGTAAAATCAGCTTGGAAGTTGTGAATATTTCATTTTAATATGTAAGGCAGGTCTGTTATGCGGGTCTGCCTTATTTAATACTTATAGATATGGCAACAATATTTAGTAGAATTATTGCAGGTGAGATTCCTAGCTACAAAGTGGCTGAAAATGATAAGTTCTATGCCTTTCTGGATATCAATCCGTTGGTCAAGGGGCATACATTGGTTGTCCCGAAACGCGAGGTGGACTATATTTTTGATCTGGATGACGACGAACTGGCGGCGATGCATGTTTTTGCAAAGAGCGTCGCTCTTGCCATCCAACAAGCATTTCCATGCAAGAAAGTAGGTGAGGCGGTGATCGGACTGGAGGTTCCTCATGCACATATTCATCTGATTCCTATCCAGAAGGAATCGGATATGATATTCTCTAATCCGAAGTTGAAGCTCACAAATGAAGAGTTTGTGGAGGTGGCGACAGCAATTAGTCAAGCCTGGGAAGGTGGTGACAAGTAATCTTCTTCTTTAATATATAAAGAGCGGGATGCGGATTTTTCTGCATCCCGCTTTCTTTGTATAGTCAGGCTGAATGGATTTGCCCAATATGAGGTGAAACGGTAAGTTAACTTCATGAGGCAAGTAAGTTAAGTTAAAGTGCCAAGTAAGTTAAGTTACTTGCCCGATGCACTTAAGTTACTTTTTTGAGCTATCGGTGGCTCATCCACCTTATTTTTCGCCAGTCAATTTTATCCGACTATGATCAATGACAGATTTCAGCTTTATACAAATTGATCGCCTAACTTGATCTGTACGTCATTTACGAATTTCCGGATAGCGCTTTCATCGTCTTTCTTGCAGATGAGTAATACATTGTCTCTTGCAGCCACTAAATAACCTTCCAGATCCTGTATAACGGTTAATTTCCCTTCCGGCGCCACTATTACATTATTATGACTGTTATATAATAAGGAGTTTCCGTTTACTACCACATTTCCTTCTTGGTCTTTGGGAGATACGTCATACAAGGAGCCCCATGTACCTAAATCCGCCCAGCCGAAGTCGCATAGCTGGACGAAGACATTGTTGGCTTTCTCCATGATTCCATAGTCAATGGAAATGTTGGGGCAGGAGGCGAAGTCCTCTTCTCCATTGGTCAGTTTGATACAAACTTCGGGCATAATCTCATTGAAAGCTTCTAAAATTGTATTGATATTCCATAAGAAGATCCCTGAGTTCCAATAGAACTCGCCACTTTCAACGAATACTTTGGCAAATTCCAGTTGGGGCTTTTCAATGAATGTTTTTACTTTGAAGAAGTCTCCTTGTTTTTCTTCCTCAACCTGGATATAGCCATAACCGGTTTCCGGCCTGTTGGGTTTGATACCTAATGTCAGCAGTTGTGGAGAGTTTGAAACAAACTCCAGTCCTTTCAAAATAGCAGCTTTGAATTCGTCTTCCTTTAAAATCAAGTGGTCGGACGGGGCTACAATGACATTGGCATTGGGATTGATCTTTTTTATGTGATAGGAAGCCCATGCTATACATGGGGCAGTGTTTCTGCGGGTGGGCTCCAATAGAATTTGTGATTCGTCCAATTCGGGAAGTTGCTCTTGGACTAATTCTTTATACAATACATTGGTTGTTATAAAGATGTTTTCTATGGGGACTATTTTTTTATAGCGATCAAACGTTTGTTGTATTAAAGAACGTCCGGTCCCGAAGAAATCAAGGAATTGTTTGGGGAGGTTTTTGCGGCTATATGGCCAGAACCGGCTACCTATACCTCCCCCCATGATGACACAATAATTATTGTTGTTTGTCATGATATAAAGTCGTTTTAAAGTTTCTGCTAATATAGGGCTTATTTTTAGAAAACCATTGTCCGTTATCCCATAAATCGTAGTACATTTATCTTTTTTTGAAAAAAAATGCGGAAAAGTTTGCAGATATGAAAAAAAGTCGTACCTTTGCAACCGCAATCGAGAAACAAACAAAGTTTCAAAAGATGCCCAGATGGCGGAATCGGTAGACGCGCTGGTCTCAAACACCAGTGGATTCACTTCCATCCCGGTTCGACCCCGGGTCTGGGTACAGAATAAAAGGCTAAGTATTGAATTATCAATTACTTAGCCTTTTTACTTGTCTGATTTTTCCCCACATTTTCCCCACAGGCGAAAAAAATATAGTAGTAAGTCATTATTTTCTTTGGCTACGCAGTACAAATACACTACCTTTGAAAAGAAATAAATCCAATTAAATAAACGTCAATGGAACAAGGTGTTTGGCAAGAGATTGAACAGTTATACCAGAAGTTTCAGCAACTTGGTATTAGTGAAGCGGTGGACTATGAAAAGTACTACCTCTATTCTCTTATTACCCATTCTACAGCAATTGAGGGTTCTACACTCACCGAAGTGGAGGCACAAATGCTTTTCGATGAGGGATTGACAGCTAAAGGGAAACCTTTGGTATATCATTTGATGAATGAGGACTTAAAGAAAGCTTATGAGTTTGCCAAAGAGGAAGCCAAATGTAAGAAGCCAATTAATTCAGCGTTTTTGCAAAAGCTGAATTCGACATTGATGCGTACGACAGGCAGTATTTATAACGTTATGGGAGGCTCTTTTGATTCTTCCAAAGGTGAATTCCGCTTGTGTGGCGTGACGGCTGGTATTGGTGGACGTTCTTATATGAATTATCAGAAAGTCCCTGCCAAAATAGATGAATTTTGCACCTTATTACAGGAAAAGCAAAAGACAGTGGGAACATTTCGGGAACAATACGAATTAAGTTTCAATGCCCATCTTAACTTAGTGACCATTCATCCGTGGGTAGATGGTAACGGAAGGACTGCCCGCTTGCTGATGAATTACATTCAGTTTTGCTACAACCTTTTTCCTACTAAGATATTCAAGGAAGATAGAGAGGAGTATATTTCTGCCTTACGTCAATCACAGGAAGAAGAAACAAATCTGCCTTTCTTGGGCTTTATGGCTGTTCAATTAAAGAAATCGCTCTCTTTGGAGATTGAACGATTTAAGACCTCTCAAAAGAAAATTTTTAGTTTTATGTTTTAGTTGTGATCGTATTGTTTTTTAATATAAAAAGCTCCACCATTCAATAGCGAATCGTGGAACTTTTTAGGTCTAAGTCGTATTCTTATTAATATCCCGGATTTTGTGTCATTGACGGGTTGACAATTATTTCTTGCTCCGGTATTGGCAATAACTGTCTGTATTCTTCAATTCCATATACGTCTTTTGCAAAATTATTTCTTTTCATAAATGCGAAGTTCGTATTGGTATAAAGCATTAACTGCAATCTTGCATCTTTTATCTTCTCCAAAGTATTTTCACCTGTTACACTGATTTGTTTGGCTGTAGTTACTTTTTTCAATTGTGACTCGGCTTCTTGTATTTTACCGTTTTTATAAAGACTTTCAGCATAAGATAAAACTACATCTGTGTAAGTCATTATTGGAACTAATGTAGGAGTAGCAACCGAAATATTTCCACGCGTTTGAAGTTCGCTATGAGTAGCAAATATTGTTTCTTTGCTACTTCCATTATTGAATAAATCTGTAATAGTTTCCTTATCGTTATAATTCGAAGCATCCAGTTCATAAAAGCCATTGCTGATTACCTTTCTCAATAACATTTCCGCTTGATTGTATTCCCCCTGATACATATGAATATCAGCGAGCAATATTCTTGCCACATCTTTTGACAAGAAGAAGAATTTATTCACATCCGTACCAAGCGATTCATTCCTTTTTTCTTCAAGATTATCTATAGCTTTTTCTAAATTGGCTTTTAAATCCGCAAAAATATCATACATTGGAGTTCTGCTGATATTATATGCATTATCTGTATCAAGCACATAATTTATATAAGGGACATCCTTCCAAGCCACAACCATATAATAATAATGCATTGCGCTGAATACATTAAGATAGTCTTGATAAACACCGAGCTGTTCAGCTTCCTTTTCTTTAAATAGCATAATCATCCTATTGGCACTATAAAAATTACTCCAAATGTTTTTTACATTATCACAACTGGGGTAAACGTATTGACTTACCAAATCCGCTTCTTTATTATAGTGGTAGTATTGCTCAATAAGATTAAAATCAGAAACTCCGCGAGCAATGGGTAATGCAAAGCCTGCGACAACCTGCTCTCCTGTCCGTCCTAATTTCGGTATTGAAGTGTTTCCATTTCCTTCTTGGATTACTTTTACTTCACCTACCACATTGCCAAGACAATCATATATGGTTACAGAAGTCGATTTATCCGCTCTTGAATTTAGTCGGGAAACTTTAATTGTCAACTTGTTTTCGTTAATGCTTTTTTCTATAGAAATACCATCATTTTCTATGTGTTCATAGATTTCATTGAAAACGTTATCTTCTGTAATGTTGTCTATTGGTCCGTCATCGTCTTTATCAACTAACGGCGTTAGATATACCGGAATGGGGGAAGATATGTTGATTGTATAGGTTCCTCCTTCATTGGGTACGTTAAGTTCCGATGTCTCCAATTTGACTTCTTGTCCATCTTGCAATGTTTCATTTCCTGCAAGTCCGTCATCATCCCAATCTATGAAGTGTCCTAATTCTTTTACTTCAATTTTTAATCCAAGGTCGTCATAGCGGTCTATGATATTTTCTCTTACAGAAGAAAGTTGATTGCTCAATGACTTTTTGTCTTCACTGATTTGTTGTAATGTGCTGCCTCCAAACTTTCCATTTTCGCCAAATTCCCTGCATAATTTTGCCAAATATTCTGTCAGGGCAGCTTCGCTTCTATCTACAAGTAGCAGAGAAGATATGGCAATCAAAGCAGCAGACTCATCTGTTCCTCCAGCAATGGAAAATGTGGACGCATCTTTTTCTGCATATTTTTGAAGTCCGAAAGCGGTAAACAATTCTTTTTGTGCTTGCTTATTGGCTTCTCCGAATTTTACCCCTTCCGCAATGAGTTTCTGTATTCTTTGATACTTCAAATGTGTAAGCAGGTTTACGTTTACTGTAGTTTCATCAGATAAATCTACCAAGGCACGAAGATTTAATGTGCCTGATGATAACTCACCTTCTACCTCGTTAAAGAAATAACCGTTAGCCGTTAATTCTGCATAGGGTGCTTCAAATAACTTAGAACCAAATGAAAAATTACCTAAATCGTCTTGAATGGTGGCTGAATACAAGCTTCCAAGTACTTGTAGATTTCCGTCCATCGGTTGAATGGTAATAGTAGAACCGCTGACGAACGGGCCTTTTTCTACTTTGCCTAATACATTATATGTCTTAGGCTCAAAATCATTTTCCATGCCGCTGTCATCGCTACAAGATGAGAGTGAAAATGCAATTGCGGCAAATAAATAGATGCATTGCTTGATGTTCATATGAACTTTGTTTATTGGTTAATTGGTATGGCGGTTGATGCGCTCAATCCTATCTGTCAAATTCTTCCTTGAAGATGTTTTTTTATTTGCCGTATGTTATTGGAAATGTTAATAATCACCATACATACAGCCCAAGTAATGATTACAGAAACTACTCCACCGAAGAAACAGCCCCAGCCTAATGCTTCATTGTCATCACCTACAACAATGCCAATAATGATAGAACCAATAAGTCCTAAAACTAATACTGCATAGGAGAAGAATGTGAGAATTGATTCTGCCGAATTATCGCCCAAGGATGATGATGTATTGGGTTGTGTTGAATGGGCATTAGATATTTCATTTTTGGGGGAATTCTCATTGAGTCCCAGTGCGTTTTTTACTTCGTCCATTATCTGAGTCTTTTTTTAAAATTAAAAATGAATAATATAAGTCCTATAGGAGCAATCCAATCAATTAATTGGAAAATATAGAATGATAGGGGTTGGTAACTTAACCAGCCTTTTTGAAATCCATCATAGATAGAAATGCTTTCTTCAAAGAGAACTGAAAAAAGCCATAAAATAGATCCAAGTAACCCCCATAAAGATGCTTTTTTCATACACTTTGTTTCTTATATAAGGCGAAAAAGAAATATGTAATAAGAGCAATCGCTATAACTCTAATAAAATTTGTGACAATATATAGTGGATTATAGTTTTCTACCAAACCACTACAATACAAATAAATGCTGTTTCCCCAATAAAATATGCTCAGAAGAAACATGAGGGCGAACCCAATCAATGCATACAAAGTAATCCTTTTCATGATGCTCTAAAAATGTCTGTCAATTCCTACAAGACTTTATTTATAAAAAAATCACAAAGCGTGGAACTGTATGCCACACTCTTACTTGAAGGTCGTAGGAAACCCTGAATACAGATGCAACAATAGCAGCCCACGCTATATGCGTGAGAACCACTATGCTATCCTTGTATTCAGATTGAAAATTTCCTACGTTTTCAAGTACAAGATAAGCATAACGCTTCTTCTAATTCTAACATGTCTTGGAAAGAGCTTCCTCAATCCATTGGCAAAGATACACAATTTAATTGATAATCGGGAATATAGAGTCGCAAACTATCAAGTTACATCTTAATTCCTCTACTTTTCTTTTCTTCTTGTTGCGACAGCCTTGTTCCATATCTGAGCCTGTGCCATTGTTCCCTGAACCAGTCGGCTATCGGCTTCCTGTTTATTGTCAGGTTCAGTCTATTTTCATCGTCAGGGTCATTCTCCACCCTAAAAACATCATCCTTTACGTCGAAGTTTCGTCTGTGCTGCTCGGAATAGATTTTACCGCTGCATTTCATAGCCTCCTTCTTGGCTACAAGTCTTTCGGTCATTTCCCTTGAGAACCCAAGTATGGCGCAAAGCTTTTCCATCCGTAGCATTTCCCTGAACATCGGGAACCACCTGAAAGCCTTGTCTATGATTCTGGCGAGCCGTGATAGTTCCTTTTCCTTCATGTCAAGTTCCTGTCTGTGTATTTCCTTGAGATTGTGGATTTGCGTATCATGCTGTTTCTGCATCTGCTGTATCTGGCTCTGCAGTTTTTCAATTTTGGTGTTCCGTTTTGAGACCTCGTCTTGCAGTTTTTCGTTGGCATGTTCCAGTTCTTTCAGTTTTCCGCTTCCGAAAAGAGAAGCAACTCCGCTTGTTATGGCTGTCGCTGCCGTGGTGGCTGTCTTCTTTAGCTTGTCAGTACGTATCTCTGATTTTACCTGTTTCAGTTCCTGCTCGGCAAGATTTATCAGTTCTTCTTTGTGCCGTTTGGCAGCATCCATGCGTTGCAGCTCGGCTTTCTGCTTTTCAATGATAAAATCATTCCGTTCCAGATGCTCCTTACCCGTAACAGCCTTTGACTGCCCACGCTCCATCAGCAGGATGTCAGATGCCAAGGTCTGCATCTGCATCATGTCATCGTCATTGAGCTTTCGGCTCTTTCCGGTTTCGTGGTTCATCCAGTCGAAAACGATATGGGCATGATAGTTCGGCTTGAACCATCTGTCCCCGACCTTGAAGCTTTCCTTGTCTTCCGCTTCCGGCTGACCGTTCAGCCAATGCCCTTCGTCCTTGTGCAGGAAGATTTGCAGCGGTGTGATTCCCCACCGTCTTTGACACTCTTCACCGAATTTACGCACGTCTGTCAGTGTGGTGTCCGACCTGACAAGCAGCACACCTTCACGTATGGGTGAGCATCCCGCAATCTTGACTGTCTTGCCGTTCCGGCCTTTGCGCTCCCGTTCCTTTTCCTGCATGGTACGTCCGGTCTTTTCCTTTACCATCTGTCTGATATTATCATAATGCGTCCGCAAATCCGGACTGCCGAAGTCGGGATTTATCCACTGCTCGTTATCGGTGGAGAGTTCAGGAACGACATAGATTCTGGACTCTCCGATATTGCGCATGTATTCGGCAGTCCTCCTGTTGTGAGCCTCGCTCGATGCGATGTTGCAGGGTTTGATATGTATGCTTGATTTTGTTGCCATAGATACTTGTTTTTTGGTTTGTACTTTATTGCTTGCTTTTCCGCTGTCCGCAAACGCATGGGGTTCTTAGGGGTGCAACCCATAAGCGGAGATTGCAAAGAGAGGGTCACTCTTTGCTCCGGGTTCTCAGGGGAGAAACGCCCTGAGTGGGTTATTAGGGTAAAACCCTAATCCCCTCGGGAGAGCCCACAACTACGTAAGCGAAGCGTGTAGTTATAGTGGGCTATAACCGAAAGCCTCCTGGTTTATTGGGCGGTGTCTTCACTTTGATGGATTGAGTCTGTTTCTTTGCCGCTGCCTGTTTTTGCAGGTATTCGTTCAAATCCTTGCATCCGCCGTATATGTGTGAAGCGTCACGTATATGTCTGGTATTGTCATACTCCTTTCTGATTTGCTGCAGGGCTTCCATTCCTGCACGGTCATTGTCAAAGAAACAGTGGATGCGTTCATAGCTGCCCAGCGGATAGAGTGCCTTGGAAATATTGGCAACAGAGTTCAGAACCATGTAGTCCTGTCTGTCGAAATCGGGGGATTGAGGACAGCTTTCAAGCCTTAGTGTCAGAAAGGAAAGGTAGTCCATGAATCCCTCAAAAACGTAACATGCTTTTCTCGGCTCTCCCGTTTGTCTGATATGTGATATTTCCTTCGGTGCGATGCAGCCCTTGAAATATCGGTTGCGGATTTCATATCCGCCCGATATGTTCGGAAAGGCAATGGCGAAATACCGTTTGCCGTTGTTGGTAAAGTGTGCCTCGCGGCATTCTTTTTTCGCCAGTGCCGTATTTATTCCCCTTTCCTGCAGGTAAGAGAGCAGGGCAGGAGAAGACAGCTGCACGATGTCAAGTTGCTGGAAACTCGGCTCGGTGGCAGACTGTCTGCGAAAAGAGAAAGACACGGGACGGACATGCGGTGTCTGTTCCTCTATGCGTTTCAGGATATACGGAACACTCTCCGTTGCGTAGAGGTGTGCCGCCAGTGCGATGATGTTGCCGCCCTTTCCCAGACCGAAGTCGAACCATTGTTCACGTTCTGTGTTTACCTTGAACGAGGGCTCATTCTCTTCCCTGAACGGTGATTTATACCAGAGGTTTACCCCCTGCTGCTTTACTGGGGAATACCCCAGACTGTGCAGATAGTCTGCGATTCTTATCTTTTTTGCTTCTTCTGTTGTCATTTTCGTATGGTTTTGTGATGAATGAAAAAACGATGATTTGATGAACTTTACCTGTAATGTACTGTTATACAGAATGGTAACACTTCATCAATTTCTCATCAGACTGCTTGCCAAAAAAGAAATGATGATTTCTCTTTTCATCAGCATTATATTCCGATGAATGAATGATGAGTTTATATTATACTGTAATACAATGTGTTATATACTGTATTCATCATTTCATCAAAATAATCATATAGCGGTCAGCTGTTCCTTGGTTATCGTGTAGAACCTTCCTATTTTCCTTTTCGTCTCATAGTGGCAGTCACGGTGGGGAGCAATCTCATAGGCGGTGTAGGAAAGCGAGTTCGGTGCGGAAGTCAGCTTCCATACTTCCTGAACCACTTTCCGCACCTGATGTTTCTCTGCCTTTACCTGCGAATAGATAAGCAGTGTCATGAGGTCGTTCAGGCAGAATGATACGCTTTCCACATTCATGTTTGACATGATGTCAAGGAACAGTTCAGCCATTTCTATCTCCAGACGGTTGCGGTTGCTCCGGATGATTTTCTGCAGGGCTGCCGTATGTGTCAGCTTCGGATTGAACCACATACGGCTTTCCTTTTCCGTTGAAAGCTCCCTTTGCGTCAGGAAGAACAGGAAGGCAGGGATTTCCTCTTTCAGCTTTTGCAGGAAATTCGTGTCATCGTTCTGCAGCGGATTTATCTTCCTTACCCAGTATCGTGTTTCCCCTGCGTCTATGATTACAGGCAGGTACTCGTTGTTTGAACACAATACGAACTTGGCGAAGAAGGCTATTTCCGTGCGGTCTTTCCCTTTGGCTTCCACCTTGTAATTGAAAGTGGTGCTCAGGTTCTTAAGCCGCTCGCTGTCTTCCCTGCGGTTGAGCAGCACCTCGTCCACGACAATGAGCAGCTTTCCGGCCCAGTCGGAATTGAACTGGCTCCGGAAATCCTCGTTGGTGTTGAATGTCACGTTATCCCCGAATACGGCTTTCAGGAAATTAAGGAACGTACTCTTGCCCGTGTTCCTCTCTTCCGATACCAGCAGGAGTATGGGAAGTTTCTGCAACGGCTGCAGGAACAGCAGTTGCAGATAGTCCAGTCCCAGATTGTACTGTTCACCGAAAATGTGTAGCACCAGAGAACGTATGTTCGGGAAATCTCCTATCTGCGGAGTATGCTCTATCGGTTCGTACAGATTCAGAAAACCGTCAATTTCCTTCCGGTAGTTCAGATGGTCGGGAACGGTACAGAATCCGTCATACTTCGGGACGGTCGCAAGATAGTTCTTCCCGTAGTCCTGCCTGAGTGTGCTGTTGTTCCATATCACACGTCTTTTCTCATATCCTCCGCTGGCGCAGGGCTGGTTTACGACCTTGTACAGTGTCGTTCCCACACGCATGTATTCTTCCTCTTTCATAGGCTCAGATTGAAGGATTGCGTTCACCCAGGATTTTCTGTATGTCCGACTGTCGGTATCTGACCTTGTTCCCCACCTTCACGGGTTTCAGATAGTTCTTCTTTGCCCAGTGCCAAAGGGTGGTGTCGCACACGTCGCACATTTTCTTCACTTCCTCCTTTGTGAGGTACTTTTCCTTTCTCGCTTCCGCAATGGCGGTGGAGAGTTCATGCTTGGCACGGCTTATCAGCTGGTTTGAAAACATGAGCAGGTCTTCGCCTGTCACTTCCAGTTTGATGTTGCCGTTTCCGCTTTGGATAATTGCCATCAGGTCTGTCATAGGCTTGTTGAAACTGCCGGTTGTAAGACTTCCCGTTTCGGCAGTATTATAAACGAAAAGCCACTACCCCGATTAGGATAGTGGCACAAATATATAACGAAAAATAATCGTAAATCAATGGATTTCAATGCGTTAAATTCGTAAAATCCAAAAACGAATTAAACGAGTTTCAAGCGGATAGATAAGCCTTCAATTCCTCGATGGCAACATGGTCTTCCCCGATGTCCTTTATCAGTTTTTTGCTGCCTCCGAAAGGTGTAGTAAGGTTCCTGTATGCTTTCTGTATTCCCCTTTCGTGTACGATGCTGAGGTCTGTGTATTGCTGTTGCAGTGCGTTCCGGAAAGTCTTTATGGGACAGGGGCGCATGAAACGGTATTCCACCAGTGCGATGTACAGACGTGCGATGTCCGTTTCGGTCGTATGCGTTTTCAGCCTTGTTCCGATTCTTTCCAGAATGACATCCCTGTTCTCTATCAGCAGCTCCGGCAGGGTGCGTGTGTCGGCTTTTCGTCCGGCACTCTTGGGCTGTCCTTGCTGCAGGCTGTCCGTATCTTCCGTTTCGGTTTCTTCAATGTCTTCTTCATCCTCAATAGACCATTCCACGAGGTTGTTTTCCTCAATGGCTTTCTGCTGCTTTCTGAAAGCCACCCAGTCCTCTTTGGTTCTCATGCCGCTGCTGATGCTCTTCTTGATGATGAACCTGACCATATAGGAAACAAGCCATTTGTATAGTCTTGTAATACCTTTTCTTTTGGCCAGTTCCTCTCCCTGTTCCACCATGCACTCATAACTCCGTCCGTAGTACAACCATGCGAGCATGGCAGGTATTATGCTCCGCCTTTTTGAATGGTGGAACTCGTTCACAATCTTTTTGGCAAGGTCTGAATCCAGAAGCACATTCTCCAGTTCCTCGAAATCGGAGATTTTGTCGTCTCCGATCCGTCTGCGTGTGGCTTCCTTGTATTTCGGTACCAAGGTTGTGGCAACTTTGAAAACCTTGACAAATCCCTTGAACTCCTTGTCGTTCATTTCTTCCACGAAAGTCGCATATTCATCGGGGTGGCTGTCAAGCCACTCCCTTATCAGTCTTTTGAAATTGTCATATTCCTGTTGTCCCATATAGGTTTAGTCTAAAAGTTTAACGAGGTCTTTCTTCATCTCTTCGTCAATATCCCTGTACCGTCTGAAAGCCTTGCTGCCTTCCTTGTGTCCCGACAGTGCCGAAACAAGATTCGGGTCTTTCACCTTCTTATAAATATTACCGATGAAGGTGCGTCTTGCAAGGTGGCTGCTTGCCACTTCATAAAGCGGTTTTTTGACTTCATCACGTGTCAACGGGTCTAATATAGTGACAATCCTGTCCACTCCCGAAAGTTTGAATATCTTTTTTATTGCTTCATTGTATTTCTGTTCGGATATGAACGGCAGGAGTTTTCCCTCATGGTCTTTATACCGTTCAAGAATCTCCTTTGCCTTATCGTTCAACGGAACACGTACCGTTACAGGATTGCCCTCTTTGGTTTTTTTCGGTATGTATTCAATGGCTTCGTTCACCACGTTCAGTTTGGTCATTCTGTACAGGTCGCTTACTCTGCATCCTATAAGTGTCTGGAAAATGAAAATGTCCCTCTGTATCTCCAGCTGTGGAGTGGCTGACAGGTCAGCATTGAAGATCCTGTCCCTTTCTTCAAGGTTGATATAAATAGGAGTTCCGTATTTACATTCCTCTATCGGAAACTTGTCAAACGGTCTGTTAGCGGTCAGCTTGTTGTCGAAACACCACAGAAAGAATGTGCGTATTCTTGAAAAGCAGTCTATCAGAGTGTTTTTTCCACGTGGTTGCGGAGTTCTCTTTTCCGGGATTGTTTCATAAATGCTTGGGTACAATTCATAATATTGGTATTCGTTCTCGAAGAAGTCCCACATGTCCCGCAGCGTTTCAGGTGTGACGGTATCAACATCAAGAACAAATCCTTTTTGCCCTCTTTTGGTTTCCCGTACATACAGCTCATAACGCAATAAGGCTCTTTTTACTACCCTGAAATTTTTTTTCCTTACTTCCGATAACGGATGCTTTTCCAGAAAGCTGTCAAACAGCTCTCCGAAAGTCGGCTTGATGACAATCTCTTCCGGTGTGAAATACTTTTCAGGATGATAATATCTGTCTAAGGTCAGTTTCAGCCATTCTTTATCAACGGATTCTTTTTCCGTATGAAAGGATTTTTCCACATAGGTTTTCAGCTTTCGTATCTCTTCATTTATGCCAGTCCTTAAATCTTCGTTGCAGACAGCTTTTGTTTTTACACACTCTGCTTTTTCATCCCACAGGTTGGGATTGATTGAAAGCTGGGTAGGAGCAACAGAATCAAGCTGTCTTCCATTTCTCAGACGGATATAAATAGTTGCGGTTGACTCGGTATCATACCGTTTGGCCGCTTTTTTAATGATGAAAGTTACTTTCATAGGCTTACAGGTTAAATATCTATCTGGATGCAAATATAGATATTTTCCCCACATTTTCCCCACATCTGCTAAATAATTTGCAATCGGATTAATTCGGATTAAAATTTAATATGATTGTAAATAGTTGATATATAGTTATATTGCTGTATTTTTCTGCGTTTTTCTTTTTACCCACATTTTCCCCACTTTAATTATTTCAAATGCGGGTCTGGGTACTGAAGCGGAGAAAGTTGAAAAACTCTCTCCGCTTTTCTTTTCTATCCCTCGTAACTCGTTGGTTTGCTGATTTACTTTTCTAAATCGGCGGATGGCATCCGCCAATTTGGAAATAGTGAATTTGCCTGATTCGATAATGAAAGTGCGGCTAAATTCTTCTTGAAACTTCGAGATTCTTGAAGAATCAAGAAGAACCTACAATTCTCAGCAACTCCTGATTACCGCTTCCAACTGTAATCTTGAATTTCTATTTTATTTTTTGAAACAATATCTAGGGATATTCCTAAATAATATTCTATGAAAAAGATAGAAGACTAGCTATTTGGCCGAAAAAATAAGAGAAAAGCTCACGTAAAGTAAAATTTTTCTCTTGATTTATAAGAAAGAGGAACATTTACGGAATATCCCTATAACCGTGCAGGCATTCGGTCATTCTACGTACTCCGTTATGCCTAAAAGCATAACGCAAAGGTTGGTAGTTGTTCCCGGTCATCTTGAAACATAATCTTTCTTTTCTTAGAAATATATCGATTCTTTTTGAGAAGAATAACAATTAAAGTTGTGCATGAAAGTATTCCTCTTCCTGGCGGGAGAATTATGTTAATAGGTATGGTAATATCAGTTTATCTTGTTATCTTTGTAAGATAGGATAAGTAATATAGTAATCAATGAAAACTGGAATATGAAATCTTATATAGGAAGGATGATGCTAATATGCCTGTTTTCTATTGTTTGGGGGGGATGTAGTAAGGAAGATGATTTTGAGTTGCCTTCCTTTGCCCAGGCAGTGGGGAAATATGAGGGCAACTATGTGGCTTATAAAAATGGCGATGTGATAAATGAAGGGGAGGCTGCTGTCACAGCAGATTTGACTTCTGAAGAAGCGCGTCCCATTGCCTTGCAGTCGTTTGGATTATGTGTGGAAACTCAAATAATTGATTTTAATTTAAATTGTCGTATCAATCAAGATGAAAACGGATACTCTTGGCGGGAGGAAAAAGTAGCTACTATACCGGGAGTTATTGGGTTTTATGAGTATCAGTCTGTCATCTCAGGAAAGTTGGATGGTCGTACACTGAGTTTTGTCTGGAACAGAATTATATCAAATGCAAATTCATCTTCTGCGGTACGGGTTGTGTTTAATGGAAAAAAAGTAGAGCATGAATATACCTTATCGGGACTTTTTATTTCTTACTGATTAAGACTGTATTTCTATCAGAGCGACCCCACCGGCGCATACCGAAAAAAGTTGCCAGACAAAAATATCTTCCTTATATTTCACACGATGGGAGTACCTCATATTATACTCCCTTAGCGGAAACAGCAGCAATATTAAGTCCTTGCCTTGAACACAGGTTCCACCTTCTGTATCTCCGACTCAAAGCCGAACCAGTAGCCATGTTCCCCCTTTTCATCGGCAGGCAGAAAGCACAGGCGGAGGTTCTCCTTATATTCTCCGTCAATGATTTCCCAGTCAGACGGAGGCAGCTGCCGCTTTGTCCGTACCCTTTCGGCAGGGAGCTTTTTCAGTGACATTCCTGCCTCTATCCAAGCAATGGTGGCCTTTGTCTGGTATTCGGGATAGTTCTGTTTGCAATACTCATAGAGTATCAGTCCTCGTTTTTCCAGACTCATGGGCTGGTCTATCAGATTGGCCTTTGTCAAATATTCAAGAAAACGATAAAGGAATTGTTCATCATTCAAAATGAGTTCGCGTGTCAGTGTCTGCCATGCCGGGGCATTGTAAAAACCATCCAGCAGCCGGGAAAGCCGGCGGGCTGTTTGCAGTTCGCTTACACTGATTTCATGGGTCTGCAAAACCTCGTATGGGGGCAAGGGGGAATACTTGATTCCTAATTCTTCCGCCCTCCGGCGCATTTCGGTGCCGGGAAGCAGTTTGAGCGATTCCAGTTGGATCTCTCCGGCATTATATCCTGCCAGGGTACGGACATCTTCAAATATCTCATGGAGATGATAAAGAGGAAGCCCGGCAATAAGGTCGGCATGGGTTTCCATGTTGGGCAGGGCACACAGGAACTTCAGCCCGTTCAGGGCATCGGACAGCTTACCCATCCGGCGGCTTTTATCAAGTACGGGTTCACGCAGGCTCTGGATACCGGCTTCCAGATGAAGCAATCCTTCGGGCAGCCGGCTGAGTTCTTCTTTCAGCTCTTCCGACAACAAGGCGGGGTGTATCTCCAGATGGAAACGGATATCGGGATGGAATTCCAAAAAGAGCCGGAGCAGTTCTTTGGCTCTTCGCGGGTTGTAATTAAAAGTACGGTCTAATACGCGTACATTTTTGATGCCATGCGCATGGATGAGTCGCAGTCTTTCGCGGATGCTTTCGATGGAAAGGGTGCGTACCGGCTTTTCACCGCCGCTGACGCAGAAGGCGCAAGTGTTGAAACATCCACGTGTGGTTTCCAGTTGGACAAAGGGCTTGCTCCAGTTAAAGAAGCGGCTTTGTTCGGGAGGGACGAGTCCGGCGAAATTCAGTACGAGGGCTATGCCGTTGTCTTTATATTCTTTGTCGGGAGTGAGGTAACAGAGTCCGGGCACGGTGTGCCATTGTTCCGGATGGTTCTGGCAGGCCAGCCATTGTGGAAAGGCTTCTTCACCTTCTCCTCTGAAGACGCAGTCCACAAATGGATTTTTGCGGAGGAACTCTTCATTGTCTCCCAGAAATTCCGGACCGCCCAGTACTAGGCAGGCTTCGGGTATCAAGGCTTTTACTCTGGAGGTGACATGCATCAGCTGCTCATGGTTGAAAAGCCAGGTGGTTGCGGCAAGGATGTCGGGTTGATGGCGGCAGATCTCATCGACAATCATTCCCACATTTTCGTTGATGGTGGCAGATACGATTTCCCATTCTACAGAGGGGTCTGTCATGATTTGTGCATGTAGGGCCGGCAGGGCCAATGAGGAATGTGCATACGAGCTGTTCAGGTCTATCCAGAGAATTTTCATGTTTCTTATTCTTGTTTATTCGGTCGGCAAAGATAGCTCTTTTTCGGTTAATGTCCGCTGGTATGCGATGCGTGATGTGCCGTTGTGGGTATAAATGATGCCGCAACGCCGGAAACCGTACTTCTTCAGGATGTTCTGCATCACAAGGTTGTCATGGTGGGTGTCCACTCGGATATTATCGCAATGTTCGAAGCACCACTTGAAGCAGGCGTCGGCTATTCCCTTCTGTTGGCCACTGGTGGCCATGCGGTGAATAACGTGGTATGGTTCGTGGTTCAGCCAGTTGCCGTCATCAATGCGGGCATACGTGGGGTCTTCTCCGGGAATAAAACAGAAAGTCCCTATAATTTCTCCGTTTTCATTTTCGCAAACATAGTTGGTGCCGTTGGTTATTTCTTGCAGAATCAACTCGGTGGAAGGATAACCGTTTATCCACTGGTTGGGGTTGCCATGCTCTTTCATGAACCGGCGGGCATAGCAGAATATTTCCATAATTGCATCTAAATCTTCGGGTGATGAATGTCTGATTGTTATCATATTGAAATAGGAATGGGTTATTCTAAATTCATTTTGTACACATTGGTCTGTTTTTGTTCAAAGCCTGATTTTTGATACAGTTTGTTGGCGGCAGTCCGTGTGGGGTTTGAAGTAAGCATGATAAGAGGTATGCCTTGTTCCTTCACAAACCGGACAGCGTGTGTGACCAGTTGTTTGCTGAATCCTTGTCCCCGGTATTTTTCGTCTACTACCACATCTTCAATCCATGCCTTACCGCCTGTGGGGCTGTAATAGATACCTACGGTCAGCATTCCCGCAATTTTCTGATCTGCCAGCAGGAAGAACAGGTGGGTGTTCTCTTGGAATATGATTTCTCTGAGAGCCGTCCCGGTCAGTTTCACCGGACGACTTGTGAGCTGTTCCAGCAGTCTCTGCACTGCATCGGTGTACTCCGGGATAAAGTCTTTTACTTCTAGTATTTCTGTCATTTTTATAGCTGAAATTAGAACCGGCTGTAAATATAGTGATTATTCTCCGGATAACTGATTATTTTTTTATATCTTGCTTACGTTTTAATAATAGAGATATGCCATTATGATCAGACGAGTGGAACTTCAGGACGCCAAAGCCATCACGACGATATACAATGAATACATCGAATACAGTGTGGCTACATTTGAGACAGAACCTTTGAGAGAGGAGGACATGCGCAACCGTATTGCCGGAATTGCCGTGCGCTTTCCTTATTTTGTGTATGAGGAAGAGGGAAAAGTTGTGGGGTATTGTTATGCCCATCTGTGGAAGGAGAGGGCTGCTTACAGTCATACGTTGGAAACAACGGTTTATCTGGCTTCCGGATATGAGGGAAAGGGCATAGGCCGGGAATTGATGGAAAGATTAATTGAGGAATGCCGTAGGGATGGATACCATGCGCTGATAGCCTGTATTACGGAGGGCAATGCTGCTAGTGACGCTTTGCATTTGCGGCTGGGATTTAAAAGAGTCTCACGTTTCGAGAAGGTGGGACTGAAATTCGGGCGCTGGCTGGATGTGGTGGATTACGAGTTGCTGTTATCCTGAAACCGCTGTCTGGAATGAACTTTTTAGGGATGTATGGAGTTATAAGCTTGTACCTGAATTAAAAATAACCAGCTATGACTCAAGTAAACATCAAGAGGGTTTATGATGAACCTTCCGAACAAGACGGCTGTCGTGTCTTGGTAGACCGTTTGTGGCCTCGTGGCATGAAACGGGAATATTTGAAATACGATTATTGGGCAAAAGAAGTGACTCCGTCCAATGATTTAAGAAAATGGTTTCATGCGGATGTGGAAAAAAGATGGGGGGCCTTTGCGGATATGTATCAAAAGGAATTGGAAGAATCGGATGCGGCTAAAGCGTTCATTGATAAGATGAAAGCTTATTCGAAGGTAACATTACTTTACGCATCGAGAGAGCCGGAGCGAAATCATGCCAGAGTTTTGAAACATTATTTAGACACACATTTGTAGTTTTTGTGCAAAAAACAAGTATCTTTGCAACCAATTATGGCCCCCGCTTCTAAAAATCAGGGGGCTTTCGTTAAATAATCAATACTAATGAGAGATGTCACCCATGTAAGGCGCGTTTATGTATAATGAACGCACCCGTAATTTTGTGTGACATTTCGGGTAAAAAGAGAAAGATTATGATACAAAAGGTTCTAATTGCCAACCGTGGCGAGATAGCCGTGCGCGTTATGCGCTCTTGTAAAGAAATGGGCATCCGCACGGTGGCGGTCTTCTCGGAAGCCGACCGTACGGCGCGTCATGTGATGTATGCAGATGAAGCCTGCCTGATAGGTCCTGCCGCTTCCAAGGAAAGTTATCTGAATATAGATACTATCATTAAAGCTGCCAGACAGCATCATGCCGATGCCATACACCCTGGTTATGGTTTCTTGTCCGAGAATGCCGATTTTGCCCGCCGTTGCAAGGAGGAGGGGATCATCTTTATCGGTCCTGCCGCTGAGACGATGGAGGCGATGGGTGACAAGATTGCCGCCCGTAAGCGCATGATTGCCGCTGGTGTGCCTGTGGTGCCCGGTACGGAACAGCCGTTGCAGAGCGCTGAAGAGGCGGTACGTATCTGTAATGAGATAGGCTATCCCGTCATGCTGAAGGCATCTATGGGAGGTGGTGGTAAAGGGATGAGGCTGATACACAGTGAAGATGAAGTGGTGGAGGCATACAACACCGCTCGTTCCGAGTCTATGTCTTCTTTCGGAGATGATACGGTCTATCTGGAGAAATTTGTAGAAGAACCCCATCATATAGAATTCCAGATTCTGGGTGACAATCACGGCAATGTGATTCATCTGTTCGACCGCGAGTGCTCTGTGCAGCGCCGCAATCAGAAGATTGTGGAGGAGAGTCCGTCTCCGTTCCTTACTCCGGAGCTCCGTCAGGAGATGGGGGAAAAGGCGGTGGCTGCCGCTAGGGCGGTGAACTATTCGGGAGCCGGGACTATCGAATTTCTGGTGGACAAGAACCGCAATTTCTATTTTCTGGAGATGAATACCCGTCTTCAGGTGGAGCATCCCATCACCGAAGAAGTGGTAGGCGTGGACTTGGTGAAAGAGCAGATCCGCATTGCCAATGATGAAGTGCTGCATTTGAAGCAGGAAGAGCTGTATCAGCGCGGTCATGCTATCGAATGTCGTATCTGTGCGGAAGACACGGAGAACAACTTCATGCCTTCGCCGGGTATCATCAAGCAGCTGACGGAGCCTAACGGTATTGGTGTGCGCATTGACAGCTACGTGTACGAAGGGTACGAGATCCCTGTTTTCTACGACCCGATGATAGGCAAGCTGATCGTGTGGACCACAACCCGCCAGTATGCCATAGAGCGTATGCGCCGTGTGCTCTACGAGTATAAGATTACGGGGCTGAAGACCAATCTCAGTTACTTGAAACGTATCATGCATACTCCCGACTTTGTGAAGGGTGAGTATAATACCTTGTTTATCGAGAAGAACTCGCGTATGTTGCTCCGTGGCAACGGCAACAATGAGGAGATTGAGAATATGGCCATGATCGCTTCTTATATTGACTATCTGATGAATCTGGAAGAGAATAAGAGTCCTCAGCTTTCCGATGCCCGTCCCATCAGCCGCTGGCGTGAGTTCGGCCTGCAGAAAGGAGTATTGAGAATCTGATTCTTCATTTAATTAAGCAAAAGTATGGAAATACATATTGGAGACCGCGTAGCCGATGTGACATTGGTGAGCAAAGAGGGTAACAAAGTACAATTTATGATTGACGGGAAGCCGTATGACGTGGATATCGTCATGGCTGAGAACGGAAGCTGCTCTATCCTGCATGACGGCAATTCCTTTAATGCCGAACTGATCCGCGGGGAGGGTGGGAAGAGTTATGATGTGAATATGTTCTACCGTTCCTATCATGTGGACATAGTGGACACCCAGACCAAGTATCTGCGTATGAAAAAGGGCGGCGAGGAGAGACAGGATGACAAGATTGTGGCTCCCATGCCCGGAAAGGTTGTGAAAATTCCCGTCCGGAAAGGGGACCGTCTGTCAGCCGGAGATATTGTGGTGGTGCTGGAGGCCATGAAGATGCAGAGCAACTACAAAGTGACCTCGGACTGCACGGTAAGGGATATCCTGGTCAATGAGGGGGATTCCGTCAATGCCAACCAGGTGTTAATTGTATTGGATATTATAAAAGAAGACTGATCATGACAAGAGAAGAAATATACAACCGGTTTGAGGAACTGGACAAACGCGCGTCGCTGGGTGGCGGTGTGGACAAGATCGAGAAACAACATGCCCAAGGGAAAATGACCGCCCGCGAGCGCATCGGGATGTTGCTGGACAAAGGTACGTTCAATGAGCTGGACAAGTTGGTGAACCACCGTTGCACCAACTTCGGCATGGAGAAGAAGCAGATTGCCGGAGACGGCATGGTCACCGGTTATGGAAAGATAGACGGTCGTCCGGTTTTTGTCTATGCATACGATTTCACCGCGCACGGCGGTTCGCTGAGCGAGACCAATGCGGCCAAGATTGTAAAAGTCCAGCAACTGGCGTTGAAGACGGGAGCTCCCGTTATCGCTTTGAACGACTCGGGCGGCGCACGTATCCAGGAAGGGGTGAACAGCCTCGCCGGATATGCCTCCATCTTTTATCAGAACACCATCGCATCAGGAGTTATCCCCCAGATTTCCGCCATTCTGGGTCCTTGCGCCGGAGGTGCCTGCTATTCTCCCGCACTGACCGATTTCATTTTTATGGTGAAAGAGCAGAGCCACATGTTCATCACCGGACCGGATGTGGTGAAGACCGTGACCAACGAAGAGGTGGGCAAGGAAGAACTGGGAGGCGCCCAGACTCACAGCGGCAAAAGCGGTGTGACCCATTTTATGTGCGATAACGAGGAGGAGACGTTGATGAGCATCCGCGAATTGCTGAGTTTCCTGCCCTCCAATAATATGGAGGATGCTCCGCTTGTTTCCTGTACCGATGACATCCATCGTCAGGTGGAGGTGTTGCAGACTGTCATTCCCGAAGATCCGAACATGCCTTATGATATAAAGGATATCATCGAACCGGTGCTGGACAACCAGTATTTCTTCGAGGTGATGCCTCACTTTGCTAAAAATGTGGTGGTGGGATTCGGTCGCCTGGGAGGTCGTTCCGTAGGTATTGTCGCCAATCAGCCCGCCTGGCTGGCCGGTGTTCTTGACATTGACGCCAGTGACAAGGCTGCCCGTTTCATCCGTTTCTGTGACTGTTTCAACATTCCGCTGATCACTTTCGAGGATGTTCCCGGCTTCTTGCCCGGAACGGTACAGGAGCACAACGGCATTATCCGCCATGGTGCGAAGATTGTCTATGCATACGCCGAAGCTACAGTGCCCAAGGTTACTTTAATTACTCGTAAAGCTTATGGAGGTGCTTACATTGTTATGTCCAGCAAGCCGACGGGAGCCGATGTGAACTTGGCTTACCCACAGGCGGAAATAGCCGTCATGGGTGCGGAAGGGGCAGTGAACATCCTTTACCGCAAGTCTGCTCCGGAAGAGAAAGCTGAGATTATCAAGGAATACGAGGATAAATTCTCCAATCCTTATCGTGCGGCGGAACGTGGTCTGATTGATGAAGTGATTATGCCCCGTGACACTCGTTACAAACTTGTTCAAGCTTTGGAAATGTGTCACAACAAAAACCAGAGCAATCCGCCTAAGAAACATGGCAATATGCCTTTGTGATAAAAATCAATACCTCACTACAGATTACTCAGATTGACACTGGCCCACTATAAAACAGGGGTTCTCGATGGAAATAATCAGTGAAAATCTGTGTAGCCTGTGGTGAGGAAGTCCTTTATTTCGCTTTTTTGTTATTTTTTATTCAGCCATGTATGGATCTGTGTCTTGATTTCTCCTTGTGTGTCAGCGTCAAAGCTGCCGATACGGGTGGTATGGCTGCCGCCGGGTAACACATAAACTTTTATGTTTTTCTTGTTCTTCAGCCAAGTGACACCCGAAGCTGTCCAAGGGTCATCGCCACCATAAATATAGATCATTTCGGGATCATTCTCTTTCAGGAATGTTACCACCTTATTATATAGGGTCTTGTCAAATTTGAGATTGGATAGTTCGGGCGGTAACATGACCTTGTGAAGATAGTCACGGCTGCTCTTTATCGTCAGATACTTTTTGAAAGGTTTGATGTCATATCCGTAATACCCCAGTTCTTTGGCCGCTTGCACATTAAAGGAAGGGTAGGGAGATTGTTCGGAGAAATAATCCGGTTCACAAATAGCCATGAAATGCTTGAATAACGTGTGGTCATCGGCATCTGTTTCCGGAATCTTATTTACAGGAGTTCCCCATTGCCATAGGGCGAATGAGTATTCCAATACATTGAAGTCGTACACTTCGGCTATAGGAACACGGAAGGTATATCCTTTATCCGAGCAATATTTCTCGAACATCGGGAGCAGCCGGCTTTTTCGTTTCAGCACTTCCAACTGGAAGTTTTCAACCCGTTTACGGTTTTCGGGAGTTGAAACTTTATTGGCGATGAACGGTTCATGACGGCCGTCCTCCAATGATTTGTTGAGGGGGGCTACGTAAGGTACGGAGATGTCCACATCATCGGGAAAGTAAGTGCGATAGAACATCGTAGTCTGTCCGCCTTTGCTGATTCCCGTAGCTATCCATTTTTGATCGTATAGTTGCTTTAGGATAGTGGTTATATGATGCAAATCATACAGTGAGTTCTCTACCGTGAGATAATCCCAGTTACAGGGTTCCGGCATGGATTCGCCGAAGTAACGGTATTCTACGAACACCAGATTGGCGTTGAATAATTTAGATAACTCTTCCTGATAGCGCGGATGGGTGGCATAATGGGCGGCATAGCCTTCGGTAACCAGTACGGTGGGTCGGTCAAAACCTACATGCGAGAGAATGACCCTTTGTTTGAAACTTCCTGCTTCGGGGCGATGCGGATCTAATAGTTGATTAATGAAAAATACATATTTTTCCGGATAGGCATCACTTTGCAACGGCTTTAAATCACTGACGCCCGGAAGGCTTTGAAGTCTTTTTTGTAACTCGGTGGGTGCATCTGCAGCCCGGACCATTTGTAAGGGCAGCAAGACGGCCAGTATTGCCCATAACATAAAAGAATGCGTGTGTTTCATCGCTTATAAATGTTTAATAACTAATTGGCAACAAAAATAGCATATTTGTTCGATTTCACAAAGTTTTGTTCTGATATGCTTATAGGGCCTTAAATTAACAACATTCAATAAGGAAGCAGCTTTAATGTCTGGTCGGCCAGCGTATCCGCCCTGCCCACCTCTTTTCACATAACAAAAAAGGCCCGCAATTTGCGAACCTTTTTGCTCTTCGTCTTGGACTTGAACCAAGGACCCTCTGATTAACAGTCAGATGCTCTAACCGACTGAGCTAACGAAGAATATTTGCATTTGACTTTAAAAGTGCTCTTCGTCTTGGACTTGAACCAAGGACCCTCTGATTAACAGTCAGATGCTCTAACCGACTGAGCTAACGAAGAAGGTTTTTCTCTCAAATGCGGTGCAAAGATAATAGGTTTTTCCGAAATATGCAATATCTTTGCAGAAAAATTTTAGATAAATGGATAAAATAATTGGAATGGGCAATGCATTGGTTGACGTTCTTGTTACTTTGCAAGATGATTCGCTATTGGATGAGATGGGTTTGCCTAAAGGAAGTATGCAACTTATAAATGAAGATAAATTCTTGAAAATCAGTGGTAAATTCTCTGAGATGAAAACGCATAAAGCCACAGGAGGGAGTGCGGGAAACACTGTTTTGGCATTGGCTAACCTGGGGGCACATCCGGGATTTATCGGAAAGACAGGAAAAGATGATTTCGGGCAATATTTTAAAAAAAATGGTTTGAAGCAGGGAATTGACATGAAATTACTTGCCGGTGATTTGCCTACAGGAGTGGCTTCCACTTTCATCTCACCGGATGGGGAACGCACTTTTGGCACTTATTTAGGAGCTGCCGCCACCATGAAAGCCGAAAATCTGACATTGGATATGTTTAAAGGATATGCATACCTATATATAGAAGGATACTTGGTGCAGGATCATGAATTGATTCTTCGTGCTATGCAATTAGGTAAAGAAGCCGGATTGCAGATCTGCTTGGATATGGCCAGTTATAATATTGTGGAGGGAGACCTGGAATTCTTCGATATTTTGATTACTAAATACGTGGATGTGGTTTTTGCTAATGAGGAAGAGGCGAAGGCTTATACAGGCAAGGATGCCTGGGGGGCTATCAATGAAATCGCTTCTAAATGCAGTGTCGTGATAGTAAAACTGGGTGCCCAAGGCTCATGTATAAAGAAAGGTACGGAATGTATCAAACTGGAGGTGCCTCCGGTAAAAAAGGTAGTGGATACCACTGGCGCTGGAGATTATTATGCGGCCGGCTTCCTGTATGGACTGACTTGTGGCTATTCTTTAGAGAAATGTTCCATTATAGGCTCTATTTTAGCATCCAGTGTGATACAAGTGGTGGGTACAACCTTATCAAAGAAAAAATGGGACGAAATAAAGTTAAATATCGAGGCCCTTCTACAGGCTTGAATAGAATAATGTATTAATTTGCGGTTCACAAATACGTAAAGTGATGAAGTGGAATAGTAAGAAAATATTGTTAGTGATTTGCGTGGCCTTGGCTGGTGGCGCTTTGTTTAGTTTTAATAAGGGTGATGACCGTAATTTCCGGATAGCAAAAAACTTGGATATCTTTAATGCGATATTCAAGGAGTTGGATATGTTCTATGTCGATACGATTGATCCTGAAAAAGTGATAAAATATGGTATTGACGCTATGTTGGCGCAGACTGATCCTTACACGGAATATTATCCGGAAGAAGATAATACGTTGAAGGAAATGACTAGTGGAAAGTTTGGCGGGATCGGTTCGGTGATCCGATATTATACCCCCCGCAAGCGTGTGGCTATTATTGAACCGTCCGAGGGAAGCCCTGCTGCTGGAATAGGATTGAAGGCCGGTGATATCATCATGGAGATAAATGGAAAAGATATGGCGCAGGGAGACAGAATCCCCAATGAGCTGACTTCATACGTCAGTGATAATCTGCGTGGTGAGCCGGGAACAACTTGTGTCCTGAAAGTTGAGAGACCTACTTCGGATAGTACCTATGTACCCATGGAGTTTAAAATAACCCGTTCTACCATTCGCACGAATCCTGTGCCTTATTATGGGATGGCAGGCAATAATGTGGGGTATATCGTTATCAGCACTTTTGCTATAGAGAATTGTTCAAAAGAAATAAAGAAGGCATTGATAGAATTGAAACAGCAAGGTGCTGAATCTATTGTTCTCGATTTGCGGGGCAATGGCGGCGGCTTGCTGGGAGAAGCGGTGAACGTAGTGAATTTCTTTGTGCCGAAAGGAAAGGAAATTGTGGTGACAAAAGGCAAGATTAAACAAGCCGGAACTACTTACAAGACGATGAACGAACCGGTAGATACGGAAATTCCGCTGGCCGTGTTAGTGGACGGTGCTACAGCTTCGGCGTCCGAAATTGTCTCGGGTTCCTTGCAGGATCTTGACCGTGCCATTATCGTGGGAAGCCGTACATACGGTAAAGGCTTGGTACAGGTTCCCCGTGAATTGCCTTATAACAGCAGCATGAAAGTTACTACCGCAAAATATTATATTCCCAGCGGACGATGCATTCAGGCCATTGATTATGCTAAACGTAATGCTGACGGTTCGGTAGCCCGCACTCCGGATAGTCTGACCCATGTATTCCATACGGCAGCCGGACGTGAAGTACGTGATGGTGGCGGTATCCGGCCTGATGTGGAGGTGAAAGCTGAAAAGTTCCCGAACATCTTGTTCTATCTGCTCAATGATGATCTGATTTTCGATTATGCTACCCAGTATTGTCTCAAGCATCCTCAGATAGGGGAAGTAAAAGACTTCACAGTAACGGATGCCGACTATGCCGACTTTAAGAAGATGTTGCATAAACGTAAGTTTACTTATGACCGACAGAGTGAGAAGATGCTGAAGAACTTGAAAGAAATTGCAGAGTTTGAGGGCTATATGGATGGAGCGAAAGATGAGTTTGCCGCCTTGGAGACGAAACTGACGCATAATCTGGATCATGAGTTGGATCGATTCTCGAAAGAAATAAAAGATGCCATTGCCCAGGAGGTAATCAAACGCTATTATTTCCAGCGTGGTTCGGTGTTACAACGTCTGAAAGATGATCCCGACTTGAAAAAGGCTATTGAGACATTGAATGACCAACCGGAATACAACAAGATACTTTCCGTAACGAAGTGATACAATCAGGGGCAGACCAATGAAAGGTCTGCCCCTGATTGTATCATGAAGATTTCTCATACGCCATGATTCATACAATGAAAACTCCGCTGGCTTGTATTTTGATGGGGGGCAAATGCTCAGATCAGGCAGGCTGGATCCCTATCCGGACAAGCGCGAGAAGCATTTTCAGATATTGCAGGATGAAAGTGAGCATCTGTTGTCGTTGACAAACAAAGTGCTGACTCTTTCAAAATTGGAAAACTATCAGCTGAGGCTTGTGAAGGAGGAAGTACAACTTCGTCCCATGCTGGAAGACCTTATCGGGAAATATACTGCCAAAGCGGAGAAACCGGTACATTTTTCCCTCCGGCTGGAGTCGGAGTGGGGGTATGCTGATGAGGAATTTCTGCAAGAAGCCCTCAGCAACCTGATAGACAATTCTATAAAATATTCGGGTGAAGAGGCGGATATACAAATTTCATCCTCATACCAGACTGATAAATCCTTTTTAATAGAGGTAAGGGATAACGGTATGGGTATCCCTCTGAAAGATCAAAGCCGCATATTCGAGAAGTATGAATGTGCTTCGGCAGCCGATCGCAGCCGTAAGGGAGGTGCACCGGGTTTTGGATTGGGATTGAACTATGTTTTCCGCGTGGCCGAGGCACATGGTGGAAAAGTGAATGTGGAAAGTATTGAAGGAGAGTATAGCGAGTTCTCTCTCTCTCTGCCGGATGAGACTCTGGTATCCTACCGTGGATTTCAATGGAACTTGCTACAAAATCCACTGGGCAGGGTGCAATACATACGTATGTGTAGGGCGATGCTTGCGTACGTGTGGCTCGATGCATGCATACGTGCAGGCTTACACGTTACTAACTAAAGTTTATTGTTGAATAAAATACGCCGACATGGTGTTTAAAATACGTCTTCATCTTTTAAGAATACATCTTCATCTTTTAAGAATACATCTTCATCTTTTAAAAAAACAACTATACGTTTTTTAAACATGCCAGCATGTTTCGTGAACAGACCCAGCCTGTTCAGTGAACAAGCCTAGTCTGTTCCGCGCACAGACCTAGTCCATTCAGTGTACAAACCTAGCTTGTTCATCGCATTCCCCCCTCCGCTAAGTCAATATCCCCCTTTTTCCCTCATCCTTTCATCTTATGCCATACACACAGACAGTCAGCCACTAAAAACTGAAACCACTTCCCCACACTCCCGTTTCAGCCGTATGGCTTGTCTCCTTTCACTGAAATCGGTTGACTCGTGCTGAAAGGACAATGACAGGATGTCCCTTTATAGCCGGAACGCCTATGAATAGGGCGTTTCAGTGGTAGTTGAAAGGAGGAAAGAAACAATCGGTTTTTATCGTTGAGGCATACAAAATGAAGGTAATTACAGCATCCCTACAGGTTCATGAACGGATAATGATCACTGGATTGGAAATCATGTGTGCAGGAGTCATTGACACCGGCACACATGAATGTATAAGGCTGGTTAGCCTTTTCGGTAGAAAGAAGGATAAAGGTATCTCTAAAGAGTGCTTTATCCTTCTTGGGTTATGATTTAGAAACTATAGGCTACGCCCAGATTGAATACTGCCTGATCCAGATCACTGATCAATTGGTATTTCATTTCGAAGTTCATGCTCCAGTTTCTATCTAAAGCAAATTCCATACCTGCCCCCAGGTTGACACCGAATTTGCTGGTGCTGGCCCCAAAGCCTGCCCCTATACCTAAATCTTGATGCCAGCTGGTAAATGTAAATCCGGCTAACGGATAAATTTTCACATTGCTTGCTATTGGAACCAAGTAATGGACATTGGCATTAATGTCGAACATGCTCAACCCGTTGTGCTTGAAAAAATAATCCATTGAAGGCTCAATGCGTATCTCATTGGTAATATTGTATTGGTATTTGGCACCAATACCCACACTTTCTGTTTCAGTTCCGTAGCTTAAGCTACCGCCCACCGCCTGTTTCCCTTGCTGAGCAAAAGCGGAACCTAATCCTAGAAATATCAGGCTGGCTGCAATAATGAACTTTTTCATAATCAATCCTTTTTAGTTAATACTAGCGTTTCTTTATTTTCGATAGATAGAACTATTTTTGTTCTTCTCCTTCTTCTTTAAACCAGGAAGCATACATCAGATATCCGTTGGCTATCTTTTGGTTTAGCTCTTTGCTTTGTGCTTCAGGTATCTTTTTGATGAACTTGGCCGGAACACCGGCCCAAAGACTTCCCGGTTCGATAATGGTATTGCTTAATACCAAGGCACCGGCGGCTACAATGGCTCCCTCGCCCACAACGGCATGATCCAGTACGGTAGATCCCATCCCGATCAGGGCGCCATCTTTTATGGTAGCTCCGTGTATGGTTACATTGTGTCCCACAGAGACGTCATTTCCAATCTCCACAACGGACTTTTGGTACAACGTGTGCAGTACGCTGCCGTCCTGAATGTTTACGCGGTCGCCTATACGGATGGAATTTACATCACCGCGCAACACGGCATTGAACCAGATGCTGCAATCTCTTCCGATGACAACATCGCCTATAATAGTGGCATTGTCGGCTAAATAACAGTTCTCGCCGATTTCCGGAGTGAATCCTCTTACTGATTTTATGAGTGCCATAATTTATTTCTAGCGTTTTAAGGGGGATGTTACTTCTTTTAACCACTCGCGCTCCTCATTGTTCAATTTCGGGCTTAATCGGTTATAAACTTTTTCGTGATAGTGGTTGAACCATTCCAGTTCCTCGTCACTCAGCAGGGTTGTAAGAATGGCTTCTTTGTCGATGGGGCAGAGAGTGAGTGGCTCGAATTTATAGTATGTGCCAAATTCGGTTTCCTGTGCCGGGACTATCAACATCGTGTTTTCTGTGCGTATGCCATGACGCCCGGCTTTGTAAATGCCCGGCTCATTGGTCACGGTCATGCCCGGAACAAGTAAGGCGGGCATGTGATTCATGCGGAACTGATGAGGCCCTTCGTGCACATTCAGGAAACAACCTACGCCGTGTCCTGTTCCGTGCAGGTAATTAATCCCGGCCTTCCACATGGGGAGACGGGCAAGTGCATCCAGCTGGGTGCCGCAAGTACCGTGTGGGAATTGTGCCATCGAGAGCTGGATAAATCCTTTCAGGACTAGGGTGTAATCCGTTTTTTCTTCTTCGGTAAGTGTTCCTAAAACAAGGGTGCGGGTAATGTCTGTTGTTCCATCCAGATATTGTGCGCCACTGTCCAGCAGTAACATGCCTTCGGCTTTTAGTGGGACATCGGTTTCGGGAGTCGCTTCATAGTGCACGATGGCACCGTGGTCCTTGTATCCGGCAATGGTGTCGAAACTGATTCCTTTGAAAGAATCTTGTTCGGCGCGGAATTCGTATAATTTCCTGTCGATGCTGATTTCGGTCTCATTTCCGGTGGGAACGGCTGCTTTCAGCCAACGGAGAAACTTGACCATGGCCACTCCGTCGCGTTCCATGGCATGGTGGAAGCCTTCGATCTCGGTCTTGTTCTTCACCGCCTTCAACAGGAGTGCGGGAGAGGGGGCTACCTCGACAACGGAATTAGTGCAAGCCGCTGCATGGATGGCTGCATTGACACCGGTTGATACCTGGAGTTTTCCGGTGAAGGCTTTCAAATCTTCTTCTACCGCCGGGTAGGACTTGACCTCCACTCCGTTTTCTGCCAGATAACCTTTGATTTCTTCGGATAATTTGTTTTCTATTATATATAAGGTAGAGCCATTGTCGGTAATGAGAAGGTAACTCACAAATACCGGATTGCAGTGTACATCACTTCCTCTCAGGTTTAATGTCCATGCGACTTCGTCCAATGCGGAAATCAGTATGCCTGTGCAACCATTTCGGTGGACTGCCTCCTGTATCTGGGCTATTTTATCTCCACAGCTGATGCCGGCGTACTTTAATTCGTGTATAAACACCTGGTCGCCGGGTAGTTCGGGGCGATCTGTCCATAGCTCCTGAAATGGGTCGGGAGCAAGAGTCAGGCAGATCTGTTTCTTTTCCAACGCTTTCTGTAAGTCGCAGGTTTCCTGATAACTGTTTACCCAGCCGTCTATTCCTACTTTGTCTCCTGCCTTCAACACGCTGCCCAGCCAGTCTGTAATAGAAGGGGTGTCCGGCAGCCGGTCCTTGAATAAGTCGAAGCCTGTGCCTTCCAGTTGTTCGGCTGCTTGAAGAAAGTAGCGTGAATCTGTCCAAAGCCCGGCCTTGTCTAGTGTTACGACAGCTGTGCCCGCCGAACCGGTGAAACCTGATATCCATTTACGCGCTTCCCAATGTGCGGGAACATATTCTCCCATGTGCGGGTCGGTACTGGGGATAATGAAAGCTGAAAGCTGGTGTTTACGCATGAAATGGCGTAGTCCGGCTATTCTATTTGTAATTTCCGATTTCATTTTAATTGGTTTATAATGGTTTGTACTGGAAAGCAAAGATACGATTTCTGGATTATTTTAGATAAATAATTGCGGAAAGTTTTGTAAATAAAGAAAGTATGTGTAATTTTGCGCCGCAATTTGACTATCAGAAAATTTTAATAACAACATATTTAATAATTAAAAACAATGATTGTAGTACCAGTAAAAGAAGGCGAAAACATTGAAAAAGCGCTGAAGAAGTTCAAAAGAAAATTTGAAAAAACAGGTGTTGTAAAAGAATTAAGAGCTAGACAACAGTTCGACAAGCCGTCTGTATTGAACAGACTGAAAAGAGAGCGTGCAGTCTATGTGCAGAAGCTTCAGCAAGTAGAAGAATAATTAAAAACTCGCACATTCTTTGAATAATTGAATTCTTTTTCATATATTCGTTGCTGAATTGATAAGCGACGTTTCTTATGATGACAGACTCTTTTTTGGATTATCTTCGGTTTGAAAGGAACTATTCTGAGAAAACGATAGTTAGCTATGGAATAGATTTGACCAAATTTGAAGAATACTTCAAGGAGAGGGATGAGAATATTGATTTTACAACGGTAGATGCGGATCTGGTCCGTGGTTGGATAATGAACCTGATGGAGGCTGGGTATACATCTACTTCTGTAAACCGGAAACTGAGTTCGCTCCGGTCGTTTTATCGTTTCCTTCTGAAGAAAGGCGTGGTGAGGGTGGACCCGATGTTGAAAATCATTGGTCCGAAAAACAAGAAGCCTCTGCCTGTATTTCTGAAAGAACGTGAAATGGACCGACTCTTGGATGAGGTCTCTTTTAAGGACGATTTTACAGGTTGTCGGGATAAAATGATATTGGAAATGTTTTATGCCACGGGCATGCGGCTTTCCGAACTGATAGGGCTGAATGATGTGGATGTCGATTTCTCTGCATCTCTGATAAAAGTGACGGGTAAGAGAAACAAACAGCGGCTGATTCCTTTTGGTGAAGAACTGCGGGAAGCGATGCTTGTTTATCTGAAGGTAAGAAACGAAGCGTTGTCTGGAAAAGCGGAGGCGTTTTTTGTTCTGGAGAATGGGAAACGGATGTATGCTGGAAAGGTATATCTTTTAGTGAAACGGAACCTCTCAAAGGTGGTATCGCTGAAAAAAAGAAGTCCGCATGTGTTGAGACATACTTTTGCAACTACTATGCTGAATAATGAGGCAGAGTTGGGCGCGGTGAAGGAATTGCTGGGCCATAGTAGTCTGACAACAACGGAGGTCTATACGCATACAACTTTTGAGGAACTTAAAAAAGTTTATGAACAAGCTCATCCAAGAGCGTAAAAAAGGAGGTATTTATGGAAGTTAGAATTCAAGCTATTCATTTCGATGCAACGGAAAGACTTCAGGATTTTATCCAGAAAAAAGCTGCTAAGTTAGAAAAGTATTGTGACGATATAAATAAAGTGGAGGTGTCATTAAAAGTGGTAAAACCTGAAACTGCAATGAACAAGGAAGCTAGTATGAAAGTGTTGGTTCCTAATGGTGAGTTTTTTGCAGAGAAGGTGAGTGATACATTTGAAGAGTCAGTTGACGTGTGCGTGGACGCACTTTCCAAGCAATTGACAAAATATAAAGAAAAACTGCGCGGTAAATAAAAAAAATCGCTGAAAGTTTTTGAGATTTAAAATAAATATCTAACTTTGCAGCCGCTTAACCATCCGAGGTGGAATGGTTGCAAAGTTAGAAATAACAAGCCTCTTTAGCTCAGTTGGCCAGAGCACGTGATTTGTAATCTCGGGGTCGTTGGTTCGAATCCGACAAGAGGCTCAAGAAAAGATGCTGAAAAGCTAATAGATCTTTGAAAAATAAGTTGGGCAAATACCAGAGTGGCCAAATGGGGCAGACTGTAAATCTGCTGTCTTTCGACTTCGGTGGTTCGAATCCATCTTTGCCCACATTCTTGAGGCTTTGAAAAGTCTTTAGTTTTGCGGAAGTAGCTCAGTTGATAGAGCATTAGCCTTCCAAGCTGAGGGTCGCGGGTTTGAGCCCCGTCTTCCGCTCTCTTTTCTTGCTGTTATAGCTCAGTGGTAGAGCACTTCCTTGGTAAGGAAGAGGTCACGAGTTCAAGTCTCGTTAACAGCTCTTTGATAACGTAATTGCTGATTATTAATCAAATAAATAACAAGTAAAGCTATGGCTAAAGAGAAATTTGAACGTTCGAAACCGCACGTTAACATTGGTACTATCGGTCACGTTGACCACGGTAAAACCACTTTGACTGCTGCTATCACTACTGTGTTGGCTAAAAAAGGTCTTTCAGAATTGCGTTCTTTCGATTCAATCGACAACGCTCCTGAAGAAAAAGAAAGAGGTATTACTATCAATACTTCTCACGTAGAATATCAAACTGCAAATCGTCATTATGCTCACGTTGACTGTCCGGGTCACGCCGACTATGTAAAGAACATGGTTACTGGTGCTGCTCAGATGGATGGCGCAATCATCGTTTGTGCTGCAACTGATGGTCCGATGCCTCAGACTCGTGAACACATCCTGTTGGCTCGTCAGGTAAACGTACCTCGTTTGGTTGTTTTCTTGAATAAGTGCGATATGGTTGACGATGAAGAAATGTTGGAATTGGTAGAAATGGAAATGCGTGAACTGCTTTCATTCTATGATTTCGACGGCGATAATACTCCTATCATCCGCGGTTCTGCACTGGGTGCTTTGAACGGTGTTGCTGAATGGGAAGATAAAGTAATGGAATTGATGGATGCAGTTGATACTTGGATTCCATTGCCTCCGCGTGATATCGATAAACCTTTCTTGATGCCTGTTGAAGACGTATTCTCTATCACTGGTCGTGGTACTGTTGCTACAGGTCGTATCGAAGCTGGTGTTATTCATGTAGGTGACGAAATTGAAATCCTTGGTTTGGGTGAAGATAAGAAATCAGTTGTAACTGGTGTTGAAATGTTCCGTAAACTGTTGGATCAAGGTGAAGCTGGTGATAACGTTGGTTTGTTGTTGCGTGGTATCGACAAGAACGAAATCAAGCGTGGTATGATCTTGTGTAAGCCGGGTCAGGTTAAGGCTCACTCTAAGTTCAAAGCTGAGGTTTATATCTTGAAGAAAGAAGAAGGTGGCCGTCACACTCCGTTCCATAACAAATACCGTCCTCAGTTCTATTTGCGTACTATGGACTGTACAGGTGAAATCACTTTGCCGGAAGGAACTGAAATGGTAATGCCTGGTGATAACGTAACTATTACAGTTGAGTTGATCTACCCGGTTGCATTGAACGTAGGTTTGCGTTTCGCTATCCGCGAAGGTGGACGTACAGTAGGTGCTGGTCAGATTACAGAACTTCTTGACTAATACACATTACATTAGATAAATAATATGATCAGTTCTCGGTCGTAATATACCGGGGACTGATTTTTACGGGAGTAGCTCAGTTGGTAGAGCACCGGTCTCCAAAACCGGGTGTCGGGAGTTCGAGCCTCTCCTCCCGTGCTAAACTTGAAAGAATATGTTTCAGAAAGTAGCAAATTATTGTAAAGAATCTTATGACGAATTAGTCCATAAAGTATCATGGCCTACTCGTAAAGAACTTTCTAGTAGCGCAGTGGTTGTTTTATATGCTTCCCTGCTCATTGCGCTAGTCGTTTTTCTTATGGATTCAGTCTTCCAGTTTGTAATGGAGGATATTATCTATCCGCACTAATAATTGAGTAAAGATGTCTGAGATTGAAAAAAAGTGGTACGTGTTACGTGCCGTTAGTGGAAAAGAAAGCAAGGTTAAGGAATATCTTGATGCTGACATTAAGAATAGTGACCTTAGCGAGTATGTGTCTCAGGTGTTGATTCCTACTGAGAAAGTGTATCAGGTTCGCAATGGTAAGAAAATTGTGAAAGAAAGAAGTTATCTTCCCGGATACGTTTTAGTAGAAGCTGCTTTGGTCGGTGAAGTTGCTCATCATTTGAGAAACACTCCGAATGTAATCGGCTTCTTGGGAGGTTCCGAAAATCCGGTCCCTCTGAGACAATCGGAAGTGAATCGCATACTTGGTACGGTGGATGAACTCCAGGAAGGCAGTGAGGAACTGAATGTACCTTACACCGTAGGAGAAACAGTGAAAGTTGCCGTTGGACCGTTCAGTGGCTTCAGTGGTCTCATTGAAGAAGTGAACACCGAAAAACGGAAGTTGAAGGTTATGGTTAAGATCTTCGGACGTAAAACTCCGCTGGAACTTGGCTTTATGGATGTCGAGAAAGAATAATGCATCCTGTTACGTGCATTAGACTTTCGATATAATTAATATATAAAAATTAGAAACAAAATGGCTAAAGAAGTTGCTGGACTAATCAAATTACAGATTAAAGGAGGCGCTGCAAATCCATCACCTCCCGTTGGACCTGCTTTGGGTTCTAAGGGTATTAACATCATGGAATTTTGCAAGCAATTCAATGCCAGAACCCAGGACAAAGCAGGTAAAATTTTACCTGTAATCATTACCTACTACGCAGATAAGTCTTTTGATTTTGTCATCAAGACTCCTCCCGTAGCTATTCAATTGCTTGAAATGGCTAAGATTAAGAGTGGTTCTGCTGAGCCTAACCGTAAGAAAGTTGCTGAAATTACTTGGGAACAAGTTCGTACGATTGCTCAGGACAAAATGGTTGACTTGAACTGCTTCACTATCGAGTCGGCTATGACTATGGTAGCTGGTACAGCTAGAAGTATGGGTATCGCTGTAAAAGGGGAATTCCCGGGTAATAACTAATAAACTTCAATTATAATGGGTAAACTGACAAAAAATCAAAAGTTGGCTGCAGAAAAAATTGAAGCAGGGAAAGCATACTCACTGAAAGAAGCTGCACAGTTAGTTAAAGATATTACTTTTTCTAAATTTGATGCTTCATTAGATATTGACGTACGTTTAGGTGTAGACCCTCGTAAAGCTAACCAAATGGTTCGTGGTGTAGTTTCACTGCCTCACGGAACAGGTAAGCAGGTACGTGTCTTGGTTCTGTGTACACCTGATGCTGAAGCTGCTGCAAAAGAAGCTGGCGCTGACTATGTTGGTCTTGACGAATATATTGAAAAGATCAAAGGTGGATGGACTGATATTGATGTTATCATCACAATGCCGTCTATCATGGGTAAGATCGGTGCTCTGGGTCGTGTCCTTGGTCCTCGCGGATTAATGCCGAATCCTAAGAGTGGTACTGTAACTATGGATGTAGCTAAGGCTGTTAAGGAAGTTAAGCAAGGTAAGATTGACTTTAAGGTTGATAAGAGCGGTATCGTTCATACTTCAATTGGTAAGGTTTCTTTCACTGCTGATCAGATTCGTGATAATGCGAAAGAATTTATCGCTACTATCATTAAATTGAAACCAAGCTCAGCTAAGGGTACCTATATTAAGAGTATTTATCTTTCAAGTACTATGAGTAAGGGTATCAAGATTGATCCCAAAACTGTAGAAGAAAACTAATAATAAGGAGGAATCATGAGAAAGGAAGATAAAGGCGTTATTATTGGTCAGTTGGCTGAAACCGTTAAGCAATACGGACATTTCTATTTGGTTGACACAACTGCTATGGATGCAGCTAAGACAAGTGAACTGAGAAGAAAGTGTTTCAAAGCTGGTATTAAGCTGGTTGTTGTGAAGAATTCTTTGCTTCACAAAGCTCTGATGAGCATGGAAGATGTTGATTTCTCTCCGTTGTTCGATTCTTTAAAAGGTACAACTTCAGTAATGTTTAGCGAAGTAGCTAACGCTCCTGCAAAGTTGTTGAAAGAATACAAAGAGGAAATTCCTGCATTGAAAGCAGCTTATGCTGAAGAAGGTTTCTATGTAGGTGCTAATCAACTGGATGCTCTTTGCAATATCAAGAGTAAGAATGAAGTTATTGCTGATATCATTGCATTGCTGCAATCACCGGCGAAGAATGTTATTTCTGCTCTTCAATCAGGTGGTAACACCATTCATGGAGTTCTTAAGACTCTGGGCGAACGTGCCGAATAATCAATTTTATAATCAATTAGTAACAAACAATTAAAATCATACAAAAATGGCAGATTTGAAAGCTTTTGCAGAACAATTAGTTAACTTGACAGTAAAAGAAGTTAATGAACTTGCAACTATCCTTAAAGAAGAATACGGTATTGAACCTGCTGCTGCAGCTGTAGCTGTTGCTGCTGGTCCTGCTGCTGGTGCAGCTGCTGCTGAAGAAAAAACATCTTTCGATGTAGTTTTGAAGAGCGCAGGCGCTGCTAAATTGCAGGTTGTTAAAGCCGTTAAAGAAGCATGTGGTCTTGGCTTGAAAGAAGCTAAAGACATGGTAGACGGTGCTCCTAGCACAGTAAAAGAAGGCTTGGCTAAAGACGAAGCTGAATCACTGAAGAAAACTTTGGAAGAAGCTGGAGCTGAAGTTGAGCTTAAATAATATTAGCCTGAGTATCAGGTAATACGGTTAGGAATCCTCAAGCAGAGGATTCTTAACCTTTTTGTGTCTATATTATTATTAAGTTCTACAAAATATTAACAAATGTCTTCAAATACTGAAAATCAAAGAGTTAATTTTGCTTCCATCAAGAATCCGATGAAGTATCCGGATTTCTTGGAAGTGCAATTGAAGTCATTCCAAGACTTTTTACAGTTGGATACCCCGCCCGAAAAACGTAAGAATGACGGGCTGTACAAGGTATTTGCTGAAAACTTCCCTATCGCTGACACTCGTAATAACTTTGTCCTTGAATTCTTGGACTATTACATTGATCCGCCTCACTATTCAATAGACGAGTGTCTGGAGCGTGGTCTCACATACAGTGTGCCTTTGAAGGCGAAATTGAAGCTGTATTGTACTGATCCTGATCATGAAGATTTCGACACGGTCATTCAGGATGTTTATTTGGGGCCTATTCCGTATATGACTCCGAAAGGAACTTTTGTAATCAATGGTGCTGAACGCGTAGTCGTTTCTCAGTTACACCGTTCTCCGGGTGTATTCTTCGGCCAGAGCGTACATGCTAACGGTACGAAATTGTACTCTGCCCGTATTATACCATTCAAAGGTTCATGGATCGAATTCGCTACAGACATCAATAATGTGATGTATGCGTATATCGACCGTAAAAAGAAATTGCCTGTAACGACTCTGTTAAGAGCGGTGGGCTTTGAAAATGATAAAGATATCCTCGAAATCTTTAACTTGGCTGAAGACGTTAAAGTTAACAAGACTAATTTGAAGAAAGTCGTAGGAAGAAAACTCGCTGCTCGTGTTTTGAAAACATGGACAGAGGATTTCGTAGATGAAGATACCGGTGAAGTTGTTTCTATTGAACGTAATGAGGTGATCATTGATCGTGAGACTGTGATAGAAGAGGATCATATCGATGAAATTATTGATTCTGGCGTTCAGAATATCCTTGTTCATAAGGAAGAAGCGAATTCATCCGATTACTCTATTATTTTTAATACGCTTCAGAAAGACCCGAGCAACTCTGAAAAAGAGGCTGTACTTTACATTTACCGCCAGTTGCGTAATGCAGACCCGGCTGATGATGCCAGCGCCCGTGAGGTTATCAATAACCTGTTCTTCTCTGAAAAAAGATATGACCTTGGCGAAGTAGGCCGTTACAGAATCAACAAAAAGTTGGGGCTGACTACGGATATGGATGTGAAGGTATTGACAAAACAAGATATTATTGAAATCATTAAGTATCTGATTGAGTTGATTAACTCTAAAGCGGATGTTGATGATATTGACCATTTGAGTAACCGTCGTGTACGTACGGTGGGCGAGCAGTTGTCTAACCAGTTTGCAATTGGTTTGGCACGTATGTCCCGTACTATCCGTGAACGTATGAACGTGCGTGACAATGAAGTGTTTACTCCGATTGATCTGATTAATGCGAAGACTATTTCTTCTGTTATCAATTCATTCTTCGGTACAAATGCTTTGTCGCAGTTCATGGACCAAACCAATCCGTTGGCCGAAATCACTCACAAACGTCGTTTGTCAGCGTTAGGCCCTGGTGGTTTGTCACGTGAGCGTGCCGGTTTCGAGGTTCGTGACGTACACTATACTCACTATGGCCGTTTGTGTCCGATTGAGACTCCGGAAGGTCCGAATATCGGTTTGATCTCTTCTTTGTGTGTATATGCTAAGATCAATGAACTCGGCTTTATCTCTACTCCTTATCGTAAGGTAGCTGATGGCAAGGTGGATATATCTGCTGAAGGTATTGAATATCTCACAGCTGAAGAGGAAGAAGACAAGGTTATAGCTCAGGGTAATGCTCCGTTGGATGATGAAGGCAAATTTGTTCGTGAGAAAGTAAAAGCTCGTCGTGATGCCGATTATCCGGTCGTTACTCCTGACCAGGTGGAGTTGATGGATGTTTCTCCACAGCAGATCGCTTCTATCGCTGCTTCTTTGATTCCGTTCCTGGAACATGACGATGCTAACCGTGCATTGATGGGATCAAACATGATGCGCCAGGCGGTTCCTTTGTTGCGTACAGAGGCTCCTATCGTAGGTACAGGTATTGAAAAGCAGTTGGTTGAAGACTCTCGTACTCAGATTGCCGCAGAAGGCGACGGGGTTGTGGAGTATGTGGATGCAACGACTATCCGTATCCTGTATGACAGAAATGAAGATGAAGAATTTGTAAGCTTTGAACCTGCTTTGAAGGAATACAGAATTCCTAAATTCCGTAAGACTAATCAGAGTATGACTATTGACCTTCGTCCTACTTGTGATAAAGGTCAGCGTGTGAAGAAAGGTGATATCCTGACTGAAGGATATTCAACTCAGGGTGGTGAGCTTGCATTGGGTAAGAATCTGTTGGTGGCTTATATGCCTTGGAAGGGGTATAACTACGAGGATGCTATTGTGTTGAATGAACGCGTTGTACGTGAGGACTTGTTGACCTCTGTACACGTTGATGAATATATTTTGGAAGTCCGCGAGACGAAACGCGGTATGGAAGAATTGACTTCTGATATTCCTAATGTGAGTGAGGAAGCTACTAAAGATTTGGATGAAAACGGTATCGTTCGTGTAGGTGCGCGTATCGAACCGGGTGATATCTTGATTGGTAAGATTACTCCAAAGGGTGAATCAGATCCTTCTCCGGAAGAGAAATTGCTTCGTGCTATCTTTGGTGATAAGGCAGGTGATGTGAAGGACGCTTCATTGAAAGCTTCTCCGTCATTGCGTGGGGTCGTTATCGACAAGAAGTTGTTCTCACGTGTTATCAAGAGCAGAAGTGAGAAGAATGCCGATAAGGCTATTCTGCCTAAACTGAATGATGAATTCGAAGAGAAGGCTGCCAAACTGAAAGATATCTTGATTGAGAAATTGTTGGTGTTGACTAACGGTAAGGTTTCTCAGGGGGTAAAAGATTACTTGGGAACGGAAGTTATTGCTAAGGGTGCGAAGTTTACCAAACGCGATCTGGAATCATTGGATTATACTATTATTCAGTTGAGTAAGTGGACTGCTGACGCTCATAAGAATGATATGATCCGCGATTTGGTCATGAATTACCTGAAGAAATATAAAGAATTGGATGCTGAATTGAAGCGTAGGAAATTCGCTATCACTATCGGTGATGAACTTCCAGCAGGTATTATTCAGATGGCTAAGGTTTATATTGCCAAGAAACGTAAGATCGGTGTGGGTGATAAGATGGCGGGACGTCACGGTAACAAAGGTATTGTGTCTCGTGTGGTTCGCCAGGAAGATATGCCGTTCTTGGCGGATGGAACCCCGGTTGATATCGTATTGAATCCGTTGGGTGTGCCTTCTCGTATGAATATCGGTCAGATTTTTGAAGCCGTATTAGGTCGTGCCGGAAAAGAGTTGGGCGTGAAATTCGCTACCCCTATTTTTGATGGTGCTTCTATGGATGATTTAAATGAATGGACGGATAAAGCCGGATTGCCCCGTTATTGTAAGACTTATCTTTGTGATGGTGGTACAGGTGAGCGTTTTGACCAACCTGCAACAGTGGGTGTAACTTATATGTTGAAATTGGGTCACATGGTTGAAGATAAGATGCATGCTCGTTCTATCGGTCCGTACTCTCTTATTACTCAGCAGCCGCTTGGTGGTAAGGCACAGTTCGGTGGTCAGCGTTTCGGAGAAATGGAAGTGTGGGCGCTTGAAGCATTTGGCGCGGCACATATCTTGCAGGAAATCCTGACTATCAAGTCTGATGACGTTGTAGGACGTTCAAAGGCTTACGAAGCTATTGTGAAAGGTGAACCTATGCCGACTCCGGGTATCCCGGAATCTCTGAATGTATTGTTACATGAACTGAGAGGTCTTGGCTTGAGTATCAACCTTGAATAATAAAAAATATAACTCTTTACATTATAAATAAGGAAGTATGGCTTTTAGAAAAGAAACTAAGATAAAGAGTAATTTCTCGAAAATCTCAATTGGCTTGGCTTCACCCGAAGAAATCCTTGAGAATTCGAGCGGTGAGGTGTTGAAGCCTGAAACTATCAACTACCGTACCTACAAACCGGAACGAGATGGCTTGTTTTGCGAACGTATCTTTGGACCGGTAAAAGACTATGAATGTCATTGCGGTAAGTACAAACGTATCCGTTATAAAGGAATTGTGTGCGACCGATGCGGCGTTGAAGTGACTGAAAAGAAGGTGCGTCGTGAACGTATGGGACATATTCAGCTGGTTGTGCCTGTAGCACATATCTGGTATTTCCGTTCATTGCCGAACAAAATCGGTTATTTGTTGGGCTTGCCTACAAAGAAACTGGACGCTATTGTATATTATGAACGCTATGTAGTTATTCAGCCGGGTGTGAAAGCTGAAGACGGTATTAATAAATTTGATTTGCTTTCTGAAGAAGAGTATCTGGATATCTTGGATACGCTTCCAAAAGAAAACCAATATTTGGAGGATACAGATCCGAACAAGTTCATCGCTAAGATGGGTGCTGAAGCTATTTATGACTTGCTCTCAACTTTGGATTTGGATGCTTTGTCATACGAATTGCGTCATAAGGCAAGCAACGATTCCTCACAGCAACGTAAGAACGAGGCTTTGAAGCGTCTGCAGGTAGTTGAATCGTTCCGTGCATCTCGCGGGCGCAATAAACCTGAATGGATGATTGTACGTATTGTGCCGGTTATCCCTCCTGAACTTCGTCCGTTGGTTCCGTTGGATGGTGGTCGTTTTGCCACTTCTGACTTGAATGATTTGTATCGTCGTGTGATTATCCGTAACAACCGTTTGAAACGACTGATTGAGATAAAGGCTCCGGAAGTGATTTTGCGTAATGAAAAACGTATGTTGCAAGAAGCTGTCGATTCCTTGTTCGATAATTCACGTAAGTCAAGTGCGGTGAAGACAGACGCTAACCGTCCGTTGAAATCACTGTCTGATAGTTTGAAAGGTAAGCAAGGACGTTTCCGTCAGAACTTGTTGGGTAAGCGTGTTGACTATTCAGCTCGTTCGGTAATCGTCGTTGGTCCTGAATTGAAGATGGGTGAATGTGGTATTCCTAAGTTGATGGCTGCAGAACTTTACAAACCGTTTATCATCCGTAAGCTGATAGAACGTGGTATCGTGAAGACTGTAAAATCGGCAAAGAAGATTGTAGACCGCAAGGAACCTGTGATTTGGGATATCTTGGAACATGTAATGAAAGGTCATCCTGTATTGCTGAACCGTGCGCCGACTCTGCACCGTCTGGGTATTCAGGCTTTCCAGCCGCACATGATTGAAGGTAAAGCTATCCAGTTGCACCCGTTGGCTTGTACTGCGTTCAATGCCGACTTTGATGGTGACCAGATGGCTGTTCACTTGCCTTTGAGCAATGATGCGATTCTGGAAGCACAGATGTTGATGCTCCAGGCTCATAACATTTTGAATCCTGCCAATGGTGCGCCTATTACTGTGCCAGCACAGGATATGGTACTTGGTTTGTATTATATTACCAAACTGAGAAAAGGAGCTAAAGGTGAGGGCTTGACTTTCTACGGACCGGAAGAGGCTTTGATTGCTTATAATGAAGGTAAAGTGGATATTCATGCCATTGTCAACGTAGTTGTGAAGGATTTGGACAAGGATGGTAAAATCGTAGATGTGATGATGAAGGAAACCTCCGTAGGTCGTGTGATTGTAAACGAAATCGTTCCGGCTGAAGTGGGCTACCTGAATACCATTATTTCTAAAAAGTCTTTGCGTGATATCATTAGTGATGTTATCAAGGCTGTCGGTGTTGCACGTGCTTGTGAGTTCTTGGATGGTATTAAGAACTTAGGTTATTATATGGCTTTCAAGGGCGGGCTGTCATTCAACTTGGGCGATATTATTATCCCGAAAGAAAAAGAAGAACTGGTAAAACGTGGTAATGAGGAGGTTGAGCAGATTATGATGAATTATAACATGGGTTTCATCACTGACAATGAACGTTACAACCAGGTTATTGATACATGGACTCACGTAAATAGTGATTTGTCTGATATCCTTTACAAGACAATTAAGAACGATGACCAAGGTTTCAACTCAGTATTTATGATGCTTGATTCCGGTGCTCGTGGTTCTAAGGAGCAGATTCGTCAGTTGTCTGGTATGCGTGGTTTGATGGCAAAACCGCAGAAAGCCGGTGCTGAGGGTGCGCAGATTATTGAGAACCCGATTCTTTCAAACTTTAAGGAAGGTTTGTCTGTGTTAGAGTATTTTATCTCTACCCACGGTGCTCGTAAAGGTTTGGCGGATACCGCGTTGAAAACGGCCGATGCGGGATATTTGACTCGTCGTCTTGTGGACGTGTCTCATGATGTGATTATTAATGAAGAAGACTGTGGAACACTTCGTGGTCTGGTTTGTACAGCTTTGAAAAATAACGATGAAGTTATTGCCACTTTGTACGAACGTATTCTGGGACGTGTTTCTGTACATGATATCGTCCATCCTACTACTGGAAAACTGATTGTGGCTGGCGGTGAGGAAATTACAGAGGATATTGCGCAGGAAATCGAGGATTCTCCGATTGAAAGCGTTGAAATCCGTTCGGTATTGACTTGTGAATCTAAGAAAGGTGTATGTGCTAAGTGTTACGGACGTAACTTGGCATCCAGCCGTATGGTTCAGAAAGGTGAAGCTGTTGGTGTAATCGCTGCGCAGTCTATCGGTGAACCGGGTACACAGTTGACACTGCGTACATTCCATGCCGGTGGTATCGCAGGCAATATGGCTGCCAATGCAAGTATTGTAGCCAAGAATAATGCACGTTTGGAATTCGAAGAACTGCGTACGGTAGATACGGTTGATGAAATGGGTGAATCAGTGAAGGTGGTAGTCGGTCGTTTGGCCGAAGTCCGCTTTATTGATGTGAATACAGGAATTATCCTGTCAACTCATAACGTGCCTTACGGTTCTAAATTGTATGCTGCGGACGGTGATATTGTCGAGAAGGGCAAACTGATTGCTAAGTGGGATCCGTTTAATGCTGTCATTATCACAGAAGCTACTGGTAAGATTGAATTCGAAAGTGTGGTTGAAAACGTGACTTATAAGGTAGAATCTGATGAAGCTACCGGCTTGCGTGAGATTATCATTATCGAGTCCAAAGATAAGACTAAGGTGCCTTCTGCTCATATTGTGACAGAAGATGGCAATTTGATCCGTACTTATAACTTGCCTGTGGGTGGCCATGTCGTGATTGAAAACGGTCAGGCTGTGAAGGCTGGTGACATTATTGTGAAGATCCCTCGCGCTGTAGGTAAGGCTGGTGATATCACTGGTGGTCTTCCTCGTGTTACAGAGTTGTTTGAGGCACGTAACCCTTCTAATCCGGCTGTCGTTTCTGAAATAGACGGTGAAATTACTATGGGTAAGATTAAACGTGGTAATCGTGAAATTATCGTTACATCTAAGACGGGTGAGGTGAAGAAGTACTTGGTGAACCTGTCTAAGCAAATATTGGTTCAGGAAAACGACTATGTTCGTGCCGGAACTCCGTTGTCTGACGGTGCGATTACTCCTGCTGACATCTTGGCCATCAAAGGTCCTACGGCTGTACAGGAATACATCGTTAATGAAGTGCAGGACGTTTACCGTTTGCAGGGTGTGAAGATTAATGATAAACACTTTGAGATTATCGTCCGTCAAATGATGCGTAAAGTAGAGATCGATGAGCCGGGCGATACCCGCTTCTTGGAACAACAGGTAGTGGATAAGCAAGAGTTCATGGAAGAAAACGACCGTATCTGGGGCAAGAAGGTGGTTGTTGATGCTGGTGATTCTCAGAATTTGCAGCCGGGGCAGATTGTCACTGCCCGTAAGTTGCGTGATGAGAACAGTATGCTGAAACGTCGTGACTTGAAGCCTGTTGAGGTACGTGATGCTATTCCTGCTACATCTACTCAGATTTTGCAAGGTATCACCCGTGCTGCTTTGGGAACTTCAAGCTTCATGTCGGCTGCATCATTCCAGGAAACAACGAAAGTCTTGAATGAGGCTGCCATCAATGGTAAGGTTGACAGGTTGGAAGGCATGAAGGAAAATGTGATTTGTGGTCACTTGATTCCTGCTGGTACCGGTCAGCGTGAATTTGAAAAGATTATTGTCGGTTCAAAGGAAGAGTATGACCGTATTCTTGCTAATCGTAAGAATGTCCTTGACTATAGTGAAGTAGAGTAATTTTAAATATACACAACGTAAAAGAGGCTGATTTCCCAGAGAGAAATCAGCCTCTTTAGATTTATAACAGATGCTATCGGAAAAATATATAGAGCAGCAGTGGGTATGTTGTATTATTGCAAATAAATATCTATATTTGTACTCTAACCAAAGAATTGAAGTTGGGAACATTGAGATTCAGAATATTTTTTAATGCTAAAGTATAAAATCATGGAAAACGAAAAAAATAACAATCAGCTGCAGATAGAGTTGAAAGAAGAAGTGGCTCAAGGAACGTATGCAAATCTTGCCATTATCACCCATTCCAGTTCGGAATTTATTGTTGATTTTGTGCGTGTAATGCCGGGATTGCCCAAAGCTGGAGTGCAGTCACGTATTGTACTGACTCCTGAACACGCAAAACGTTTGATGTATGCATTACAGGAGAATGTTGCAAAATACGAACGTAATTTCGGACCTATCCGAATGCCGGAAGAAATGAATGGGGGAAATAATGGACCGGATGGAAAAACATTCATCCCTCCTATAAGCGGATTTAAAGGGGAGGCATAAGGGCTTTTGTAGCAAAAATAACATAGTAGTCTGTTTTTCAAAAACTTTTTTTGAGAGACAGACTATTTTTATTGGTAGAAAGTATTGTTTATTAAAATGTTATTCGTAACTTTGCAGCCCAAAATGTATAGTTTTGGACTTAGTATAGCAAATTAATAAACAATATATAATAATTAAAAATCAAACAAAATGCCTACTATTCAACAATTAGTAAGAAAAGGAAGAGAGGTTTTGGTTGAGAAGAGTAAATCTCCGGCACTGGATTCATGTCCTCAAAGACGTGGTGTTTGTGTTCGTGTGTATACTACTACTCCGAAAAAGCCGAATTCAGCAATGCGTAAAGTTGCTCGTGTGCGTCTGACTAACTCTAAGGAAGTGAACTCTTATATTCCGGGAGAAGGTCATAACTTGCAGGAACACTCCATCGTATTGGTTCGTGGTGGTCGTGTGAAAGACCTTCCGGGTGTACGTTATCACATTGTTCGTGGTACTTTGGATACAGCTGGTGTGGCTGGTCGTACACAAAGACGTTCTAAATATGGTGCCAAGCGTCCTAAAGCTGGACAGGCTGCAGCTCCTGCAAAAGGAAAAGGAAAGAAGTAAATTGTAACTGAATTCCTGAAACAAAGAATATTAATTTAAGTTTTGGTTTGTTGGAATAAGCTATAAAGGTTGAGTAAATGCTTCGGAGGAAGCGTTGAAGTAAACGGAAAAGTGCAGCCCCAAACAAAACATTATTTTGAGAAAAAATGAGAAAAGCAAAACCAAAAAAACGTGTGATCCTTCCGGATCCGGTATTTAATGATCAGAAGGTCTCTAAATTCGTGAACCACTTGATGTATGATGGGAAAAAGAATACATCTTATGAGATCTTCTATGCAGCACTGGAAACAGTGAAAGCAAAACTTCCTAACGAAGAAAAATCATCTTTGGAAATCTGGAAGAAAGCTTTGGATAATGTAACTCCTCAGATTGAAGTAAAGTCTCGTCGCGTAGGTGGCGCTACTTTCCAAGTTCCTACTGAAATTCGTCCTGATCGTAAAGAGTCAATTTCAATGAAAAACTTGATTCTTTTCGCTCGTAAACGTGGCGGTAAATCAATGGCTGATAAATTAGCTGCTGAGATTATTGACGCTTTCAACGAACAGGGTGGCGCTTATAAACGTAAGGAAGATATGCATCGTATGGCTGAAGCTAACCGTGCATTCGCTCACTTCAGATTCTAATCAAGTAATAATTAATAAGTAAAGGACGAAAATGGCTAAACATGATTTGCATTTGACCCGCAATATCGGTATCATGGCTCACATCGATGCCGGTAAGACAACGACTTCAGAACGTATTTTGTTCTACACTGGATTAACTCACAAAATTGGTGAGGTGCATGACGGTGCGGCAACAATGGACTGGATGGAGCAGGAGCAGGAACGTGGTATCACTATTACATCTGCTGCTACTACTACTCGTTGGAAATATGCGGGAAATACTTATAAAATTAACTTGATTGATACTCCGGGACACGTTGACTTTACTGCTGAAGTAGAACGTTCCTTGCGTGTGTTGGATGGAGCTGTTGCGGCTTATTGTGCGGTAGGTGGTGTAGAACCTCAGTCGGAAACAGTATGGCGTCAGGCTGATAAATATAATGTACCTCGTATCGGTTACGTTAATAAAATGGACCGTTCTGGTGCTGACTTCTTCGAAGTTGTTCGTCAGATGAAGGATGTATTGGGCGCAAATGCTTGTCCTGTAGTAATTCCTATCGGTGCTGAAGAAAGCTTTAAGGGGGTTGTTGATTTGATCAAAATGAAAGCTATTTTGTGGCACGATGAAACAATGGGTGCAGATTATAGCGTAGAAGAGATTCCTGCGAACTTGGTTGATGAAGCTAATGAATGGAGAGAAAAAATGCTCGAAAAAGTAGCTGAATTTGATGACGCTTTAATGGAAAAATTCTTTGATGATCCTTCTACAATCACTGAAGAGGAAATTTTGCGTGCTTTACGTGCGGGAACATTGAAGATGGATATCGTTCCTATGTTCTGTGGCTCTTCATTCAAAAATAAGGGAGTTCAGACATTGCTTGACTACGTTTGTGCGTTCTTGCCTTCTCCGTTGGATACACCTGCTATCGTAGGTACTAACCCGAGCACTGGTGCAGAAGAGGATCGTATGCCTAGTGATGATGAAAAGACCTCAGCTTTGGCATTTAAGATTGCAACAGACCCCTATGTAGGTCGTTTGACTTTCTTCCGTGTTTACTCTGGTAAAGTAGAGGCTGGTTCATACATCTATAATACTCGTTCGGGTAAGAAAGAACGTGTGTCACGTTTGTTCCAGATGCATTCAAATAAACAGAACCCTGTGGAGGTAATTGGCGCAGGTGATATTGGTGCCGGTGTTGGTTTCAAGGATATCCGTACAGGTGATACATTGTGCGATGAAGATGCTCCGATCGTATTGGAGTCAATGGAATTCCCTGATCCGGTAATTGGTATTGCTGTTGAGCCTAAGACCCAGAAAGACCTTGACAAATTGTCTAACGGTTTGGCTAAACTGGCTGAAGAAGACCCGACATTTACTGTTAAGACTGACGAACAATCTGGTCAGACTATTATTTCTGGTATGGGTGAGCTTCACTTGGATATTATTATCGATCGTCTGAAACGTGAGTTCAAAGTAGAATGTAATCAGGGTAAACCTCAGGTTAACTACAAGGAAGCTATCACTAAGACTGTTGAGTTGCGTGAAGTTTATAAGAAACAGTCTGGTGGTCGTGGTAAGTTTGCCGATATCATTGTGGCAATTGGCCCGGTTGATGAAGACTTTACACAAGGCGGTCTGCAATTTATTGATGAAGTGAAGGGTGGTAACGTTCCTAAGGAATTTATCCCATCAGTCCAGAAAGGTTTCCAGACAGCAATGAAGAATGGTGTATTGGCAGGTTATCCGCTGGATTCACTGAAAGTTGTTTTGAAGGATGGTTCATTCCACCCGGTTGACTCTGACCAGTTGTCATTTGAAATCTGTGCTATCCAGGCTTACAAGAATGCATGTGCTAAAGCAGGTCCTGTATTGACTGAACCTATTATGAAGCTGGAAGTTGTAACTCCGGAAGAAAATATGGGTGATGTTATCGGTGACTTGAATAAACGCCGTGGTCAAGTAGAAGGAATGGAATCAAGCCGTTCTGGAGCTCGTATTGTAAAAGCAAAAGTGCCTTTGGCTGAAATGTTCGGTTATGTAACAGCTTTACGTACTATCACTTCAGGTCGTGCAACCTCATCTATGACTTACGATCATCATGCTCAAGTTTCCAGCTCTATTGCTAAGGCTGTACTTGAAGAAGTGAAAGGTCGTGTGGACTTAGTATAATAGAAAAAGAAGGGGCGACGGGTTAGCGAATGACTCTTAATCCGGCCCCACTTTATATTTAATCATTTTTTAATTTAAAATCTAATGAGTCAAAAAATTAGAATTAAACTGAAATCTTACGATCACAACTTGGTGGACAAATCTGCTGAAAAGATCGTTAGAACTGTGAAGGCTACAGGCGCTATCGTCAGCGGTCCTATTCCATTGCCTACACACAAGCGTATTTTCACGGTAAACCGTTCGACTTTTGTTAATAAGAAGTCACGTGAACAGTTTGAATTGTCTTCTTACAAGAGATTGATTGACATCTATAGCTCAACAGCTAAGACAGTAGATGCTCTGATGAAGTTAGAATTACCGAGTGGAGTTGAAGTAGAAATTAAAGTTTAATGCATTTAAAAATTAACTGAAATGCCAGGATTATTAGGAAAGAAAATCGGAATGACATCCGTTTTCAGTGCTGATGGTAAGAATGTACCATGCACTGTTATCGAAGCTGGTCCTTGTGTAGTTACTCAGATTAAGAGTGTTGAGAAAGACGGCTATGCAGCTGTTCAGGTAGGTTTCCAGGACAAAAAGGAAAAACATACTACCAAACCTTTGATGGGGCACTTTAAAAAAGCTGGTGTAACTCCGAAGAGACACTTGGCCGAGTTCAAGGATTTTGAGACAGAACTGAATTTGGGAGACACTATTACAGTGGAATTATTCAATGATGTAGCTTATGTTGACGTTGTTGGTACTTCTAAAGGTAAAGGCTTCCAAGGTGTAGTGAAAAGACATGGATTTGGTGGTGTAGGTCAGACTACTCACGGTCAGCACAACCGCGCCCGTAAACCGGGTTCTATTGGTGCATGTTCTTACCCAGCAAAAGTATTCAAAGGAATGCGCATGGGTGGCCAAATGGGTGGTGACCGCGTTACTACACATAACTTACAGGTATTAAAAGTGATTCCGGAACACAATCTTCTTTTGATTAAAGGTTCGGTACCGGGTTGCAAAGGTTCAATCGTAATAATTGAGAAATAATGGAAGTTAACGTATTAAATATTAAAGGTGAAGACACCGGAAGAAAGGTTACGTTAAACGAATCTATCTTCGGAATTGAACCCAATGACCACGCTATCTATTTGGACGTTAAGCAGTTTATGGCTAACCAACGTCAGGGAACTCATAAATCTAAAGAAAGAAGCGAAATCAGCGGTTCTACTCGTAAATTAGGTCGTCAAAAAGGTGGTGGCGGTGCTCGTCGTGGTGATATCAACTCTCCGGTATTGGTGGGTGGTGCTCGTGTGTTTGGTCCTAAACCTCGCGACTATTGGTTCAAGTTGAATAAAAAAGTTAAGACATTGGCTCGTAAGTCAGCTCTGTCTTATAAAGTTCAAGAGAACGCAATCATTATTGTTGAAGACTTCACTTTTGAAGCTCCGAAGACTAAGGATTTCGTTGCTATGGTAAATAATCTTAAAATTGCTGACAAAAAGTTGCTTCTTGTTTTGCCAGAAGCTAATAAAAATGTATATTTGTCAGCTCGTAACATTGAACGTGCTGATGTAGCAATTGCTTCTGCATTAAATACTTACAAAGTATTGAATGCTGAAACTCTTGTTGTTACAGAAAACTCGCTCAAGGCTATCGAGAATATCTTATCTTAATTTAAAAAGGAGGCTTAGATAATGGGAATTATTATTAAACCGTTGGTTACTGAGAAAATGACTGCAATTACCGAGAAATTAAACCGTTTCGGTTTTATTGTGCGTCCTGAGGCTAACAAGTTGGAAATTAAGAGAGAGGTTGAAGCTTTGTATAATGTTACAGTAGTAGATGTAAATACGCTGAGATACTCAGGAAAGAGTAAAAGCCGTTACACTAAGTCTGGAATCATCAATGGTCGTACGAACGCTTATAAGAAAGCTGTTGTTACATTGAAAGAAGGCGATACTATTGATTTTTATAGCAATATTTAAAAAAGATGGCAGTACGTAAATTTAAGCCCACAACACCGGGGCAAAGACATAAAATTATTGGTACTTTTGAAGAGATTACTGCATCGGTACCAGAAAAGTCTCTTGTATTTGGAAAGCGCTCAACAGGTGGTCGCAACAATGTTGGTAAAATGACAATGCGCTATATGGGCGGCGGTCACAAGAGAAAATACAGACTTATCGATTTCAAGAGAAACAAAGACGGTGTACCCGCAGTCGTTAAAACAATAGAATACGATCCGAATCGTTCGGCTCGTATCGCTTTGCTGTTTTATGCTGATGGTGAAAAGAGATATATTATTGCTCCTAATGGATTGCAGGTTGGTAGCACATTGATGTCTGGAGCGAATGCAGCGCCTGAGATTGGTAACGCACTTCCGCTTGAAAACATCCCCGTTGGTACTGTAATTCATAATATTGAATTACGTCCGGGTCAAGGTGCAGCTTTGGTGAGATCAGCTGGTAATTTTGCTCAGTTAACTTCAAGAGAAGGCAAGTATTGTGTAATTAAATTGCCTTCAGGTGAGGTAAGACAAATACTTAGTGCTTGTAAGGCTACTATAGGTAGCGTTGGTAACTCTGATCATGGATTGGAATCTTCCGGTAAGGCAGGTCGTACTCGTTGGATGGGTCGTCGTCCTCGCAACCGTGGTGTTGTTATGAATCCTGTTGATCACCCGATGGGTGGTGGTGAAGGACGTGCTTCCGGAGGTCACCCAAGATCACGTACAGGCTTGTATGCTAAGGGCTTGAAGACAAGAGCTCCGAAGAAACAGTCTTCTAAGTATATTATTGAGAGAAGAAAGTAATAACTGATTAATTGAGTAAATTATGAGTCGTTCATTAAAAAAAGGTCCATATATTAACGTAAAACTTGAAAACAAAGTGCTTGCTATGAATGAAAGCGGCAAGAAGGTTGTCGTTAAGACTTGGGCTAGAGCTTCAATGATCTCGCCTGATTTTGTAGGGCACACAATTGCAGTTCATAACGGAAATAAATTTATTCCTGTTTACGTTACAGAAAACATGGTAGGACACAAACTGGGTGAATTTGCACCGACACGTACATTCCGCGGCCATGCAGGTAACAAGAAAAAATAAGCAGGATAATCTGAAGAAATAATAAAGTAATAAATAATGGGAGCAAGAAAAAAAATATCGGCTGAAAAAAGAAAAGAAGCCCTTAAGACCATGTATTTTGCAAAGTTGCAAAATGTTCCTACTTCTCCGCGAAAAATGCGTCTCGTGGCTGACATGATTCGTGGTATGGAAGTGAACCGTGCACTGGGTGTCTTGAAGTTTTCTTCTAAAGAAGCTTCTGCAAGAGTGGAAAAACTGTTGCGCTCTGCTATTGCTAACTGGGAACAGAAAAACGAACGTAAGGCAGAAAGTGGCGAATTGTTTGTAACAAAGATTTATGTTGATGGGGGTGCAACGCTGAAAAGAATGCGTCCGGCTCCGCAGGGTAGGGGTTACAGAATTCGTAAACGTTCAAATCATGTGACTTTGTTCGTTGATTCTAAGAGTACTAATGATAATCAAAATTAAGACTAGATGGGACAGAAAGTTAATCCGATAAGCAACCGTTTAGGAATTATCAGAGGATGGGATTCTAATTGGTACGGTGGCAATGATTATGGTGATGCTTTGTTGGAAGACAGCAAAATCCGTAAATATTTGAATGCCAGACTTGCAAAAGCCAGCGTTTCAAGAATTGTTATAGAACGTACACTGAAATTGGTGACAATCACAGTTTGTACAGCGCGTCCGGGTATTATCATTGGTAAAGGCGGTCAGGAAGTTGACAAGCTGAAAGAAGAGTTGAAGAAAATCACGGACAAGGATATTCAGATTAATATCTTTGAGGTGAAAAGACCTGAGTTGGACGCTGTTATTGTAGCTAATAATATCGCTCGTCAGGTAGAAGGTAAGATTGCCTATCGCCGCGCCATCAAGATGGCTATCGCTAACACAATGCGTATGGGTGCTGAAGGTATCAAAGTGTTGATTTCAGGACGTTTGAATGGAGCGGAAATGGCTCGTTCTGAAATGTATAAAGAAGGAAGAACTCCGTTACATACTTTCCGTGCGGACATTGACTACTGTCATGCAGAAGCTTTGACTAAGGTTGGTTTGCTGGGTATCAAAGTATGGATTTGCCGTGGTGAAGTGTATGGTAAGAGAGAATTAGCGCCTAACTTTACTCAGACTAAAGAGAGTGGTCGTGGCGGTAATGGCAACAATAACGGTGGTAAGAACTTCAAAAGAAAGAAAAACAATCGCTAACGGATTTGAATTTTAGGAATTATGTTACAACCGAAAAAGACAAAATTCAGAAGACAGCAGAAGGGCAGTCAGAAAGGAAATGCTCAAAGAGGAAACCAATTGGCTTTCGGATCATTTGGTATCAAATCTTTGGAGACTAAATGGATTACAGGTAGACAAATTGAAGCTGCACGTATTGCGGTAACAAGATATATGCAACGTCAAGGACAGATTTGGATCCGTATTTTCCCGGACAAACCTATTACCCGCAAGCCTGCTGATGTGCGTATGGGTAAAGGTAAAGGTGCTCCTGAAGGTTTCGTCGCTCCGGTTACTCCGGGTCGTATTATCATCGAGGCAGAAGGTGTTCCTTATGAGGTAGCTAAAGAAGCTTTGCGTCTTGCAGCACAGAAGCTTCCTGTTACTACTAAGTTTATAGTTAGACGTGATTACGATGCTAAAAATCAAAATGCTTAATTTATTATGAAGATTGCAGAAATTAGAGAAATAGCTACCAATGAATTGGCAGAAAGAATTGAAGCTGAAGTAGCCAATTACAATCAGATGGTTTTAAATCATTCTATCTCTCCGCTGGATAATCCTGCACAGATTAAGAAATTACGCAGAACGATTGCGCGTATGAAGGCAGAATTGCATCAGAGAGAACTTAACAAATAATAATGGTCCTCATGGAAGCTAGAAATTTAAGAAAAGAAAGAACAGGTGTTGTAGTAAGCAATAAGATGGATAAGACCATTACTGTTGCTGCTAAGTTTAAGGAAAAACACCCTATTTATGGTAAGTTCGTTTCTAAAACGAAAAAATACCATGCTCATGATGAAAAGAATGAATGTAATGTAGGTGATACAGTACACATCATGGAAACTCGTCCTTTGAGCAAAACTAAGAGATGGAGATTGGTTGAAATAATTGAAAGAGCTAAGTAATTATGATACAAGTAGAATCCAGACTTACAGTGTGTGACAACAGTGGCGCTAAAGAAGCTCTTTGTATCCGCGTATTAGGCGGTACGAGGAGACGTTACGCTTCTGTAGGGGATGTCATTGTAGTTTCTATCAAGAGTGTAATCCCCTCTAGTGATGTTAAAAAAGGTGCAGTATCAAAGGCTTTAATTGTACGTACTAAGAAAGAAATCCGTCGTGCTGATGGTTCTTATATTCGTTTTGATGATAATGCTTGCGTATTATTGAATAATGCAGGCGAAATTAGAGGAAGTCGTATTTTTGGCCCTGTTGCAAGAGAGTTGCGTGCTGCAAACATGAAAGTGGTATCACTTGCACCTGAAGTACTTTAATTTTGTAAAAGATTTAAGTAATGAGTAAATTACATATAAAAAAAGGCGATACAGTTTACGTAAACTCTGGTGAAGATAAAGGTAAAACTGGCCGTGTGCTGAAAGTTCTTGTTAAAGAAGGACGTGCACTTGTAGAAGGTATCAATATGGTATCGAAGAGTACCAAACCTAATGCAAAGAACCCTCAGGGTGGTATCGTAAAGCAGGAGGCTGCTATACATATCTCAAACTTGAATGTGGTTGATCCTAAAACAGGCAAGCCAACACGTGTGGGAAGAAGAGAAAGTTCTGATGGTAGAACATTTGTTCGTTATGCTAAAAAATCAGGAGAGGAGATTAAATAATGAGTAATACTGCTAGCCTTAAGAAAGAATATGCAGAGCGCATTGCGCCTGCATTGAAGAATCAGTTCCAATATTCTTCAACAATGCAGATCCCCGTACTTAAGAAGATTGTTATCAATCAAGGTTTAGGTATGGCTGTCGCTGATAAGAAGATTATTGAAGTTGCTATTAATGAGTTAACAGCAATTACTGGTCAGAAAGCTGTTGCAACAGTTTCACGTAAAGATATCGCAAATTTTAAGTTGCGTAAGAAAATGCCGATTGGTGTAATGGTAACTTTGCGTCGTGAAAGAATGTATGAGTTCCTTGAAAAGCTTGTTCGTGTTGCCTTGCCACGTATCCGTGACTTCAAAGGTATCGAAAGCAAGTTTGATGGAAGAGGTAATTATACATTGGGTATTCAGGAGCAAATCATTTTCCCTGAAATAAATATCGATAGTATTACTAAAATTCTCGGAATGAATATTACCTTTGTAACTTCTGCTCCGACAGATGAAGAAGGTTATGCTTTGTTAAAGGAATTTGGTTTACCGTTTAAAAACTCAAAAAAAGATTAATATATTATGGCAAAAGAATCAATGAAGGCTCGTGAAGTAAAAAGAGCCAAACTTGTAGCCAAATATGCTGAAAAACGTGCTGCGTTGAAGAAGATTGTCAACTCAGGTGACCCTGCTGAAGCTTTTGAAGCTGCTCAGAAATTGCAGGCTATTCCTAAGAACGCCAATCCTATTCGTTTGCACAACCGTTGTAAATTGACCGGTCGTCCTAAAGGTTATATTCGTCAGTTCGGAATTTCAAGAATTCAGTTCCGCGAAATGGCTTCTAATGGTTTGATTCCGGGCGTTAAGAAAGCAAGCTGGTAATTCTTTTTATTTTTAAATATTGTCAGGGTAGTCCTGATTAATTTAATTCATTATTATATGACAGATCCAATCGCAGATTATCTCACCAGATTGAGAAATGCAATTAGTGCAAAGCACAGAGTAGTAGAAGTGCCTGCCTCAAATTTGAAAAAGGAAATCACTAAGATCCTTTTTGATAAAGGCTACATTCTGAACTACAAGTTTGTAGAAGATGGTCCTCAAGGAACTATCAAAGTGGCTTTGAAGTACGACTCAGTAAACAAAGTGAATGCTATTAAGAAACTTATCAGAGTTTCTACTCCGGGTTTACGTAAGTATACGGGTTACAAAGACATGCCGAGAGTTATTAATGGTTTAGGTATTGCTATAATATCTACTTCCAAAGGTGTAATGACTAACAAAGAAGCTGCTGAGCTGAAAATCGGTGGTGAAGTTCTTTGTTATGTATATTAATAGGAGGATAAGCAATGTCAAGAATAGGAAAATTACCCATTAGTATTCCCGCTGGAGTAACAGTTACTCTGAAGGATAATGTAGTTACTGTAAAAGGTCCTAAAGGCGAACTTAGCCAATTTGTAGATCCTTCTATCAATGTTGCAATTGAAGATGGACATGTGGCGTTGACGGAAAACGAAAACGCAATGTTGGATAACATAAAGCAAAGACATGCTTTCCATGGCTTGTATCGTTCTTTGGTTAACAACATGGTTATTGGTGTTTCTGTAGGTTATAAGAAAGAACTGGAACTTGTCGGTGTAGGTTACCGTGCTTCAAACAATGGTAATATTATTGATTTCGCTTTGGGCTATACTCATAATATCTTTATGCAGTTGCCTCCTGAAATCAAGGTAGAAACTAAGTCAGAAAGAAATAAGAACCCTCTTATTATATTGGAATCTTGTGACAAACAACTGCTTGGTCAGGTTTGCTCAAAAATACGTTCTTTCCGTAAGCCGGAACCTTATAAAGGTAAAGGTATTAAGTTTGTTGGCGAAGAAATTCGTAGAAAGTCTGGTAAGTCAGCCGGTGCTAAATAATTTACATAAAATTGTATTATCATGACAACAAAATTAGAAAGACGAATCAAGATCAAATATAGAGTGCGCAATAAGATTTCAGGTACTACTGAACGTCCGCGTATGAGTGTGTTTAGAAGTAACAAGCAGATTTACGTTCAAGTTATCGATGACTTGGCTGGTAAGACTTTGGCTGCAGCTTCCTCTTTGGGAATGGAAGCTATGCCTAAGAAAGAACAGGCTGCTAAAGTTGGTGAACTGATTGCCAAGAAGGCTCAGGAAGCTGGTATTACGACTGTCGTATTCGACCGTAATGGTTACTTGTATCATGGGAGAGTAAAAGAAGTGGCTGACGCTGCTCGTAACGGTGGACTTAAATTTTAATCAATTATGGCAGTTAATAATAGAGTTAAGATAACTAACGATATAGAGTTAAAAGACAGATTGGTTGCTATCAACCGTGTTACAAAGGTAACAAAGGGTGGTAGAACATTCAGCTTCTCTGCAATTGTCGTTGTTGGAAACGAAGACGGTATTATTGGTTGGGGCCTTGGTAAAGCTGGTGAAGTAACAGCGGCTATTGCCAAAGGTGTTGAAGCAGCTAAGAAGAACTTGACTCGTGTTCCTGTATTGAAAGGTACAGTTCCTCATGAACAGTCGGCTAAATTTGGTGGTGCAGAAGTATTCATCAAACCGGCTTCTACCGGTACCGGTGTGGTAGCAGGTGGCGCAATGCGTGCTGTTTTGGAAAGTGTGGGTATTACAGACGTTTTGGCTAAGTCAAAAGGTTCTTCTAATCCGCACAACTTGGTAAAAGCTACTATTTTGGCTTTGGGTGAGATGAGAGATGCCCGTATGGTTGCTCAGAACAGAGGCGTAAGTATGGAAAAAGTATTTAGAGGATAAGGAGGAATTATGTCAACTATTAAGATTAAACAAGTAAAAAGTAGAATTGGTGCTCCTGCTGATCAAAAAAGAGTACTCGATGCGCTGGGACTTCGCAAGATGAATCGTGTGGTTGAGCACGAAGCAACTCCTTCTATTCTGGGAATGGTTGAAAAGGTAAAACACCTGGTTGCCATCGTTAAGTAATTCATTGTTAATAAAAAAACTAATTACGATATGAATTTAAGTAATTTAAAACCTGCAGAAGGATCTACAAAGACTAGAAAAAGAATTGGCCGCGGCCCCGGTTCTGGTTTAGGGGGTACTTCTACAAGAGGTCATAAAGGTGCTAAATCAAGATCAGGTTATTCAAAGAAGATTGGTTTTGAAGGTGGACAGATGCCTCTTCAACGTCGTGTTCCGAAGTTCGGTTTTAAGAATATTAACCGTGTAGAATATAAAGCTATTAACCTTGAAACTATTCAGAAGCTGGCTGATGCTAAGAATCTGACTAAGGTAGGTATGAATGACTTTATTGAAGCTGGTTTCATTTCTTCTAATCAATTGGTAAAAGTACTAGGTAACGGTAGTTTGACTACTAAGCTTGATGTGGAAGCTAATGCTTTCTCAAAGAGTGCGGTAGCTGCAATCGAAGCTGTTGGTGGTAATGCAGTAAAACTCTGATTCAATGAGAAAATCTATTGAAACATTAAAAAATATATGGAAAATTGAGGATCTGAGACAAAGGATCCTCATTACTATATTATTTGTTGCAATTTACAGGTTTGGTTCATACGTGGTTCTGCCAGGTATTAACCCTGCCATGTTAACTCAGTTGCATAAACAGACAAGTGAAGGTTTGTTAGCCTTGTTAAACATGTTCTCTGGAGGAGCGTTTTCCAATGCATCTATATTTGCATTAGGAATCATGCCATATATCTCGGCATCAATTGTAATCCAGCTTTTGGCGATTGCTGTTCCCTACTTTCAGAAAATCCAACGTGAAGGTGAAAGTGGTAGAAGAAAAATCAATCAATATACCCGTATATTGACAATTGCGATTTTGGTTTTCCAAGCTCCCTCATACTTGCTTAACCTTAAGATGCAAGCCGGACCATCACTTAATGCTTCATTAGATTGGACATTCTTTATAATTACTTCTACCATCATTTTGGCAGCTGGAAGTATGTTTATTCTGTGGCTTGGAGAAAGAATAACAGATAAGGGTATAGGTAATGGTATATCATTCATTATTTTGATTGGTATTATTGCCCGTCTGCCGCAATCTTTATTCCAGGAATTCGTTTCTCGTCTGGCTTCTCCGGGTGCAGGTGGTATCATCATGTTTTTGTTGGAAATAGTATTCTTGCTGTTCGTTATTGCAGCCGCAATTTTGCTGGTTCAAGGCGTTCGCAAGGTCCCCGTACAATATGCAAAACGTATTGTAGGAAACAAACAGTATGGTGGTGCAAGACAATATATTCCTTTGAAAGTGAATGCTGCGAATGTAATGCCTATCATCTTTGCTCAGGCAATCATGTTCATTCCTATTACATTGGTGGGCTTCTCAAACGCTGCAACAGCAAGTGGTATTGTACGTGCATTTGTAGATCATACTAGCTTCTGGTATAATTTTGTTTTTGCAATATTGATTATTGTGTTTACATACTTCTATACTGCGATTACAATTAATCCTAACCAGATGGCAGAAGATATGAAGAGAAATAATGGTTTTATTCCGGGAATAAAACCAGGTAAGAATACAGCTGAGTATATAGATGCGATTATGTCTCGTATTACTCTGCCGGGTTCTATATTCTTGGCTCTTGTAGCCATTATGCCTGCATTTGCTGGTATTTTTGGAGTAAAAGCTGAGTTCGCCCAGTTCTTTGGTGGTACATCCTTGTTGATTCTTGTAGGTGTTGTATTGGATACACTCCAACAGGTGGAAAGTCATTTGCTGATGCGCCATTATGACGGATTGTTGAATTCCGGAAGAATCAAGGGGCGTGCTGGTAATGTTGCTGCATATTAATTAGTCTGAGATGATATTTCTTAAGACAGATGATGAGATAGAGCTGCTTCGTCAGAGTAACCTACTTGTAGGTAAAACTCTGGCTGAAGTTGCTAAATTGATAAAACCCGGTGTGACAACCAGGGAACTTGACAAGGTAGCAGAAGAGTTTATTAGAGATAATGGAGCTGTTCCTACTTTTAAAGGTTTTCCCAATCAATATGGTGATCCGTTCCCCAGTGCCTTGTGTACTTCGGTAAATGATCAGGTTGTACACGGTATTCCCAATGATATTCCTTTGAAAGAAGGTGATATTGTTTCTGTTGATTGTGGTACTTACATGAATGGTTTTTGTGGGGACTCGGCTTACACCTTCTGTGTGGGAGAAGTTGATCCCGAGGTCTTGAAACTTTTGAAGACAACAAAAGAAGCTTTGTATTTAGGTATAGAGAATGCCGTTCATGGGAAGCGTTTGGGTGATATAGGTTTTACTGTCCAGCAACATTGCGAGGCTAATTCCTATGGAGTGGTGAGAGAATTTGTAGGTCATGGTATTGGAAAAGACATGCATGAAGATCCGCAGGTACCCAATTATGGAAAAAGAGGATACGGCACTCTGTTGAAAAAAGGTATGTGCATCGCCATTGAACCGATGATAACATTGGGCTCCCGTCAGATAGTAATGGAGAGAGATGGATGGACAGTACGTACTCGCGATAGAAAATGTGCCGCTCACTTTGAGCATACAGTTGCAATAGGAGTTGGGAAGGCAGATATTTTGTCCTCATTTGAATATGTCGAACAAGTATTAGGAGATAAAGCAATTTAATATGGCAAAGCAATCCGCAATAGAACAAGATGGAGTTATAGTTGAAGCATTGTCTAATGCAATGTTTCGTGTTGAGCTAGAAAACGGGCATGAAATTACTGCTCATATCTCTGGCAAGATGAGAATGCATTACATTAAAATATTACCCGGGGATAAGGTCAGAGTAGAGATGTCTCCTTATGACTTATCTAAAGGAAGAATCGTTTTTAGATACAAATAAAAAAGAAATAAGATATGAAAGTAAGAGCATCATTAAAGAAACGTACGCCGGAATGCAAAATCGTTAGACGAAATGGCCGTTTGTATGTTATTAACAAGAAAAATCCTAAGTATAAACAACGTCAAGGATAATTTATTATTTTTGCAAAAAAAATAATTTAGTATATGGCTATAAGAATAGTTGGTGTAGATTTGCCTCAGAATAAGAGAGGCGAGATTGCGTTAACATACGTATATGGTATTGGACGCAGCAGTTCAGCAAAAATCTTGGATAAGGCTGGTGTTGACAGAGATTTGAAAGTAAAAGACTGGTCAGATGATCAGGCAGCTAAAATCCGTGAAATCATTGGTGCTGAGTATAAAGTAGAAGGTGATCTTCGTTCAGAAGTGCAATTGAACATTAAGCGATTAATGGATATTGGTTGCTATCGTGGTGTGCGTCATCGTATTGGTCTGCCGGTTCGTGGTCAGAGCACTAAGAACAACGCTCGTACACGTAAGGGAAGAAAGAAAACAGTTGCAAATAAGAAAAAAGCTACTAAATAATAATTGTTGATATGGCAAAAAAAACAGTCGCAGCTAAGAAGAGAAATGTGAAGGTTGACGCTAATGGACAGTTGCATGTTCATTCTTCATTCAACAACATCATTGTATCTCTGGCAAATAGTGAAGGTCAGATTATCTCATGGTCTTCTGCAGGTAAGATGGGATTTAGAGGTTCTAAAAAGAATACTCCGTATGCAGCACAAATGGCTGCACAAGATTGCGCTAAGATAGCGTTTGATCTTGGCTTGAGAAAGGTGAAAGCATACGTTAAAGGTCCTGGAAACGGACGTGAGTCTGCTATCAGAACTATTCACGGAGCAGGTATCGAAGTTACTGAAATAATTGATGTAACTCCGCTTCCACACAACGGTTGTCGTCCTCCAAAGAGAAGAAGAGTTTAATAGATAACCTATTTTTATATGTAACTTGATTTTGTTAATAATGGATTGCACTTCCTTTCTGTAATCGCGGCTGCAACAAATTAAGTTCATTAGTAACAATTAAATTAGAAAAAGAAATGGCTAGATATACTGGACCAAAATCAAGAATTGCCCGTAAATTCGGTGAAGGAATCTTTGGAGCAGATAAAGTTTTATCTAAGAAGAATTATCCTCCCGGACAGCATGGTAACAACAGAAGAAGAAAGACTTCTGAGTACGGTATCATGTTGGCAGAAAAACAAAAAGCTAAATATACTTACGGTGTATTGGAAAAACAATTCCGTAACCTGTTTGAAAAGGCTGCAAGTGCTAACGGTATTACCGGTGAGATCTTGTTGCAGAGTTTAGAGGCTCGTCTTGACAACGTGGTGTTCCGTTTGGGTATTGCTCCGACTCGTGCTGCTGCCCGTCAGTTGGTAGGTCACAAGCACATTACAGTAGATGGAAAAGTAGTTAATATTCCTTCCTTCTCTGTAAAACCCGGTCAGATTGTAGGTGTACGCGAAAGATCTAAATCATTGGAAGTGATTGCTAATTCACTTGCAGGATTCAATCATAGCAAATATCCTTGGTTGGAGTGGGATGAAAGTTCAAAGGTAGGTAAGTTATTACATATACCTGAAAGAGCGGACATTCCTGAAAACATTAAAGAACACTTGATCGTTGAATTGTACTCTAAATAATAATTAATTTCATGGCGATATTAGCATTTCAAAAACCTGATAAAGTATTAATGTTGGAAGCGGACTCCAGATTTGGAAAATTTGAGTTCCGTCCACTTGAACCCGGTTTCGGTATTACCGTAGGTAATGCTTTACGCCGTATTCTTCTTTCTTCATTGGAAGGATTTGCAATCAACACGATTAAGATCGAAGGTGTGGAACATGAATTCGCATCTGTACCCGGTGTTAAAGAAGATGTGACCAACATTATCTTAAATCTGAAGCAAGTCAGATTTAAGCAAGTAGTAGAAGAGTTCGAAAATGAAAAGGTAAGCATTACCGTTGAGAATTCTAGTGAATTTAAGGCAGGTGATATAAGTAAGTATTTGACTGGATTTGAAGTGTTAAATCCTGAATTGGTTATTTGCCATTTAGATTCAAAAGCAACAATGCAGATGGACATTACTATTAATAAAGGTAGAGGTTATGTTCCGGCTGATGAAAACCGCGAATATTGTACCGATGTTAATGTAATTCCTATCGATTCTATTTACACACCGATACGTAATGTAAAATATCAGGTGGAAAACTTCCGTGTTGAACAGAAGACTGACTACGAAAAGCTGGTATTGGAAATTACTACCGATGGTTCCATTCACCCGAAGGAAGCTTTGAAAGAAGCTGCTAAAATATTGATTTATCATTTCATGTTGTTCTCTGATGAAAAGATTACTCTTGAAACATCCGATGTGGACGGCAATGAAGAATTTGATGAAGAAGTATTGCACATGCGCCAGCTGCTTAAGACGAAGCTTGTTGATATGGACCTCTCAGTTCGTGCCTTGAACTGCTTGAAAGCTGCCGATGTGGAAACATTGGGAGACTTGGTACAGTTCAACAAGACAGATCTGCTGAAGTTCAGAAACTTCGGTAAGAAATCGCTCACGGAGCTTGATGATTTGCTCGAGGGTCTGAATCTGTCGTTTGGAACCGACATCTCTAAATATAAATTAGATAAAGAATAAAAAATGAGACATAATAAGAAATTCAATCATTTAGGTCGTACTGCTTCTCACAGAAGTGCTATGTTATCTAACATGGCTTGTTCTTTGATCAAGCACAAAAGAATCACTACGACTGTTGCAAAGGCTAAAGCTTTGAAGAAATTCGTTGAGCCTTTAATTACAAAATCTAAAGATGACACAACTAATTCACGTCGTGTTGTATTTAGTAACTTGCAAGATAAGTTTGCTGTAACGGAGTTGTTCAAAGAAATCTCTGTAAAAGTAGCAGATCGTCCGGGTGGTTACACTCGTATCATCAAAACGGGTCATCGTTTGGGTGATAACGCTGAAATGTGCTTCATCGAGTTGGTAGATTACGATGAAAACATGGCTAAGACTGCAACTGCTAAGAAAGCAACTCGTACTCGTCGTTCCAAGAAGAGTGCGGCCGCTACAGAAGCTCCTGCAGCACCGGCAGCTGAAACTACAGAGGAAGCCCCTAAAGCTGAATAATCTGTATATCATCATATATAAAAGCCATAGCTATAAAAGCTGTGGCTTTTTTTATGTCATGACCGGCGATAATGAGAAGGGACGGACAAAGAGAGAGACGCTTACAATTGGTCTTGTCAATGCCTGCAAAGGAGTTATATTGCCCAAAAACTGTTTTAGATTGGGGGAGCATGCAGGTTCTCCGTTAACCGTGTCAAAGCTTATAGGAAGTTTCTCCTCAGCGTGCAAAACAAAAAGACGCTTGCAGAACAAAATACCTTTGATATTTGTTAATTATTGTATGAAATGAACTCCGAGAAGCTATTTATGTTATCTTTGTAACACAGATAGTAAAACGATGAAAGGATTTGTAACAGTCATATTATTTTTTCTGTTGACTTTGGCTTTGGCCAGAACAGAATATGTTGATGTAGCTGCGGCTACATCAATGGAGGTATGCACTGTACAGCATACGGATGCTGCTTCACAACACTCCATCAATGAGGATCGTGTCATTCCCTTGGACAGCAATAAGGGAATAGCGGATATGGAGTTTGGAGATGCTCATACGTTAGCACATCGTGTCAGTGCTTCCGCAGAGCGCATGTACCGTTTTTCCTCCATCGAGACTACCCAATTTATAAAAACCTTGTTGCGTAAGATGGCCACTCGGATGGCCAGTCTTGCAAACTGTCACACCCGTGTGTATGCCTCTTCCCATTTCCTTAACTGGGATAGTGCTTGCGAGCATTATATCTTCGGTATGAGGCGTATTCTCATTTAGCTTTTATTCTTTCACCAATTTGTTTTTCCATGGTTCTGTCTTGTCGGTGATGGCGAGATGCGACCGTGGTATGAGTTATCGTATTTTTAATTAGTAAAGAATAAAATTCAGATTATTATGAGTGATACAGTTTCTGCTGAAGTAACCTTGTTTTCGGCAACACATCCCGATATTGTAAAACGTACCAGCGTCTCTTCCGTTCTTATATCCGCTATCCTTTGTGTGGCAGGTGCGGGTGCGTTTGTAACTTCTTTAAAGCTGGATGATTCCTCATCCACCATGAGTATGGTATGCATGACCGGTGGAACCATTCTGTTCCTGTGGGCCATATTCCGTTTTTTCTGGCGAAGCAAGGAATGGGTATATGTGCCAACCGGTAGTGTGGCGAAAGAAGGGACATGCTTCTTTGATGTATGCGATTTGCATGCCTTGACGGAGGCGTTGGAGAAGAAAGGTTTTGAAACCAAGAATGACGTGAAAGTAAAAACAAACGGAAATGTACGTATGGACTATATGATTTCTCAAGATAAGAAATTCGTAGCCGCCCAGTTGTTCCGTTTTATCCCCTATACATACGAACCTGCATCTTCTGTGTTTTATTTCACGGGAAATGATGCAAGCGCGTTTGTACATTGCTTGGAGACAAGCGAATTTTGATTTTCTATGACTCTTTATGTTATGAAATAAGGTGTGCCTGTGAAGGTCTGCTTTATTTGCTTAAGACGTTAATGTGATAAATTGTCGGATGGGGTTAGTCGTTGATGATCAGCCCCATCTTTTTCATCAAGAAGCAGGCATTCATGTTTTGGGCTACTCCTTCACGGAGTTTGTATGAAAAGGCCAGCTCGTCGTTGGCGATGTCAGCTTCAAAACAATAGTTCCGTATTTCCTCAGGAAAGTATTCTATTAATTTCCCTAGCAGCAGGTCGTGTGTGGCAATGATGCCGTTCGCTTTCAGCTCCATCAGCTGGCGTACCAAAGCGAATGAGCCTTTCTGTTTGTCCATCGAGTTGGTTCCTTTTAAAATCTCATCCAGAATGATGAACAACTCCTCTCCCTTGTTCAGGCGGTCTATGATCTGTTTCAATCGTTTCAGTTCGGCGAAGAAGTAAGACTCGTTGTCTGTCAGCGAATCGGAAGTGCGCAGACTTGTCACCAGTTTGGCAGGATATAGTTCAAGGGAGGAACAGCATACGGGACAGCCGGTACATGCCAGTATATAATTCACTCCGATCGTGCGCAGATAAGTACTTTTGCCCGCCATGTTTGCTCCTGTGATGATGACGAAGAACGGCCTTGAGGGGATATCGGCATTATTGGTCACACATTGCCGCGCCGGCATCAGAGGGTGTCCCATTTCCTTGGCAAGGAAGACGAAAGGCTTGTCGGCAATGGCCGGATAAGCGTACGCGGGATGGTTGCCGGCAAATGTCGCCAGCGAACAAAGAGCATCAATGTCACCCAGCACGTCCAGCCAGTGGAGCAGATGTTTTCCATATTTGTGCCTCCATTGCTCAATGCGCATAACCTGCTGGAGTTGCCAGAACATGGAACCTTCCAGCAGGACATATAATAATTGGTTGTTGCGCAAGTCCAGTTTATCCAGTTCCCGTGAGAGCTCTTTCAAAATATGGGTGGTAGGTTTCCCGTCCATGCCGAATTCTGCTTTCAGCTGTCTCAGTAGCGGAGCGTTCATATCCCGGTTCTCTATCAGGCTGATCAGTTCGGCATAGATGGACAGGATGCGTAACTTCTTGTCATAAACTCTTTGCAGGTTGCTGACAGGCTTTATCAGTCCGAAACTACCGATCACGAACAATCCGAAAATCAGTCCGAACCACATCATCGGAATGACCCCGGCGAGCCCCAGCGCAGCTAGTACGATATTGACTCCGGGAACTAGTATCAATAACGGGCGGCTCCACCATTTCTCGCTGAAATAGGCCGATGCTTCCGTCCACTCTTTAATTTCGTCGCGGTCACTTGTCGCCCCTTTGTAGAGCAGGCCGGTGATTCGGAAGGCTTCCCGGAAATCGGAATAAGCAGCCAGTTCCTTTGTCGCCTCCTGCCGTCGGATGATCTCTTCCTTTGTCTCCAGATGATTTTGCAGCCATTCCGCCAGTTTCTCCTTTCCGAATGAAGTGCAGGTACGGTTCAAGGCTTGGAACAAGGAGTGTCTTCCGAACAAATCCAGATCGAAAGAATACCTGTGGGCGGGGTTTGTGAATTCCTTTCCGTCTTCAAAAGGCTCATAGTTGTCCGCCAGTGCGGAAAGTTCGTCACTATTCACCCGTATGCAGGTTACCAGCCAGTCTTTTCGGAAAAACAGCCGGTTGTGATACTTCACCAATGCTAGGAAAGGGAGAAAAGTGACCGCTATGGTGAGGCATATAATGGTCGTTCCTGCCTGATAGAAGTAGATGATTCCTATAATTCCCGCTACAAATAGCAAGACCCTCAGCGTGCTGATGCGGAGAATCTTGTTTTTTACTCGGCGGAGCTCTGCCTCGGCCTGTCCGATGCGTTGTTCGTATTTTGCTTTCAATTCCATAATGATAGGTTGTAAATGTCCTTTTGCCATATCGGGCACGGTTTTACCGTGGAGAGGGGGAAGCCTTCTGCGGCAATGCAAGGATATGGCGATGGACTTTTAACTTGTTTTCCGGCAAAGATAGACAAAAAAACGTCCCCTTCTGTTATTTGGATTTATTTTGTGCCTTTGGAACACGGCAGGATTGAGTCAAGGACAGGCTGTATCTACCGTGGGGAAGAACTGATTGTTGACAGGAAAACATGGAATGGGAATTTGACAGTTATAGAAAGACTCACATCTACGGAGAAAAAGTCTGATGGCAGGAGTACATCTGAACAGTGACTGTACATTTCAAGCCTAGATAGCAGTGCAGAGCGACTTGGTCAGATAATCAGACAGCATTAGGCTATTGAAAGCATGCATCGGGATCTTGACTGCAACCTCCGGCAGGGCAGCATAAAGCGTAAGGCTGAACGGGCGGTCGTGAATCTGGACACCATTCTTTGAAAGAAATAGATGCCGGAATATGAAAAGACAAAACGATATTTCATACTTCCGTAAGTGACAGTGGCGTAGGGATGTAATTCAATAGAAAGTTGGATGCGAAAATGCCCTCATACTCTCACTTTTGTTCTAACTGATTTATTATGAACTACTTATTAGTGGTGGAAGCATATTCTTCAGTGAGGGCATTGCTCTCACTAATGGATGCTTAAAAATAAATTATTCAAACTTTACAACATGATATAAAGTAGCTTTGTTGCTGGCTTTTTGGGGAATGTTCAGCTTACGGAGAATGCGTTCGGATCAATTCATCTTATTGATTGACAGATTCTCATACGTATATTCTTGCTGATAATTGAAAATCTTCATGGGCGGTCATCCATTCTTCTCTCTTCTCTGTAGTGGCAGAATAAAATTAACATTTAAGAAACTGTTCCAAAGGCGAAATTTGCTCAAATTCGGTGCTGTTTTGCCGCAATACCTCCTCTTTTTCATCATTCAACCCCTAACCGTTCGTCCTTATAAAGCAACTGCATGGCTTGTGTATCGGGTTGGCGGTGGTCTATATGCGCATATTCCCCTGTCTATTAGTTGTTTTCTACCTTTTCTTTTCTTACTTTTTATAGGTTATAATTGCTTAGTCACCTTGGTGGTTAAGTCTAACCACTAGGGTGATTAAAGTTAACCACTTAGGTGAACAGACTTAACCACGTCCGTGGTTAACGGATATTGAACCTTTCAATAACTTATGATTGTATTTAAGGATAAGCCGGATAACCTTGGCGATCCAATAAAGGTAACATAACGCACTGGCATGGGTAGGGGAATTGTACGCCCAATTCAAAGCTTAAATGAAAAAGCCGTGCTTTTGGGAAGAAGAACCCTCCATCAGGAATTGTGCCGGCTTGACCGGTGAGGATGAATGACGGAGAATGAAATTTTAACATTGCAGATAACCCCATTGTCAATAGGAAAAAGTATATTTGTCTGTCTGATAAAGATGATAAACGATTGGGAATATGAGAAGAATGATATTTGTTGGAGGGATGGTGGTCAGTCTGCTTACGGCCTGCTCGCCATACGGCATGCAAGGTAATCCGGCGGCAGTGCAAGCCGGTGCGGCCATCGGCGGAGTACTAGGCGCTATTGTGGGTGACAGGGCTGGTGGATATAACGGCTCGCAGTTCGGTGCGCTGCTGGGAACGGTAGCGGGGGCGGCTGTGGGAAATGCCGTGACTACGCCCCGGGAGGAAACTTATCCAGCGGATGAGTATTACGTGGAGACCAGTCCGTCCTCTTCGCGGTATGAGAATACTCCCTCTTATGCGCCTTTGTCGGGATTGAGGATTGTCAACCTGCGTTTTATCGATGATAACCGTAACCATGTGATTGATGCGGAGGAAGACAGCAAACTGGTGTTCGACTTGGTGAATGATGGGGATGTGCCCGCTTACAACGTCACTCCGGTGATAGAGGAAATGAACGGCATGAAGCATCTTCTGATCTCACCTTCGGCTCAGATAGCCTATATGCCTGCCGGGAATCAGATAAGGTACACGGCTACTATTCGCGGAGGCAGAAAGTTGAAAACAGGCCAGGCGCAATTCCGTGTTTTTGCAACAGAGAGCAACGGGGCGGTGACCGAAGCGCATGAGTTTACTTTGCCTACCCAAAAACGGATAAAGAAATAAGTCTCTTGATTGGCGGGGCGGGGATTCTGCGGGCGGATAACCTTTTTCCGGAGACAACGTAAGCGTTCGCAGTCCTATTGTTAAGCTTTTCCGGCCGTCCGGTTACTATCTCCATAGTGCTATGGAGATAGTATGTATCCTTTCTTCAGGCCTTAGCAGACGGGGGAAAAGCCTTAAGTGGGGTATGCGTGGAGTTACTCCTTGTTGATGATGCCTTGTATCTCTTGCAGAGTCAGATTTCCTGTGATGGCGATGATGGTAAATTCATTTTTTTCCTGACTCATCAATACAAATTCCTTTTCTTTGTTTTTTTTCCGTTTCACATAAATGATGGTTTTCTCGCCTTCATCGTTTATGCGCATCAGTTCCTCGTAGCCGTTCTTGGGGCTGATGAAAGCAGTTTCCTTTTTCAGCTTGGCGATAATGTCGGGCTTTTCACAACTTAGAATCTGGATGTTGTCCAGTTTGGAAGCTACTTCGCCTATATTTACCCCTTCCGTTTTCATGTTGGGCATCAGGCTGAGCATGGCTTTTGAGATATAGACAGAGGTTACCCCTTCCATATCAGCGAACTTGTCGAAAAAACTGTCCTGTGCGTGGGTGAACAGTGAGCACAGAGAGAGCAATAAGGTAATGATATATGTACGTTTCATTGTTTTATGTTATTTAATCGGTTTAATTGTTCGTTTACGTTTTCTTGAATCTTTCCGGTGGCTTCCTGCACCGATTCCACCTTTTCTATTCCTTTATTCAGGCTGCTGGAAAGCATGATAAGTGCCTTCTGGGCCTGTGCGTATGCTTCTTCGGGGGTGGCGCAGGTGTCTTGCGGTGCCGGATAGGGTTTGTATAGGTACAGTCCTACGGAGAGCAGGATGAGCAGGCTGGCGGCTATGCTTCCTATCCATTGCAAGCGGAGGACCCGTGTATGTCTTTTTATTTTCAGCGTGCGTCTTTCGCCTGTGTCCCATTCGTCTATCTTGCGGCTCAGCCTGCTTTCCAGTCCTTCCGGTATTTTGGGGGCGGGAGGTGCTGCCAGTTGCATGAAGATTTCCTTCTCGGCAAGTAAATGAGCCGGAACGTCCTCTTCGGTAAAAAAGCGTTTCAGTTCCTTTTCTTCGGTTTCGCTGGTTTCTCCATCGTAATACCGGGTCAATAGTTGTTCTATTTCATTTACTTTCATAGTTCATTATAGCATTATATTGTTCACGTATCTTTTTGCGGGCACGGCTCAGCAACACACGTATGTTGATGGCGTTCAGTCCTGTGGCTTGCTCTATCTCCTCAAAGGAGCAATCATTGACATCACGAAGCAGAATCACCCGCTTTTGTTGCTCGGGCAGCCGGCCGATGAGCCGGCGTACCTGGTTTACCTCGTCCCGTTGTTCTACTTCCCGGGCTATGTTGGTGTCCGTAGGGAGGTTCAGCTCTTCGGGTGCATGTCCGTCTTCATCGGGCTGGCTTCTGCGGAGGGCGTCGTAGCACAGGTTTTTGACAAGGGTGACACAGTAGGCTTCAGTGTTCAGCACGCCCGTCAGCTCATTGCGCTTGTTCCACAATTTCAGATACGCCTCCTGCACCATATCTTCCGCCTCCTGAGGGTTTTCTGTCAGCCGGAAGGCTGTCCGGTAGAGTTTGCGGTGGTAAGGCAGGAATTGTTGTTTAAACTCAGTGGCGTCCATGCTTCTTTTTATTTGTTGTTTGATCGTTTATAAGTTGGGCAATATCTTGTTTGCGTATTTTTCCGTTTACTTGTATCAGTGAGCATTCATCATCCTCTATGATAGCAATGAGCAATTCCCGGATGACCTCCTTTTTCATTCTCATTTGTATGTGTATTCGTTCTCCATCTTCATTCATTTGCATCAGCGTTTCGTAGCCGTTGTTGGACAATGCCTCGAATTGTCGGGAAAAGCGTTGTTTTACGTCTGGTGAGCACTCATCCAGATCTAGTATTTTGGCGGAGCGTATTTTGCTTGCTATTTCTTTGCCCTCATCATTATAAGAATAAAACATTTTTCCTATAAACATGAGGAAAGGGGATGCACTGACATATTCAGCGTTTTTCTCCCGGCGAAATTCATCAAAGAGTGCTGCTGAATTTTGTGCAAGACTAATCTGACACCCTAAGAATAACAATAGAGTAAATACAAACTTTTTCATGGTTTTATTTTGTTTTTGTTCATAACTGAATTTGTTTTTTGAAAGCGCTTTCAATCAGATAGACGGGGGAAGCGGGAAAGTTGTTACAAAGGGAAAAGATTTTTTTTAAGTTTCTATGTTTGTAAAGTGGTCCGGCTTTACAAAGAAAGCATCATTCAATAGCCTGTTTGATCTTTCATCAGCCTGATCACAGGCTTTGCCGGTCTCCTTGATCAATTTCTTTCATTCAGGTAGTTCCGGGGAGGGGGAATAAAGAAGCCCTCGCCTTGTTTACAAATCTTTCGCAAGTTCAGGATGAGAACAAGGGGCTTCCCTATGAAATGATATCGGTTGGAGGATTATTGATTCCGTACGGGAATCCTCACCCATAACCATCTGGGAATCAGGTTCCAAAAGAACACCAAAATTTGATAACGCCAGTCTATGACAGCTGTTCTTTTCCTTCGGGAGATGGCTTTTACAATGTGTGACGCCACGTGGGGAGCCTGCATCAGCAGCGGGTATTTGTCATCTTTCAACAGAGGGGTGGCGACAAATCCGGGACGGATGTCGGTGAAGGAAATGTGTAGTTTGTTCATGTGCGCCAATTGGTCCAAAGCATCCAGATAGGTGTTTTGAAACCGTTTGGTCGCTGAATAGGCAGGGGCGGACCCCAGTCCCTTGGTGCCTGCTATGGAACTGATCACCGCTATATGTCCTTTGCCTTGCTGTGCAAAATAGTGATAGGCGGCATTGACCATCCGTATGAATCCCGAGACATTGGTGGCTGCGGTCTGTAATTCTATATCAGGGCAGAGTGAAAGATTTTGTTTGCCTATGCCCGAGCTGAGCAGGAACACGTCCATACCTCCCGTTTTCATAATCAGTTGCTTTAATAAGGCAGGGGCATCCTCGCGGGTGACATCTATCCGCTGGGTACATATCTGTCCGGGGGCGGACTGCCGGAACTTTTCCAGTTCTTCCTCTCTACGTCCTGCCACGCCTACCTGCCAGCCGGCTTTCAGATAGCATCGCGCCACTTCCAGTCCGATGCCGGAAGTGGCGCCAATGATAATGATCCTTTTCATCCGATTCGCCTTATTGTAAAGCTTGTTCAATATCGGCAATGATGTCGCTTACATTTTCAATTCCTACCGACAAACGGATCAGGTCCGGAGCGACTCCCGCTTCGCGCAGCTGCTCGTCGGTGAGCTGGCGGTGAGTATGGCTGGCGGGATGCAGTACGCAGGTACGTGCGTCGGCCACATGGGTTACGATGCAGATGAATTTCAGTCTGTCCATAAATTCTATCGCTTCCTCACGGGTGCCGTTCAAGCCGAAAGCGATGACACCGCACGAGCCGTTTGGCATGTATTTCTGTGCCAGATCGTAGTATTTGCTGCTTTTCAGTCCGCAATAGTTCACCCATTTCACTTTCGGGTTGGCTTCCAGCCATTCGGCCACCTTCTGTGCGTTTTCGCAATGACGGGGCATGCGCAGGTGCAGTGTTTCCAGTCCCAGATTCAGCAAGAACGCATTTTGCGGAGACTGGATGGAGCCGAGGTCGCGCATCAGTTGGGCGGTTGCTTTCGTCATGTAAGCCATTTTGCCGAACGCTTTGGTGTATGTCAGTCCGTGATAAGATTCGTCGGGCTGGGTCAGGCCGGGGAATTTGTCCGCATGGGCTTCCCAGTCAAAGTTACCGCTGTCCACAATGGCGCCGCCTACACTGGTGGCATGACCGTCCATGTATTTGGTGGTGGAATGGGTGACGATATCCGCTCCCCATTCAAACGGGCGACAGTTGATGGGCGTGGCGAAGGTGTTGTCCACAATCAAAGGCACACCATGCTTGTGGGCGATACGTGCGAACTTTTCGATGTCCAGCACGTCGATGCTCGGATTGGAGATGGTCTCGCCGAACAAGGCTTTGGTGTTCGGGCGGAAAGCCTGGTCTATCTCCTCCTCGGATGCATTGGCGTCAATGAAGGTACACTCGATACCCAGTTTTTTCAGCGTGACACCGAACAGATTGAATGTGCCTCCGTAGATGGTGGACGAGCATACGAAGTGGTCGCCTGCCTGGCAGATATTGAAAATGGCATAGAAGTTGGCAGCCTGTCCGGACGAGGTCAGCATAGCACCTACACCGCCTTCCAGAGCTGCTATTTTAGCGGCGACAGCGTCATTGGTGGGGTTTTGCAGGCGTGTGTAGAAATATCCCGAGTCTTCCAAATCGAACAGACGCGCCATTTGTTCGCTGGTGTCATACTTGAATGTGGTACTTTGATAAATAGGCAAAACACGCGGTTCGCCTTTTTTCGGAGTCCAGCCTGCCTGTACGCATAAGGTCTCCCTGCTATATTTCTTATCCATGTTTATATTGTTATTAAAATTACATATTCATTTATTTCGCAGCAAAATTAAGAATAATCTGTCATTTAGGGGTCAATTGCCGGGAAAAGTGTTATATTTGAACGATTTTAATTAACTAAACTATGGCAGAGGATATAAAATTCAGGCATACTATGCCGGTGCAGATACGATTCAGCGATGTGGATCAGTTTGGTCACATGAACAATTCAGTTTACTTTTCTTTGTATGATTTGGCAAAGACTACTTATATAAAAGATGTATTGGGTGATGCCGACTGGAGCAAGCTGGCTATTGTGGTGGCCAATATCAATGCAAACTTCTTTATGCCGGTGTTTTTCTCGGATCACCTGGTGATAGAAACGGCAGTGGTACATTTGGGGCACAAGAGTTTTACCTTGTTGCAGCGTGCCGTGACTACGGATACCCATGAGGTGAAATGTGAGTGCCGCACGGTGATGGTGGGGTATGATCTGGCTACCAAGGAACCTAGATTGATTTCCGAGGATTATAAGGAGGCGATTTGCAAGTACGAGGAAAAAACGTTGGAGGAACTTTCAAAGGAGCGGAAATAGTCGTTGATTTTCCGGATCAAATCGTAGTTCAATGGTTTAACCTTGCCGTAACAGGTTACGGCAAGGTCTGGTTCTTTATCCATTATTTATAAGACTTCTCAAAGACATGCAGGATCTCTTCATCAGTAATCGGGCGTGGGTCCAGCGTGAACAGCCCTCCCATGGTGTCTCTTGCATTTTGCAGGAATTTCGGGAAATCTTCGGGCTGGATGCCGAATTCACTCAGTTTGACAGGATGTACTTTACATTCTTTCTGGAGCGTGATCAATGCATCAATGAAATCGGACGAACGGTTGCTCTTCTTCTGAGTCATCACTTCGGCCATTTTCATGTAACGTTTTGTACAGTCATGACGGAAGGTTTCGAAGTATGCTTCCGACAAGGCAATGAGTCCGGCTCCGTGAGGAAGTTGCGGATAATATGCACTCATGGCATGTTCTAATGAATGTTCGGAAGTGCAACTGGAAGTAGCTTCCACCATGCCTGCCAAGGTGCTGGCCCAAGCAATTTTGGCACGCGCTTTCAAATTCTTTCCGTCGGCTACGGCTACTGGCAGATATTTGTAGATCAGACGAATGGCTTCTAAGGCATAGAGGTCGCTGATGGGGGTCGCGCAATTGGCGATAAAACCTTCGGCGGCATGGAAGAATGCATCGAACCCTTGATAGGCGGTGAGGTGCGGGGGAATGGAAACCATCAGTTCCGGATCTACAATAGATAAGGTGGGGAAGGTCCGCTGGCAACCGAATCCTATCTTTTCCTGAGCCGTTTCGTGGGTGATCACTGTCCATGGATCCATCTCCGTTCCGGTTCCGGCGGTGGTAGGGATGGCGATAATGGGAAGTGCTTTGGTTACGGGGCGTCCTTTGCCGCTGCCCCCTGATACATAGTCCCAGTAGTCGCCATCATTGCAGGCCATGACAGCGATGCTTTTGGCGGAGTCGATGGAGCTTCCGCCTCCCAGTCCTACCACAAAGTCGCATTTTTCTTCGCGGCAGATGCCTGCTGCTTCCATCACGTGTTCTTTGATAGGGTTGGGAAGGATCTTATCGTAAACCAGTGTCTCTACATGATTCAGTCTTAATTGGGCGAGCACTTTCTCCAGATATCCATATTTCCGCATGGAAGTTCCGGATGAGATGACAACTAATGCCTTTTTCCCCGGTAGTTTCTCACTGGATAATTTCTTGATTTCTCCACAACCAAATATTAATTTGGTAGGGATGTACAAACTAAATACAGGGTTTGCTTTCATGTTCTTTCGTATTTAAAGTTTTACTAATAACAAATGTAGGAAAATAATGGTTTGGATGTCTGAGTAAACTGTTAAAATTTACATTTTAGTAAAATGAAGGAGCGGAAATCACCTGATGGCAGAGTGAATTTAATCCAGATCAATAAATAGTTTGAAAAAGAACCGTACCTTTGTGTCCGATTGAGACAGAAATGACGATACTATGATTGATACATTAACTTCTTTACGCCTCTTCTTTGCGCTGATGGTTTTCGGGGCGCATTGCTATGTAGTCGATTCCAGCTTCTCTACTCATATTTTTAAAGAAGGATTTGTAGGCGTAAGCTTCTTCTTTATACTAAGTGGTTTTATTATAGCATACAATTATCAAAAGAAGATGGAGGAACGGCTGGTGACGAAACGTCGGTTCTGGGCGGCACGTGTTGCCCGTATTTATCCATTGCATGTATTGACTTTGCTGGGAGTGGCTGTTGTAGGCAATTGGTTGACACCGACGGGCTGGTGTGAAGGGTTGAAACATTTTATTCCTGCACTGTTCCTGTTGCATCCTTTTGTCCCCTGGATGGATTATTTCTTTTATTTCGGCAGTCCCTCGTGGAGTTTGGGATGTGAGCAGTTGTTCTATTTCCTGTTCCCGTTCTTGGCTTTGTTCTTTAAGGAAAGACAAAGATTGGCAGGAACTTTGCTGGTATGCGCTGTGGCGGTTCCGGTACTGATGTCGCTGACGGATGAGGCAAATATCCGTGGCTATTGGTATGTGAATCCTTTGGCCCGCTTCCCCGATTTTCTGGTGGGTATGTTGCTTTATCAAGCCTATGGATGGTGCCGTTCCAAACAGTTGTCTTTCTTCACGGCGTCTTTGCTCGAAGTGGGTGCAGTGTGTCTCTTTCTGCTCTTTTACCTGGCTTCGGAGGATCTGGTTCCGAAAGTCTATCGTTACTCCTGTTATTACTGGATACCTATTTCATTGGTTCTCCTGATATTCTCTTTGCAGAAAGGGTTCCTTTCGCGTATCCTTTCCAATAAATATCTGGTCATTGGTGGCGATATCAGTTATAGTTTTTATCTGATTCATTTGTGGATTATATTGGCCTACGTGCAACTGGCGAAAACATACGATTGTCACATCAGCCTGTATATCAGCATTCCGCTTATTCTTGCAGTTACAATTGGATTGAGCCTGCTTTCTTATTCTTATTTTGAGAAACCGGCCAACCGTGTGGTAAAACGTATTTTAAACAAACAACAATAACTATTTCATGGAAAAACAATTAGCAGAAAAAACGCCACGCATTGAAGTGGTGGATGCCTTGCGCGGATTCGCGGTAATGGCTATTCTTTTAGTACATAATCTGGAGCATTTCATTTTTCCGGTTTATCCCACAGATCAGCCTGCTTGGCTGAAGATCTTGAATGACGGAGTATTCAACGTCACTTTCTCTTTATTTGCCGGAAAAGCGTATGCCATTTTTGCCCTTTTGTTCGGGTTTACTTTCTACATACAGTCTGCCAACCAGCAACGGAAAGGAAAGGATTTCGGTTATCGCTTTCTTTGGCGTTTGGTATTGCTGGCGGTGTTTGCCACATTGAACGCTGCTTTTTTTCCGGCAGGAGATGTGTTGTTACTCTTTGTGGTAGTGGGTGTTGTGCTTTTCCTTGTCCGCAAGTGGAGTGATTGCGCCGTCCTTATCACCGCTATCTTGTTCCTTTTGCAACCCGTTGAGTGGTATCATTATATAGTAAGTCTGTACGATCCTTCGCACACTTTGCCCGATTTGGGGGTAGGCGAGATGTATGGAGAAGTGGCAGCTTATACCAAAGAAGGAAACTTTGGAGAATTTATATGGCGGAATATTACTTTGGGACAGAAAGCTAGCTTGTATTGGGCTCTGGGTGCAGGGCGTTTTTGGCAGACTGCCGGCTTGTTTTTGATGGGATTATATATCGGGCGTAAACAGTTGTTTGTTATTTCTGAAAAACATACGCGTTTTTGGGTGAAGGCGCTCATTGTCTCTGCCATTGCCTTTGCCCCTCTTTTCCAGTTAAAGGAATTGATCATGGCAAGTGACAGCGATATTATTAAAAGTACGGCAGGAACCGCTTTTGATATGTGGCAGAAGTTTGCCTTCACTGTGGTGCTGGTTGCTTCTTTTGTCCTGCTTTATCAAAAGACAGGCTTTCAGAAGCTCGTGTCCAGCCTCCGTTCCTATGGGAAGATGAGTCTGAGCAACTATATCGGACAGTCCATTGCCGGTGCGGTTATTTATTTTCCGTTTGGGCTTTATCTGGCTCCGTATTGCGGATATACGCTGAGTCTGATTGTCGGTCTCGTGCTTTTCCTGTTGCAGGTTCAATTCTGCAAATGGTGGTTGAAGAGCCACAAGCAAGGACCGTTGGAAAGTATTTGGCATAAATGGACTTGGATGGGGACAAGTAAATAGTATGTAAGATCGTTTATGTATAGTTGTAAGCCGCAAATTTTGCGGCTTACTTTGTTTTATTTAAAGAAGTCCGTTGAGGTATTTCCCGACTTGTAACTTCATTTCCCGGCTGGAAAAGATATGAAAGAAAAGCAGATTGGAGGGCTACACAGGTCGCTGAATGCTATAATTGAAGCAAATGAGCCTAAATTAGACGAAATTATATCTGTTTCCAGAACACGAATGAACTACCTTTGCCAATAAACAAAACTTTAAATCTATTATGAAGAGGCTGGTTCATTTATTAGTAACATTTATTCTTTCCGCAAATTTCATCTATGCCCAGAATCTAACCCGTTGGGTGAACCCTTTTATTGGAACGGGGGCTGTGAATTCCAGCCTTTCGGGAAATAATTATCCGGGAGCCACAGTCCCTTTTGGTATGGTACAGTTGAGTCCGGATACCCGCGAAGCTCCCGACTGGGCGCAGGCTTCGGGATATGATTATAATGACTCTACCATTTATGGTTTCAGCCATACTCGTTTAAGTGGGACGGGAGCTTCCGATTTTATTGATATATTGATGTTCCCTACGGTCAGTGATAAAACGAAATCAGCTTTCACTCACCAGCAGGAACAGGCACGTCCGGGATATTATCAGGTGTTATTGGATGATGAAGGGATTCATGCGGAATTGACAGCCTCTGTACGTGTGGGCGTACATCGTTATACGTATCCGCAGGGTAAGGAAGCCAGACTGTGGCTGGACTTGGATCATTCCGCCAATAAAGGAAGCTGGAACCGTCGTATTATCCAGTCACAAATTCGGATCATTTCTCCTACTGAGGTAGAAGGTTATCGTATCATTACCGGATGGGCGAAACTGAGAAAAATCTATTTCCATATTGAATTTTCTAAACCAATACACTTTTCTGAATTTCATGACGGAGGCCGGAAATATAAAAATACACCGGTCATTAACGGAACGGATCTTCATGGTTTGTTTACGTTCGATATGCGGCAGGATCAGGAATTGGTGTGTAAAGTAGCCTTGTCACCGGTTTCTATAGAGAACGCCCGTCTGAATATGTCTAAGGAAGTTCCCGGTTGGGATTTTGATAATATTGCTTTTGCTGCCGGAGACAGTTGGGAAAAGGAACTGGAAAAGATAACCGTCCGGGGTACTGATCTGCAGAAAACGATCTTCTACACGGCTTTATATCACACGATGGTCCAGCCCAATACCATGAGTGATGTAAACGGTGAATATATGGCTGCCGATTATACGACACGTAAGGTTGCCGATAATGAAGTGCATTATTCCACTTTTTCTTTGTGGGATACATTCAGGGCGGCTCATCCGCTTTATACTTTGCTGCATACCGGCCGCATTCCTGATTTTATTAAAAGCATGATGCGTCAATATGATTATTATGGTTATCTGCCTGTGTGGCAATTATGGGGGCAGGATAATTATTGTATGATTGGCAACCACTCCATTCCTGTCATTGTGGATGCTGTGCTGAAAGGTGTTGCAGGAGTGGATGCGGAAAAAGCCTATGAAGCAGTTCGTAGCAGTTCCATCGTATCTCATCCGAACTCTCCTTTTGAAGTATGGGAGAAATATGGATACATGCCTGAGGATATTCAGACACAATCTGTTTCTATTACTTTAGAACAAGCTTTTGATGATTGGTGTGTCGCACAGTTGGCCCGGAAATTAGGGAAAGAAGAAGATTATAGCCGCTTTATGAAGCGTTCCGCTTTTTACCGGAATCTGTTTAATGCAGAGACAAAATTCTTTCAACCGAAAAATAAGAAAGGAGAATGGATGGAACCTTTCGATCCTTATAAATATGGAGCCAATGGCGGCTATCCTTTCACTGAGGGGAATGCCTGGCAATACTTCTGGTATGTACCCCAGAATATACCCGACTTGATTTCACTGACAGGGGGCAACAACGCTTTTACCGCAAAATTGGATACCTTCTTCACTGTCAATTATCAAAGTGGTGAGCTGAATGACAATGCTTCCGGTTTTGTAGGGCAATATGCGCATGGCAATGAGCCGAGCCATCACGTGGCTTATCTGTATGCTTGTGCGGGAGAACCTTGGAAGACACAGAAATATGTGGCGCATATCATGAATGAACTGTACAACGATTCTTCTTCGGGCTATGCCGGTAATGATGATTGCGGGGAAATGTCTGCTTGGTATGTGTTTGGCGCACTTGGCTTTTATCCGGTAAATCCGGTCAGCGGAGAGTACATTATCGGTACTCCTATGTTGGAGGAAGCGGCTATCCAGTTGCCTGATGGAAAGACTTTTACCATCAAAGCCCCACGTAAAAAGCACAATGAGATTTATATCCGTTTCATGAAACTGAATGGCAAGAAATATACAAAGAATTATATTACCCATCAGGATATTATGAATGGCGGAACGCTGGAGTTTGTAATGAGTGCCACACCGCGAAAATAATGAATGGTTTGTTGTCCTTTAGCTTGATTGTTTGATGAAAAGACTTATCGTTGTATATTTGTTGTTTATCAGTTTGAATGTACTGAATGCGTGGGCTCAGAAGTCTCCCGCAGATTATGTCAATCCGATTATCGGTGCTACAACCGCCGATGAAATGGCAGGCTCTGACCATGGATTAGGCAAAACATTTCCCGGGGTGTGCACTCCTTTCGGCCTGGTGCAATTGAGTCCCGATACAAAGACCGGAGGAGATAACGGCCCCGGGTATTCCTGGCATCATTCTACCATCGAAGGATTCAGCTTCACCCACATGAGCGGCATCGGTTGGTATGGCGATTTGGGTAATTTCCTGGTTATGCCTACCACGGGAGAACTGCATACGTTCAAAGGTACGGAAGAGAATCCCGAAAGTGGTTACCGTTCCCGTTACTCTCATGACCGTGAGGTGGCAAAAGTGGACGGTTATTCTGTGATGCTGGATGATTATGGTATTCAGGTGGAATTGGCAGCGGCTTCCCGTTCGGGAATGATGCGTTTTACCTATCCTCAGTCTGAGGTTTCCCGCATACAGATAGATTTGGCACGCCGTATCGGTGGTACTTCTACCGAACAATATGTAGAAGTGGAGGACGATTATACCATTAAAGGCTGGATGAAATGTACCCCCGATGGTGGCGGCTGGGGAGATGGGGCAGGACAAGGTAACTATACAGCTTATTTCTATTGCTGCTTTGACCGTCCTTTGAAAAATTTTGGCGTATGGAGTGCGGATATCCCCGAGGGAGTGGAGCGTAAGAATGCTTCCAATGACGATCCGGCTTACCATGAATATATCAAGAATGCTCATGTATTTCCCCGGAAAAAGATAGCTCAAGGGAAACATCTAGGCTTTTATACTGAGTTCTCCACTCGTGAAGGGGAGCAGGCTTTGTTGAAATGCGGCATCTCGTTTGTCAGCATGGAGGGTGCGCGAAAGAATCTGCAAAGCGATATTTCCGATTGGAATTTTGATGGAGTGCGTCAGCGTGCCCGCAGGCAGTGGAATGAGGCTCTCTCGGGTGTACAGGTGGAAGGAGAGGAAAAGGATAAGACTATTTTCTATACATCTTTATATCACACGATGATAGATCCGCGTTGTTTCTCGGATGTGGACGGCGCCTATCCGGGGGCGGATGGCAAGGTGCATTATGCGGATAATTTTATCTATCGTACTATTTTCAGCGGCTGGGATGTATTCCGTAGCCAGTTTCCTTTACAGACCATTATCAATCCCCGGCTGGTGGACGATGAAATAAATTCATTGATTCAACTGGCGGAACTGAGCGGTAAGAAATATTTTCCACGTTGGGAATTCTTGAATGCCTATTCGGGTTGTATGGTGGGTAATCCGGCCGTTTCGGTGGTGGCGGATGCTTACAATAAAGGTATCCGGAATTATGATACCCGGAAAGCTTTGGAATATTCTTTGAACACAGTCCGCACATTTGGCAATAATGAGCAGGGATATACGCCGGATGATCTCTCGAAAACGTTGGAGTATGCTTATACGGACTGGTGTGTCAGCACTATGCTTCGTGATATGGGAAGGGAACAGGAAGCTGTGGCATTTGAGAGGAAGGCACAATCTTATCATCAGGTATGGTGTGATAGTGTGAAATGGTTCCGTGCACGTTCGGCAGATGGTAGCTGGATGCCGTGGAAGGGGCGGAATGTACATTGGCAAGGTTGTATAGAAAGTAATAATTATCAGCAGGGCTGGTTTGTCCCGCATGATCTGGAAGGATTGATTTCTCTTATGGGAAAAGAGTACTTTGAACGGGAATTGGTAGCATTCTTCGAGGGAGCAGATGAACGTTTCATGTGGGGGGATTACTATAATCATCCTAACGAGCCTGATCATCAGGTACCTTTCATGTTGAACTATACTTCGCGTCCGTGGCTCACCCAATATTGGACACGGCGTATCTGCCGGAATGCATACGGTGATACAGTGAACGGATTGTGTGGAAATGAGGATGTGGGACAGATGTCTGCCTGGTATATTCTGGCGGCTATGGGATTCCATCCTATTTGTCCCGGCAACAACCGTTATGAACTGACAAGTCCTGTGTTCCGTAAAGTTATTTTGTCTTTAGATAATCGATATTATAAAGGAAGGACATTTACGATCATAGCACATCATAATTCTCCGGAGAATGTATATATCCAGTCTGTTTCCTTGAATGGAAAGCCTTTGAACCGTCTTTGGATTACCCATGAAGAGATAACAAAGGGTGGCGTTCTGGAATTTGTGCTGGGAAAAGATCCTAAGCACTGAATCCTCCTTTTATAGGCTGTAATTGAAGCAAAAGAGCCTAAAAATGGCGAAATATTCTCTACCTGATGGGAGAGGTATGTTTACTTTTGCCTTGGAAGAAACTATTAATCATGAAAAATATGAAACATTTTAAGACTTATTTGGGAGCAATGGCTTTGGCGCTTTCCGGATGCCAGAGTGCGACTGATTCCTGCGAAACTACAGAATTATGGTATGCCCAGCCGGCAGAAGTTTGGATGGAATCTTTACCTATTGGTAATGGACGCTTGGGAGCTATGACTTATGGTGGGATAGAGGAAGAGAAACTGGCGTTGAATGAATCGACAATGTGGTCCGGCCAGTACAATGAGAACCAGAACATTCCTTTCGGACGAGAGAAAATGAACCAGCTCAGAAAGTTGTTCTTTGAGGGAAAACTATCGGAAGGAAACCGTATAGCCGGAGATAATCTTCATGGCAACCAGACTTCTTTCGGAACTCATCTTCCCATTGGAGATTTGAAGATGCAATTCATTTACCCCGAAGGTAAAGTGACCGGCTACCGTCGTTCGTTAAGCTTGGATGAGGCTGTCAGCAGCGTTTCTTTCAACTCCGGCGGTGTGAACTATAAACGTGAGTATTTTGCTACAAACCCGGATAATGTTCTCGTACTCCGCTTGACCGCTGATAAGCAAAAGTCCATTACTATGAATATGGGATTGGATTTGATGCGTCAAGCCGATCTTTCTGTAGAAGATAACCAATTGGTATTTACCGGGAAAGTAGATTTTCCCCTGCATGGTCCGGGCGGAGTCTGTTTTGAAGGAAGAATAGCCGTTCTGGCTGATAATGGAGAGGTAAAGATGGAACAGTCTGGAGTAGGTATAAAAGAAGCTGATGCCGTGACTTTGATTGTCGATGTGCGTACTGATTATAAAAGTCCTGATTACAAGACTCTTTGTGCTGATGGCGTGAAGAAGGCTGCAGCTAAATCTTATGATGAATTGAAGCAGGCGCATATAAAGGATTATAACACGTTGTACAATCGTGTCTCTATTCATTTCGGACAAGACGCTAACCGTGCGTTGCCTACGGATGTCCGTTGGAAACAAGTGAAGGAAGGCAAGACTGATACTGGTCTGGATGCCTTGTTCTTCCAGTATGGCCGTTACCTCACCATTGCCAGTTCCCGCGAAAACTCTCCATTGCCCATTGCCTTGCAGGGTTTTTTCAATGACAACAAGGCGTGCAACATGGGCTGGACCAATGACTATCATCTGGATATCAATACTGAACAGAATTATTGGGCAGCCAATGTCGGCAATCTTGCCGAATGTAATGCCCCCCTGTTTACCTATATTAAGGATTTGGCGCATCACGGTGCGAAGACTGCCGAAGTGGTCTATGGATGTAAAGGCTGGACTGCTCACACCACAGCCAATGTCTGGGGATATACTCCTGCCTCCAGTACCATTATTTGGGGACTGTTCCCGATGGCAAGCTCATGGATAGCTTCCCATCTGTGGACACAATATGAATTTACACAGGACAAGCAATATCTGGCCGAAACGGCCTATCCGCTTTTGAAAGGTAATGCACAGTTCATCCTGGATTTCTTGGCAAAAGACCCGAAGAGTGGTTATCTGATGACAGGGCCGAGCATCTCACCCGAAAACTGGTTCCGTACAGCAGGCGGTGAGGAAATGGTTGCCTCCATGATGCCTGCCTGTGACCGTGAACTGGCCTACGAGATCTTGTCGAATTGTGTTCAGGCTTCAGAGATATTGAATACCGACCGCGAGTTTGCCGATAGCCTGCGTACTGCCATCGCCCAACTTCCTCCCATCCAGTTGCGTGCCAATGGTGCCATTCGTGAATGGTTTGAAGATTTCGAGGAAGCTCATCCCAACCATCGTCACACTTCCCACCTGCTGGCACTCTATCCTTTCTCTCAAATCACTTTGGAGAAGACTCCCGAACTGGCGGAAGCTGCCCGCAAGACCATCGAGAATCGTTTGTCTGCCGAAAACTGGGAGGATACAGAGTGGAGTCGTGCCAATATGATTTGTATGTATGCCCGCTTGAAAGATGCACAGGAAGCGTATAAGAGTGTTCAATTATTGCAGGGCAAGCTTTCACGTGAGAATTTAATGACTGTATCTCCAGGTGGCATTGCAGGTGCGGAAGGTGATATTTATTCATTCGACGGAAATCCCGCTGGTACAGCCGGTATGGCAGAAATGCTGGTGCAGAACCACGAAGGTTATGTAGAGTTCCTTCCTTGTTTGCCCGATGAATGGAAAGAGGGTAGCTTCAAAGGTCTGTGCATCCGTGGGGGAGCCGAAGTAGCGGCCGACTGGACGAATGCAGTCATCAATAGTGCTTCATTGAAGGCTACAGCCAATCAGACTTTCAAAGTGAAACTTCCTCAGGGAAAGAGTTATAAGGTGATGCTGAACGGAAAAGAAGCGGTTGCCAATCCGGATGCCAAAGGATTGATAACGGTGGATATGAAGAAGAATGATTTGTTGGAAATAAGATAATTTAAATTGTTAGTTCATTGTAGGGACGGATTTATTCTGTCCCTGCATTGGATAAGATTATAATTTGCTCATGAAAAAATCTTTTTTATTGCTCGGTTTGCTTGCTTTGTTTGCTGTAACAGCCATGTATGCCTCACCTTATAATATAGCAGCGAAAAGTCGTGTTTCCGCCTCTTCTGTATGTAGCGGAGAGTATGATGCAGAGAATGTCACCGACCAGGTGATACGCATACCGGGAAAAGGAGCATGGGCATCAAAAAGTACAATGACCTTTTGGGGGCAGATTGATAATCCCTGGATACAATTGGACTGGGAGACACCGGTATGCATCAATAAAGTCATCTTGTATGACCGTCCGGAGAAAGAAACACATATAGCCGGAGGGACGCTGCATTTCAGTGATGGAAGTTCAATCAATGTCTGTCAGATTCCCAATGACGGCGCTCCGAAAGTAATTGAATTTCCTGCCCGGAAAACGCAATGGATGCGCTTTGAAGTAACAGATGGCGATGGGGAGAATCTAGGATTGTCGGAAATTGAAGTTTTCCCGGCCCCCGAAGATTATTCTGATTATGTTTCATGGGTAGACCCGTACATAGAGTCTGCCAGAGGGCGATACTTTTTCTTTATTACCGGTAACCAGCCTTTTGGAATGATCGGTGCAGCACCATTGACCCGGAATAAAAATCAATATGGAGGAGGGTATAACTATAATTCTACCCATGTACTGGGTTTCCCTCAGATTCATTGCTGGATGCTGTCCGGCCTGACACTTATGCCGACTACCGGTTATGTGGATCCTACCCTCGGAGAAGAAGGCTGGCAATCCTCTTTTTCCCATGACGGAGAGATAGTGCAGCCGGGCTATCATCGTTTGTATCTGGAAAAATATAATACCTGGGTGGAACAGACTGCTACAGACCGGGCCAGCTTTTACAGACTGACTTACACCGAAGATGCCACGGCTCATATCTTGCTCAATCTGGGTGGATATGTTGCCACTTCCACTATGGTAAATGCTCATGTAAATAAAACAAGCAGCAACGAACTTACCGGATATTTTGATACCAAGGGGCGTTTATGGGGAGGCCTGGATGTGGTAAGAATCTATTTTGCAGTCTGTTTTGACAAGCCTTTTGAATCTTTGGACGGTTGGGCTGATAAAGAATATTTCCCGGATATAGAGGAGTTGCAGGGAACTACGGAAAGTACTCCTCGAAGTGACTCCGGCTGGAGTTATCATGATGCGCCTACATCGGGAGTCAGTGCCCGGTATCAGGTTCGTCGCGGGGAACAGGTTTGTTTGAAAATGGCAGTTTCCTATGTAAGTATTGCCAATGCGAAAGAGAATTTGGAAGCGGAGTGCAACCATTGGGATTTTGATAAAGTCCGCAGAGATTCACAAGAGGAATGGAATCAATGGCTTGGAAAGATAGATGTAAAAGGGGGGACGGATGCACAAAAAATTAAATTCTACACCGATTTATGGCATACTTTACTAGGGCGTCATAAAATAGACGACTGTAATGGTGAATATCCTGATTATACCCAGGGAGGCACACGGAAAGGAACACATACCGTGAATGCTGAATGCCAAATCAGGCAACTGGAGAAAGACAAGATGGGAAATTCCATTCATCACATGTATAATTCCGATGCTTTTTGGCTGACTCAATGGAATCTGAATACATTGTGGGGACTTGCCTATCCGTCTGTGCTCGATGATTTTGCTGCTTCACTCATTCAGTACAGTCTGAATGGAGATTTATTGCCTCGCGGACCTTGTGCCGGAGGATACTCTTATATTATGACCGGCTGCCCCGCTACTTCCTTGATTACAAGTGCCTATCAAAGAGGAATAACCCGGAAGTGGTCACCATCCGCTGGTTATCGTATGATGAAAAAGAATCATGCAAAAGGTGGAATGTTTGCTTTGGATATGGATAAAGAGTTGGAATTTTATATACAAAATGGGTATTGTCCTGATAATGCGGGGCTGACTATTCAATGGGCTTTTGAAGATTGGGCTTTGGCTGAAATGGCTGCCAGGATGGGGAAGCGGAAGGACTACGCTTATTTTCATCAACGTTCTATGGGGTGGCCTGCTTCATTTCATGAGGGAGCGAAACTGATACTTCCGCGTAGGGAAGATGGAAGCTGGTTGCATACAGACTTGACTAATGGTTGGGGATATGTGGAAGCTAATGCCTGGCAGGCTACTTTTGGCTTATCACATGATATTCCGGGATTGGCTAGTAAAATGGGAGGTAATGATACATTATGTGCCATGTTGAACGATGCTTTTGAAAAAGCCACGGCTACGGATTTTGTATTTGGATATGGAGGTGGCTATGTGAGTTATGCCAATCAACCCGGGTGTTCAAATGCACATGTGTTTGCTCATGCAGGAAAGCCTTGGCTGAGCCAGTATTGGGTGCGGCAGGTAAAGGAACAGGCGCATGGTGCCATAACACCCGATAAAGGGTATGGCGGGCATGATGAAGATCAAGGACAAATGGGAGGTGTTGGTGTATTGATGGCGATTGGACTATTTGGCTTGGATGGCGGATCCGGGCAACATCCTGCCTATGATATAACAAGTCCGATATTCGATGAGGTTACTATAAAGTTGGATCCGGCTTATTATAAAGGGAGGGAATTCAGAATCAAAACTTATCATAATTCAAAGGAAAATTGTTACATTCAATGTGCTCGTTTAAACGGAAAAGAATATAGTTCATTCCAGCTTCCACATTCGGTCTTTGCACAGGGGGGCTTATTGGAGTTATGGTTGGGAGATACTCCAAATGAGAATTGGGGAACAGTTGATTGATGTTTGATATAATCAGATTAGACAGGAGACTTTTGGCATGGCTACGTCCGATTTGGGCGTGGCCATTTTTTTATCCGGTACAGCTTCTGCCTAAGGCTTGCGTCTCATTTTAAATTAGAAATAGTAATATTGTCCATATCCTCAGTAATTTTTTCTATTCTTTAAGTCCTTGAATCCTTGTTACTTTGCATCATAAAAATAACTAATATATGATATTCATGAAAACACAATCTAATTTTTATCTATTTCTTATTGCTTTGATTTCTGCTATGGGAGGTTTCCTGTTTGGATATGACTGGGTAGTGATCGGAGGAGCAAAACCTTTTTATGAACAATATTTTGGTATAGCTGGTAACCCTGTTATGCAGGGATGGGCTATGAGCAGTGCCTTGATTGGTTGTTTGTTTGGGGCGCTAAGTGCCGGTAAGCTGAGTGACCGTTTGGGACGTAAGCCGATTTTGATTTTGGCGGCAGGATTATTTATCTGTATGGCTGTCGGTACAGGGGCGGTGCATTCTTTTACTTTCTTTAATGTATTTCGTTTGGTGGGGGGCTTTGCTATTGGGATTGCTTCCAGTTTGTCACCTATGTATATAGCAGAAATAGCTCCGGCACATTTGCGGGGACGGTTTGTGTCCATCAATCAGTTGACGGTAGTGTTAGGTATCTTGACTTCTCAGATTGTTAATTGGCAGATAGCCGAGCCTGTGGCATTAGGAGCTACTCATGAAATGATCCGTGAATCATGGAACGGACAGATGGGATGGCGCTGGATGTTTTGGGCAATGACTGTCCCGGCCGCCTTGTTCTTTGTTTTTAGTTTTATATTACCGGAGAGTCCTCGTTGGTTAGCCTCTTCGGGAAAGCGGGAGGCTGCACTCAAGGTGTTTACTCGTATGGGAGGAAAGGAATATGCTGTTACTGAGTTGGCGGCCATAGAAGCGGCTTCAGCCTGTCAGACGCAAGAAGGAGGTTTTCGTCAATTATTGAATCCTGCTATGTATAAAGTGCTGACTATAGGTGTTGTCATGGCTATTTTGCAGCAATGGTGTGGTATTAATGTTATTTTCAACTATGCACAGGAAATATTTATGGCGGCAGGTTATGGCGTGTCTGATGTCTTGATGAATATTGTGGTGACCGGTATTACAAATGTCATATTTACTATTCTAGCCATGTTTGTGGTAGACCGTTGGGGACGTAAGGCGTTGACACTGATCGGATCATTTGGACTGGCAGTAATTTATGCCTTTATGGGAGCCGCTTATTATTTTCATATCACAGGAGTTGTGCTGTTGATTATTGTTGTGATGGCTATTGCCTGTTATGCCATGACTTTGGCTACAGTGATGTGGGTCATTATCTCTGAGATTTTCCCGAACCGTATTCGTGGAGTTGCCATGTCTGTTTGTACTTTCGCTTTGTGGGCGGCCTGCTTTATACTGACCTATACTTTCCCGATGTTGAATAGTGGTTTGGGAGCTGCCGGGACATTCTGGCTGTATGGGCTGATTTGCCTGAGTGGGGGAATATTTGTTGTATTCCGTTTGCCGGAGACCAAAGGAAAGAGTCTGGAGGAAATAGAAAAGGAATTAGTGAAATAACAATCATTTATTATGGAAAAAATAACTCAATATTTAATTCAAAGTACCGTTCATGGCAGTGAGGTGCGTGCATGGGAGGAAGATATTATGCTTCCTACTTATGAGATAGGAGAGGAAGAGAAGAATCCTATTTTTCTTGAAAAGAGAGTTTATCAGGGAAGTTGTGGAGCTGTTTATCCTTATCCGGTAGTCGAGAAGATTTCAGATAAGAAAGCAGACAAGAAATATCATGCGTTGTTTATCGAGAATGAATACATTAAGGTGATGGTGCTTCCCGAGTTGGGAGGACGTATACACATGGCTTATGATAAGGTGAAGAAACGTCACTTTGTTTATTATAACCAAGTGGTGAAACCGGCATTGGTGGGATTGACAGGACCTTGGATTTCTGGAGGAATCGAATTTAACTGGCCTCAGCATCACCGTCCTTCTACTTTTTTGCCTACTGATTTCTTGATAGAGGAAAATGCGGATGGCAGCAAGACAATATGGTGCAATGAAGTGGAGAGAATGTTTCGTACTAAAGGTATGCAGGGATTTACGCTTTATCCGGGCAAGGCTTATATAGAAATTAAAGTGAAGATTTATAATTGTACGTCTTTCCCTCAGACTTTCTTGTGGTGGGCCAACCCTGCAGTGGTGGTCAATGACCATTATCATTCGGTATTCCCGCCTGATGTGAATGCGGTGTTCGATCACGGCAAGCGCGATGTCTCTTCTTTCCCTATTGCTACAGGGGTTTATTATAAGCAGGATTATTCTGCTGGTGTGGATATCTCTAAATATAAGAATATTCCGGTTCCTACATCATATATGGCTATCAAGTCTAAATATGATTTTGTGGGTGGCTATGAAGAAGATGTTCGTGGGGGACTTCTGCACGTGGCCGATCATCATGTTTCTCCGGGAAAGAAACAATGGACATGGGGAAATGGTGATTTCGGTAAGGCTTGGGATCGTAATCTGACTGATGAGGACGGCCCTTATATTGAGCTGATGACCGGTATGTACACAGACAATCAGCCGGATTTCACTTGGTTGCAACCCTACGAAGAAAAATCATGGGTACAGTATTTTATGCCTTACAGTGAGGTGGGATATGTGAAAAACGCAACTAAAGATGCTTTGTTGAATTTGGAGATAAAAGAAGGTAAAGCTCGTCTGGTACTTTATACTACGGGAGTGAATAGTGGGGTACGCATTATAGTGAAGGATATAAAAGGAACTGTCTTATTGGACAGAACTACACAGGTTTCACCATCAGAGCCGTTTGTTACAACTTTTGCGGCGGAAGGGCTAAAAGAAGAGGACGTATGTGCGGAGGTTCGTGATAAAGAAGGTGCCGTTTTGCTTTCCTATCAGGCGGATAAACCGGAAATCAAACCGATTCCTGATCCTGCCAAGGCTGCTAAAGATCCTCAGGATATTGCTTCCATCGAGCAATTGTTTTTGACAGGATTACATTTGGAACAATATCGTCATGCCACTTATAATCCGATGGATTATTATAAGGAAGCGTTAAGACGTGAGCCGGGAGATGTACGTTGCAACAATGCGGTAGGACTACTGTTAATGCGTAAAGGACAATTTGCAATGGCGGAAAGTTATTTCCGGAAAGCGGTGGAAACCTTGACAGAACGTAATCCGAATCCTTATGACGGTGAACCTTATTATAATTTGGGCTGGAGTTGTATGATGCAACAGAAGTGGGAGGAGGCTTATGATGCTTTTTTCAAGTCGGCATGGAATGCTGCTTGGCAGGATGCGGCTTATTATGCTCTGGCGCAGCTTGACACTCGTAAAGGAAAGTATGAAAGTGCTCTGGATAAGATAGACCGTTCATTGATTCGCAATTGGCATAATCACAAGGCGCGTCAGTTGAAAACTTCCATTCTGCGCAAGTTGGGACGTAAGGAGGAAGCTTTGGCACTCGTATCCGAATCATTGCAGATAGATCGTTTTAATATGGGATGTCGTTTTGAACATTATCTGTTAACCCGGGATGTGAAAGTGTTGGAGGAAATGAAAGAGTTGATGCGTGGTTGGGCACACGGATATATAGAATACGCATTGGATTTTGCTGCTGCCGGATTGTATGAGGAAGCTCTATCTTTACTGGAATGCCATGTCACCGGAACTACAGAAATATATCCTGTCGTTTATTATGCAATGGGATATTTCCATACCTGTAAGGGAGATGAGAGTAAAGCATTGGAATATTATCAGCGGGCAGAAAAAGAGAATCATTCATATTGTTTCCCGAATCGTATAGAAGAAGTATTGATTCTTCAAGATGCCTTACGTCTGAATATTCATGGGGCAAAAGCGGCATATAGTTTAGGTAATTTCTGGTATGCTAACCGTCAGTATGACAATGCCATTGCCTGTTGGGAACATTCTGCGGCTATAAATCCGGCATATCCCACCGTATGGCGTAATTTGTCGTTGGCTTATTATAATAAACGCGATGACAAGCAGAAAGCCTTGGAAACTTTGGAAAAAGCTTATGCATTGGATGAGCACGATTCTCGTATATTAATGGAGTTGGATCAACTTTATAAACGTTTAGGGCGGCCGCATAGTGAACGTTTGGCTTTTTTGGAAGCACATCTGCCCGAAGTAGAGCAGCGTGATGATCTTTCCATTGAACGTATCACTTTGTATAATCAATCAGGCCGCTATGCTGAAGCAAAAGAATTGATTGCCGCGCGTAATTTCCATCCATGGGAAGGAGGAGAAGGAAAAATCACCGGACAATATGTATTGTGTCGTGTAGAATTAGCAAAGATTGCTTTAAGTGAAAAACGCTATGCCGATGCTTTAGCCCTTTTAAATGAGACGGATGTTTATCCGGTTAATTTAGGTGAGGGAAAATTGGCAAATGCTGAGGAGAATGATATCTGGTATTATAAAGGCGAGGCGCTTCGTGGCTTGGGAAATGAGCAACAAGCGATAGATTGTTTTACCAAAGCGACCATTGGTTCTTCAGAACCACAACAGGCTTTCTTCTACAATGACCAACAACCCGATAAGATTTTCTATCAAGGTCTGGCATGGCGTGCATTGGGCAGAGAGGATAAGGCACGCAGCTGCTTTAACAAATTGATAAAGCATGGTGAGAAGCATTTGTTTGACCACTGCCGGATTGATTATTTTGCTGTTTCTCTGCCTGATCTGGCTATTTGGGAAGACGACTTGGATAAACGTAACCGCATTCATTGCAATTATGTGATGGGATTGGGTTATTTGGGATTGCGTGAGATGGGAAAAGCCATTGATTTTTTGGATAAGGTGCGAGAATTGGATATTAACCATCAAGGTGGACAAATCCATCGTAATTTGTGTGCTGTATGAAAGAAAAGAATGGGGGAATTTGTAATGGTTATTCGTGAAAAGAAATAGAGGGGTGACCCTCTATTTCTTTTATATTGGTATTATTTATCCTTTTTTTTTCTATCTTTGACTAAAATTTCAAGCAAACTATGAAAAAAACTTGGCTCATTATATGTTGTTTGTATGTTGTATTTACATTACAGGCTGTTGATAGGGGATTGTCCAATTTTTATTTTTCTCATATAACGGGTGAGAATGGGCTGTCACAAAGTAATGTGAAAGCTATTATTCAGGATAGTTACGGGTTTATGTGGTTTGGTACAAAGAATGGTTTGAACCGTTTTGACGGAACTTCTATTGTGCAGATGGATTGTGATGACTATGTGGCCGGTACGGGAAATCATAATATCTCTGCATTATTTGAAGATAAGGAACGTCAGTTATGGGTCGGGACGGATAGAGGAGTTTATCGTTATAATCCGACTTCGGATATATTCACGTTCATGAATCAGGAGACGGAAGAAGGGGTGAATATGAATAATTGGGTATCTGATATTGTAGCGGATTCTATTGGCAATATTTGGATTGTAATTCCTGATCAGGGAGTTTTTCGCTATAGGAATGAGAAACTTTATTTTTATGAAGTCACCAACAAAGAGCATTTTAAGACAGAAGCTCCGGAGTGTATTCTGGTGCGTCCTGATGGAGAGGTCTGGGTTGGTACATGGGGAGTCGGACTTTTCCGATATAATGGGAGTACGGATAGATTTGAACAATATTGTGTTGATAAAACCGGGTATTCATTAAAAGGGAAGAATATTAATTTTATTTGTAATTATGGCGATTGGATTGCAATGGCTGTTCATGAAGGGGAATTGATGAAATATAATCCCAGTACGAATCAGTTGGTAAAAATAGACATACCGGAAGCTGACCATACATTTGTACGTAATGTGGCTTGTTTTGACGATGAACTGTGGGTGGGAACTTATGAAGGTTTGTTTGTGGTAAATGAAAAAAAGAATAAAATAGTTCATTTGAAACAAGACTTGATGCGTCCGTTCAGCTTGTCGGATAAGATTATTTATACTATTTATCGGGATCGTGAAGATGGAATTTGGTTAGGAACCATGTTTGGTGGGGTGAATTATCTGCCTCATCATGACTTGTTATTTGATAAATATGTACCAGGAAGTGACGGACGTTCGTTGACTACAAAACGGATAAGGGAACTAGCTTCTGATAATAAGGGCAATATATGGGTTGGAACTGAAGACGACGGAATTAATATATTGGATATTGCTTCCGGGCAGGTAAACCGATTGCATCCGGTGGATGGTGATAAAGGGAGTCACATGGTTACTTTGGGGATGTTTGTTAAAGGAAACCAACTGTTTTGCGGCTTGTTCAAGCAAGGATTGGATGTGATTCAGTTACCTGAGAATAAAGTTTGTCATTATACTCCAGAGGAGTTGAATATAGGAGAAGGAAGTGTTTATACTTTCTTTATAGATGAGGCAGGATATAAGTGGATTGGCACAGGTTGGGGACTTTATAAAGCGGCTCCTGCAAGTTTTCATTTTGAAAAGGTGGAAGAAGTGGGTTTTGATTGGATTTTCGATGCATTTCAAGATAAGGATGGAATGATATGGTTCGCTTCCATGGGAAGCGGGTTATGGAAGCATGATCCGGGAAAGAATATCTTTAAAAAATATACTTATGAGGAAGGTAAGGAGAATACATTGGGATCCAATTCTGTCAGTTCGGTAATGCAGGATAGTAAAGGGCGGATTTGGATTTCCACTGATCGTGGTGGAATTTGTCGTTACAATTCTCAAACGGATGATTTTACCTCTTTTTCCATTAAAGACGGTTTGCCGGATGATGTGGCTTATAAGATATTGGAAGATGAGCAATCAAATTTATGGTTCGGGACAAATCGGGGGCTGGTCAGGTTTAACCCGGAATCGAAAGACGTGCGGGTATATACTACTAAGGATGGTTTATTAGGGAACCAGTTTAATTATAAGTCAGCTTTGAAGGGGGAGGATGGTAAGTTTTATTTTGGCGGTATAGACGGACTGATTGCCTTTGATCCTGATTCTTCGGAAAAAATTAATTTCTTGCCACCTGTTTATATCTCAAAATTTAGTATTTACAATCAGGAGATAACGGTTCATACTCCTAATTCTCCTTTGAAAAAGTGTATAGAACATACGGACGAGATCGTGTTGCCTTATGATCAGTCAAATATTAGTTTTGATGTTGCTTTATTAAGTTATTCCACTACGGAGTCCAATCAATACTATTATAAATTGGTTCCGTTGGATAAAGATTGGATCAGGGCGGCAAGTAATCAGAATATTTCTTATGCAAAATTGCCTCCGGGAAATTATACTTTGCAAGTTCGGGCTACCAATAGTGTCAAGGAAGGTCCCTATGCTACCCGGTCTTTATCTATTGTTATCCTGCCTCCTTGGTGGCAGTCTGTTTGGGCTTATTTTCTGTACATTATATGGGGAATCTGTGTCGTACTTTGTTGGTTCTTCTGGTATAAAAGACGTAAGGAGAAACAGATGGAAGAAAAGCAGAAATTATTTGAAATTGAGAAGGAGAAAGAACTCTATGAATCAAAAGTCAGTTTCTTTACTGAAATAGCTCATGAGGTGCGCACGCCCTTGACATTGATTAATGGTCCGTTGGAAGCTATTGAGGAAATGGATATCAAGGACCAGAAATTGAACAAGAATTTGAAAGTAATCGGGCAGAATACCAAGAGATTATTGGATCTGACCGGACAGTTGCTTGATTTTCAGAAAATAGGAGCGAGTAAATTTGAGCTGAAATTTGAAACGGTTGATGTAACGGCATTGTTGAATGAAACGATTGCTCGTTTTGAGCCTACTATTCTGCAAAAGCAGAAAGAATTATTGCAGCATATTCCCCAAGAAAGAATTATGGCTGCCATAGATAAGGAGGCCATTACAAAAGTATTGAGCAATTTGTTGAATAATGCTTTGAAATATGCCCGTCATACTATTACAATAGATTTATCCCAAGATGAAGTAGATTTTACTGTTCGTGTTGTCAGTGACGGAGAAAAGATCCCTGAATCCTCCAGCCAGCAGATTTTTGAACCCTTTTATCAGTTGGAGAAGAAGAAGGATGCAGCTCGGATGGGAGTAGGCATAGGATTACCTTTAGCTCGTTCGCTGGCTACTTTGCATAAAGGCAGGCTTTATTTGGATATAGAACAACTGGAGAATACATTTGTTTTGACCATTCCTTTGAATAAAGAGGAAGTAAGGCAGCAAATAGAGAAGGTTGTGGAGCAAAATATTGAAGTATTGGATGAGGAAACATCAACAGAAACAGACCAGATGAAAGGTTATACTTTATTGTTAGTAGAGGACAATGAAAGTATGAGATCTTTTATTTTTGAACGATTGGAAGCCTTGTTTACAGTAGAAACCGCTGTGAATGGACAGAAAGCGTTGGAGGTTTTACGTAGTAATCACATAGATTTGGTCATCAGTGATATAATGATGCCGGTGATGAATGGCTATGAATTATGTAAGGAAATAAAGGCGGATATTGATTTGTGCCATATTCCGGTTATTTTCCTTACTGCCAAGAACGATTTGGAGAGTAAGATTAACGGATTGAAGATAGGAGCGGAAGCTTATGTGGAAAAGCCTTTTTCTTTCAATTATTTGAAGACTCAGATTTTGTCTTTACTCAGTAATCGAAGGAAAGAGCGTGAGGCATTCTCCAAACGTCCTTTTTTCCCTGTGCATAATATGCAGATGAACAAGTCGGATGAGGAGTTTATGAATAAAGTGATCAATGTGATTCAAGAGAATATCTCGGATGAAAATTTCAATGTGGAACGTATGGCTGATATCTTATGTATGAGCCGTTCCAGCTTGTTGAGGAAAATAAAGATTCTATTCAATCTTTCACCCATAGATTTCATCCGGTTGATCCGTTTGAAAAAAGCGGCCGAATTGATTCAGGAAGGTAAGTATCGTATTGGGGATATCTGTTATATGGTAGGAATAAACTCTTCATCTTACTTCAGCAAATTATTCCTGAAACAATTCGGAATGACCCCGAAAGAGTTTGAGAAACAGTATCAAACATCCAAGGAAAAAGTTAAAATAGATCTGACGGAGAATCTCTGATTGAAAGAAATGCAGCAAAAAATGATGCATTTGCGGATTCTGCGGGTGTGGATGCGTCATTGCTGCAAAAATCCTATTAATTGCAGCGTTTGTATATTAACAGGTTGTCAAGATATGCCTACTTTTGACCACGCTTGAAAGGAAAAGAATTCCGGACAGTAAAGCAGCCTTAAGTAGATTTATCTCTTTGACAAACTAATAATATTATGAAGAATAATTGGTTAACTTTAAAATCATTGTTTCTCTGTGTTTCTGCATTGGGCGTTTCCGGTCTTATTTTGTCCGGGTGCGCTGAAAGTGCAAATCTGAATGTCGGTGAATGGTCTTTGGAGTACGATGCTCACGCTAATGGTATTGATATCAGCAAAGGCTCTAAGCTTATTTATGATAATGTATATGCATCTTATAAACTGGCCGACAGTGTTGTTTCTACCCGTGATTATGCAAAGCATCATGTTTCTACCAAAAAAATCAATGATCATTTTGGAGAAGGATATCATTATGAGGTGACTTATACCGGGAATAATCTGCCTGCACTGGTTCAATCTTTTTATGTATATCCGGCAAAGGATTATGTGCTGACAGATTTCACTTTGGAGAGTACGACTGAAATAGCCTCGAATTATATGGCACCGGTCAATGTGGACCAAATGCCTGAAGTATTGAACCAGGGAGAAAATAATCGTGCGCTTTTCATCCCTTTCGATAATGACTGTTGGATCAGATATCAATCTCATCCGCTCACATTTACAGAACTGACTAGTTATGAAGTTACTGCCATATTTAATAATGATGACCGTGAAGCTGTGGTGGTAGGTTCTGTAGAACATGATTCTTGGAAAACAGGTATAACAATAGGTAAAGGTAATATATATAATGTAGGTTCGTTGGTATGTTATGGCGGTGTTGCCGATAAGACAACACGTGATTCGAAACCTCACGGTGCATTGAAAGGTACGAAAATCAAGTCACCTAAAATTTTAGTAGGATTTTTTAAAGACTGGCGTGAAGGTATGGAAGAATACGCTCAGGCTAATGCTGTGATTGCTCCTCCCAAGGCTTGGGATAAAGCTGTTCCTTTTGGCTGGAACAGCTGGGGAGCGTTACAATTTAATCTGACCTATCCGAAAGCGTTGGAAGTTTCTGATTTTTATAAAGAGAATTTGCAGTCCTATCATTTTGTGAATTCGGATAATCTGGTCTATACAGGTTTGGATTCTGGCTGGAATAGCTTTTCAGAAGAGGAGTTGAAAGCTTTTGTGGATAGATGTAAGGCAAACGGTCAGGTCGCCGGCGTTTATTGGACTCCGTTTACTGATTGGGCCAAAAATCCTGAACGTGAAATAAAAGAAATGCCGGGATATAAATATAAAGATGTGTATCTCTATGCAAATGGAAAACCGCAGGAATTAGACGGAGCTTATGCTGTTGATCCTACCCATCCGGCTATTGAGGCTATGATGAAGCATACATCGGAGCTATTCCATCGGGTCGGCTTTGAATATGTGAAAATGGACTTTATGACACATGGAGCAATGGAAGCCGACAAATGGTATAATCAGGAAATACAAACAGGTATTCAGGGATACAACTATGGAATGCAATTGCTTGACAAATATTTTGGTGATATGTATATCAATCTTTCTATTTCTCCTGTTTTTCCTGCTCATTATGCTCAATCCAGAAGAATTGCTTGTGATGCATGGAATAAGATGAAGGATACCGAATATACCTTGAATGCACTTTCATACGGTTGGTGGCAGGATAAGGTCTATCAGTTTAATGATCCTGACCATATTGTATTGCGCGATGCTACAGATGGTGAGAACAGAGCGCGTGTCACTTCGGGGGTTATCACTGGAATTTTCATTGCTGGAGATGATTTCAGCAAAGGCGGTTCTAAAGAGGTGAAAGAGAAGGCGATGAAATATTTGACGAATGCTGAGATCAATGCCATAGCCAATGGGGAATCTTTTCATCCTGTAGATGGGAATGGTGAAAAGTCAGAAAATCAGTTTGTACGCATGGATAAGGATGGTAAGGCTTATTATGCGGTGTTCAACTATATGGATCAAGAGTTGAAGATGACTACAGCTTTAGAGCGTCTGGGGTTGGATTCGTCAAAGGAATATAAGTTGAAAGAATTATGGAGTGGCATTGAAAGTACTGCTAAGACTAACCTGGAAGTAACGGTTCCTGCATGTGATGTCGCAATTTTCAAAATGGAAGAATAAACCAATATAAACTTTAAATCGTACTTAAATTTACAAATTATGAAAAGAATTAGGCTTATTAATTTAATCCTTATCATGTTTTGTTGCTGCAATATGTTGGCACAGAACATAACGGTTACAGGACAGGTGGTGGATGTTACATCCGAACCTATCATTGGTGCAAGTGTAGTGGTAAAAGGTACAACCAATGGGACTATTACCGATTTTGATGGTAAATTTACATTATCAGTTCAGAAGGGGGGAACATTACATATTTCTTATATAGGATATGTTGCCCAAGATGTAAAAGTGATGGGTAACCAACCTGTCAAAGTGGTGATGGCGGAAGATACTGAAACATTAGACGAAGTGGTTGTTGTAGGTACTTCGATGAAGAAGAGTGATTTGACAGGAGCTGTAGGCAGTGTTAGTTCTGAGGTATTGAAAGAAAAACCGGTGACTGATATTAATCAAGCGTTACAAGGACGTGTGGCTGGTGTGTTGATTAATACGGCAGCAAAACCAGGTGATAACTCTTCTATTAAGGTAAGAGGTATCAATACTATTAACGGTTCTACTGATCCGATTTATGTAGTGGACGGTTTGGTGATGGATAACTATGGTGGCGGTTTTAATTCTGTTAATCTGAATGATGTCTCTTCTATTGAAGTATTGAAAGATGCATCGGCTACAGCATTGTATGGATCACGTGCGGCAAATGGTGTTATCTTGATTACAACCAAGAAAGGTGCTAAGGGAGAAGGTAAGGTGAGTTATGATGGATGGATTGGCGTTCGCTCGTATGCCAATATGCCCGAGACGATGAACTCTAAGCAATTGTTTGAACTTCGTAGAGATGCTGCCATGAATAGCTTTGCGGCTCGTCATCCCAATGCAACAGAAGCTGAGATTAATGCAAATCTGCAAAATCGTATTATGACTCCTTATAATCCATTAGGGGGCGGTGGCTATGTATTTGGCCAATATGAAATAGATGCTTATAATGACCCTTCTTTTCAAGACTATGATTGGATGGATGAGGTGACACGTAACGCTATTGAGCATAATCATTCATTGAGTTTTTCAGGTGGAAGTGAAAAAGGCTCTTTCTTCCTTAGTTTGAATTATGCCAATCAACAAGGTATGGTGAGAAATTTGAATAATAAGAATATTTCAGGCCGTATTAATGCGGAATATAATGTTAAGCCTTGGTTAAAAGTAGGAACCAATACTTCGTATGTACGTACTGAATCACAGCTTGGTGATGGTGATGAAGTTTTCGATAAAGCCCGTGGAGCCAATCCGATGTTACCAATTGATTATGACTTATTGACATTGAATTATGGTGGCTATGTTGATGAAAACTACTTTAATCCATTAGGTACTATGCGTATTGAAAATGATCGAATAAGAAATCGTATCATTAGTTCTAACTTTTTGAATGTTAATCCTGTTAAAGGATTGAACTTCCGTACTACTTTTTCAGTGAATTATTTGGATGAGCAAACATTTAGATATCAACCCAATGATATTCAACAGGCGATTCGTTATTCTAATAAGGGACAAGCTTCCCATAACAGAGACAATGTGGTGACCTGGCAGTGGGACAATACAGTTTCTTATGATACAACTTTAGCAGATGTTCATCGTGTCAATGCTGTGTTAGGTACAAGTGCTTCTAATATTTCACGTAATTACACCAACGCTACAGGACGTGGCTTTGATTCTAATTTGTTTGGTTATCATAACATTGGAGCATCAGAGAAGCTAGCTGACAGACAATTAGGTTCTGATTTCTATTCTTCTTCATTGATGTCTTACTTCTTGCGTGCTAATTATACGTATGCAAGTAAGTATTATTTAACTGTAACAGCCCGTTATGATGGTTCTTCTAAATTTGCCCAAGGACATAGATGGGGTTTATTCCCTTCTTTTTCTGCTGCATGGAATATTGCTGAAGAAAATTTTATGCAAAAACAAACTATTTTCGATCAGTTGAAACTGCGTGCTGGATATGGCGTCGTTGGTAACCAGGAAATTGACAACTTTGCTTTCTTGACTTTATATAGACCGAACGTTTCTACAGGCAGTACTACTTATGTGCCAGATTCTAAACGAGGTACATCGGATATTACTTGGGAAGGGCAGCGTCAGTTTAATATTGGAGTAGATATGGCATTTTTGAATAATCGTATCAAACTGTCAGCAGACTATTTCCATATCGTTAATGATAATTTGTTGCTGACGAGAAATCTGGCAGAAACAACAGGCTTTAGTACGTCAATAGAGAATATTGGTGAAATTAAAAATCAGGGTGTTGAATTTACTGTAGATGTGAATGCGCTAAGAACCAAGGATTGGGAATGGAACATTTCTGCTAATTTCTCGAGAGACCGTAATGAGGTGACTAAGTTGTATGGTGATGGAGTGCAGTTTATCAAGAAATACGATGGGGATCATAATTTGCAAAAAGAAGGTAACCTTTTCTTGGGTGAATCGCGTAATACTATTTATATATGGCGCACAGGTGGCATCGCTCAGGTTGCTGACATGGATCGTTTGAATCAAATAGATTGGCAGGGAAGACAGGTGAATCCGGGTGATTTGTATCCGTTGGATGTCTCAGGTCCTGATGGTAAGCCTGATGGAAAGATTAATGATGAATACGACCGGGTAATAGTAGGTTCTCCTGACCCTAAATTTTATGGTGGTTTCAGTACAGATCTTAGTTGGAAGGGTCTTTCGTTGAATCTTGTATTTAATTATTCTTATGGTGCAAAGAAACTGAGCTACATGTATGAAACATTGGTTGGAAGTGTGGGACGTTCTCTGGCTTCAGTGGATTTACTGGATCGCTGGACACCTGAAAATACGGATGCAAAGTTCCCACGCCCGATGTTGCATGACGGAAATGATGGAGCTCCTTCTTATAATACGTTTAATGCCGGACAAATGGACTTTTCCGTACAAGATGCTTCTTACTTGCGTTTGTCAACAATGACTTTGGCTTATACACTTCCTAAGAAATTGGTTAATACAATGAAATTGGATAATGTGAGATTCTATACTACGGCTTCCAATGTCTTTTGTTGGACTCCGTATAAAGGATATGATCCGGAAACCGGTGACTGGTATCCTCCTACAAGGATGTTCGTATTTGGCTTGAATGTAAGTTTCTAAGCATTCTCTGAAGAAAGAACAGTTTATAAATAATTCAATAACGTTTATGTAAAATGAAATCTATGAAAACAATACATACATTATTAGTCTCATCCCTGTGCCTGCTAGGTACAACTTCCTGCCAGGATTTCTTGGATAAGGAACCGCAAAGTGCTTTGACTGCTAATCAGATTTATTCAGATTTGAACAGACTGGAGCCTACCGTAGATGGCCTATATGTTAGTTTCCGTAATTCCAAAGTGGCTAGAGAAGGTTTTACTTTCTATATGATTGGTACGGATGAAGCTCAACAAGGCATTAAAGAAATGATTACTTATTCCAGCCAGCCTGGATTTGATTATTACAATGGTCAGCTTAATAGCTCGCTTGATAAGATATCAGCAATGTGGAAAAGTAAGTGGCCCATTATCAATACTTCTTCATTGGCTATTTGTGGTCTTACCGGTTTGGAAGAAAAAGGAGGAGATGAGGCGACAATGCAAAAAATCAGAGAATTAAAGGCTAATGCTTGTTTTATGCGTGCTATGTCTATGTTTGAGCTGGCTATGCATTGGGGAGAAGTACCTATTGTGGATTTCCCTTCTCTTGAACAGACTGATATAGAGTACACAAGAAGACCATTGCCTGAAGTCTGGGGACAAATTTTTGATGATTTTACTTACGCTTCTCAGAATTTGGCTAGTGGTAGGCAAACAGGTCCGCGTGCCACTAAAGGCTCTGCTCTGGCTATGTTGGGAAAGCTTCACATGTACGCACAAGTAGAAAGCGGCTATCGTGATTTTGAGAAAGCTATTGGTTATTTTGAAGAAATTAATGATGGACGTTATTCGTTGGAACCTGACTATGGCACCTTGTTTGATGAATGGGGAACATTGGAATTCAATTCGCCGGAATCAGTTTATGAAATTGATTATGAGCCAAATGATAATGGAAGAAGCGGATGGCAATGGGATATGGGTTCCAAAACCTTAGGACAGGCCGGTTATTCAGAAGAATGCTATTTGGGCGGATGGGATGTTATTATGCCTACTGTTTATATGTATAGCATGCAAGAAGATGGTGGCGTTTGGGAAGAAGGCGATTTGCGCAGAAATGTCAATTTGCGCTATGAATGGGAGTATGATGGAAAGAAATATACAGTTCCTACAGATGCTATTGATGAACTGGATCCACATATAAAGAAATGGGAAGATAGACGTGTTGACCGTTTTGCTCCAGATTTTCCTAATGTACCTAATAGAAGCTATTATCGTGTGGGAAAGAATTATCCGATGATTCGTTTTGCTGATGTATTGCTTTGTTTGGCAGAATGTCTGAATGAAACAGGAAAAACGGAAGAAGCGATGAAAATAGTGAATGATGTCCGTACACGTGCTTGGGGAGGGAATTTACCTGCTGATAAGAAATGGACTGGCTTCTCTAAGGAACAATTTAGAACTGAAATCTTGAATGAGCGTTTACGTGAACTTTGCTTTGAAGGTTGGAGACGTATGGATCTTATCAGAACGGGTCAGTTTGTAAAATTGATAAAAGAACGTAACCGCTGGGCAAAAGAATCCGGAACAATTGAAGACTATCACATGCGTTATCCTATTCCTGATTCTGAAATTAATAATAACTCAGCATTAACTCCTGATGATCAGAATCCGGGATATTAAAAGAAGGTTTAATCGATAGGCATATAGAAAATATGATAGAATTCAAAAAAATAATAGCATCATTTGCGCTTGCAGCCTGTATGACAGGGCTGCAAGCACAGCAAACGATTTATTTACATTCGGATAATCCGCAAACTGTATGGAAACTGAAACCGCAGGCAGAAGTGAATGGAGATGGGGCAGTGCTGTGTAGTACGGGGCTTGATGCTTCGAAATGGGTAGATGCTGTTGTGCCTGGAACAGCTTTTAACTCGTATGTGGTGGCAGGATTAGAAAAGGATCCTAATTTTGGAGATAATATTCATCAGGTGAGTCGTGAAAAATATGATCGTAGTTTCTGGTATCGTACTACGTTTGATATTCCTGCTGATTTTACTAAAGACTTGATATGGCTGAATTTTAATGGTGTGAATCGTCGTGCTGATATATACATGAATGGTGTTTTCTTGGGACGTTTGGATGGTTTTATGCATCGTGGGCGTTTTGATGTGACCCGAATAGCCAAACGTGATGCCAAAAATGTGCTGGCTGTGTTGGTGCACATGCCAGATACTCCATTGGCTAATCAGGGAAGCCCTACTTATCTTTCCAGTGGTGGTTGGGACTGGATGCCGTATGTACCTGGACTGAATAGTGGTATTACTGATAAAGTCTTTCTTTCCAATACGGGAAAAGCTACAGTGCGGGATCCTTGGATACGTACAGATTTGCCTACTAATGCACGTGCGGATGTGAGTGTAGAGATGGAAGTGAAGAATAATTCTTCAAAGAAAAGTAAGTTTGTAGTGCGTGGTACGATTCTTCCGGGTGACATAACTTTCGAGAAAGAGGTGGAAGTGGAAGCTAACCGCTTTTCTACATTGAAATTTGACAAACGTTATTTCCCACAACTCAGTATCGCGCGTCCCCAATTGTGGTGGCCCAATGGATATGGTGAGCCGAATCTTTATACTTGTAAGCTGGAGGTGCTGGCTGATGGTGAAGTTTCTGAAACAAAGGAATTGACATTTGGTATCAAGAAGTACACATATGATTGGGAAGGAGGAGTCTTTCACCTTTCCATCAATGGAATGCGTGTATTTGTGAAAGGAGCTAATTGGGGAATGTCTGAATATATGCTTCGGTGTCGTGGTAATGAATATGAGACTAAAATCCGCCTTCATAAAGAGATGAACTTCAATATGATACGCAACTGGTTAGGTTCGGTTACGGATGAAGAGTTCTACGAATATTGTGATAAATATGGACTTATGGTATGGGACGATTTTTGGATTAATTCCAATCCGAATCTGCCTTATGATTTGAATGTATTTAATAATAATGTAGTAGAAAAGATAAAACGTGTACGCAATCATCCTTGTATTGCCGTATGGTGTGGAGATAATGAAGCTTATCCTGAACAGCCTATTCAGGGGTGGATGGATGTGAATATTAAAACATTTGATGGCGGTGACCGTTATTTTCAAGCTTGTTCTAATACAGGGGGCTTGAGCGGAAGTGGTTATTGGGGAGCTTTTGACCCGCGCTATTATTTCTTAAATTATCCAGATCCTTCTTCGGGTGGTGATGGAAAACGTGGCTGGGGGTTCCGCACTGAAATAGGTACGGCGGTGGTGCCTACTTTTGAAAGCTTTAAAAAATTTATGCCTGAGTCTGATTGGTGGCCTCGTAACGAGATGTGGAACAAACATTATTTTGGCTCTAATGCAGGCAATGCTCGTCCGGATCACTATGTTGCTTCTATTGATAAAGGATATGGTAAGGCTGAAAATGCGGAGGATTTCTGTCGGAAAGCTCAATTGGTGAATTTGGAATCGAATAAAGCAATGTATGAGGGCTGGTTGGATCATATTTGGGAAGATGCTTCGGGCATTATGACTTGGATGGGGCAATCTGCTTATCCCTCTATGGTATGGCAAACTTATGATTATTATTATGATTTGACAGGAGCTTATTGGGGATGTAAATCTGCTTGTGAACCATTGCATATTTATTGGAATCCAGCAACGGAGGAAGTGAAAGTTGTAAACACAACGACACAGACTTTTGATGGATTGACCGCCGAAGCTGTTATCTATAATTTGGATGGCAAGCCTGTACAGCGTTATTCTCAAAGTCAGTTGGTTACTTCTTATCCCAATACTACAGCGCGGTGTTTTGTGCTTGGTTTGAATTGTGAACGTCCTAATCTTTCATTAGGCAAGCGTGTCGTGGCTTCTTCTACTTCTACGGGTGACCCTTCGTATGTTGTGGATGGAAAAGATGATACTCGCTGGGGGGCTAAAAAAGCAGATAATGAATGGATATATGTAGACCTTGGCAGTGTACAGCCTGTAGGTGGAGTGCGATTAAATTTTGAGGCTGCATACGGTAAGTCTTATAAGATACAAGTATCTAACGATGCAGAAAATTGGATGGAGGTCTATAAAACATCTGAGGGACGTGAGGGCTTGGAAGTAATTACTTTCCCTGAAGTTGATGCCCGCTATGTACGTATGTTTGGTATTGAACTAGGTTGGTGGTTTGGTTACTCATTATGGAGCTTTGATGTATTGGGTGGAACACAGCCTAGTGAGGGTTTGAGTGATGTACATTTTATCCGCCTGACGTTGAAAGATAAATCAGGAAAGATCGTGTCAGAAAACAATTACTGGCGTGGCAACGACCGTCTGGACTTTACGGCTTTGAATACTTTGCCAAAAGCTGAACTGAAAACTTCTTCCAAGTTAATTCGTAAGAATGGTGAGGCGGAGATACAAGCGGTCATAACACTTCCGAAATCGGCTAAGGGAGTAGCTTTTGCTGTACATGTGCAGGCTGTTCGTACTTCGGATGGCGAACGCATTCTGCCGGCATTGATGAATGACAACTATTTTACGTTGATGCCAGGAGAAACAAAGAATTTGAGCATTACATTTGATGAGAATTTGTTGCAGGGCGACAAATATAAGTTAGTGGTAACTCCTTATAATAACAAATAATTCAGATTAGTATGTGTACTAATAAATTTATTCTGTTCTGTATGGGGATAGTGATGAGTGTATCATCTTCAGCTTGGGCTGGAGATGATACCCCTCTCTATAAAGACAGGACGGTTCCAATAGAGAAGCGTGTAGACGACCTTATGTCTAGAATGACATTGCACGAAAAGGTATTGCAATTGCAGAATCGTGCGTCTGGCCGGTTGGATGAGATTGACCGGATCTTCTCGGGGGAAAGTTATGGGACAACTCATGAAATGAGTATGTCTGCTTATGATTGCGCCGTGATGTATAAAGAATTACAGCATTATATGCGTACTAAGACTCGTTTGGGAATTCCGTTGTTGACTTCTGCTGAGGGCATACAGGGTATTATTCAGAATAATTGTACGCTGTTTCCTCATGCTTTGGCGCAGGGAAGCACTTTCAATCCTGAATTAATACAACAAATGACTGAGGCGGCTGGCGAAGAGGCTACGGCGATAGGTATTCATCAAATTCTTTCTCCGGTTTTTGACATTGCCCGCGAGTTACGCTGGGGACGTATTGAAGAAACATACGGAGAAGACCCTTACCTGATAGCGGAAATGGGAGTGGCGTTTATCAAAGGGTATCAAAAACACAGAATTACTTGTATGCCCAAGCATTTTGTAGCCCATGGCACTCCGTCTGGAGGCTTGAATTGTGCGGGAGTAAGTGGAGGAGAACGTGAATTGCGTAGTCTCTATCTTTATCCGTTCCGTAAAGCTATAAGGGAAACTTCTCCGTGGGCGGTGATGACTTGCTACAGTGCGTATGATGGAGTGCCGGTTACAGGTTCTTCTTATTATATGACTGATATTCTTCGGGGAGAACTGGGCTTTAAAGGATACACTTATTCTGACTGGGGTTCGGTGGAGCGTTTGATGACTTTTCATCATGCAGCAGGCAGCCGTGAGGAGGCTGCGCGTATGGCATTAATGGCTGGAGTGGACTTGAACATTGATTCGACTTACGAAACATTGGAAAAACAAGTTGAGGAGGGAAGGCTTGATGTTGCATATATAGATCAGGCCGTGCGCAGAATATTGACGGTGAAGTTTGAATTGGGCTTATTTGATGAAACTTATGGTGATCCTAAACTGGTGAAGAAGGTCGTTCGCAATGCTGAAAAGGTGGCATTGGCTAAGAAAGTGGCTGACGAGAGTGCCGTATTATTGGAAAACAGAAATGATATTCTTCCTTTAGACTTGAATAAATACAAGTCTGTTGCAGTGGTGGGGCCTAACAGTAATCAAGCCGTGTTGGGCGATTACGCTTGGACGATGGGGGATACTAAAGAAGCAGTCAGTTTGTTGCAAGGATTGCAGGAAAGTGCAGGTGATAAAATAATGATCCGTCATGCTGAAGGATGTGATTGGTGGAGCCAGGACAAATCACATATTGCCGAAGCTGTGGAAGTTGTCCGTAACAGTGATATAGCTGTGGTGGCGGTAGGTACACGAAGCACTTATCTGGGAAGAAGTCCTAAATATTCTACGGCAGGTGAAGGATTTGATCTTTCCTCATTGGAACTTCCTGGGGTGCAGGAGGAGCTGTTGAAGGAGATAAAGAAAACGGGTAAGCCTATGATTGTCGTTCTGATTGCGGGTAAACCGCTTGCTATGCCTTGGGTGAAAGAAAATGCTGATGCAGTGTTGGTGCAATGGTATGCAGGTGAGCAGCAAGGATGTACATTGGCAGATATTTTGCTTGGAAAGGTGAATCCGTCGGGTAAGTTGAATGTATCTTTCCCGCGTAGCACAGGTAATACTCCTTGTTTTTATAATCATTTCGTGACAGATCGTGAAGAACCTTTTGACCAGCCGGGTACTCCTGAAGAACCTAAAGGTCATTATATCTTTGATAAACCGGAACCTTTATGGAACTTTGGACATGGAAAAAGTTATACTACGTTTGATTATGTGGATTGTGCACTGAGTGATACGTTATTGGTTGCAAGTGATACATTGAAAGTATCCGTTACGATCAAGAATACGGGTAGGCGCGATGGCAAGGAGGTTGTGCAGCTTTATGTACGTGATAAGGTAAGCACGGTGGCTACTCCCATCCAACAGTTAAAGGCATTTCAAAAAGTTCTGGTCAAGCCAGGCGAAAGTCAATGTGTGGAGCTTTCTTTGCCAATCGCAGAATTAGCTCTGTATAATGCAAAAATGGAGGAAGTGGTAGAACCTGGGGACTTTGAAATTCAGATAGGAGCCGCCTCAGATGATATACGCTTTAAGAAAACAATTACTATAAACTGAAAATAAATGTGCTTGTCTTCTTGTTATTTCTTTTCTGATAACAAGAAGGCAAGCCATGTGATCGTATTGTTAGTACTGGTATGTATATATTTTCTTGTTAATTTACAACTATTTTATATGAGAAGCATCTTGTTTTTTCTTTCTTTTTTCAGCCTGACGTGTATTTCTTACGCCAAGGTGGTCTTGCCCGCTTATTTTACGGGCAATATGGTTCTTCAGCAAAATACGAAGGTTACTTTTCATGGTAAGGCGGCATCGGGCAAAACCTTAAAAGTAACTACAGGCTGGAATAATGAAGTGTATGTGACTCCGGTGAATAAGGATGGTTATTGGACTTTGTCTGTGCCTACTCCTGTTGCAGGAGGGCCTTATACGTTGACATTTACGGATGGTAAGAAATTGCAATTAAAAAATGTAATGGTGGGAGAGGTATGGTTTTGTTCCGGCCAGTCTAATATGGAGATGCCTGTTGCGGGTTGGGGGAAAGTCATGAATTATGAGCAGGAGATAGCGGAGGCGAATTATCCTTCGATCCGTTTGTTCCAAGTGAAGAAAAATACTTCAGTAACTCCGTTGAGTGATGTGGAGGCTACGATGGGAGGATGGCAGGAATGTTCTTCCGCCACAATTCCTGAATTCTCTTCGCTCGCTTATTTTTATGCCCGTTCATTATGGAAGGAGTTAAATGTTCCTGTAGGAGTGATTGACTGTACATGGGGAGGAACACCTGCCGAAGCGTGGACCAGCTATGAAACATTGAAACAGGTACTGGGCTTTCATGAGGAGTTGGCTAAGATGGAACAATTGGATTTTGACCCTGTTCGTATGGAAAAGGCCTATAATCAAGAGCGCTCCGAGTGGCAATCTCTTTTTTCTAAGGAAGACAAGGGAATGGAGGAAGATAAGCCTTGCTGGATTGCACCGGACTTGTCAGAAGAACAATGGCAGGATATGTGTCTTCCCGGTTACTGGGAAAGGAATAGTTTGAAAGATTTTGATGGAGTTGTATGGTTCCGTCGTAGCTTTGAAATCCCGGCAGAATGGATTGGCAAACCGTTAAAGTTAAATTTGGGGATGATTGATGATGAAGACATCACTTATTTTAATGGGGTGGAGATTGCCCGGGGGGCAGGTTATATGACACCGCGTACTTATACCATTCCTGCAAAATTAGTGAAGGCTGGTAAGGCGGTTCTTGCTGTTCGTGTTTCAGATTTTGGTGGAGAGGGCGGTATTCATGGCAAGGCAGAGGAACTTTATGTAGAAGCTGATGGAAAGCGGATCAGTTTGGCCGGAGATTGGAAATATCGTATCGGACTTTCTTTAAAAGGGTTTCCACCCGCACCGGTTTCTCCCGTTCAAAGTTCCAGTTATCCTACGGTACTGTTCAATGCGATGGTCAAACCATGGACTGCTTTTCCCATTAAAGGAGTAATATGGTATCAAGGTGAAGCCAATGTAGGCCGTCCGGAACAATATGGGGATTTGTTTCCTGCTCTCATTACGGATTGGCGCCGGCAATGGCGGAGTGATTTCCCCTTTTATTTTGTACAATTGGCTAATTTTATGGAATCCAAGGAAATACAGCCGGATTCCGAATGGGCGGCTTTGCGTGAAGCACAAACTAAAGCATTAAAACTTGACCAAGTTGGTATGGCTGTGACCATTGATATTGGTTTGGCTGATGACATTCATCCTAAGAATAAGCAAGAGGTGGGACGCCGTTTGGCCTTGGTTGCCCTGGCCGGTAGTTATGGAAAAAATGTTTCCGGTTCGGCTCCTGTATTCCGGAATTATAGAATCAAAGGGGATAAAATGGAATTGGATTTCGGACAAAAGCAAGATGGATTTCAGATTAAAGGTACAACTTTAAAAGGCTTTACCATTGCAGGGCCGGACCGTGTGTTTTATCCGGCAGAGGCGATGGTCCAGAATGGGAAAATTATAGTTTTTTCTCCTGAAGTTTCTATCCCTCTTGCTGCACGTTATGGCTGGGCGGATAATCCGGATTGTAATTTGTACGGAGAGAACGGCCTCCCGGTTGCTCCTTTCCGGACCGACTGTTGGTAGATGGCGTAAGTCTTAACCTTTTTTCTTCTCTTTGTAAGCTGATGGAGGCACTCCCATCGTCTTAGTGAATAACCGGGAGAAATAAAGAGAATCCTCATAGCCTACCAAGGGACTTATTTGGTTAATTTTCAGGTTGGTAAAATCCAGGTAATGACAGGCTTCCTGTATTCTGAGATAGGTAAGATATCGAAGAGGAGAGGAGCCTGTCTTTTCTTCAAACAGATTAGAGAAATAGGAAACCGAGAGGTTTACTTCCGCAGCGATATCTGCCAGACGAATGGTTTTGCTCAAATTTTCTTGCATGAAATGAATCGCTATTTGCACCACATCCTTGCTTCTGCAACCATTGCGCATGGAACCGCAATCCCGATATTCACCAATAAACTTCATGGAACCTAAAAAATGGAAAAGACTGGTAGTGGCATAAAGCATATAATTCTTGCTATATCCGGAGCTGATGGACGAGTAGATTTCTTCGAAGAGTACTAATCGTTCTTTGATTCGTGAATCCTCTTGTGGAGTGATGTTTTTCGGACGGTCAAAACCGGCACTGAAAAATGCAGCTTTTGTTCCATTGAAATGGATCCAGTAAATAGTCCAGGGATTTTTCTCATTACTGCCATAAGCATGTGCCTGATGTTCGGGTAGAATGAAAAATTGGTTGGCGGTAACTGCATATCGATGTTTGTCTAACTCGAACCACCCTTCTCCCTCCATACAGTAAATGAGGATGAACTCGGTCGCTTCCTCGGTATCACGTTTCCGGTAATGAAAACAGGCATGAGGATAATATCCTATATCTGTAATGTAAAGTTCGCTGCCTAGCGGATCTTGCTTTAATTCTTCAATCAGAAAAGTTGGGAGCACGATGGCGCGTTCTCCTTTAAATCCCTCTTTAATTCGTGGCATATATCCATGTATTAGAATTGGATAACAAAGATAGCAGACTTCCTCGACTTTACCTACAATACAGGCCTGATTTCGATGGTTTTGAGGCTATAATCGTCAATTTTCTTATTTTATGGCGCATTTGAGTCGGAATTTTTGAGGTTCTCTCCCTATCTTTGCACTATAATTTTAATCGATAAATAATACCATGAAAGAAAGATTGCTCTTCTTGATATGTTTTTTATGCATGTCATTTATGTTAAAAGCGGCGGATAAGCCAGTCATCAAAATTAGTACAGAAAATGTAGACCTTATTTACCGGGTTGGTGATAACGGACGTCTATATCAAAGTTATTTGGGAAAGAAGTTGAATCATGCTACAGATATTGTCCACTTGCCACAGGGCAGCGAAGCATATCTTACTCATGGCATGGAAGATTATTTTGAACCGGCTATTCATGTAGTGCATAATGACGGCAATCCTTCTACTTTATTAAAATATGTATCTCATACTCGGAATCAAGTGTCGCCGGGGGTAGATGAAGTGGTGATTACCATGCAGGATGATAAATATCCTGTCACTGTAAAACTTCATTATGTGGCTTACCAGAAAGAAAATCTGATAAAGACTTTCACTGAAATCAGTCATCAGGAAAAGAAACCTGTGCAGCTTCATAAGTATGCGTCTTCCATGTTGCATTTGAATCGTGACAACTATTTCCTGACTGAATTCTCGGGAGACTGGGCCAGTGAGGCGCATGTGAAGGAACAGCCTTTGGAATTTGGCAAGAAAACGATTGATACCAAGTTGGGAGCACGTGCCAATATGTTCTGCTCTCCTTTCTTCCAACTTGCATTGGACGGAAAGTCAGAAGAGAACCAAGGTGAAGTGTTGGTCGGAACATTAGGATGGACGGGTAATTTCAGTTTTGTATTCGAAGTAGATAATAAGAACGAACTGCGTGTTATTTCGGGTATTAATCCGTATGCTTCGGAATATAGTCTGAAACCGAATGAAATCTTCCGTACTCCCGATTTTTATTTTACTTACAGTTTTACAGGCAAAGGACAGGCTAGCCGTAATTTCCATGATTGGGCCCGTAAGTATCAGGTAAAGGATGGGAACCAGACTCGTATGACTTTGTTGAATAACTGGGAAGCCACCTATTTTGATTTTGATGAAGCGAAATTGGTGAAGCTGATGGATGATGCGGTAGAACTGGGTGTGGATATGTTTTTGTTGGATGATGGTTGGTTTGCCAACAAGTATCCGCGCAGTGGTGATCATCAAGGGTTAGGCGACTGGGATGAAACGGCTGATAAGCTTCCTCATGGCATTGGTTATCTGACGGAAGCTGCCAGAAAAAAAGGTATAAAGTTCGGTATTTGGATTGAACCGGAAATGGTGAATCCCAAAAGCGAGTTGTACGAGAAGCATAAAGACTGGGTGATTCATCTTCCGAATCGTGACGAGTATTATTTTCGTAACCAGTTGGTACTGGATTTGAGCAACCCGAAAGTGCAGGATTATGTATTCGGAGTCGTGGATAATTTGATGACAAAATATCCTGATATCGCCTTCTTTAAATGGGATTGCAATAGCCCTATTACAAATATTTATTCTGTTTACTTGAAAGACAAGCAGTCACATTTATATATTGATTATGTGCGTGGCCTGTATAATGTATTGGAACGTGTGAAAGCAAAATATCCTAATCTGCCGATGATGCTTTGTTCCGGTGGTGGTGGACGTTCGGACTATGAGGCCTTGAAATATTTTACAGAATTCTGGCCTAGTGATAATACCGATCCTATTGAACGCTTATTTATTCAGTGGGGATTCTCACAGGTGTTCCCGGCCAAGACAATGTGTGCGCACGTAACGACCTGGAATAAGAATAGCAGTGTGAAATTCCGTACGGATGTGGCTATGATGTGTAAACTCGGCTTTGATATAAAATTAGCGGACATGAGTAAGGATGATGAGGCTTATTGCCGTGCTGCCGTACAGAATTATAACCGTTTGAAACCAGTTGTCTTGGAAGGCGATATGTACCGTTTGGTATCTCCTTATGGCAGTAATCATACCTCCACTATGTATGTGGGCAAAGATAAGGATAAAGCAGTGGTATTTGCTTTCGATATTCATCCCCGGTATGCGGAAAAAACATTGCCGGTGCGTTTGCAGGGGCTTGATGCGGACAAAATGTATCGTGTGAAAGAAATCAACCTGATGCCCGGAGCCAACTCTTCTTTATCGGGCAATGGTGAGGTCTTCTCCGGAGAATTCTTGATGAATGTAGGATTGAATCTGTTTACTACACAGCAACTCAACAGTCGTGTAATTGAAGTTGTAGCTGAATGATCGGGGATTGATTGTATATAATTTAGTGTATTGCCTTCATTATTCGTCTTTATGAATGATGAAGGCAATTTTCTTTTCTACAGATGAATGATACTTGGCCGGTTGGATCATGATCTTAATTCATAGAAGATGCCGTGACACATGATAGATCTTCAGGTGTCATCGTTATATATGTTACACTTGTAAGATATATAATCTTTCGGGCTTAAGTTTTATATCAGAGAGATTCGGGTTTTATATCTTGGGGGAGGTATATATTTATATATATACCCTCCTCCAAATCCGACTTTGTTTCCGTGCCGGAATATCTTTTTTATTCTGAAGACAGCCCCGTTCTTCTGAATTACGTTAACCTGCGCAAATCTACAATAATCAACTATAACCTACAACAACCTACAAGAATCAACTTTTTCTTGGCCCGTCTGTCGTATCTTCGTGTCCATAAACAAAATGAAAATGGAAAAGACAGAAATTTTAAGTCCGGATCATGGTGGTCCGCCTTTTACCGTTATTGGACGATGATCAACGGACGTAATAGTACCGATAAAGAAATCCTTGCAGATAGTGCGGAAACCAAAGCACATGAACCTGTTCCTTTCGACGAAATCAGAGGCCGGTCACGATTGTGCTCCCCCACAGTAATGATATTCTCAGTATGTACTTTGTTTATAGATGTTGGATCGATGTCTTTGTGTGTGATATTTGTCTTCTTGTGTGAGAAGTTTTAGAAATCAAAAACAAAATGAGCTGTTTTTTTGAGAAATCTAACAAAAGATATCTACATTTGTGCTATCTTTGTGATAAGTTGGCCTTTTAAGAAAACTTGGGAAAAGCATTTATTATGAATCAATATCCGGATTTTGACCAGAAGTTATATGACGATCTTCGCCGTGGTAAAGAGTATGCCTTTGCCGCCGTCTTTGATCGCTATCATCGGTTATTGTACACCATAGCCTATCGTTTTTTGAAATCGGAAGAAGAGGCGGAGGATGCAGTTCAGTATCTTTTCATGAAATTGTGGGAACAGAGGAAAACTTTTAGTTTTGAGTCGGGTATCCGCAGTTTGTTATTTACTATTTTGAAGAATTATATATTGAATGAATTGAGGCATCGCAGTCTGGTATTCGAGAAGTTGTATGAAATGGCCCAACAGGTGAATGATGAGGACGAAGATGCTTTTTTAACCCGGTTTGAACAGGGTGAACTCAGAAAATACTTGCGGGTTGCCATTGACAAACTTCCTCCTCAGAAACAAAAAATCTGCTTGCTGAAAATAGAATATGGGTTATCCAATCAAGAGATTGCCGACAGGATGGGCATCACTGTCCCTACAGTGAAATCTCATTACACACAGGCTATAAAGGCGCTTCGTAACGAGATTGAATCTTTGATTATGTGGTTTCCTGTAATATGGATTTATTTAATAGACTGAAATGTACTCATACTTTTATCGGAGTGGGGTGTTATTATAAATATACGAAAAAAATAGATTATGAAGATAGATGAATCGGTGATAGATAAAGTACTTGACAACAAAGCTGCTCCTGAAGAAGCTCGGAGAGTTGCCGGCTGGTTCGTTACGGAAGAAGGGCGTAAGTACTTGTCCGGACGATTGGACCGCGAGATGGAAGAGCTTGCAGAAGAGGTGCCGGAAGATGTCCGGCCTCCTTCTATTCGCGGCATGAAGATGAAACAGCGGTTTATGAGTGAGATAAAACGTGAGCGTGAAAGAAGGCCGGCCGGCCGTAAGTGGATGTGGGTGGCGGCTGTACTGTTGCCGTTTGTTTTCTTAAGCGTCTCCTTGTTGTTTTTGGCGAACCGGACGGGGATTTTCTCGGAAACGGAGTATGCTGAAATAAATGTTCCTTATGGTGAACAGATACGGGTGGTTTTGCAGGATGGCAGTATTGTGCACTTGAACTCGGATTCCCGTTTGAGGTATCCCAGACAGTTTGGATTGTTCAACCGTACGGTGGAGCTTTGGGGGGAAGGGTATTTTAATGTTGCCAGAGATGAGAACCGCCCTTTTAAGGTGGATTTGCAAGGAGTGGAAGTGAGAGTGACCGGGACCAGATTTAATGTAAAGGCGTATGCTGCCGAACCCAATATCTGGATAACCTTGGATGAAGGAGGCATTCTTTTCAGAGATCATAATGCGAAGGAGTACAGGCTTGTTCCGGGGGAGCGTGCGGAATATAACCGTCACTCGGGAAAATGCCTGATTTCCCGTCCGGATAATATGGAGCAGATTTCGGCATGGCGCTCCAACAGCCTTAATTTTTATCTGACTCCGCTCAATGAGATTCTAAAGGTGATGGAAAGACATTATGACGTTCATTTTATGGTGAAGGACTCTACGGTATTGAAGAACAGGTTTACTTTGTCAACAGGAAAAGTCAACGCGTCGGATGTACTCTATGATTTGGAGACTGTTTCCAATATCTGTTTCACGGAGGTGGGGGACGGTCTGTTTGAAGTGAACTCTAAATGATGGGAACCATAAAGGAAAACAGGGAATAGATGTGAGTGAATACACTTGCATCTATTTTTTTTCGGAAAAATGAAAAAACGGACTCATACCTTTTCCCGGGTGATGTGTTAGCCTGTATAAGAAATCCTTTTGTTTCAAACTAATTATTGATGAAAATGAAAGCAAGAACCAAAATGAAGACATTACTGCTGTTGGGAGTCCTTTTATTTGGCTTTACTGTTTCAGCACAGTCGCAAAAAGTCTCTTTAGATTTTAAGAATGAGAGAGTGGAAAAAGTACTGGCGTCTATTAAAAGCCAGACCGGTATGAGCTTGGTTTTCAGTGACCAGTTGGTCGATGTGAATCGTAAGGTAACCATGCAGCTCAAAGATGCCACACTGAAGGAGGCATTGACAAAACTTCTTTCAGGAACTAATCTTACTTTTGAAATCAGGAACAACAAAATCTATTTCATCGAGAAGAAAACTGTCTCGCAACCCGGCTCTAAAAAGAAAAGAGTGACCGGAGTGGTGAAAGATGCGATGGGAGAACCTCTGATTGGTGCCAATGTTGTGGAAAAAGGCAGAAGTACCAATGGGGTTATCACCGATTTTAATGGGAAGTTTACGTTGGAAGTGGACGAATCCGCTTCGTTGGTTGTGAGCTATATAGGATATCTGGCACAAGATGTTCCGACAAAAGGAAAAGGGAATTTTCATATTACATTGAAAGAGGACGCCAATACGTTGGACGAGGTTGTCGTTACCGGATATGGGGATTTCAAGAAGGCGACTTATACGGGATCGGCTTCTGTGCTGACTACTGAAAAGCTGGAGGCATTGCCTGTTGTGTCCGTGGGGCAGATGATTGAATCGAATATACCGGGCATCAGTGTGGTTGCCGGTACTTCTTCGCAGCCCGGCGCGAAAACAACTTTACGGGTGCGGGGAGTCGCTTCCATGAATGCTTCTACCGAGCCTTTGTATGTATTGGACGGAGTGCCTATTCCATCTTATGACTTGAGTAACTTTACCAGTATGTCCGATGCGGGAGGAATGGGGTTCATTGAAACGCTGAATCCGGCGGATATTGAGAGCATCACCGTCTTGAAAGATGCGGCATCCGCTTCATTGTATGGTGCGAAAGGTGCTAATGGAGTCGTGCTGATCACTACTAAAAAAGGAAAGGAAGGCAAGCTTCGTGTCAATATGGCGGCGAAATACGGAATCACTGATTTCGCTTATACCTATCGTCCGTTGATGGGAGGCGAGGAAAGAAGGGAATTGATTCACGAAGGACTGGTTAATTTCCAACTGGATAAGGGGGCAAGCGAACAAGAGGCACAGCGGTATGCGGATGCGAATATAGACCAGTACGCCAAACGCCTGCCTCAGGGATATTCGGACTGGGAGAGTGCTTTGTTCAAGAAAGGTTATCAACAGGATTATAATCTGTCTGCCAGTGCCGGCAATCAAAATTCCAGTTTTATCGGTTCTTTGGGATATACCAAGCAGACGGGTGTTTCCCTGAATTCGGAAATGGAGCGCTTTACGGGGCGTGTGGATGCAAGTAACAAGTATAAAAGGGTGGAATTTGGCATGAACGCTTCCTTCTCGTGGACAAAGAACGTTCACTTGCCCGAAGGAAAGTTCTATGGAAGTGCCATTTATGCATCGAAAGTGAATCTGACACCTTCTACTCCTATTTATAATGAAGATGGAACCTATGCCAGCGGTTACCGTGAAAATAACGGTTACAATCCGGTGCTGGAGGCCGAGGTCAATGATTATTATGCCCGGACGGTACGTGCGATGGGTACGGCTAAAATAGCTTATAATGTTTGGGATAATTTGAAGGTATCCAGTGTGTTTACGGTAGATTATTCGTTGACAAAGGATTTTTTCTTCCAGTCTCCTGAGGGACGTGACGGAGCGACTTATCAAGGGCGGGGACGTATGCAGATGACTGACCGTATGCGTTATACTTCACAGAATAATTTGACTTATTCCAAAACGTTCGGCAGGCATTCGGTCAGTGCGGTCGCTGCTTTCGAGGTGATGAAGTATGATTATGAGGATTTGTATGCTGCAAAGAAAACTTACGGGCAGGATATCAACACTTCATTGGGGAACGCAGCCGATCCGATAGATGCGGACCAGCTTTTGCAGGAGGATGCATTGATGTCCTATGTGGCCAGTGTGAACTATTCTTATGGTGATAAATATTATGCCAGCTTCAGTTTCCGCAGGGATGGATCATCCCGCCTGTCTCCCGATACTCGTTGGGGTAATTTCTGGTCCTTGTCCGGTTCGTGGAGGCTTTCTCAGGAGAAGTTCATGCAGCCGTTGAAGTCAGTCTTAAGTGATTTGAAACTTCGTGCTTCCTATGGGGTGAACGGAAATCTTCCCTCTTCATATTATGGTTATCAGAGTACTTATACCACAGGAGCGTTTTATAATGGAAAACCTTCTCCGTGGGAAAGTACATTGGGGAATGAGGAACTTACTTGGGAGAAGAATTATGCATTGAATCTGGGACTGGATATCGGTTTGTTCAGTCGTGTGAATGTTTCCTTGGACTGGTACACGCGTACAACGAAAGATCTGTTGATGAGCAAGCAATTGAATTCCATCAGTGGGTTCTCTTCTCTGCTGACCAATGTGGGGCAGATGCGGAATACCGGTGTGGAACTTGAAGTCCGTTCCAATAATATCAAGACAAAAGATTTCAGTTGGACTACCGCCTTTAATTTGAGCCATAATAAAAATAAGATTCTGAAACTGGCGGATCTGCCCTGGTTTGTGGATGGCAGATATGTGCGTAAGGAAGGTTATCCGTTTAATACGATTTATCTGCGTGAGTTTGCAGGAGTGGATCCTGAAACCGGAAGTGCTTTGTATTATGATAACCGGCAGGATGAGAATGGCGGTTATACCAAAAATACGGTGACAGACCCCGGCAAGGCAAATCCAATTCCGCTGAAAGATATTACGCCCACTATCTCGGGAGGTTTTATGAATACCTTTAATTATAAATTCATTGATTTGTCATTCAATCTATCCTATAGTTTCGGTGGTTATTCGTATGATAATGCGTCCTATATTCTGCAAGATGATGGTTATTCGGTGATAAGCAATAAAAGTACCGAGCAACGCCGCCGTTGGCAGAAACCGGGTGATATAACGGATGTTCCCCGTTTTGTATATGGAAATAAAAAGGGGGGTAACTATAATTCTTCGCGTGCCATCCATTCTACGGATCATATCCGTCTGAAAAGTCTGATATTGGGGGTGAACGCTCCTAAAGCATGGTTGCAGAAATTAGGAATAGGGAATGCCCGTGTTTATTTCTCGGGTACGAATTTGCTGACATGGGCTGCTTACGACCAATATGATCCTGAAATGAGTGGGGTGGTAGGATTCTACACGCCTCCGTTGAAAACTTATGCTTTCGGACTGGAACTTAAATTTTAATCATCAATTACACTAAAAAAACAGAATCATTATGAAGAAAATACTTTTTATTTTAGGATTCGTTTCACTGCTCGTTACCGGTTGTGGTGATTTCTTCGATACAGCTCCCAGCAATAAAATCCCTACTACGATGGCTTTCCGTACAGTAACCGATGTGGATAATGCGGTGAATGGATTGTATGATCTGATGTCGGGGTCCGGATATTACGGGGCTGCTATGTTTGCCTATGGAGATATGAAGGGAGATGATATGCAGAGTTCCGAGGAAAGCGGGGTATGCAATACATGCTATATGTTCAATCATCGCCCTAATAGCTTGAATGCCGGTTCATTGTGGGGACGGCCTTTTTATATTCTTCGTGAGGCGTGGAATATTTTGAATGCCATTGCTGAAGGAAAAATTGAAAGCGGGGATGAAAAGAAGTTGAATGCTTTGAAAGGCGAGACGATGGCGGTGATTGCGCTTTGCCAGTTTGACCTGACCCGTTGCTTCGGCTATCCTTATACAAAAGACAATGGCGCGTCACTGGGTGCTCCGTTGATAGACCATCTGGTGGGGATCCATGAGAATCCTCCCCGTTCCACTGTCGCTCAGGCGTACGATTTTATGATAGAAATGCTGGAAGAGGCGGTCACATTGATGTCTGAAGAGAAAAATAACGGACGTATGAACCGGTATGCGGCCCGTGCGTTGCTGGCCCGTGTTTACCTGTATCATAATGACAACCGGAAAGCGTTTGATATGGCGGACCAACTGATAAAGGATGCGGATGCATCGGGAAGCTATGCTCTTTATCCGCATGAGAAATATGTGGCTGCCTGGTCGGTGGAAGCCAAGTTTGGTTCAGAATCGTTTTTTGAGATAGCCAATAGTGTGGATGATACTCCGGGACGGGATTCATGGGGGTATTTGTTGAACTGGTATGGCTATCAGAAGGGATTTGTCACTCAGAAATATGCGGAGCAGATGCTGGCTGATCCGGGGGATGTGCGCGGGCAGTTGCTGGAGGAGAATAAATATGCGGGAAAAACGGTATGGTGGTTGTACAAACTGAGAGGGACGGATCTGAAGACTGCACCGCTGGAATGTAACAATGTGGTCCTTCGCCTGTCCGAGGTGTATCTGATCGCCGCTGAGGCTGGTTGCAAGTTGGGCGGTGATGCTGCGGTTCAGGGACTTGGTTATTTGAATGAGATTGTGAAGCGGGGTAACCCCGATAACGAAGTGACAATGGCTGACTATACCTTGGACCGTGTGTTGGACGAGCGGAGCAAGGAGCTGGTAGGTGAAGGACATCGTTTCTTTGATTTGCTTCGGAATGGTAAGACCATCATCCGTAAGGGGGGATATCATCTGCCCAGTGTGGACGAAGAGGTGGATTGGGATTTTTACAAGTGTGTGTTGCCGATACCTGAGGACCAGTTTATCTTTAGCCCTGAGATGGAACAGAATCCGGGATATCCCAAGAATTGACACGCTATTAATCATTATTTAAATATATACGTATGAAAAACAGATTGGTAATATTCGTGGCATTTGTGTGCTGCTTGTGTACGATGCCCGGGATAGTACGGGCACAGTTGTCCGTTCATCAGTTTGACCAGCTGATGAAAAAGATTGATGATGTCCTGTGGTACGAGAAAGTGGGTGATATCGCTCATGTAGATAAAGTAATATTGTGTGGGCCGCCGCGTTGGAAGGAGTCTTATCCCACTTCGATGAGCGCCGGTAACGAACTTAAATTCAGAGCATACATTTTTATTCCCAAAAGCGTGGATGAAAACAAGAAATATCCGTTGATCGTATTTCCGCACAGTGGGGTACATGCCGATATGGACACCTATTATGCCCATATCATCCGCGAGCTGATAGCGCAGGAATACATTGTGGTAGCGGCAGATTACCGGGGAAGTACCGGATACGGAGCGGGAACATATAATAATATAGATTATGGTGGATTGGAAAACGAAGACGTGTACATCAGCCGTAACTATATGGTGGATAATTTTGATATTGTGGATGGTAACCGTGTGGGGATCATGGGATGGAGTCATGGTGGTATGATTACGCTGATGAATCTTTTCAATTATCCGGGACAATATAAATGTGGTTTCGCCGGTGTGCCGGTTTCGGATGTGATCATGCGTATGGGATATGCCAGCGACAGTTACCGCAAAATCTTCTCGGCCAAGAATCATATCGGGCAGACTGCCAAGGATAACATAGCGGAATATAAACGGCGTTCCCCTGTGTGGCATGCGGAGAAGTTGAAGGATCCGTTGCTCATCTACACCAATACCAGTGATGATGATGTGAATGTAGTCGAGGTGGAATCAATGATCCGTGCCTTGAAGGCGGAAGGCAAGAAATTTGAATATAAGATATTCGAACGAGCTCCCGGTGCGCATAGTTTTGACCGGCTGGACACGTATGAGTCAAGCAAGATTCGTCTGGACATTTATAAGTTCATGGGTCGTTATTTGAAGCCCAATAAGCCATTCGGCTCGGTGAAAGAATTGCGTAAAGCGGCTTATAAGTTCTGATAATTAACTTGGTGACAGGATAAAGGATGGCCGGTTGCTTCCTGTAAATGGGGCAACCGGCCTTTTTTATTGGCTTTTCGGATGGATAAAGATGAATGAATATTCATCTTGTATGAAAGATAAGCGGAAATATGGATAAAGTGTACGGATAATAAGCGATAATTAAACTTTTTGAATATCTTAGCAGCTTGTTAGCTTTCAGAACGTAGTTGTACATTGGTAATGAGAAATGGATTATGAAAAACACGCGCTTATTATTGGTTGTTTGGATGTTGTTCTTGGTTTTACCTCAGGGGTATTCACAAGAAAAAAAGGAAAATTCATCCATATTGGGACAAGTGAACGGCTTTTTGAGTAAACATGTGAAGCTGACTGCCTACGGTCAGTTCGGTTATAGTTATACGGACAGGAAAGACCTGGATGTGAGGCAGGCGGATAATCAGTTTTTTGGAAGGCTGGGGATGCTGATCCTTTCGGGGGATATCACGGATAAACTGTCGTGGATGGTTCAGTATGAACTGTTTACTTCACAGCTGCTGGAACTCTATGCTTGTTACAAACCGTATTCTTTTTTTCAGGTCAAGATAGGTCGGATGAAGACCTGTTTTACATTAGAGAACCAGATGTCACCTTCGGTTTATGAGACGGTAAACTTCAGTCGTGTGATTGAGCGTCTGGCAGGTTTCAGTGGAGATGTATGTGGGAACCAAGGTGGCCGTGATATGGGTTTGCAGGTGGGCGGTGAGTTGTTCAAGACCTCTTTCGACGATTATTTTCTGGAATATCGGGCAGGTGTATACAATGGTTCCGGACTCAGCATGAAAGATCATAATGATGCAAAGGATTTTGCCGCATGGCTTACTGTGCAGCCTGTCAAGGGGTTGAAGGTGGGTGCGTCTGCCTATATTGGAAAATTGAATGCTGACTATATGGTGGTACATGATGAAACGGGGGAAGAAACTATTTATAATGCAAATATGAAGCGTAACCGCATGGCACTGAGTGCCTGTTATCAGACTCCCCGGTTGACTTGCAGGGGAGAATACCTGTGGGGAGAAGATGGTGCGGTCAACCGTCGGGGTTTTTATGCGTTAGGACACTGGTTTGCCGTTCCCTCCCGATGGGCGGTTGTGGCAAAACTGGAGCGCTATGAAGCGGATACGGCAGTCTCTGATTCCGAGATGATCTATACAATGGGAGGCGCTTATCATATAACGCCGAAAACGCGTATCATGCTGAATTATGCGCATTTTAATTATGAAAGGAATGCTTCAGTCAATGAACTTTGGGCGATGCTTCAAATAGGTTTTTGAGAAATAAAATAAGCCGCTGATTATTAGCGGCTTATCCTTTACAGTGTCGGAATGAGGCGACTCGAACGCCCGACCCCTACGTCCCGAACGTAGTGCGCTACCAACTGCGCTACATTCCGTTTCTGTTTTGCGTGTGCAAAGGTAAAGCATTTTTTTGAAATCAAAAAGAAATTCGCAGAAAATTTGCAAAAAATTTGTAGAATCAAAAAATATACCTACCTTTGCAACCGCAAACGAGAGACAATGGTGCCATAGCTCAGTTGGTAGAGCAAAGGACTGAAAATCCTTGTGTCCCCGGTTCGATTCCTGGTGGCACCACTTTTACAAAACGAAAAATCATAAAAACCGCTGAAATACAGTTATTTCAGCGGTTTTTTCTTTATGTACTATCCGCAAAAATATGCAATTTGGTGCAATAAAAAATTGCTGATTCGGTGGCTTTTTTTGAGTCCCATGAAAAAACCACCGATATGTACCATACTTCACTTATTCTCAACGATTTGCGTGAATCATTTTCAGGGATGAAATTCTACATTTGCATACCCTACTGAATGACGGATGAAACACAACGTCTGCTACAGGCATTCATATCAGACGATAATGATTGTACCTACAGGCGGATAATAGTAAGAGAAACAAAAAAACGGTGTTTTTTTAGAGCCGGCAATAATAAAAGCCACCGAATTTAACATTTCTCTCCAGCCATCCGCTCCATCCAGGATTGACGAAATAACCGAATGTGCAACTTCAAAAAGAAAATGATCATGAAACAAGGAACAATGAACATTCTATTTTTCGTTCTGAAAACAAAACTGCTGAAAAATGGCGAGGCTCCAATCCTAATGAGGATTACCATCAACGGGCAATATGAAGAAATAAGAATACAGAGAAGCGTTCCATTAAAGAACTGGAATCCGGCAAAGGGATGCAGTAAAGGAAAAGACAGGGCTTCCATCGAATTGAACAACTATATTTCCGCCCTTACTACACGCGCATACGAAAAGCACAAGGAACTGACCTTTGAATCGGCACTGATAACTCCAAAGACGATATTAAAGCGTGTGTTCGGAAAGGATGAGACTGTCCGGACCTTGCTTGGAACAGTCAAAGAAGAAATTTCCTCTATGGAAAAGGTTGTTGATATAGACTATTCTCCCGTCACCATCAACCGTTATAAGAATGTGCTCAGAAAACTTGAAACGTTTGTGCCACGTTTTTATGAGAAGGATGATATTACATTCCATGAACTTTCCCCTGATTTCATCAAGGCTTTTGATGTTTTCCTGAAGACAGAAGCCGGACTGTGCCGCAACACAATAGTCCGCTACATGAAATGCCTGAAGAAAATCACCAATATGGCAATAGCCAAAGAATGGATGCGGAAAGACCCGTTTTACGGATATAAGATGGAACAGGACGAGACTGATCCGGTATTCCTGACAAATAACGAGCTTCAGGCTATAATGAACCGGGAATTTGATATTCCGAGGCTGGAGCTTGTCAAGGACATCTTTTTGTTTGCGTGCTTCACCGGTCTGGCGTTCGCTGATGTATCCACATTAAGACCGGAACATCTGGAGCAGGACAATAACGGTGACTGGTGGATAAGAAAAGGACGTGTAAAGCTGGAGAGAAGAAGAAAGTCAAGTTCCATAGCAAATGTTCCGCTTCTTCCTGTTCCATTGGCAATACTGAAGAAATACGAATCACATCCGATATGTCTTAAACAAGGGACATGCCTTCCTGTTGTCTGCAATCAGAAGGCAAACAGCTACCTGAAGGAGATTGCGGACTTCTGCGGCATCAAAAAGAATCTGACCACGCATGCAGCCCGACATACGTTTGCTACGACCGTCACGCTGGCCAACAACGTTCCATTACAGGAGGTGTCTGCCATGCTCGGACATGCATCCACAAGAATGACACAACATTATGCAAGAGTCATGGACAGGAACCTGAAGGACAACATGAATATAGTAAGGAGCAAAATGGGGTTATAGAGATAAACCTATCTTATATCTCGCATAACCGTCTGTAATAACATACAGAGACCAGGTGCTTTCAAGATGAAGTCATCCTCATTTCTTGCAGCAAAGATAGTTGTTTTTCCGAATGATCGCACAAGGCGGCCCCTGAAGGGGCTTGGTTGCCTGTGAAAAAATCTTCCTCTTGCTGGCGCAAGAGCGTATTTTTTCACGGCAAGCCTTGCAGCAATCATCGAAAAACGAACTGGGGAACGCACAAGAAATAAGAATGCCTACCCACGGGCAGGCCATGTATAACTCAATAAATGGAAGATTATGGAAGCGAACAATGTGGAAAAAAGGTTCAATGACTGGTTTACGGTGTCTTATGACAGGTTAAGAAGTCTCGTTGGCAGATACGGGACACTGGATGAGGACAATTTTCATGACACTTATCTGTTTGTAAGAAAGCAGGTGCTGAATCCGGAAAGGGAAATAACGGATTATGAAGCATACTTTATCGGATGTTACAGGAAAGCATTCATGGCCAAGTTCAGGCTGGAAAGCAAATATGCCCATCCGGATGAATATTTCTTTCTTCGATGTGGGGAAGATGCGGATTTCCTTTCTCCGGATGACCTGAACAGCTGTGAAAAACTGGTGAAGGACATTCTTAACTTTATCAGAAGAAAGTTCTCCTATCAGGAATACAGGATGTTTACGTTGCGTTTTTATGAATCAGACTTTTCATTCAAGGCGTTGGGTGAATGTATGGGTATATCGGCAAGTGCCATTTCAGGAAAAGTAAACACGATCATGGATACAGTACGGTCAAACCGGGGATTCTCATGGAGAAGCCAGATGCTGGCAGTAGAAGGATTCATATCCTAATCCGTTAGTTTATTGTATCACCCTTAAAACAGAAACTTATGGCACTGATAGTATATAACAAGGAGAACTCACGTCCGCAGCAGGTGTTTTATCAGGGGAAGCGGACAATCAACATGGACAGCAAGGGAACGGTTTACCTGTCAAAGACAATGTCTATTGAACTGGGGATTCTCGGTGGAGGACGGGTTAATTTCGCACACGATGAGGATACGGGAGAATGGTATATCTGCCATACGACAGACAAGGACGGGTTCACTGTATGGAAAGATAAAAGGTGTGCCAGATTCTCTGCCGGATTCATCGTCAGAAGAATCATGCTTCAGGCAAAAGTGGAAAGGAAGACCGTACAGTTTATGATTGCCAAAGCTCCCATAGAGGTGGGAGGTACAGTATATTACAAGATTCTGCTTTCCAATCCGATTTTCAAATAGCAAGAAGATGGCTCAGAAAGATCCATTATCAGATAATGGTGATGGATATTTCCGGGCTATGTTGTTTGGATTTTTACATCATACTATTTGGAGCATTAGGATATTGTCTTGTCAGGGCATTATATTGGCATAATACTATGTCGTGACAATATTATAATATGGGGGTACTATGTTATTGCAATATTATGTTGTTATGTTACTATGTTATTGCAATGTTATGTTATTAGGGTATTATGTTGTTGTGTTACTATGTTATCAGGGTATTACACTATTGCAATATCACAACAGAGCTTATTTTACATACATGCTGATTATCAATATATTACAGCATTTATTAAGCAGCGCATACAACTTTACTATAACAATCTACATACTATTATATGATACAGATTTATATGTAATATCTGTAAATCAGGATGCCATAGTACAATACAGCATAAAACTTTCAATATTGAATATTTAAATTTCGGCAAATAACTGAATATCAGGCACTCCATTCACACGATATTCAACTCTGCATACAGTTTTGTCACAAACAAACTGATATTTACATTTTTCATCAGGCAAATACGACTCTATTTTATAGCTATAAATGGGCATGGAGCCACAATCCACTTTAAGTGGATTCTCTGTTCAAACGAACAGAGCAAGTTGTGTTTTTGTACGACAGAAAGTATTCTGTCAGACAAAAACAAGCTTACAGATTTTCAAATTCCTCCAAAGTCGGAAGTCTCAAAATGTTGTCTTTTACATAAACCATCAATATAATATTACAAGAATATTATTTAACTCCTTGCTTTAAAGCACACTTTGCTTTAATTGGATCTCTAATTAGCCAATCAAGTGTAATGAATGCTCCAACAGGTTGCATCTTCATTGAATTTACTAAATATTTGTATGAATACCCCTCAATTGTGATGTCCGGCTCATTGTTATCTATTATCCACTGTTTGAATGCTGAAGAAACTTGGTCACTAAAATTTTTAATTTTTAGAATAGTCTTCTCATGCATAAACTCAGGATAACCTTCTTTTATAAGGATTTCCAAAATTTGTTTGTCTTCTATCATACGATTGGTTGATCTACAAGTTCATTATTAAGAAATTGCTCTTTATTTTTTACTTCTTGCTCTTCTTCAACTTGAGCAAGCATCTGCCCTTCATTATTCTCTGGAACCATATTGTCTGCAAAATCAAAAGCATCTGCTTCAACGGGCTGTTCACGATATGCCTCATAATCCAACCATGGAGATATATAGTTCTCAAAATTTTGTCGCCATATATCGATTGTATTTTTATCAATAGAAACTGAATCGGGATTCAGCACGGAGTGATGTTGAAACGCATGCCTTGATTCATGAAGGATAGTATTGAACAAACCGGAACAATCTTGATTTTCAAGGCTGTTAATATTGAGTTCGATAGAGTTTGTCGATGGGTCATAACCACCTTGCATAGAATATGGCATAGGTACGAAACTAAACTCAGTATCAATTCCCATTGTTTTGCTTACTTCACTATAAAAGGATGTTGCTATTCGCATTCTATCTTCAAGTCCAGAATCTGCGTATTCTTCAAACATACCCATTTCTTTAAATTGCTCAACTATGGAAATGCAGCCATGTCTCATATCCCCTTCATTAATATAGGACAGATCTTGCTGTTCCTCTAATAAAGGAGATATGATGTTATGTATTTCTGATGTAAAAAAGTCAAAAGTGCCCATTTGCTAATACGTTTCGTCTTTCTTCAACTTGAAAATAGCCTCTATTAAGGAAGTATTCCTTTCTATTGGCAACAAGGTCGACGTCTTTGTAGGCAAGTTGACGCATAATACTTGCTCTGCTTTCTGAATTCAACAATACATTTGACTCGTTAACACCAAACTTATTGACATTTACTTCAAATACAGAGCCTTTAGTAATGATGTTTCCTTGATTAAGGAACATATTAGTTTTAGCAGTCAGTAAAAATGTAGCCATATTAATTTCTATTTAATTCGTTATACCTATTTCGCCAATACGCTTCACGCTCTTTTCTAAACACAGGACGTTCTATTTCTGAGGTTTTTGTCTTATCATGCAAAATACCATCATTAGTTTTATGCTCAGTGTCTGTCAACTCAGCGAGAGGACTATCTGGCTTTTGACCGATATGGTGTAAATTTATTCTTTCTCCGTCAGGGCCATATGGAGCTTTACCTTCTTTTATCAAGTCCATATTGGTTTTACCACTCCATCGATCTGCAACTTCATCACCATACAAAGAACGCATTCGATCAATTTTGTCTTGTGGAATTTTTGCATTCCAATCAATATCAGTACGTTCTAAATTTCCATTAACGTCTTTCAATCCTGCGTCCTTATAAACATCAGCTTCTTCTGGAGTTTTTATTGCATCTATGATTTCATCGGACCACCCGGTTTCATCTTGCAAAAGAACTTTTTCCTCCAAAGACAAACCTGTTTTTTCAGAAGACTCATTACCCTCAATTGGATTATTAAGTTCGCCCAAAGAAGTAATTTCTTGCCCTTGCAGTCCTTGTATATGTTCTTTTGAATCTAATCCTTCAGTTTCGATAGGAGAGTTCAATTCCGCCTCTGATATTTCAGATAAAGAATTTGCTTGTTCTAACAATGTAGAACTGCATACTTCTTGTGTAAGTGCTTCTAATCCTAACATAGTGTTTTTAATTAGCCTCCCTCTTTTTTCAGAGGGAGGAAATATTTTACATTAGCTTTTTCTTTGTTTTTTGTAGCCAAGCATTGTATATCTTTAGTCGATTTTCATCGCCAATAGAATAATCACGCATCAGACTCTGACATAAAGACAATTCCAATTCTGAAGGGATTGATTCAACTTTTCCATTGATAATCTTTTTTAACCCATCTGTAAGTTCATCGAAATCTCTGACTTGTTTTGTAAGCTTGAGAATTTCTTGTTTAGTTCCAAAGATTCCAGAGATAACCCAAGAGAATTTCTCGTATTCTTTATTCTTCCAAATGCTGGCAGTACCAGTTTCCTCAAATTCTTGTATCGCTGCAAATATGTTAAGTTTTACATACGTTGGAAGATTAGTTGAAGATATACCATTTTTTATCTTTGAAATAGACTCTTTAACATCAAGTTGTGGTTGTTCAATCTTTTCCTTCATCATGAATCTGAGTATTTCTCTAATGACTGGTTGTTCATTAGTTGGTTCCTCCACGTCTTCCATAAAAACATATTTAAGTCTTTCACCTTTATACATGTTAATGTGACAAAGGACGGGCTCTTCCCAATCATTTTGATAAACGACAGCAACACCCGTAGGCAGTTTAGCTATTTCGTCAATTTGGTTATCCTTCATTGCAGCAGACTTTCCAGATATCTTTCTATCGGAGTCTTCTGGTAATCTCATGATAATCTTGGTGTTCGTATTCCGTATTGCAGAAATATCAACTGCACCAGGAGATTGGTCAACAATTATGAATCCTTCACCATAAGTTCTCATTTCTGCAATGGCATTTGAAATCATTTCAACAGATTTTCCAGCAACATTGCTACCTTCCATACTTTGTTCTTGAGAACAGCGTTTGAGAATGTTATGAGCTTCTTCCAAAATTGTAACATGACGAAGTTCGCTGTTCGCTTCTATTCTGCTGTTGGCTCTGTATTCGTTAAGGCGCATAATTAAAACACCCATGATAAGAGCTTTAGTTTCCTGTGAACCAATTCTGCTAAGGTCAACGATTACATTTTCGTCAAACAAAATATCATCACCTATTTCTTTCCCTGAGAAAATCTCACCATTTATACCATTTGCTAATGATTTAACGCGAGTTACTAAAGAACCTTTGTAGTTGCTTTTAACCTCTTCAGAATATGACGATGCTTCAATTACCGTTTCCAACTCCCAAATTAAATCCGAGAATGTTGGGAAAATTTCTTCAGAATATTTGTTCTTTGACTTTATTAAATCCCAACCGCAATCTTCATATGAATTGAGTACTGCTTCCTTAAGTACAGCAGGCATAGCCGCATACATTGGCCAGCAAACATTGAATATTTCTATTAACCTGTCTGCATGTTCAAGAACATGAACTCCCTTGGTAAACCTGAATGGATTAATTCTTAACAAATTTGATATAAGAGGGTTTGTTCCAAAAATATGCTCAGTACCAAACACATTTTTATATTCGCCCTTTGCTGGTTCGATAATCAAGAACTTAGTATTCGCTTTTCTAACACTATCAATTAATTTGTAAACAGTTTCACTTTTTCCACATCCAGTAGAACCTGTTACAAATACATGCTGTGTGAGACTTTTAACATCGAGATGAACCTTATTATTGGGCATGTCAATACCTTGATCAAAGATACAACCAAGTTCAAATGATTTACGACTCTCGTAATTACTTAGCCTTACGACCTCCTTACCTAATGTTACATGTTCTACTACAGGAAAACCAGGTACACTTTTACGAGGTAGCCCCATCATAATTGCCACCTCTTTACTACTAAGCATTGTAGTAGGTGTGAGCACCATAGACTGTTCTGATATAGAATTATGATAGACGAATTGTGGATGTGTAAGACCACACACATATTTGCTCAACGATAAATATGCCGGATTGTCATTATACCATGTATTTATTGCTGAGAACTCTACTCCTGATTGTTCACCCTGTATTATAGAACGGAAAATTGTTGCTCCAGTTTCAGCTATTGCACGATCTGTTTCATAAGACAAGAAGTATGCATTTGCAGCCCAAAGTCCGCTACTTTCACACACAGATATACGCTCTAATTGCTTGTCAATCTTTTTAAGGATTTCTTGGATGTGCTTATCCTTTACATTAACAGTCAATGAGCGAGATGTTCCCTGCGTATTAGTTTCACCAGAAGTCTTGCTAGAGTTTTTCGTTTGAGATTCTGATGTAGTATCGCTTTGACTACTTCCCTTTGTATAACTATCCGAAGATGTGTCACTTTGATTGGTAGAATGTGTGTCGGATTCACTTTTCGTTTTTGACCTGCTTGTACCTGCATTAGCAGAAAGAATAAACGAAATACCTCCAGACCTATTTCTGCCTTTTGTATCTGATATACCACTTGTATGGCTGTCAGAACTTCCAGTTGTATGTGAGGTGGTATGTGTATGGCTGGATGACGTACCCTCTGTATGGCTAAGACCATGAGTAATTGATTCGCCAATCGTATTAGAAATTGATGATGACAATGATTCGTTACTTGTCAAGTTCAGTTGCTGTGACTCGTATATAGACAAAGCACTGCTAATTGTTTCATATTGGAAACGTATATCCGTAACTTTGTCTTGGCTTATACTTGATGCCAAAATAACAGCAGTGTATTCCTTGCCTTGCATCGCAATAGCAAACTTTTCAATACCTTGAATGAATGTGGCGTTTGTGTATTCGCCTTTGCTATTTTTCTGTGCAGGAATACCTGAGCACATACTTATGGTAGTTGCCTCAGTCATTTTATGAATCAAGTGTTCCTGTTCTGAACGATCTGCACCCGGTTGTTTGATAGATAAATCAGAAATTTGAGCGCCAGGGAACTGTCCTATCATAGCGTTCGTAAAAGTTTCTGCTACAGAACTTGCTGTTCTTTCAGAATCTTCACATTTTACACCAAGATAGAAATCTGTATGATCCTTATGTCCATCAACTATCATAAACACAGAACCCTTTGTATAGGTCATTGCGCTTACAATGCTTATGAACTTATCTGTAGCATACTCATCTTTTTCATACACCATCTTATTTACTTTAAATTCTTATCAATTTGATGGATTAATTTGAAAGACAAACGCTTATGGAAGTTCTGAAAAGTCTAAGGTAACGATTTGGAGATTGTGCTAATTTCAGTACTTTACAGTCTCATACTTATGAACAACTTTTATAGGACAAAGATACTATTTTTTTTGAATAAGAGAATAATTTCACAGGAAAAATAGAAATTTTATGGGGAAGTGTTCTGATAGCATGTCGTTGTAGATTGTAGGGAGGGGATGTAAAACGGCAGGCACATAGAATTTCCGATATTCAGAAAGCCGTATTCCCAAAATAGAGATTATTTTTGAAAGAATCACATAATCCGCTAAGAATAAAAGTTTATGCGGATCATCAAAAAACGAGGTAACGAGTTGGCAACCGTTCTGGTTTCTACATACTTGCATCAATTGCGTTGATGTGCAACTCACTTTATGTAAAGGTACGATTTTTTACGGAACATGCAAAACACCTTTGATTTTTCTTTTTTAGCAACCGTCAAAAACAATCTTTCGGTTTCATATCCCGGTCACAAAGGCGGTACAGTCTCTTTATGAAAAGTAAACAAAGGTCAGGCAGGATTGAAACAGACTGTTACGAGAACAGTCAGAAAAGGATTGCATACAGGAATTACAGTCTGATACCGGGCAGGGGACGACTTTGTGCCAAAGTCCAAAAAGAGGTTCTTTTTCCAGACGGCAAACTCCCTCACCTCTAAAAAACAGTCTGTGGCTGGCGCACGCAAACGTCCAGCCTTTATGCGGACAGTCTTAATGCCCGCAGCCTGTACAAGTGCGTAAAAAACAGGTAAATGGAATCTTCATCCGCTTCCCCGCGCCTTGCCGACACTCCTATATTCCCGTTCCAACACCTGCTCGATCTCGCTCCTCTTGTACAAGACCTTGCCACCAAGTACATAGTAAGGCAGCGTGCCGTTGCTCCGATACTCGCCCAATGTCCTGCGGCTGACTTTCAGCATACACGCCACCTCACTGTCGCACAGGTACACGTCTTCTTTTGGCGGAACCGCGCCATCTCCGAAAATGCCGTCAATCATCGCCGACAGCCGGTCGATACGCTCGTGGATGGACTGCATCCACGCATCGTCTTTCGTTTTCAATTCATTAAACATTATATAGATTAATTTGTTATATGACTCATTTTGTGACTGATTCTGAAGTTGTGTAATCCACAAGCAATAAGAATCACCATATCTTCGAAACCGAATTTATGGCATCTGAATCGTTCTTTGACAATACGGCATTTTTTCATACCACCTATGGCATGCTCCACTTTAATCCTAACTCCGGAAATCCGCTTGTTCTCTTGTTTTTCAACACAAGTAAGCTCTTTCCCTTTAGGTTTCTTTTTGGGCATGCATATTTCAACTCCATCCGGTTTGTGTCCGATGAAACCTGTATCCTGCCAGAGCCTAATACCTTTGGGAAGTAGAAGAGGTTCTTCATCACAAATCTTTTTGTCATGGACATGACCTTTGTATGTGGAGCTCAACCATACAATCCGAAGATTGTTAGTACATAACAGGTTATTCTTTATGCTATGAGTTTTTTTTACCACTATAGCATGCAGACTGCCAGTCTTCATCCAAAGGACGCTGAATAGGTCGCTCGGTTCCGTCCAACAAGACTTCTTCGCACCCTTGAAGAATGTGTATCAGACGTTTGGAGTTACGGTCAGGCAATTCACCAAGCGTTTTCAATGTACGCCGGAGAATCTCAGAAAGAAGGTGAATCCATCTATTGGCCTGGGGCTGGGTCATCTCAAACTGAATAGCATGGAGTTCCTGAAGGGGATTGGTCTTCAGATATACCAATATGAAGAACATTTTGTCCTGAATCAGAGACAACACTGTTGTAAGATATACGTTGGCGCACTTTACCTTCCAAGGTAAAATGGCTGTAATATTCATCCCAATGGTACTTGAAAGTTATTAGCAAAGCGTCAAACTCAGCAGGAGTTAATCCTGTCGCAGCAAGCACTTGGCTATGACGGTGGCGAATCTTGTCGTAATACATCAATTGAACTTTTTAGATCACAAAGATAAATCAAAGAACGCTTTAATCAATTATTCGATATAAACTCTATTATACATACTGCTCATTTGTCTTTTGTTGATACTTCAGTTCAATTCCTTCAAATGGTGTGCCCCCTGTAGCGTGCATCCTTGCGTCTGTCCTCCACTTTCGTGACGATACGCTCCACGTCTTCCGGCAGGTAATAGGTACGGTTGCCTATCTTGGTATAGGCGAGCGTGCCGTTATCCCGCAAGGTCTGCAAGGTGCGCTTGCTGATTTTCAGCTTCAGGCAGACATCCTGGTGGTCGAGCCAGCCAGCCGTCCTCTTCACGCCTTTCAAATCCAGATGGGGATTCCCTCCACCCTATGTATGAACCGTTCGATTTTCATGGCAAATTCCTCGAACGCCTTCCTTTCAAAACATACGGTTTCCATAACAATCCGATTTTATGTTGATACTTCAAATTCATACCATCCGGAGAAACGGTCACTCGTGGTGCCGGTATAACAGCGCATGGAAGAATTTAATCTGAAAACTGACCGTGCAGATGTTATTGTTCCCGCCGCTGAGATATTTCTGATAATTGCAGGTATTGTCAAAGCTGAGTATATCCATGTTCCGGTCATTGGCTTAGCAGATGGTATTATTGACAATTTGTATGCCATATACCTGAAAACGGAATAAAAGGAATTGTGCATAGCTGTTTTAACTAGGGGATATTCAGTAAATCCTATAAAATTAGCCAACTAATTCATACTAAAAGTATTGCGAATTAGTTGGCTTTTTGTATCTTTAGGTATTTCCCCTAAAATTTTGAAGAACGATTGACAAATGCTTCAGCGGAGTCGTTCAATGCTAAAATCAAAGCTCTTCGAAGCCAGTTTAGAGGGGTGGCTGATCTGAAATTCTTCATGTTCAGACTGGCTAGGCTATACGCTTAAAGGAAAGCTTGCCAACCGGAAAAATCCGCTGCCCCTGGAAAAAGCAGCATAGCCAAAAGAAAATATAGCAGAACTGTAAAATATAAAAGAGTTTGTGCCAACGTTTTGACACAAACTTAGCAGATTACTATTCAGCTGATACCTATTCTGAAAGATGTAAACAACTTGTTTCTTAGATAGCCTTATAAATATTCTACTACTTATTACAGTTCATTTAGAAATGTTATTCTCACTTTTATTCCTCCGCTTTTTCACTTGCTCCACTGCTTCAGATATGATTCCCTTGTTTTCAAAACGCTGCGTGTAATTGGTGTAATCCGGGTGAATACGTTCGTAAGTTGGGTCAGTGAATAAGGGACTCGTAATAATGTGGTCCGCAGTCGAACGGTTACAGCAGAAAACAATATTTTCAACTCCAGCCAGTCTGGTCAATGCTTTCACATCCGTATCATGCGGCTGTAGTGTCATCGGATCTGTAAAAAAGAACAGATAGTCTATTTCTCCTTCTACGATCCGCGAACCAATTTGCTGGTCACCTCCTAAAGGACCAGATTTCAGGATTGTGATATCCCAT
>Ga0129316_1000013_pt1 | contig 168118 bp, 153 predicted proteins | sample Cm1ome_2_FD_94429 | JGI IMG/M metagenome (GOLD analysis project Ga0129316, IMG submission 94429) | Eastern black-and-white colobus group fecal microbial communities from Wisconsin, USA - Cm1022B metagenome | ecosystem: Host-associated > Mammals > Digestive system > Large intestine > Fecal...
CACACGTCCGATTCCTCGAATAGCGTCAGTTGTAACGTTTCTGATGTCATGAAACTCAATATCTCCTTCCGTATCATAGATCACTTTATAACTAGCTCTAGCGAATGGATCAATTTCACAAAAGCCTACACATCGATGACCGAGACTTTCTAATCCCATTCGAAAGCCACCAATACCAGCAAATAAATCAAAAAAATTCATTACTAGTGTATCCTCCTATTTTTTCTTAATTCCTTACTAAGAGGAATCTTCAAAACTAGCTAGGTTAACAGCATCAAATAACGTCAACTGAACAACATTAGTGTGACAGGACTTTGAAGTTAATACTTGCTCTTCTACCATCTCTTCTGATGATGCTAAATCATCCTTACTGTTGTCATCAGAAGAAATGACTTCAAAAATTTCTAATGTCTCAATATTCATCACGAGTTCTAATTCATCAGCCATTAATTTTTATCCTTTCGTTTTGATTTAAAAACAGAAAAAGGAGGAACAGATTTCTCCGTTCCTCCTTGGTTTTCTCTATTTATTTTTCATTTCCCAAAACTCTAGACACTTACACGCGCTAAATGCCATAAAAATTTAAAAAATGTTTTCAGCAAAATTTCCATCACACTTATGATTTTTTTAAGGTTCCCTCACTATACTATAAACAATCCTAAAACTTTTCTTTTTCATAATCTCCTAAAAGACGACTGCAGAAATGCGGTCGTCTTTTTGTTATTTAGTGTGTATTTTTCTTGCTTCTGGCATTTCGACAGTTATCTCAAAGTGTTAAGAAAAGCGGCAATTTGTTTATTCACTGTTACAGGATTATCAACATTGGAATTATGGGCAGAATCAGCAATCCAAACTAACTGAAATCCTGTTCTTTTAGACCATTCTCTGTTATAGGCTTTCACCTTACCTGTGGTATCCTTTTCACCTACTATCAAGAGTGTCGGACAAGGTATAGACAGTTCTTGATTATCTTCTAGGAACCCTGCATATCCAATTCCCATGAGATGGCACAGCTCCGTTTTATCATACTTGGCAATCATTGTTGCCATATTTTCTCGACCCCATTTCGTGATAGTATTTTGCTTCACAATAGATGATTTCAATAATTTCTCAGGGAATAATTTTGCCATCCACTCAATTTGATGTAGCCACCACATATCAGATTTTGAATAGTAATTGCCATACGGTGATGAGTCAATAGATACAAATGCCTTCACCATTTCTGGATATTGCCTTATGAACGCCTGCGAGATATACCCGCCCATAGACTGTCCGATTAGAATAACCTGCGATATACCACATTCAGTAAGGATTGTTTTTATGGCATTTGCAGCCTCACCATAGGTAAAAGAGACGTAAGGGCGAGACTCCCCATGTGCTGGTGCATCCCATGCGATGATATTATAATCATTTTCAAAAAATAAAAATTATTGTTCAAACATCGTATGATCTGCTGTCAATCCATGAAGAAAGAACAGAGTATCTCTGGATAAAACAAAGACATCTGATTTCCAGTAAGCAATACTTCCATTTGGATTATTAATCTGCATTTTCTTCATAATTTATCCCCCTACATTCCAGTTTAACTGTATATCCCACCTGTTGCGTGTTGTTTGTTGTTGCACTACTGATAATAATATTAATTTCTTCATTCTATCATATTCAAAATAAAATCGTAAAATGGTAACCTTGACAAAAAAGCCAACTGATGACTAAATCAGCACCAATCAGCTTTTACCATGTGTGATTATTATAGCAATTGTTTTGCTTCTGTAACGGTTACTTCCAAGACACTTCGCAAAAATGGAAATTTTGTTTTCATTTCGTCAAATTCTGCGCCTTCATTGACCAATCTACCCGTTCCTAATATTCTAAACCCCGTCCCTTGATAGCCGTTAAATCCCTCTACTTGACGAGCACCACATGTCAGAATAAGATTCGGATTAACCTTTAAATCCTTTTCTGTACTATGCATCCCCGCTACTGGCAAGAGTATCCGATTATCTCCCTTTAAAACAAGATAAGAATTCCAAGTGCACGTAACATGCGGCATTTCTTCACCCCACGACGTTATCGAAACAACACCCTCATGATTTAAAACATTTTTAAAAGTCTCAGTAAACATAAGAAATATCCTCTGTGTTCATATTTTGAGCTAAATCACGCTTCAACTCAGGGTCATTGTAACATCTCAATTTAAAGAAATGATTTCAGTTATGCTACAAGTAAACTTTTATAATTAAAAATTTTCTGGCATGATAATTATGATTTTTTTAAGAATCTCCCTCTATACTATAGATAATCCTAATAAACTTTCTTTTTCATAATCTCCTAAGAACGACTGCCAATGGTGGTCGTTTTTTGATATTATTTTGATTCTGAGAAAGCAAAATAATGCCCTTCAGGATCACAGAAATTACATGTCAACACGTTTCCAATTTGAACAATATCACCAACTACAACACCAAGTCTTGTAAGATTTTCACGAGTCTGTTTGACATCATCACAACTAAACATCAACGACGGTGTTTCGAGATTCACTTCTGGAGAATATTCTGCTACTGCCCTCTTATTCAGTAATACAATTGCTGTTTCAGAATCAGCTTGTGGAACAAGAACAAACGCTGTCGTTTCAGCTGGTCCAAGCATTGTTTGTTTTAAGGTAAAGCCAATTTTTTCCACCCAAAATGTCGCACATTTTTCTGTATCTTCCACATACAGCATAATTTGAGAAATAGATTTCATAAATAATTTTCCTAGTTTTCTATATGATTTGCGTTTTAAATTAGTAATAGTTTGCCTTTTTTTCAAGCAATCGTCAACAATTATGCTTATCATTAAAAAAAGAACACTCAAGATTTTTTAAACTAAGCATCTACTGTTAATCAATTCTAAAATAATATCTTTTTCAAGGAGTATGTTATAATACTGGAAACGTTTTACTTTTATAATCATCTCAAGAAAGGAATTTAATTAATATGGTTTTAAGTGTAAAAACAGTTGCTTACGCTAAGCAATCTGAAAAACAAGTTATGGATATTTATTTTCCAGAAAATCAAGAGAAAAAGTGCCCTGCAATTATTCTAGTTCATGGTGGTGCATTCACTTTTGGTGACCAAAAAATGCCATTAATTCAGCCGATTATCAACGAGGCACTGGCTAAAGGCATCTTAGTAGCTTCTGTTGATTATCGAAAATCACAAGACGCCATTTTTCCAGCCGCATTAGCAGATGTCAAAGCCGCTGTTCGTTATTTGAAAGCCCACAGTGAAGAATACCAGATTGACATAAACCAAATGACTATCTGGGGTGAATCTGCAGGAGCTTACTTAGCACTAATGACAGCTCTAACCCCGACAGTACCTGCTTTAAACGGTGATGTTTCAGAAAATAGTGACCAATCTTCGCAAGTTAATGGTTTAGTTAGCTTTTATGCTTCCGTTGAATTTTACACAATGCAATCCGAATATCGCTCTCTCGGTAATCCTACTGCTGGAGAAGGAAAATTTGAAAGTGACTTTTTGGGTGTTGATAATATCTATCATGATAAAGCTACCTGTGACAAGAGTTACTGGAAAACTTATCTAGATTTTCTTCCTAACGACTTTAAATTAAAAGCAGTTGTTCAAGTGGGAGGAGAAAAAGATATCATGGTACCCTATTTGCAATCGGTTCATTTTGCTGAGCAACTAGCACAATTACCTGGCATTGATATTCAATTCACAAAAATAACAACTGCTAAACACGAGGATCCTATATTTTATACTCAAGATAATATTAAGCATATCTTGAATTTTTTGAGCTAGAATTTTAAATTCAAAATCTATTTTATACCTTATGATTTCTTTAAGATTCTCCCTCTATACTATAAACAATCCTAATAAACTTTCTTTTTCATAATCTCCTAAGAACGACTGCCAACGGTGGTCGTTTTTTTGAGGGTGATATAAAAGGGAGTGGGACAAATAAAGTCTCCAGTGGAGACTTTATTCATGAGCCTAAAAATTAAAAGGCGAATCAGTAGTTTCGCAGAAACTTGATTTCTCAGCAAATCTTAATTTCTTGTTGCTGACCTAAAACGGTCTATTCCAAGATCGTTTTTGACGCTTACTTCGTAAGCTTTATTTCCCGATTATAAAAGTTCCCCGAACCTTTATAACTCACCCCCGCATGGCTCAAAAGCTTGGGGAAGCTTTTGAGGTTGGAAATGAAGTCAAGCGCAACTTGATGTCAAAAAAGGGTTGTAAAAGCTGTTTTATCAGCACATTAGAACCCACTCAGCAGTGATTGATTGCTCAAACAATTGAGAATTCTTTGAGGTTGGAAATCTACGTCAAAAAGTGACTAATCAATTGTGCATGGGAAAGTAAAGTTGGTAATCGCTGTTTTAATATTTCTTGACAGCGACCTCCAACAATCTATCACCAGATTATTGAAGTCCAAGCCACTGCACCTTGTAAATAATCGCTATGTAAACAAAGAAGCTGGGTACTTTGTCCCAGCCTCTTTTATTTTATTCATCTTCATCAACCGCATCACCTGTAAGTTGCGCTGCGTCTGAAATGAATTGTTTGTATTTATCTTCTTTGGCTAATTTTTTGATGACTTTATTAACCGTTTTTACCAATTCGCCGCTATCTTTTGGCATAGCTACTGCTTTGGCGTCACCTTCGCCTGTTTCAAGAGCAAAGCTTGCTAGAGCTAAGTCAGAATTTTGTGAAAGGTAACCTTCTGCGACTGGTTTTTCCAAATCGACAGCTTGAACTTGACCAGATTTTAATTCATTAATGGCTTCGCCCATAGCTGTTAACGAAACAATGTTAGAATCTGATAGTTGGTCTTTTGCCAAATTTTCTTCAATCGTTCCTTTTTGAACTGCCACTTTTAAGCCTGACAAACTATCAACTGATGTGTAGGTATCAACATCACTCGCTTTAACTAAGATAGCATTTTCAGTCTCATAATAGGCATCTGAAAAGTCATACACTTTGGCGCGTTCTTCAGTATAAGACAAACCAGAGATTGCCATGTCAGCTTTTCCTGTTTGAAGACTTGAAAGAACATTATCAAAACTCATTGATGATAGTTCTAACTCGACACCAAGTTCATCAGCAATAGCTTGCGCCAATTCCACATCAGCACCAACAATGGTATCTTTGCCATCAACCAAAGCCTTGAACTCAAACGGGGCGTAGTCTGGGCTGATAGCCACAACTAATTTCCCTTTTTTGACAATTTTTTCTTGTAAATTTTCATTTGATGACGAGCCACAAGCAGCTAAAGTCAGCACAAAAATAAGCGCAAGAACCCCTAAAAATATTTTTTTGATTTTCATATTTATTCTCTTTTCTCTTAAACTTATCTCTATTTTAGCTATTTTTTTGCAATACGTCAACGAGTTTTTGAATAAAAATTCAGTTTGTCAGTCGGTTGTATTTTACAAGATTTCCTTAAAATTCTTTCAAACATGCCGATAATAACTGCAAGCCCTGTTTTAGTGTTTCTTGCTGGCAAGAATAGCCTAAACGAACATAACCTTCTCTATCAAAACGATTTCCTGGAACCAATAAAACACCATATTTTTGCAATGACGTTAAGCAAAATGTTTCGATTGGAACATTAACATCAAGCTTAACAAAAGATGTTGGTACTTCTGCAGGACGAATGTAAGACGCTTTAGGTTCTGAGGCAATCCATTGATCAAGAATTGCCAAATTTTCTCTAATAATATGGCGATTTCGTGCCAAAATAGCTTCCTTATGCTCAAGTGCTAAACTGGCTACCATATCATCAAAAACGCCCGCACAAATCATGGTATAATCCCGATAATCTCGTAAAATATCAGTTACCTCATCACAAGCTACTACCCAGCCGACACGAATGCCAGGTAGTGAAAATGTTTTTGAGAGACTGTTAACCGCGATTCCCTTATCGTACAAATCTATAATAGAAGAAACTTTTTTAGTCGTAAACGGACGATAAACCTCATCTGCCAAAATATAAGCCCCACACGATTTCGCAATCGCAACTAACTCTTGCAAATACTCATCGTCCATAACAGCTCCCGTTGGATTGTTGGCATTATTAATGCAAATCATTTTGGTATTTGGGCGAATCAGCTGGCGCAATTCATCTAAATCAGGCAACCAATTATTTTCCTCTTTGACTTGCCAAAAGTCAACTTCAGCTCCCAATGATTTTGGAATATCATACAACTGCTGGTAAGTCGGATAGATAGAAATCACATGGTCTTTTGGTTCAATCAATCCATATAAAACCAACATATTCGCTCCCGTTGCCCCATTGGTCTGAAGAATCTGACTTTCTGCTACCGAATGATAGAGATTACTAACTGCCTTTTTAAATTCAGGTGAGCCTTCAATCCAACCATAATTTAACTTTTTAGTTAATAATTCTTGGTAAAACTCTTCTTGCGAAACGCCAGCCAAGTTAAATAATTCTTGCAAAGTCAGCGCATCAATTGAAACGCCTGCAATATCATAGATTGCTTCCTTTTCATGGACATTAAGCCATTCTTCAACGCCAAAACGTGGTAATTTCATCTCAAACCTCACGGACTTTCTATTACTATCATCATTTTACCATGATGACATAAAAACTGAGAGTGAAAAGCTCTCAGTCTTGACATTATTCATCTGAACTTGAACTATTTTGTGTGTAAGTCGCTGCTTTTTCAAGCCAAGCATCAAAATCACCAGAATCTTTGGCTTTTTTGATAACGTCATTGACGGTATCGATTAAGTCTTGATTTGTTCCTTTCGCAAATGCGACTGCGTAAGCATCTGTATCACTTGATTCTAAGGTCATATCTGCAATCATCAAATCGTCATTTTGTGAAACATAGCCTTCGGCAATAGCTTTCTCCAAAACAACTGCTTGAAGCTGATTATTCTTCAATTCATTAATCATTTCGCCGTTTGATGTTAAGGAAACAAGGCTCGAATCTGGCAATTGGTCTTTCGCAATGTTTTCTTGGATTGAACCTTTTTGCGCACCAACTGCTTTTCCTGCCAAACTTTCAAATGTGGTATAGGTTGCCTCGTCCGATTTTTTGATGATGACAATATTTTCAGCCTCATAGTAAGCGTCCGAAAAGTCATAAGCTTTCTTACGTTCGTCCGTTACTGAAATTCCTGCGATTGCAATATCTGCTTTCCCAGAAGTAACCGAAGCCAATACATTGTTAAATGACATTACCGAAAAATCTGCATCAACACCAAGAGCATCAGCGATAGCATTTCCCAGTTCAATATCGGCACCAATAAGAGTATCTTTGCCATTAATTAGTGTTTTAAATTCAAACGGTGCGAATTCTGACTCTGTTGCAATCACAATTTTTCCCTTATCTTGAATACTGGATTGACTGGCACCTGTCGAAGATGAACAAGCTGACAAACTTCCTACTATTATGAGTAAGATAAATCCCCTAAAAAACTTTTTCATACAGTATCTCCTTAGTCGTCAGAGTCACTAGAATCGCTAGAGTCACTTACTGATAATTCGTAAGCCTCTTGAATGAACTGATCAATTTTTCCAGATTCTTTTAATTCCTTGATAACTTTATTAACTTTCTTAGTTAATTTTGTACTACCTTTAGGAAGAGCGACAGCGTAAGCATCAGCATCATCTGACGTTAACGTGATATCTGAAATAGTAAGGTCACTGTTATTTGCAACATAACCTTCGGCAATTGGTTTTTCAAGGACAACTGCTTCAATTTGTGAATTTTTTAATTCATTAATCATTTCACTGTTTTGTGTCAATGAAACGACTTTTGCACCTGTTAATTGTTCAGAGGCAACTGTTTCTTGGATACTTCCTTTTTGAGTACCAACTGATAGACCGTCTAAAGAGTCTGTATCTGTATATTTATCAATATCTGTTTTTCTGATAAGAACAACATTCTCAGCTTCATAATAAGGGTCTGAGAAATCATAAGCTTTCTTACGTTCTTCTGTTGCTGAAATTCCTGAAATGGCAATGTCTGCTTTGCCAGATTGGAGACTTGCAAGAACGTTATTAAATGACATTGATGAGAATTTGACATCCACACCAAGTTCTTCTGCAATAGCTTTAGCAATTTCAACATCAGCCCCAACAATAGTATCTTTGCCGTCAACCAATGTTTTAAATTCAAACGGAGCGAACTCTGGGTTCAACGCAACAACAAGTGTTCCTTTGTCTTTGATGTCTGATACTGATGTATCTTCTGAACTGCTAGAACCACAAGCTGACAATAGGAAAAGCGAAGCCGCCGCTACTGCTAAACCACCAAATAATTTACTTACCTTCATAATCATTTTCTCTTTTCTTTTTGATATAAATACATTATATTTAATATTTATACATTTGTCAACTTATATTTTTATAAAAATTCAACATTTTGACATTATTTCTGTATAAAATAGCAAAAAGGCTGATTTCTCAGCCTTTTTTGTATTTTCACATTGCGCGTTATTGTCTTAGTTGCTGTGCCAGATTTCGTCGTTGTATTGTTCAATTGTACGGTCTGATGAGAAGAAACCAGCTTTGGCAATATTTTTAACGACTTTTGTCATCCAAACTTTTTGGTCTTCGTAATCAGCAAGCATTTGTTCTTTAACAGCAATGTATTCTTTAAGGTCAATCAAAGTCATGAACCAGTCTTTGTTAATCAATTCATTGTAAAGACGCTCAAGACGTTCTGCGTTACCATGTTTCACTAATTCATCACTAACGATGAAGTCAACAGCTTCTTTGATAACTGGGTCATTTTCATAGTAATCAGTTGATACATAACCTTCCGTTGCATAAAGGTCAATGATAGTATCAGAATCTTTACCAAATGTATAAATATTATCCATTCCTGCCAATTCAGCAATTTCAACATTGGCACCGTCCATTGTACCAAGAGTCAATGCACCGTTGAGCATGAATTTCATGTTACCAGTACCTGAAGCTTCTTTTGATGCAAGAGAGATTTGTTCAGAAATATCTGTCGCAGGAATTAAGTGTTCAGCAACGGTAACGTTATAGTTTTCAACCAAGTGAACATTTAGGTATTGGTTAACTTCTGGGTCGTTGTTAATCACTTCTGACAAGCAAAGAATCAAGTGAATGATATCTTGGGCAATGATGTAAGCAGGTGCTGCTTTACCACCAAAGATAACAGTAATCTTACGTTCTGGCAAGTTACCACGTTTGATTTCAAGGTATTTATGAATGACATAAAGAGCATTCATTTGTTGACGTTTGTACTCGTGGAAACGTTTGATTTGTGTATCAATAATTGAGTTTTCGTCAAGTTCAATACCTTTATTTTCTTTGAGGTAACGTTTAAGAGCAAGTTTATTATTGTGCTTGATTTCAGCCAATTTAGCATGAACAGCTTCATCATCAGCAAAAGCAAGTAATTTTTCAAGCTTAGTCGCATCAGTCAAGTAGTCATCGCCGATAAGTTCTTTGATATAGTCAGCCAAATCTTGGTTGGCAAATTCAAGCCAGCGACGGAATGTGATACCGTTTGTTTTGTTGTTGAATTTTTCAGGATAAATATCATAGAACGGTTTCAACTCACTGTTTTTAAGGATTTCAGTGTGAAGCGCAGCTACCCCATTGACAGATGTTGAGAAATGAATATCCATATGTGCCATGTGAACACGGTCAGCTTCGTCAATGATTTGAACAGCTGGGTCAGAATATTCGCTAGCAATCAATGTATTCAATTTTTCAATGATTGTTACCAAATGAGGAACAACTTCGTTAAGGTAGTCAAGAGGCCATTTTTCAAGCGCTTCTGCCAAGATAGTGTGGTTAGTGTAACCAACCATATTTTTCACGATTGAAACAGCTTCGTCAAAGTCAATGTCATGTTTTTCAGTCAAAAGACGGATAAGTTCTGGAATGACCATTGATGGGTGAGTATCATTGATTTGCACATAAGCATAATCAGCCAAGTCATGCAAGTTTGACCCACGTTCGATAGCTTCATCAATCAATAACTGTGCCGCATTTGAAACCATGAAATATTGTTGGTAAATACGAAGCAATTCACCGTTTTTATCTGAATCATCTGGGTAAAGGAAGAGTGTCAAGTTTTTCTTGATTTCCGTCTTATCAAATGAAATACCGTCATGAATCAAACCATAATCAAGACCGTCAATATCAAACAAGTTCAAATAGTTTTTAGTGTCACGTTTATAACCCAAAACATCGATACGGTCAAGACGAGATTTAAGTGTGAAATCTTTAAATGGCACATCATAACTGATATCAGTTGGAACAAGCCATGAATCTTTTTCAATCCAGTAGTTAGCTTCTGCTTCTTGTTGGTTATCAACGAAAACTTGTTTGAAAAGTCCGCAGTGATAGTTAAGACCAACACCTTCACCGTTGATACCAAGTGTTGACATTGAATCGATGAAACATGATGCCAAACGACCAAGTCCACCGTTACCAAGAGATGGTTCAAGTTCAACATCTTCTACTTCAGCAATTGATTTCCCTGCTGCTGCTAATTCAGCTTTAACATCTTTGTAGATGCCAAGGTTAATAAGGTTGTTTGACAATAGTTTTCCGATAAGGAATTCAGCAGAAATGTAGTAAACTTTGCGTTTTGCTGTATTTTTTGGTTTTTCAGCCGCCAATTCTTTAACGTAATGCAAAAGCGCTACGTAAATATCTTCATTGCTCAATTCAGCAAGCGTTTGTCCTTTTGATTGGAGATAGTTTGTGAAATTAGTTGTCATTTTTAGTTTCCTTTTCTTCTTTAATTGTCGTTTTAAATGTATTTTTGCGGCAGTAAAGTGCTGTAATATCTTTCAAGAAAGCTTTGCGCTCATCTGTCAAATCTTCTTTAAGCATACGCCATTGCCAGTTGCCACCAACAGTATTTGGAATATTCATGCGGCTATCAGCCGGTTTATCAAGTAGATCTTGCATTGTCGCAATCGCAACATCACTAACAGTCGCAAACAATGTCCGAAGCATAGCTTGTGCAATCGGTTCATCGTCACTACGGTGAGTGTAAGCATTCACAAATGCTTTTTGCTCGTCAGTCAGGTTGTCATACCAACCGTTGATAACTTCATTATCGTGTGTTCCTGTATAAGCAACGCTATTTTTATTACAGTTATGAGGAGCATCAATACTCTTTCCTTCGGTGTCATAGAAGCCAAATTCAAGAATCTTCATGCCTGGAAAAGCTGTATCCGTCAACAACTGTTCAGCTTTTGCATCGATGTAACCAAGGTTTTCAGCAATAATTGGAAGGTCGCCAAGTTCGTCTTTGACAACATCAAACAAAGCACGTCCTGGACCTGGTTCCCAACTACCGTCATTTGCTGTTTCGTAGTCTCCACGGATTTCCCAATAATCTGAGAACCCTTTGAAATGGTCAATACGAAGAAGGTCATACAATTTGAAGCCTTCTTGAATACGGTAAACCCACCAAGCATAATTCGTCTTAGCATGGTTTTTCCAATCATAAATTGGATTTCCCCAAAGCTGACCATCATCGCTGAATTCATCCGCAGGAACACCAGCAATGCAAAGTGGATTTTTATCACTATCTACTTTGAACAGATCAGGCATTGTCCACACTTCAACACTATCAGCTGAAACGTAAATTGGCATATCACCAATAATTTCAATCCCATTTTCATTAGCATAAGCTTTGAGCTTAGCCCATTGTTGATAGAAGAAATATTGAGTGACTTTATGGTAAAGAATAGCGTCTTTTAATTTAGCACGGTAAGTTTCAAGAGCTTTTTCTTCTCGTCTAACAACCGCTTTATCATCCCATTCTTGTAGAGCTTTGTTATCAAAAAATTCTTTAATTGCCATGAAATCTGCAAAATCTTGGAGCCAGCTAGTATCTTTTTCAAATTCAGCTAAGGCTTCAACATTTTCCTTTTGGCTCAAGAAGGCTTTGACGGCTTTTTCCAAAATAGGACGGCGCAATTCAAAAATACGAGCGTAGTCAACAGACTCTAAATCATCACCAAAATTAACGGTTTCAAAATCTTTTTTATCAAGGTAACCTTGTTCACTAAGGAGTTCAAGGTCAATCAGATGCGTATTCCCCGCAGTAGCTGAGAACGATTGATAAGGGGAATCACCATAACTTGTCGTTGTTAGTGGTAAAATTTGCCAGTATGTTTGGTCAGTTTCAACTAAGAAATCAACAAAGTCATAGGCTTCTTGTCCGAATGTTCCCACCCCTTGCTTTCCAGGTAGCGATGTGATATGCATCAATACACCACTTGCACGTTTTTTCATACGTTTTCTCCTTTATCAACTATCTTTACACTGCAAATTATAGCGCAACCGTTTGCGTAAGTCAACTGTTTTCCTAAAAAATTTTTACAAAAAAATCGCCCTACTAGCTAAAAAGCATTAGCTAATAAGGCGATATAGGGTATTAAAACAAGACTAAAAAGTTGTTGAACTCTTTTTAGTTAATCATTGACGTGTAATTGGCGTACACTTTCACGTTCTCTAAGTGTAAATGGAACAATAATTTTTTCAGTAATAGCTGTTTTAGGCGATTTAATCAACTCTACTAATCTTCTGAAACTTGTTCGTCCAAGATTTGAAACATTGATATCAAAGGTTGTTAAATACGGGTGAACTAGGGTTGAATACGCTGAGTTATTGAAAGTAATAATCGAAATATCATCAGGTACACTCAATTGATAATAAGATAAGAACTGCGTAATTCTAACCGAAATCGTATCTGCAATAACAATTAAAGCGGTTGCTTTGCTCTCTTCGATTTTTTGAATCAGTTCTTCTAATACCATAGGATCTCTACGGTCAAATAAAAGTGCGGGATTGCTATCAAGCTCTAATTTCTCCATGCCACGTAGGTAACCAAAATAACGTTCTGATGACACTTCAGATTTTAAATCATCTGTTACAAAAAGAATCTCACGATGTCCTTTTTGGTAAAGGTATTCTACTGCTTTTTTCCCCATTAATTGGTTATCATTATCAATATAAGTAATGTCGTTTTCAAAACCTTCTGGTGCTCCTACGATAACAAATGGCACATCATTGTCCATTAAATACTTACGAACAGGATCGTCAGGATCAGAATAAAGGATAATAAAACCATCAACGCGCTTCTGACGGTACATTAACTTAACCTGTTCTTCAAGTTCATCAACCGTCATCCCTGTTGCGATTGATACCGTAAAATCATTTAGTTTTGCTTCACTTGTAATTGTTGACAAAATCTGCATAAAGAAAGGTTCATTCAAACGATCTGGAGTCATTAATGGTGGAAAAATCAAACCAACGTTATAAGTCAAACCGCTTGCTAACATTTGCGCAGCAACATTGGGCACATAACCAAGCTCTGCCATCGCTTTCCGAACTTTGTCTTTTGTTTTCTGAGAAATGGATTTATTATCTTTTAAAACACGGCTAACTGTTGAAGGATTCACGCCAGCTTTAGCCGCTACATCTTTTATTGTAACCATCTAAGTCTCCTTTTCACTTTTCATTTTATAATAGATTTACAGTGCTGACAAGGTTTTACTTGCAAAATCTTATTTTACTCCCTATTATACATAAAAGCAGATTTTCTGCAATTGTTTGCTTTTATATCCTGCAACTTTTTTAACAAAAAATTTTTTATCGTTATGAAACCGCTTAAATTAAGCTTTTGTGACTATTTTTTTGTTTGAAAACTCAAATTTTTTAAATTTTTTTCAAAAAAACGCTTGACAATATCTGCAAACGGTTGCATAATATAACTGTAAAAATAATATTACTAATCTTTCTCTAGGAGGGGAAATCATGAAGAAGAACACATGGAAAAAAATGGTCCTTGCTGGTGCAGGTCTTACACTCGCAGGTAGCGTATTAGTCGCTTGCTCAAATTCCTCATCAAATAGTTCAAGCTCTTCATCAAGCAAGACTATTAAATTATGGGTTCCAACAGGCGCTAAAGAATCTTATTCAGAAGTCGTTAAACAATTCGAAGAAGAATCTGGCTACACTGTAAAAGTTGTTGAATCAAACGATTCAAAAGCACAAGAAAATGTTAAAAAAGACCCAGAAAAAGCTGCTGATGTCTTTTCACTCCCACATGACCAACTTGGTCAATTAGTAGAATCTGGTGTTATTCAAGAAGTTCCAGAAGAATATGCCAACGAAATTGCTGAAAACGATACCGACCAAGCAGTTGCTGGTGCTCAATACAATGGTAAAACATACGCCTTCCCATTCGGTATTGAATCACAAGTTCTCTTCTATAATAAGTCTAAACTTTCTGAAGAAGATGTTACTAACTATGAAACAATTACAAGCAAAGCTACATTTGGTGCTACTTTCAAATCAATGAATGCTTACGCTACTGCCCCACTTTTCATGTCAGTTGGTGACACATTATTCGGAGAAGACGGCGAAACAGTTGATGGCACAAACTGGGGTAACGAAGCTGGTGTATCTGTTCTCCAATGGATTTCAGACCAAAACTCAAACAGCGGATTTGTTAACCTAACAGCTGAAAACGCTATGTCTAAATTTGGTGATGGTAGTGTTGCTGCTATCGAAACAGGACCATGGGATTTGTCAGCTGCACAAGAAGCTATTGGTGAAGAAAATCTCGGTATCGCTGTTTACCCTACTGTAACAATCGGTGGAAACACTGTTCAACAAAAAGCTTTCCTTGGTGTTAAACTTTTCGCTGTAAACCAAGCACCTGCTGGTTCTGACACAGACCGTATCGCTGCTTCTTACAAACTTGCTTCAATGTTGACTAGCGCTGAAAGCCAAGAAAACCAATTCACTTACGAAGGACGTAACATCATCCCAGCGAACAAAGAAGTTCAAGAATCTGATACCGTTCAATCAAACGAATTGGCACAAGCAGTCATCAAGATGGCGTCATCATCTGACTACACAGTTGTTACACCTAAACTTAGTCAAATGACAACATTCTGGACTGAAAGTGCTGCTCTTCTCAGCGATGTCTATAATGGTAAAATTCAAAGTAGTGACTACCTCACTAAATTACAAGAATTTGACGCAGATTTAGCTGCTGCTGAGTAAGACGTATTAAAGTGGGGAGTCACTTCCCCACTTTATTTTTAGGTTAATCATTATAGAAGTTATTGCTAAGATATTTAAGCTTAAAACTTTTAGCAGTGACTTCCAATAATGATGTAAAAGGAGTTTTGTATGATTAATTCACAATATTTTGACAGTGTATCTGTTAAAGAAGCTTTCAAAAAAGGTGGCTTTGATACTAAACTGTCATTTCTGATTATGGGATTTTCAAATTTCTATCATAAACGGATTATTAAGGGATGTTTATTCTTACTTTCAGAAATCCTATTTTTGATTGCTTTTGTTACTTCGATTATTCCGAGTTTGCAAGGGTTAATCACTTTGGGTACGCAAGAACAAGGACTTGTTGAGAAAACAGTTGGTGGCATTAAGATGAAAGTCGCTGTTGAAGGTGATAACTCAATGTTAATGCTAATCTTCGGTTTAGCAGCCTTGATTTTCTGCCTTGTCTTTGCTTACATTTACTGGTGTAACCTAAAAAGTGCGCGTAATCTTTATGTTCTAGATAAAGAAAACAAAAAGATTCCAACGTTCAAAGAAGATTTTGAAACACTTGCTAATGGTCGTTTCCACATGACTTTGATGGCAATTCCAATGATTGGGGTTTTGCTCTTTACTATCTTGCCATTGATTTACATGATTTGTTTGGCTTTTACAAGTTATGACCACAATCACCTACCACCAAAGAGTCTCTTTGATTGGGTTGGTTTCACTAACTTTGGTAATATCTTCAACGGTCGTATGGCAGGAACATTCTTCCCAGTGCTTTCTTGGACCTTGATTTGGGCAGTATTTGCCACAGTAACAAACTTCTTCTTTGGTATTATTTTAGCTCTTATTATCAATACTAAAGGTTTGAAATTGAAGAAAATGTGGCGAACAATCTTTGTTATTACCATTGCAGTGCCACAATTCATTTCACTTCTTATCATGAGAAACTTGCTTAGCGATGCTGGTCCAATCAATGCTATTCTTGAAAAAATCGGACTCGTCTCAGCTGCTAATCCATTGCCGTTCTTATCTGATCCGCTTTGGGCCAAGTTCTCAATTATCATCGTCAACATGTGGGTTGGTATTCCTGTAACAATGTTGGTTGCTACTGGTATCATCATGAACTTGCCACAAGAGCAAATTGAAGCTGCTGAAATTGACGGAGCAAGCAAATTCCAGATTTTCAAATCAATCACATTCCCTCAAATCTTACTGGTTATGATGCCGAACTTGATTCAACAATTTATCGGTAACATCAACAACTTCAACGTTATCTACCTCCTTACTGGTGGTGGTCCTACTAACTCTAATTTCTATCAAGCTGGTAGCACAGACTTGCTTGTTACATGGCTTTACAATTTGACAGTTACTGCAGCAGACTACAACCTTGCTTCTGTTATCGGTATCATCATCTTTGTTCTTTCTGCCGTGTTCAGTCTTCTAGCTTACACAAGAACAAGTTCTTATAAGGAAGGGGTTGCGAAATAATGAAAAACAAAAAACGATTAAGATTGACGTTTGTCTATATTTTACTGATTGTTTTATCAATCATCTGGCTCTTTCCAATTGTTTGGGTTGTCCTTACAAGTTTCCGTGGCGAAGGAACAGCTTATGTTAACTACTTCATTCCAAAAACTTGGACACTGGATAATTACATCAAACTATTCACATCAGATGCCTTTCCTTTTGGACAATGGTTCTTAAATACATTGCTAGTTGCAACAGCATCTTGTATCATTTCAACCTTTATCACGGTTGCTATGGCTTACTCACTCAGTCGTATCAAATTTAAACACCGCAACGGTTTCTTGAAACTAGCGCTTGTGCTTAATATGTTCCCTGGCTTTATGAGTATGATTGCCGTTTACTACATCTTAAAAGCCTTTAACCTTGACCAAACGCTTCTTGCCCTTGTCTTGGTTTACTCAGCTGGTGCGGCACTAGGCTTCTATATTGCCAAAGGGTTCTTTGATACAATTCCTTACTCACTTGATGAATCTGCCATGATTGATGGAGCAACACGCGCTGATATTTTCTTTAAAATTACACTTCCTCTTTCAAAACCAATTATCGTTTATACGGCGCTTATGGCTTTCATCGGACCTTGGATTGACTTCATCTTTGCTAAGGTTATCTTAGGAGATGCGACAAGTAAATACACCGTTGCCATTGGACTCTTCTCAATGTTGCAACAAGATACCATCAATGATTGGTTCATGTCATTTACAGCAGGTTCTGTTATTATCGCCATTCCAATCACATTACTCTTCATGTTTATGCAAAAATACTACGTGGAAGGTATTACTGGCGGTTCTGTTAAATAATCTAAAACCTAGCATTTCCCCTTCTAAATTAATTATCAAAAACAGCTTAGAACGATTGTTCCAAGCTGTTTTATTTTTACTACATTATTATAGTAGAAAATTTTGTTTCTTACCAAAATTCGCGCAAGAAATCATCTTTCAAACGTTCACGGTAAAAGAGTTCATTGAGATCATCTTCCTCGAAAACGCGAAGCAAATTGAGCATATCATAAGCTAAATCTAGTTTTGGTAATTCCTTGCGAGGAACCCATTTAATTTCGCCCTCATCAGTCGAATGAATATCACCGACGTAGTCAGAAGCTCGATATAAGAAAACAAGGTAGCGTTCATCTTCTTTAGTGTACCAATGTTTCATTCCCACTAATTGTGGATTGTTAATCGTCAAACCAGTTTCTTCCTTAACTTCACGAATAACAGACTCAACCAAGCCTTCGTGTGGCTCAATATGCCCTCCAGGAAGCGCATAACCAGACCAACGATAACGTTTTGGGTCACGAATCTGCATGACTACATTCCCCTGACCATCCTCAATTAAGCACATATTTGTTAAAATCACACTCTGTGCACGTGACATATTTTCCTCCGAATTCTATTCTCTACGCTAATACTTAATATTAATTATTTTTAAGATGTTCTAAAGTGAACTTTTACATGAATCTCAATTCTAATCCATGGCTTTCAATTCTAATACCATATCACGCAATTGGGCAGCAAGTTCGAAATCGAGCATTTCTGCCGCTTCTTGCATTTGTTTTTGAAGTTTCTTAATTGTCTCTTGACGTTCTGCTTTCGTCATAGCATTGTAATCTGGAATATCTTCTGCGACATCTGTATCAGAACTTTTCGAAATGGCAATCAAATCGCGAATATCTTTTTTGATTGTTTGCGGAACAATACCATGCTCTTCATTGTAACGCATTTGAATTTCACGACGACGCGCAGTTTCGTCCATGGCTTTTTGCATGGATTCTGTAATCTTATCAGCATACATGATAACATGTCCCTCGCTGTTTCGCGCTGCACGCCCAATCGTTTGAATAAGACCACGTTCATTGCGCAAGAATCCTTCCTTGTCCGCATCAAGAATGGCAACCAAGCTCACTTCTGGGACGTCAATTCCTTCACGGAGCAAATTAATCCCAATCAAGACATCAAAAACACCTAGACGCAAATCACGAATGATCTCCGTACGTTCCAACGTTTTAATATCTGAATGCATATACTTGACTTTGACCCCCATTTCTTTGAGGTAATCGGTCAAATCTTCTGCCATTTTCTTAGTTAATGTTGTAATGAAGGTGCGTTCGCCTTTTTCAGCACGGCTATTGATTTCACCGAGCAAATCATCCATTTGTCCCATGGTTGGACGCACTTCCACTTCAGGGTCAAGTAAACCAGTTGGACGAATGATTTGTTCAACAACAGTATCAGTTTGTTCCAGCTCGTAATCCCCTGGGGTGGCTGACACGTAAACAATTTGGTGAACATGACTTTCAAATTCTTCACGGCGCAAAGGACGATTATCAAGCGCACTTGGCAAACGAAAACCATAATTCACCAGCATTTCCTTACGCGAACGGTCTCCGTTATACATTCCTTTGATTTGACCCATGGTCATGTGACTTTCATCGACCATAATAAGGAAATCTTCTGGGAAGAAATCAAGTAAGGTAAACGGCGGCTCCCCTTCTGAACGACCGTCCATATGACGCGAATAATTTTCGACACCATTCGTATAGCCCATTTCACGAAGCATTTCAACATCGTATTCCGTTCTTTGGCGAATACGCTGCGCTTCTATCAACTTTCCTTCTGCCTCAAACTGCTTGACCTGCTCTTCCATTTCTTCCAAAATATTGTGAATGGCGTGCTCCATATGTTCCTCGTTGGTCATGAAGTGTGTAGCAGGGAAAATCGCTAAATGTTCCACCTCACCAAGAACTTTACCTGTCAAACTTTCGATTTCTCGAATACGGTCAATTTCGTCACCAAAAAATTCCACACGAAAAGCGTGCTCATCACGACTGGCTGGAAAAATTTCGACAACGTCGCCACGCACACGAAAACGACCACGTTGAAAATCAATGTCATTTCGTTCAAATTGAATGTCAACCAAATCGTTTAACAATTGGTCACGTGATATTTCTTGCCCAGGTCGCAAACTAACCACACTATCAGCATATTCTTTTGGTGACCCCAAACCATAGATACACGATACCGACGCCACTACGATAACGTCATTACGTTCTAGTAGGGCTGATGTTGCTGAATGGCGTAATTTATCGATTTCATCATTTACCGAGCTATCTTTTTCAATATAAGTATCGCTAGAAGGCACATAAGCTTCTGGTTGATAGTAATCATAATAAGACACAAAATATTCAACAGCATTGTCTGGGAAAAATTCTTTGAATTCCCCATAAAGTTGCCCAGCCAAAGTTTTATTATGAGCAATAACCAACGTTGGTTTGTTGACCTTAGCAATAACTTGACTCATCGTATAAGTCTTACCAGTTCCTGTTGCTCCAAGAAGAATTTGAGCTTTTTCCCCACCTTCAATATTATCCACCAAAGCCTCAATAGCTTCTGGTTGGTCTCCAGACGGTTGGTATTTTGATACTAATTTAAATTGATTGTTCTCTACTCTATCTATCATGATAATCCTCAAAACTGAAATTTATTACTCTTATTGTAACACAAGTCAGTAAAAAAGGGATTTTTAGACTATTATTGCTAAAATTATACTATTTCATGTAAGGTTTTCTAACATCACATGTTTCTTAAATTTGCCTTAATGTCTGAATTTTGGTATAATAATACTATTCTAACCAAAAGGAGACTAACATGAAGCACAAATTGAAAGCTCTTATGCTAGCAATATTCTCTGTATTCTTTGTGTTTGGTGTCAAAGCTCAAGCGGACACAATTAGCATTGTATCTGATACAGCTTATGCCCCATTCGAATTTAAAGATTCAGACCAAACTTATAAAGGGATTGATGTTGATATCATCAAAGAAGTCGCTGAACGCGAGGGATGGGACTACGAACAAACTTACCCTGGTTTTGATGCTGCAGTAAACGCTGTTCAAGCGGGACAAGCGGATGCTCTTATGGCAGGAACAACCGTTACTGATGCACGTAAGAAAGTCTTTACTTTCTCTGATACCTATTATGATACTTCAATCGTTATCTACACCAAAAGTGGTAACACAGCCATTTCAAAATATAGCCAATTAAAAGGTAAAACTGTCGGTGTTAAAAATGGTACTGCTGCCCAAACTTGGCTTGACGAACATGCTGATAAATATGGCTATACTGTCAAAACATTTGATACTAGCGATTTGATGAATAACAGCCTTGATTCTGGTTCTATTGATGCAGCGATGGACGACACACCAGTTGTTCAATACGCTATCAATCAAGGAAAATCATATGAAATCAATATCGATGCAGAATCAATCGGAAGCTTCGCTTTTGCTGTTAAAAAAGGAAGCAGCTACGAATATTTGATTGATGAATTCAACGAGGCTCTTGCTGCTATGAAAGAAGACGGTACTTATGACCAAATCATGCAAAAATGGTTAGGTGATTCGTATACATCTTCTTCAACAAGCTCATCATCTAATAGTTCAGCCGCTTCAAGTACCTTAACATTAACTGGAGACGCTTCTGCTAAAGCTACACCCGTTAAAAGTACTTACAAAATCGTCATGGACTCTTCTTTCGCACCATTTGAATACCAAAATGATTCTGGTGAATACGAAGGTATCGACGTTGAATTGATTAAAGCTATCGCTGAACAACAAGGTTTCAACGTTGAAATTTCTAACCCTGGTTTTGATGCTGCGCTTAACGCGGTTCAAGCGGGACAAGCGGATGCGGTCATGGCAGGTATGTCAATCACAGACGCTCGTAAAGAAATTTTTGATTTCTCTGATGCTTACTACACTTCAAATATCTTACTTGCTGTAAAATCTGGTAGCAGCGTTAATAGTTATAGTGATTTGAAAGGCTTAACTGTCGGAGCTAAAAACGGAACATCATCTTACACATGGTTATCTGAACACGCTGACGAATACGGTTATACCTTGAAAGCTTTTGACGAAGCCTCAACAATGTATGACAGCTTGAACTCCGGTTCTATTGATGCCTTAATGGATGATGAAGCCGTTCTCCTCTACGCTATCCAACAAGGACGTGACTTTGAAACACCTATCGCTGGGGAAAAATCCGGTGAATACGGATTTGCCGTTAGCAAAGGTTCTAACCCAGAATTGATTGAAATGTTCAACAACGGTCTTGCTGCCTTAGTTGAATCTGGCGAATACGACGAAATCGTCAATAAATACCTTGGTACAAGCGATAGTTCAAGCTCAAGCTCAAGTTCATCAAGCGTTGATGAAACAACAATCTGGGGACTCCTAAAAAATAACTATTCACAATTGCTTTCAGGTTTAGGCAAGACACTTAGCTTAACACTGATTTCATTTGCAATTGCCATGGTTATTGGTATTATCTTTGGTATGATGGCTGTTGCGCCAAACAAAGTTCTTCGTACTATTTCAGCTGTCTTTGTTGACATCGTACGCGGTATCCCATTGATGATTGTAGCTGCCTTTATCTTCTGGGGAATTCCAAACCTTCTCGAGTCTATCACTGGCAAACAAAGCCCAATCAACGATTTCGTTGCAGCTACTATTGCGCTTTCGCTTAATGGCGGTGCTTACATTGCAGAAATCGTCCGTGGTGGTATCGAGGCTGTTCCTCAAGGTCAAATGGAAGCCAGCCGTAGTTTAGGTATTTCATATGGTAAGACAATGCAAAAAATTATCTTGCCACAAGCTGTTCGCCTAATGCTACCAAACTTCATCAACCAATTCGTTATTTCATTGAAAGATACAACTATCGTATCGGCAATTGGTCTTGTTGAACTCTTCCAAACTGGTAAAATCATCATTGCTCGTAACTACCAATCTTTCCGTATGTATGCTATCTTAGCAGTTATCTACCTTGTAATGATCACCCTTTTGACACGTTTAGCAAAACGTCTAGAAAAGAGGCTTAAATAATGGCAGAATTAAAAATTGATGTACAAGATTTGCACAAATCTTATGGAGATAATGAGGTCCTAAAAGGAATCACAACTCAGTTCCACGAGGGTGATGTTGTTTGTATTATTGGTCCTTCAGGTTCAGGGAAATCAACATTCCTACGTACCCTCAACTTACTTGAAACAATCACAAGTGGAAAAGTTATCGTTGACGGTCATGAACTTTCTGACCCAAAAACTGATGTCGATAAAGTTCGTGAGGATATCGGAATGGTATTCCAACACTTTAACCTTTTCCCACACATGACAGTTCTTGAAAACATTACCTTTGCGCCTATCGAACTAGGTAAGGAAAGCAAAGAAGAGGCAGAAAAACATGCCATGGAACTTCTTGAACAAGTCGGCTTAGCTGATAAACGTGACGCAAAACCCGAAAGCTTATCAGGGGGACAAAAACAACGTGTGGCTATCGCTCGCAGTTTAGCTATGAATCCTGATATCATGCTTTTTGACGAACCTACTTCTGCACTTGACCCAGAAATGGTCGGAGACGTTCTTAACGTTATGAAAAATCTTGCAGAACAAGGCATGACAATGTTAATCGTCACTCACGAAATGGGATTTGCTCGTAAAGTTGCCAACCGCGTTATCTTTACTGACGGCGGTGAATTCCTCGAAGACGGCACACCAGAACAAATCTTCGACAACCCACAACACCCACGCCTAAAAGACTTCCTTGATAAAGTCTTGAATGTGTGATAAATCAAAAAGGTCGGATGCTAAAGCATCTCGACCTTTTACGTTACCTACCAAATAGTAGGTAAATAGATTTTTCACTAGGTTAAGTTAAAGCTGTTAAGTTTCTACGCTAGGTATTACAGCACTTAGCTAACACTACCTACTATAACCTTTGACTTTTATAGCACCTTTTGATAAACTAATATCAGATTAACATTCAGGAGGAAAAGGAGCAATGAACAACTAAGAACAGAATTTTTGATACTACCATATCAAGTTTTGTTTTTAGTGTGCTCTTTAATAAACTTCCTCAGCTAATAGATGGCTATTTTCCGCCTTTATTAGTGCTATTTTGTTTTATTAATAGAAAGCCTCACTCTCTACTTGATTTGGTAGAGAGTTTTTTATTGAAAGCGAGGTTCTTATGCTACAAATTAATCATTTAACAATTACACATCTTAAAGACTTAACACAGCTTATTTCTGATTTAAATGTAATCGTCAATTCTGGGGATAAATTAGCTATTATTGGCGAAGAGGGTACTGGGAAGTCAACACTTTTAAAGGCTATTTTGTCTCCGCAATTAATGGCTAACTACTGTATTCTCGAGGGAAAAATTGATAATCATTTTCCCAAAATTGGATATTTACCACAAGCTTTGTCACAAAAACAAGAAAAGATGACAGTTTCAGAATTTCTTTATGATAATTTAGATTATGTTAGTTTCGATTTCAATGCTTTTTACCAAATGGCTGCGCGATTAGATTTGGATATTCAATCCTTAGAAAATAGAAATCAAAGTTTGAAAAGTTTATCTGGTGGAGAAAAATTAAAGTTACAACTTGCTAAACTGGTTGGTGAAACCAATGATTTACTCTTACTAGATGAACCCTCTAGCGACCTTGATGCGCAGGCAATTAATACTTTACAAGCATTCATTCAATCATCTGACAAAACAATTATTTTTATCTCTCATGATGAAGCCCTGCTAGAAAAAACTGCTACTGCTATTCTACACCTTGAATTAATAAAGCGTCGTCAAGTTGCTCGCGCAAGCTATTTTTCAGGAAGTTACACAGATTATATGACTTATCGTCACAAAGCTTACACCAGACAACTGGGACAAGCTAAAAACGACCGCCGTATAAAAGCTAAAAGAGACGCTAAAATACAACGGCTTCATCAGGCGGCAGAATACAATGTGCGAAATACTCATGATAGCACTATGGGGAGATTAGCGGCTAAAAAGATGAAAAATGTCTTATCTCTTGAAAAACGGTATGCCAAAGAAGAAGAAAAAATGGTCGATTTTCCTGAAGAAATGGATAGTATAAAACTATTTTTCGATGATATTGTCCCTCTTGATAAAAAGAAAAAACTTCTGTCTTGGGGCAATCATGATTTATCAACTGGCCAAAAAGTCAGTTTAACCATTTTAGGTCAAGATAAACTGGTGATTACTGGGAGAAACGGTATCGGAAAAACACGTCTGCTCACACAAATTTACCAAGAGCTAGATAAAAATCATTTTTCAATCGGTTATATGCCACAAGATTACGATAATGTTTTTAGCAAAGAAATGACCGCTCTAACATTTTTAACACAGGTATCAGACAGCGAAAAAGCTCGAACACTCCTTGCCAGCCTTCAATTTACAAGACAAGAAATCGAACACTCCGTCTTTGGACTTTCAGGTGGGCAAAAAGCAAAATTATTCTTAGCACGTATGGTTTTAGCCCAAAATCATATCTTAATTCTTGATGAGCCAACAAGGCATTTTTCACCAACTAGTCAGCCATTAATCAGAGAACTTTTAAGAAATTTTAATGGCTGTATTATCAGTGTTTCTCACGATAGAAAATTCATTGACGACATTGCTAATCTACGTTATCAATTAACTGACAAAGAACTTCAAAAATATTAAAAAAACTGTCCAGTGGACAGTTTTTTCACGAGCCTAGAAATTGAAAAGCGAGTTTTATGCAGGTAAGTAAGGCGAGTATTATGATTCTTGATCCTTGGCTTCGCCTGCTTTTTCTTTAGCTAATTTTTCGCGCTCCAAGCGCAAACGTCGATTTGGATTAAGGGTATTGAAAAGTTCTTCTAGCTTTTCAGCATTCCAAACATCGGCTGCTGATACAAAATTACCATCTTTATCTCGAAAAGATATCGGTTTATCACCCATAAGAACCTCCAGTAAAATGTAATATAAGCTCAATTGTGAATCATCACAATTCCTATTAATCTTTAAAATTTATAATTCTTCCAATTTAAGCAAACCAGCACAGCAATCAAACACGTCGTTAGAACATACGTTACGACGTGAGAAAATGGTTTCGATAATAAACCATTTTCGAGCTAGTAAGATGCCTAGGCAAGCTCCATATAGAGCTTGCTGTCTTGTCGTTAGATAGCTAAGCTATCAACGACAAGTGGCAGGTTAATCCACAAATTCGAATTCGAAGTTTCCGATTCGGACAATGTCTCCGTCTTTAGCTCCGCGTTCGCGAAGGGCTTCATCAACCCCCATACCACGCAATTGGCGAGCAAATTTCATAACGGATTCATCACGTTCCATATTCGTCATGACAAAGAGTTTTTCAAGTTTTTCACCTGACAATACCCAAGCAGCATCGTCATCACGTGAAATTTCAAATGGACGTTCATCTGGGGCAAAGCCATAATAAACTTCTTCATCAATCATGTCATCATCAGTGTAAAGCAAGAATTCATCTGTCTTAGCAAGCAATTCTGCTGTCGCTTCCATTAGATTTTCTAGCCCTTGATGTGCCAAGCTTGAAATTGGGAAAATCATTGGCATTTCTTCAAAATCATCATAATTCGCTGCCAATTTTTCTTTGAAAATTTTCAAGTTTTCTTCCGCTTCTGGCATATCCATCTTGTTTGCAACAATGATTTGTGGACGTTCCATCAAACGAAGATTATAGGTTTCAAGCTCATTATTAATAGAAACATAATCTTCATACGGGTCACGACCTTCGCTAGCTGACATATCAATCACGTGTAAGATAACGCGTGTACGCTCAATATGGCGAAGGAATTGTGTACCAAGTCCAACACCTTGTGAAGCGCCCTCAATCACCCCTGGAAGGTCAGCCATAGCAAAGCTATCACCTGATTTGGTACGAACCATTCCAAGATTAGGCACGATTGTTGTAAAGTGGTAAGCACCAATTTTAGGTTTAGCAGCTGTCACAACACTCAACAATGTTGATTTACCAACTGACGGGAATCCAACCAAACCAACGTCAGCCAAGATTTTCAATTCTAATTGAAGGTCACGTTCCTCACCAGGTTCACCATTTTCAGCGATTTCGGGTGCTGGGTTACGTGGTGTCGCAAAGCGAATATTACCACGTCCACCACGTCCACCACGAGCAACAACGAATTCTTGACCATTCTCAACAAGGTCAGTGATCACTTTATTGGTTTCCGCATCACGAACAGTTGTTCCTTGTGGGACACGGACAATAAGGTCCTCCGCACCACGTCCGTGCATTCCTTTTGTCATCCCTTTTTCACCAGATTTGGCTTTAAAAATACGATTATAACGGAAGTCCATCAAGGTACGAAGCCCTTCGTCAACTTTAAAGATGACTGAACCACCTTTACCGCCATCACCGCCCCAAGGTCCACCGTTAGGGACGTATTTTTCACGACGAAAGGCAACCATTCCGTCACCACCACGACCAGCTTTTACGCTAATTTTGGCAGTATCTAAAAACATACTCATTATTAATTCCTATTCTTTCATTATTGTAAAAATTGCTTTAAAGTTTGATGGGTTAAAGCATAAAAAAACGCCTCTTCAGCGTTCTTTAAATAATTGAACCAATTGCAGTCGCAATAAGACCACCTACGGTTACTAGAACCATTAAGATAACAACTACTAAAGTCAGTTTTTCAAACGCTGTTTTTTTACGTGGTCCGTTTTCACCAAATGCCACTTTAATACACCTCGCTCATTGAATTTATTACTATTATCTTAACATGATTGCCCCAAATAATCAAATAACTACTGCAGAAATTTACAATTCAACGTCAAATTCTTCAAGGCTTGCTAACTCATCATCTGTTAATCGACGCCACTCTCCAAGAGCCAATTGCTTATCCAATTGAAGTGGACCCATGCTGAGACGTTGAAGATCTGTCACTTTTTTACCACAAGCCTGTACCATGCGTTTGACTTGGTGGAATTTTCCCTCTTTAATGGTAATTTCAACAACACTTGTTCTTTCTGCTTCATTTGTTTCAAGAATCACTAACTGCGCTGGCTGACATGTAAAATCTTTCAAGTCAATACCGTTGGCAAAAGCTGCCACATCAGCGGTCGTCATCAGACCAGCAACTTTGGCTCGGTAAGTTTTATCAACATGTTTTTTAGGAGATAGCATGGCATGCGCTAACTTACCGTTATTAGTTAATAGTAAAAGCCCATGCGTATCAATATCCAAACGCCCAACTGGAAAAACTTCCTTATCCCAAGCTGTTTTATCGAGCAAATCTAAGACGGTTTTATGATGATTATCTTCCGTTGCTGAAATCACACCTTTCGGTTTATTCAACATATAATAAACGTATTTTTCATAAGAAAGCGTCTGCCCCTGACAACTAATCCGGTCGGCTTTCTCATCAATCTGTGTTTTAGGTGATATTTCCACTTTGCCATTAACAAGCACTTGTTTTTTCTTTAGCAGTTGTTTGACTTCCGTCCGCGACCCTATGCCTGCTTCTACTAAAAATTTATCTAACCGCATCTTCTTTCCTTTACCTATTCTTACGTTTTTCAAACGACTTCCTATCTATTGTATCATTTTTCAAGGCACAAAGAAAACAAGGCGGGCAAAGCCCGAACCTTGTTTTACATTAATTTGATTGGATTTATTCTTTATATGCGTAAGTGAAATCTACTGACAAACCAGTTGAGCTACGAACAAGTCCTTTAAGGTCTGGATTTTGAAGTCCTTTACCACTACGGAAGTAGATTGGGTTATAGAGCGCATTGTCATAAAGTGCTTTTTCAGCAGCTTTATAATCGTCTGCAGCAGCCGCTGGGTCTAAAGCATCTGTTGTGATTGCTTTTTGATAAGCCGCATCATAATCTGCATTTGAGAATTTACCGTAGTTGTAAGATGAGTTAGTAGTGAACAGACCATAGAAAGTAGAACCTTCTGGATAGTCACCACCCCAAAGCACAAGAGCTACATCAAAGTTTTGGTTTTTAGTATCTTCAAGACGTTGTTTGAAAGTAACAAATTTTTCTTCGACTGTCAAACCTGAAAGAGTATTTTCCCAAGTTTCTTTGATATAGTCAACTGCAGCTTTTGCAACTGGTGCATCTGAATCAGCTGTGATTGTCAATGTAACTGAATCAGTACCAAGTTCTGCCAAACCTTCTTTGAAGAGTTTAGCTGCTTCTTCTTCATCATGGCTATAACCTGGAGAAACATATTCAGCCAAATCAGTACCGTCTGGCAATGTTTCAAGACCCGTAGGCGCAAGAGCTGTCGCAGCTGTTGAACCAGTATCGATAGCAGCTTTTACAATTCCTTCACGGTCAGTTGCCAAGTTAAGGGCTTGACGAATTTTAGTGTTGTTCAAAGCAGTTACAGTACCTGTTTGGTTATAAACCATGTAGGCTGTTGTTGCTTCTGGAACGTCAACAACATCATCACGATTTTTATTAGCTTTGTATGTTGCTTCAGTATTTGAGATGTTTGCGTAATCAAGGTCACCATCTTTGTACATTTGCACAGCTGTATCTGGTTTCTTAATCGTTTGGATGTTTACTTTCTTAGTTTTAACATCTTTAGCATCCCAATAGTATTTGTTTTTCACAAGAGTGAATGTTCCGCTTGTTCCGTTCCAATCTTCAACGGTATATGGTCCAGAATACAATGATTTTTCAGAAGTTGTTCCGTAATCATCACCAGCTTCTTCAACAAAGTCTTTGCTTTGTGGCATGAAGTTCGCAAATGAGAGCAAGCTCATAAACTGTGGTGAAGGGTCAGACAAAGTGAAAATAAGTTTATTTCCATCTGCTTTGACACCCAATTCATCAACACTTTTAGTTCCTGCAATAACTTCTTCAGCATTCAAGACATGTGCGTCTGATACAAGATAAGCGTACTCTGAAGCAGTTGCAGGGTCAACAATACGTTGCCAGCTGTACACAAAGTCTTCTGCTGTCAAATCACTACCATCTGACCATTTAAGGTCATCGCGAAGTGTTGCTGTATAAGTCAAGCCATCATCAGATACTTCTACTTTTTCAGCCAAATCAGGTTGTAACTCACCATCTTCATCACGACGAAGAAGGTTACTTCCTGAGTTACCGATAGCAATTGATGAATAAGTATCTGTAACTTTTGAAATGTCCAAGGTACTAATTTCAGTTGGGATAAACCAATTGATTTCATCACTTGAAGATGATGATGAACTGCTGCTGTTGCCACAAGCTGCTAGAACAGCCGCTGATAACAAGGTCACAGCTCCTAGACCTACACGTTTCCAATTTTTAATCTCCATAATGGATCCTCCTACCATAAACTTTCTTTCGGTATGTTAACTATTATAACACAGTATTTTCTAAAAATACAGAAAATTTGTAAATTAATTAATTTTTCAAAAAGCTTGGTTACATTTATTTTTCACTCATTTTACACACTTTTATGAGAACGAACGCCAAAATATGCATAAAAATGCTATTTTATGCACTTTTACGTCTTTTTAGCGTTTTCATTTTTAATAATTATTAAAAATTTGAATATTCCAAGTTTTTTTTGTTTTATCATACAAACAATATCAGAAAATCTAACATCAAAATTCAACATTACTCCAACTATTGCTCTTAGAATCTTACATATAAAGTAAAAAACAAGGTTGAACTAATCTCAACCTTGTCTTTGATTATTAATCTTTGTAAGCGTAAGTGAAATCTACTGTCAAACCAGTTGAATTGCGGACAAGTCCTTTGATTGAAGGATTTTGTAGCCATTCAGTACTACGGAAGTAGATTGGATTGTAATGAGCACCGTCGTAAAGGGCTTTTTCAGCAGCTTTATAATCGTCAGCGGCTGCATCTGTATCTAAAGCATCTGTTGTAATGGCTTTGTTGTATGCTTCATCGAATTCTGAGCTTGACACTTTACCATAGTTGTATGCTGAAGTTGATGAGAACAATCCATAGAATGTAGAACCTTCTGGATAGTCACCACCCCATGACACAAGAGCGACTTCAAAGTTTTGGTTTTTAGTATCTTCAAGACGTTGTTTGAAGGTAACGAATTTCTCTTCAATCTTCAATCCTGGTAGAGCATCTTCCCAACTTTGTTTGATATAGTCAACAGCTGCTTTGGTAACAGCATCATCAGAATCTGCTGTAATCGTTAATGTGATTGAGTCAGTTCCTAATTCAGCCAAGCCTTCTTTGAACAATGTTGCTGCTTCATCTTCATCATAACTATATCCTGGTGAAACATATTCTGAAAGGTCTGTGCCGTCTGTCAACTTAGCTAGACTTGGTGTAACAAGTGATGTTGCTGGTTTAGAACCTGTATCAATAGCTGCTTCGACAACACCTTGGCGGTCAGTTGCCAAGTTAAGTGCTTGACGAATTTTAGTGTTAGCTAGTGACGGAACTGAGCCAGTTTCGTTATAAACCATGTAAGTTAAACGAGCTTCTTGAACAGCAACGGCATCTTCATTGCTCTTATTAGCAGCATAGATAGATGATGTTGCTGAAATATTAGCCGTATCTAGCTCACCATTTTTGTACATTTGAACAGCTGTGTCTGCTTTTTTAATCGCTTGAACATTTACAGTTTCAGTTTTGACATTGTCAGCATCCCAATAGTATTTATTTTTTACCAACTTGAAGCTACCGTCACTACCGTTCCAATCTTCAACAGTATATGGGCCTGAGTAGATTTGGTCATCTGATGTTGTTCCATAATCACTGCCTTCTTCTTCAACGAATGATTTTTTCTGTGGCATAAAGTTAGCAAAAGCAAGATAGTATTTGAACTGTGGACATGGACTTGTCAAAGTAAATGTGATTGTATTACCATCAGCTTTAACGCCTAATTGACTAAGGTCAGTAATTTCACCTGAATTAATCTTATCGGCATTTTCAAGATGAGACTCTACTGCCAAATAAGCATATTCAGAAGCTGTCGCTGGATCAACGATACGTTGCCAAGTGTAAACAAAATCATCTGCTGTCAAATCACTGCCGTCTGACCATTTGAGATCATCACGTAAAGTAGCTGTGTAAGTCAACCCGTCATCTGAAATCTCAACGCTTTTTGCCAAGTCTGGTTGTGGGTCACCATTTTCATCTACACGAAGTAGGTTACTTGATGAATTTCCGATAGCAAGCGCTGAATATTGATCGGTATTTTTTGAAATATCTAGTGTTAAAATTTCAGTTGGTGTGTACCAATTAATCTCGTTACTAGATGACGATGATGAACTACTGTTTCCACATGCGGCTAAAAGAGCAGCTGACGCCAAACTAACTACTCCCAAACCAACACGTTTCCAAGTTGATTTAAACTCCATAATGGTTCCTCCTAACCATAACTTTCTTTCAGTATGTTAAGTATTATAACACACCGTTTTTGAAAAATACAGAAAATTTTAAAATTAATAAATATTTCAAAAAGTGTTTTTCTGAAAGAAAATAGACTTATTTCATAAGAAAATCAGCCTATATTCCCTAAAAAGATAGTTTTTAAGAGCTTCTAAAAATAACTAGCTATCATTTTTACGAAATATTAAAAGTCATTTATCCCTGCTGCTGCTTTGAAACTGCTGAAATAATCTGACATCATTTTTATCATAAATACAATAGTTTGCATGATATGTCATTTGAAAACACTTACTTTCAGGATATGGTTAACAGTGCAATCTTTTTGTGTTATACTAAGAATGCTTATAATAAGAATTCTTAGTATTTTACTAAAGGAGGTTACATGACATTACATTATCAACTAATGCGCACCCATACAGCGCTTGGGCGTCGCATTTTTGCGAGAGCACAAAAAGAGCTTGGTTTGTCATCTGGTCAACCCAAAGTGCTTGATGCCCTTCTTGAAAATGAGGGAAGCGACCAGAAAACATTAGCCAAACTCTGTGAAATCGAGCAAGCAACGCTCGGAAATATTATTATGCGAATGGAAGAAAATGGACTTGTTGAACGTCGGCAAAAAGCTGGCAATCGTCGTTCTTTTTATGTTTATCTGACAGAACACGGAAAGACTGTTGCTGAACAAATGAAAGTCATTTTCGACGAAGAGGATACCAACGCTCTCCAACTCCTATCAAAAGACGAACAGCAATTAGCTGAAGAATTGCTTGATAAGATTTGGCAAGGTATCAATAATATTTCTGGAGGTGATAAAGCATGAGAGATCACCTTTCCAAACGACTTATCATGTATTTTCTTGGACTTTTCACAATGACAATCGGGGTTGCCTTATCTGTTAAGTCTAACCTTGGGGTGTCACCCGTTAGCTCAATTCCCTACACGATGACTTGTATTTGGGGAATTGAAATGGGGAAGGCAACGATTATTTTCCATTGTTTTTTGGTTTTGTTGCAAATGATTTTGCTTAGAAGAAATTTTAAACCTATTAATTTGCTCCAAGTCCTTGTTGGTATTATTTTTGGGTATTTTACAACTTTTTGTAACTGGGGTGTTTCTTTCTTACCGACTCCTGAAAATTTGGTGATTCGTCTATTGATGATGTTAATCTCAACTGTTATCATTGCTTTTGGGATTTTCATGTATTTACCACCTAATATCATGCCACTTGCTGGTGAGGGGGCAATGAAAGCTGTCTCTGACGTTACTGGCATCGCTTTTCCAAAGGTCAAAGTCGGCTTTGATATTACAATGGTTGTCATTTCCTTGATTTCATGCCTTATCTTTATCAAAGGCTTGGGAAGTGTGGGAATCGGCACAATTGTTGCGGCTTTTCTAGTCGGCTCGATTCTTAACGTTATTGAAAATGTCCTTGGCAACTACCGTGATAAATGGCTAGGAATTAAAAATTAGATAACCAACCAAAAAAGGTCGGCAGAATCATATCTGCTGACCTTTATCTATATAACCTTAAGCGAGGCTTGCTGCGCGTTTAAGGGATGCATCGATATTTTCGCAAAGGTTTTCTTGACCGACTTTTTCAATAAACCCTGCTTTTTCCATAACGTGGTAAGGTTGTTTGTTAACGTGAGAAAGAATCAATGTCATGCCACGTTTTTGGCAAATTTCTAGTGTTTCTTCGAGTGCTTCTAATCCTGAAATATCCATGGCAGGAACGTTACGCATGCGAAGAATCAAGACATTTTTACCTTCTTCATGGTTAAAATTGAGGAAGTCATTTGCGGCACCAAAGAACAATGAACCAAAGATTTCGTAAACGACGGTGTTGTTTGGCACGTGTTTCAAATCAGTATTTTCAGAAAGTTCATTGTCATCAAGGCTGTCTTTATCGACCCATTGGCGAACAGCTGCTACATCTGACATACGTTTTAGGAACAAGAAAGCTGCTAAAACCATGCCAAATTCGATAGCTACGACAAGGTCGAAGAATACTGTCAACACAAGTGTAATGACCAAAACAGCAATATCACTCTTAGGTGCTTTTTTAAGCATATGAACAAATGTGCGCCAACCGCTCATGTTGTAAGCCACCATAATCAAGATTGATGCTAAACAACTCATTGGAATCAGTGATGCATATGGCATTAAGAACAACAAAATCAAAAGAAGAGTCACGGCGTGCATCATACCAGCGATTGGGGTACGTCCACCGTTTTTAACATTGGCTGCTGTACGTGCAATGGCACCTGTTGCAGGAATACCACCAAACAAAGCAGACATCATGTTACCAACACCTTGTCCGACCAATTCGGCATTTGAACGATGATGACTACCAATCATCCCGTCAGAAACCACACATGATAAAAGTGATTCAATAGAAGCCAAAATCGCAATGGTAAAGGCTGGTGAAATCATTTGACGGATAAGACCGAATGATAATTGTGGGATTGTAAATGTTGGAAGCCCAGCCTTGATAGTGTACAAATCACCGATTGTTTTGACAGATGAGATGTGCCCCAAACCAACAATGGCTGTTGTGACAATAATCGCGACCAGTGAACCCGGGATTTTTTGAGAAACACGTGGCCAGAAGATTTGGATTAGTAAGGCAATCAGACCAATTAGCAACGTTGGCCAATGAATAGTATTGATATGTTGTGCATATGCTATCATTTTTTCAGCAAATTCTGCTGGAACAGCACCCATGCTCAATCCGAAGAAATCTTTAAGTTGCCCAACCAATATTCCGACAGCAATTCCCAAAGTAAAACCAACTGTGATTGTTTTAGGGATGAATTTAATCAAATCACCGAAGTGTAATAATCCCATGACAATCATCATGATACCAGCTAAGAATGTTGCAATGGTAAGACCTGCCATACCATATTGTGCAATAATTCCATAGATGATAACAACGAATGCGGCTGTCGGTCCACCGATTTGGACACGGCTACCTCCTAAAAATGAAATAAAAAAACCTGCAACAACAGCAGTATAAAGACCTTGTTCTGGATTAACACCTGACGCAATCGCTAAGGCAATTGACAACGGTAAGGCAATGATTGCCACAATAATCCCTGCAACAAGGTCTTTTGCAAACTGCGCACTCGTATAATTCTTAAGAGTACTGAACAGTTTAGGTTTAATATACTTAAAAGCGTCCACTTTTTTCCTCCTAAATTTATTTGTTCTCAGACGCTTACGAGAACTTCACAATACCATTTTATCACACAAAAAATGAAAACTCTAGGTCTCTTGGGATAAAAAAGGCTGTTATTTGGGATTTTTTGCCGTTTTATGGCATGGATTTGCTTCTTGGAATCAAAAAATATCCCAGAGGATAAATGTAAGCGCTATACGCGCCTATATCCCCTGAGACGTATTTCAATATTTTATTTCCAATGTTTTAATTGTGACAAATAAGCATCAAATTGCAAACGACGTTCCTCATCAGAAAGATTGTCAGGATTTGGCATATTTGCCACTAGATAATCAAGTAATGAGTCTTTTGTCGTGTAAGCAAACGCACCGTCTGCATAGCACCATTTGCAATAATCTTCGTTGAAGTTTCCATCTGTCTCGCGACTGATGACCTCATCTTCTGTCAAAGGCATGCCACAACATTGACAAATCAGCTGACGCGGTGAGCCAAGCAGGGTGTTAATCGATACATTAAATTCTTTTGAAAGCAATTTTAAGGTATCCGTATTTGGTTGTGTCTCACCTGTTTCCCAACGACTAACCGCTTGCCTCGTCACCAAAACACGCGCTGCTAATTCTTCTTGCGTTAACTGATATTTGTCACGCAAATTTTTCAATACTTCTTGAATCTCCATAATAATAATCTCCTTTTAACGTCTTCTTTTTCATTATGCCATAAAATCCCACTTTGACAAGCAACTCGCTGTTGCTATTGGGGAGGTACATTAACTTTTCTATAATTGGGGGGATTCCTTATTTCTTAAAATTCAATAACATGGGGTTGAATATCTGAATCGTGATTTGCCAAAGATTCAATACAATTAGGGTCTAAACTTTGTTCTCTAATCCAAGCTAACGACTGACGTTGTTTTTCTCTGTCAGCAGCAATACCTGATGTAATCATTTGTTCCCAACTTTTTGTCGCATAACCGCCATCTGAAAATAATAGGACAAATTTGCCTTCGTCATTTTTAACTTTTACAGCAAATAAGCCATCTGCATGCCCTGGGATACTAATTAATTCAATCGAACCATCACCCAGCAAGTCATAAGATTTTGAAAATGCTCCTTGAGTGTCATTCCAATCAAAGGCAGTAAGATTAACGCCTTCCCACCAAGTTTTTCGATAACGGACTCTATTCGTTAATTTTTGAGCAAATGCCACTTCGTCAGCTGATACCAGAAATCTTTTAGCGTTGCTTACTTGCTTTAAACCATTAGCGTGGTCACAATCGAGATGTGTCAAAAGCACCGCATCAAGGTCTGAATCTTTGATTCCTAGCTTTAATAGTTGTTCATCAATACATTGTCCCAAACCAACTTTTCCTTGATTAATTTTGTAAAGTAATCTACTATCTAGTGATTTTATTTGCGCTTTTTTATCAAAAACACCGTTCGGGCTCATATCTCGTGACCAGCCAGTATCAACAAGAAACGTTCCTTTTGGGTGTTCAATTAGATATGAAGAAACAGGAAGCCAAATGCGGTCTTCTTTTTTGCCAAAGATACCTGATGCTTCAATCACACTACAATCATCTCCACCAAAAGGCAATTTGGGAGCGACACAAACTTCACCAGTATGAAAAACATGAATTTTAATTTTTCCCATAAGACTATTTCCTCCCTTATTGGGTAACTAACTTTTATTGGCTTTATTATAAAACAAAGACTGTTTCATTCACACTACAAAAATGACAAATGTGTTCAAAGTTCTAAAAGTTTTACGATAGTTTCGAGAGCTTGAGTAATCAACTTTTTCATTTCTTCGGTATTAACCTTGCTTGGATTTTGCATCCAGTAAGAATAAGCACTAATCGTTGCAGAAGCAAGCATTTCAGCTATCAAATCATAATTTGGTAAGAAAATTTTATCAGGATAACGTTTTTTAAAATTTTGTTTAATGGCTGCTTTCCATTTATCAATAAATCTAAGATTTGGCTGACGAATTAGAAAAGTATCGAAAGTGTCCCAATGTGCTTGAATGTAACATTGCGTTGCATCAAGAAATTCAGCAAAAATCATTTTTTCAATATCACCATCAGCAATTTCATTGACCACATTTAGCAACCCCATTATCAAATTATCCTCAATTTCTGTCTTTAGGTCATCAAGATTGTCATAATGGGTATAAAATGTTGTCCTAGCTATTGGAACAGCAGCACAAAGGTCTTTTATTGTCATCATTGCATAGTCCTTTTGAGCGTACTGGCACACAAAAGTTTGCTGAATATTCTCTTTGGTATCCATTAGACTGCTCCTTTACTTTTATTCACTAAATTCTAAAAAGCTATTAGTGATATTATAACATTTTAAGTAAAATAGACTGCAGTTAGTGAGCCACAGTCTGATTGGTATTTGTTCCATTAGTAAAGGTTATGTGTCATCTCTTGATAATCTTTGAAGAGTTTTAAGCACTCATCGTGGTTTAATTGAACGAGGTAATCTTTGGGAAGATTTTTTCGTCCACCCATGAGTTCGTCAAATCGTTGGTCACGAAAGCCAATCATGGCATTGTCAGCAATGGTGCAACCATAATAGATCTTGTCAATATTTGCCCAGAGGCACGCAGCCAAACACATTGGACAAGGTTCACCAGTTGTAAATAAAGTTGTTCCTGATAAATCATGTGTGCCAAGTTTTTCACCAGCTTTACGAATTGCCGTCACTTCTCCGTGCGCTGTTGGGTCATGATGAGCTAGAACCATATTGTGACCGCTAGCAATAATCTCGCCATCTTTTACAATCACAGAACCGAAGGGACCACCGTCACCTTTTTTAATGCCGTCATAAGCTTCTTGAATCGCCTTTTGCATGTAATCTTCAAGCATTTCAAACACGCTCCTTTCACTACTAATATAGCAAAAAATCTCATTTTTAACCATTTTTAGACAATTTACAAGGTGATTAGATATTAAGCAATTAATATTTTCAGTAAATACCACTCTTCACGATTCCTCTCTTGTTAGCATGACAAGATATTCTGTTGTTCCTTCTTCAAATTTCTTTGTGTCGGTTAAGTGAAAGCCATGTGCCTCGTAAAAACGAATGGCATCTTGATTTTTTTCAATTGCCCACAAAAATGTAATCGGATAATGTGCCTTAGCGTATTCAATCAAGGCAGAGCCAATGCTCTGATTTTGGAAAAAGTAGTCAACATATAGTTCGACAATTTCATTTCCCTCTACACGAATGAAGCCTTTGACAATCCCGTCATCATAAACCAAAATATTGTCAATAATGCCTTCGTCAATGTATTGCTTCGCAACTGAAATCACTTGTAGCTCACCAAATGAAAAGTCATCATCTTGAAAAATCGGACGGAATTTTATTCTTTTTACAAAGACAAGGATTTCCGCAATTCGTGAAATATCCTCTTTTCTCGCTTTTCTTATCATATTTTCTCCTTTTCAATCATTAATACTAAAAACTAAGTCCACAAGGATGTGATAAAAAGCGGTGAGCAATCTTCACTTTTAACAAAACCACAGTTTTCATAAAAGTTAATTTCTTTATTATATCCAATCACTGCAATCCGCATGAAAGATTTGTATTTTTCCTTTACCATCTGAATCAATTTTCTACCGATAGCATGTCCTTGATAGTCTGGATCAACAAGTAAATAGTGAATATAGGCATTCATCACCCCATCATCCATGACACAAATCATCCCTATTAATTTATCCCCATCCCAAGCCGAATAAACGGTTTTAAAATTCTGCATGGCAAGGACTAATTTTTCAGGAAAATGACCAGATGACCATTCCACAGACAGAAACAAACGTTCTAGATCACTACATTTAAAATTTTGAATAGATTTATAATCAATATTTGTCACCATTTGATATCCTCATTTCTTTATTCAGCTGTAGCTATGATAGCACCACACGCCTTAATCTTTATTACAATATTGCATTTCATCACTCATTTGACAAAAGCCGTAATTTTCATAGAGCTTTCTTCCCATTTGGGTAGCTTCAAGCATTTCAAACACGCTCCTTTCATCTCTAATATAACAAAAATTTTAATTTTAAACCATTTGAAACTAGTGAAAACTAGACTTTTCAAGCTGAAATGTCTTACTTTTTATTAAATAGTTACACAGGATATAATTTCTCTAAGTACCTCTTTTCCTCTTTCGTGTTCTTCATAAATGGGACTATGTGCGGAATTTTCGAAAATATACATTCCTTTTTGTGGTGCTTCAATGCTTTCATAAAATTCTTGCTGCAAAGAGGCATAACACGTATAATCATATCGCCCAATAAAGAAATAAATCGGTATTTTTAACTGCCAATCACTATCAAATGCGTTAAAATTCACTGCGTCCTGTGTCACAGGAAATGCTGCCGATAAGGCTTTTCCTCTCCATATATTAATTCTTTCTCTTCGCGTATAAGCTCTACAACTAAGACTTGGAAAGAAAATGCCAGTTATCACTGAATGCATCGTTCTTGTTGTTCCTACTCCTAAATCATGCATTGCCTTGTCTCTAAGCCCAGAAAAAAAGTAATCGTTATAATCCTCTGATGACTGGCGGATATCATATTTCTCAAGTTTGTCCAGCATTCGCTTATTTCCAATGCTTTTATATTGCTGTAACATGTCATCAAAGGCAAGGTATTCCGACAGATTTTGGTTACATATTTGAGACATGGCAATATAACACTTATATTTGTCAGGATAGGCTTGAGCTGCTTTTAACGCTAAATAGGTTCCAAAGGAGTGCCCCATTATGTAAATTTTGTCTTGTGAAAAGCGCTGTGATAGGTAATCCGTAACAGCAAGCAAATCTTTTAGGTATCTTTCTGTTGTCATATCAGCAGGTTTTATAGTTGCGTCAAAAGATGCCCCTGTTCCTCTGTAATCCCAATAACATACTGTAAATAGCTCTTTCAATGGGGAGGCATAGATAGCCTCAAGTAAGTATTGAGGAATACCAGGTCCTCCACCACACACTAAAAGAACAGGATTGTTGATATCATCAGATAACAACACCAGTCCAAGAACCCCATTATCTATTTCCAAATTCTTTCTCTCCGAAATACCATTTGGGTAGCCAGAGCGAGGTAATTTCCCACCTCTTAGTGATAAAATAATAACTATTACGATTAAGCTTACTATGATAACGCCTATCATATATCCTTCCTCTTTCTTATCATATCTTCTCATCCCTAATATAACAAAAAATCTCATTTTTAACTATTTTTAGACAATTTACAGCATGATTGATAAACCATTTTAAAAAAAAACCGTAACACAAATAGCTACGGTTCTTACGTTTTTATGTTTCTATCGTTTTGCCCAAGTCATGACTTTATCAAATTTTTGAACTTGGTTATCAGGAATGGCATAAGGTGAATTCGGATTTTTCAACGATTGAACAGGCAAAACAACAGTCAATGACACAATAATGATAAAGGCAACTAAACCTAATAAATAATTAAGACCACTGGCAAAACCTAACTGGTAAATCTCAATAAGATAAAATAGACTAAGTGGTGTTAAAATAAAAATTGTTGTTGCCATGCCAGGATTATACCATGTCTTTAACGCTTTATTCATGCTAATAACATGTCCAGGAAATTGCATCAAATTAAAGAAAGCCAGTGCTATCCCAAGCCAAATTTGACGATAGCAAATGATTCCGATGATAAAAGGAACATAAGCTGATAAATTAACTAGCAAAGCTGATTGAGTATTGCCGGGATAGCGTTTAAAATTAATTTCTTCTCTATAAGTTCCACGATTAATCACAAGACCAGCTCCACCTGGAAAGATATATTCTTCTGATTGGTGTACTAATAATGCCATAAATTGGTAAATCATTATCTTTTGTAATGAAGGTAATTGTTGCCCAGTTCCCAAAAATAAGTAGGCTATCAAAATCGTTAATAACCCCAAACTAATAAATTGCCAATAATTTCTTAGTATTTTCATTATTTATCTCCTCACTTCATCATCCAATCAGCTCTTGCTATTTCTTCTTTAGAAAAGCCATAATCCTGAGAATATTTTCCTAATTTTTGATAAATAGGAGAGCGAAAAGCTATCCAATATTGGAAAAACATCCAAACAAGCGCAAGCAGATAATCCCAGATAGTAAAACTCTGCCATTGTCCCAATAAATAAACGACAGACATGGGAGCAAGACCGATAAGTACCGTTATTAAACCAGGGTTGTAAACTTTTTTGAGTGCCAGCGGAAAATAAAGAGCATGCATGGCTAATTCTGCAAATGAGAAGAGGGCTACGGTTAAGGTTAAAAATTTCACTTCTGGCAAACATAAGGCTAATAGATAAACGCTAAGGGCAAACCACCAGTTACCAAACCATGCTGATACATGATTCAATGGCCATTCAGTTGGATCATCACTCGCTAATTTTAGTTCGGTTTTCATAGCAATAGGTGGAAATCCACCTGGAAAGCCGAATTCTTCAAAAAAGTGAAGAAAGATAAAAATAGTATTGACTAAAATCATTTTTTGAGACCAATTCCAACTTCCAATACCAAGAACAAGGGCGAATAATCCCGCCATAAATACTGATATAAAATACCAATTTTTTATCAATCTTGTCATCATTCTTTCTCCTTTGTGACAGTTATTTTCGACACAAATATGATATAATAATACTTGATTTTAAACAATATATTTCTAAAGAAATGGCACATAGAGGTGAAAGTGTGACAGTTAAGAATCCAAAAAGGCTTGAACAAATTCAAAATACCCGAAATGATTTTCAAACAGCTTTGCTACTGATTCTAAAAGAAAAGCGACTAGAGACCATAAAAGTAGCAGCTTTGGCTGAAAAAGCAGGTTATTCTCGACGGACTTTTTATCGTCATTATATAGAGATTGGGGATATTTTAAGGGAAATTTCAGACCAAAAAACCTTGCAATTGTTTAAAGAGATAAAAGCATTACCAAGACTCAATTTTATGGCTTTTTGCCATTTTTTCTTCCAATATTGGTATGAAGAAAAGGCATTTTTACTGATATTACGTGATAATCAGATTTTATACTGGCTTAATCTCTCTTGGAGTAAACATATCGACAAGTCTGCGCTAATTAATCATCGCCATTTTTATCATATTTACCAACAGCAATTTGCCATTGGGGCCATGTTTCAACTCTTGCAAGCTTGGGTTAATAACGATTGTACCGAATCACCCGAAGAAATGACCACTATCTGTGAAAATATTCTTCAAGAATTTGGAAAAGAGTCATAAATAATAAAAATTCCCCGCTCAGTTTTGAGAGCGGGGATGCCTGTATGTATGTTTACCAACTAATTAATCTTCGCTAATCATGGTGTATTCCATTTCGTCTTGCATTTGACAAAAGCCGTAATTTTCATAGAGCTTTCTTCCCATTTGGGTAGCTTCAAGCGTAATATGGTCAATGCCTCGTTCTTTTGAATCGGCGATTAATAAATCTAGCAATTTTGTTGCTATTCCTTTTCTGCGGTGTTCGGGTGCGACATACATATTCATGATGTAAGCTTTTTTGCCACTTGGATTATGATAAGTCGGCATGACCTGATAATATGACACGGCGCCAGCACCGATGACATTATCATCGGCATTATAAACAAGAAAAGCAGTATGATTATCACTAGCCAACGCTTCTTGGTAATAAAGTCTTGACGACTTCTCAACTTCCTTCATATCGACTGATAGGTCTAATTGGTTGGCTGAACGTAGAACATTTACTCTGGTGGAAACAAGGATTTCCAAATCTGATAAACTTGCTTTTTTAAACTTCATTTTAACTCCTTAATGTCATTGCTTAAGCTGTCTGGCAAATGATGCAAATACATATCGATAGCATCTGTGCTATGTTCAAGGACTGTCATCAAGCCTTGGTCTGGATTAGCATGATTGTCATGATAATCAATTTCACCCTCGGCATTGGGATAAAAAGCTAATTTTTCCTCATCAAGTGAAAACTCTGCATGAACATTCTTCTTGTTTCCTCTAGCATCTAAGCGCAGCCATTTTCCTAAAGAATCAAGATAAGCGGTATTAAGGGCGTGAATGCAATAGCCCGTGTCTGGAGTCGAGCCAAGTATCAAGCGCTGATAAGAAAATCCTGACGGAATCCCGTTCGCACGAAGAAGGGCTGCTAAAAGATTGGCTTTTGCCTAACAAATACCGACACCCTCGCGCAGACAATCACTAGCCGATACTGTCACTCTGCTATCTTGAACATCCCATGAATGTGAAATCTTATCTCGCACAAACTGAAAGGTGTTTTTTACCAAGTCAATCTCGTCACTACTCTCCTTTTTCAACTGACGTGCTTGTTGTTGAATCTTTGGATGATTATAATCAACATACTTTGTTGCTTCTAAATACGCTTGGTTCATGCACATTTTCCTTTAAATTATCAGAATATTATGGTAATGGTATTTTAACATAAAAAAACTGCCGTTACAATTGAACGACAGGTGTGTTTGTTATAGAATCGCCATTAGCAAACTTACGATAGGTAAGGTGATTAGGCAGGCGATTGTTGTCATCATGATTGCACAGACGGCATAATCACCGTCAGACCCATTGGCTTCAGCGAGCATTGGCACGAGTTCAATTCCTGGTAGCGCAGCCATATAGGCAATGGTAGCTGACATGTCTTCTGGCAATCCTAGTTGTGCCATGACAAAGAAAGCAACAACTGGAATAGCAATCATTTTAACGATAATACCAGCGTATAATTCACCACACTTGAGGACTGGTTTTAGATTTGCTGAGCAAAGAACACCACCAATATAAATAAGGGCAAGTGGCATTGATGTGCTTCCAATGGTATTAAGAACGGATTCAGCAATAGTTGGAACGGGAATTCCCACTACTATGAAAATAACAGCTAAGACAATAGCAACAAGTGGTGGAGAGACCAGATTTTTTAACGTTGCCAAAGAAAAGCCTTCTTTTGCTTGACTGACTGGCTGTGTTAAGGTCACTCCGTATGTCCAAAAGAATAATTGATCGACAATGGTAAAGACTGACACGTATAGAATCGCTGTATCTGGATAAATAGCCGCAACTAGCGGAATTCCCATGAAACCAATATTCCCAAAGACAAAAGATGCTCTGTAAATCTTCTGACGATTGCCTTTTAAGCCAAATACTTTTTCAATACAGATATTGACAAGCACCAAAGCAATATAAAGTGCAATGCCGATAGGGACAATAATCAAACTCTGCATCAGTGACTGTCTGGTCGCACTCGTCACAGCATTAATAAAAATATAACAAGGAAGCGCGATTTTCATAACAAGTCCAGAAACACCTGCTAATGACGCTTCTTCTAATATCCTTAATTTTACAGCCAACACGCCCACACAAATCAAAATCAAAAAAATCCCAATCTGCGTCAGCACTATCATAAATTGTTCCAATGTTTTACTAAACCTTTCTTTAAATACATTTATTTAACGGTAAAACAACTAATGCGTCTTAACCTAGAAAACGACATTAACTAGTTTTGTTTTGTTTTGAAAAATAGAAACATAGCAAGGATAAACAGAGGTATTCCAGATACTATTCCAATAAGAGCTGGACCAAGCCAAGTCATCGCTCCTGTGTTCACAACACAAACCATTAAAGGAAGGTTCGTAACAGCATTAATAGCACCATGGCAAATTGCTGGAAACCAAATTGATTTACTCTTTTCATAAACCCAGTCACATAATACGCCTGAGGTAACCGTGAAAATACAGAAAATCAGCATTCCTACAATCGGAAAACCTGGATAGTCAGTACCATATTCATAACCGATTAGTCCGATAATTGGCCAATGCCAGATTCCCCAAATAATACCTCCAAGTAATCTGCCCTTATTTTTTCCATATTTTGCTTTCAATTGAGGATACAAGAAACCTCGCCAACCAACTTCCTCACCAATCGCTAACATGGCATTTATCACTGGAGCATAGGTTATACAGGCAAAAGTATTTATCAAAACTAAGAGAGGATAGCTGATTCCTTTTGCTTGCAGCTGAGCAAGAGCCTCTTTTCCATTATAAGAAGCCGCATAATACTGACCACTCAAATCAAACTGTTTTGGGAAAATCATAAAATAAAGTATCGCACCCAAAACCGTTAAAAGCAATGGAGCAAACCAAGTAATCAAGAATACTTTAGCATTTCCTTTAAATTGAAATTTCCACCCCAAACCTTTTAGATGATGTTTTGTTAACAGCACTCCTAACAAAGGTGTGAACATCATTATAGAAAGTAGTAACTGCACAAACAGCGTGTTTCCCATATGATAAACAATGGCAACAACTATTTGCATTATCCATGCTAATGCAAATGTCCATAATAAATACCGTTGTACTTCTTTTCGTGAATATCCCTTATTCATAATAATCACTCCCTTTTACGTTATCAATAGCATCACTCTAACGCCATGACATATATTTGACATGGGTTGCAGTCATCCCACAATGTCGGAAATACTTCAAATTCCTTAAAACCAAGTGAAAGATAGAAACGATTTGTGCTATCATAACTATCGTATTTTCCCATTTGAACCGTTTTGACTTGAAGAAAAGTGTAACCTTTTTCGGTAGCTAAAAACTACCAATGTTGAAGTTATAAATAAAAAACGTTCCTAATCAATTACAAAAAGTAACTCAATTCACATATCATCACTTCATTTTCACCTGATTCCCTCATGTAATCAATTATGCCATCATGAAAACTAATAGTATCATTATCGCTATTTATTACTAAAAATTCCTCATATTGATCTATAAGAAGTTTAGCCAAACTTAAGCTGATACCATTTCTTGTACATGTAATGATACGTTTATCATCTGTGCCATATTTAATCAACAGATATAGTCTCTCTTCCAGCATTCCTAAATCATTTAGCACTTCCACATACTTTATAAGAATATTATCCAAATAATCCTGTTCTTCCTTAATCCTAACAATAGCAAGATTTATAAGTTCTTCATCAGTCTTATTTGCTATATCCGTCCAAAGCGGTCTTACACCTCCTCTGAATACGTCGCCCCATCTACCAACAAAAATTAAAGTCTCACTTTTTCCTTCTGATAGTAGTCCTTTCCAATATCTCATAAACGAAGAAATCATTTGGTTTAACGATGTATTTGTAATTCTCCAATCTAAAAACATTTTATAGAAACGCCTTGTTTCTTCATGTTCAAAACGCTTCATTGAATCTTCATTAGATTTGGAAAGAAACATCTCAAAAATTATTTCAAATAAATCAGCAGTATTATCTATAAGTACTCCTTGCTTTTTAAATGCATCTGTTGATTGCTGGATTTTATCCTCATGTTCAAAAATATCAATCTCAGTGATATTATTCATAAAGCAAAGCTTACCAGCCTCTGTTGACACAGTTCTGAAACTATAATCAGGAACTATACCGCCTTCATAATTCTCTACAAACTCGTTAGCACGTTCGAATACTTCGCTATTTTCCTCTGTAATAGGAGTATTGTCCAGCAAAACATTCTCCATTTTGTCAGTAACATTCTTTTCAACGTACATTGAATCAGTGATGAAATTCTTCACATTAGCATTCGATGAATAAAACTGTCCGACCACAAGGTATATTTCAGGCTCCAGTTTTTTTAGGCTTCCTTTACTCTTATGAAATATCTGGCTAAACCTGCATACCCTACCAATCAAATTTTTAAAATCTGATGGAGTAAGTTTTCCTAGGCCCTTCTTATTATCAAGAATAAACATTTTCTCTGCTGGTAGATTAACGCCTTCTAGTAATGTAGAGCTAGTTATAACATACTTAATTTCATCCAATTCTGAATACAATTTTTCTACATACACTCTAACTGGTTCAGGTACATCGCCATGATGATATATCACTCCACGCTTTATAGATTCTATTAATCTATATTTAGGGTGTACATATTCTGAAATATTCTTACACGCTTCTTTTATTGCTTGCGATTCATAGACTTCATATTTATCAATTATTCTTGAAACAAATAACTCTATATCTTTTGGTTTATTGAAATAGACAATATTTTTATTACCAGCGTAACGATACACAAAATCCATTTCATCGCATCTAGCAAGCTCTCCATATTCATAGAACTTATTCAAAAATTGATCATATAAACATAAAGTCTTAGGATTGCCGTCACGTAATTCTGCTAAATATATTTTTTCGGTTTTTATATATTCATTAACTGCGTATGTTTTTAAAGTATAATCTGCATAACGAACTTTAATATTATTAGCATCGCATAAAAAGGGCGTCAGAAACTTAAAGATAGTTTCGGGTTTTCGTTTTGCCAAAATCATTATCACACTCGCCAAGAGCATATTTCTATCGTCATCATGCAATAGGCCATGCGCTTCATCAATTATCACAATATCAAATGAAAATGATTCATCTTTTTTTAGGAGCCTTAAAACTCTCTCTTGCGTCATCACCGCTAAAATATTGGTATCATTTGAGTTATACATTTCCGGATGAGTAATGATCTTAATACTTCTATCTTTACAATTCCGTATTATCCTAGACTTTGTCTGTGCCAATAATGATTTAGTTGGAGTGATTACGCATACATTTTTATCCTTATTATTTTTAACTGTATGCAATATTAAATCAGTCTTACCATAAGAAGTCGGTGCTACAACTGAAAGCGATTCATATTGATTATTATTGTAAAAATCTATTAATTTTTTCTGCTGTAAAGTACAGAAAACGTTATGAATAACAAAATTCTTATTAAACGCTGCATTTAACTCTGTAAAGACATTTTTATTATTATTTAAAGCTTCCACATGTTCTTCAATAAATTGCGCTACAGGAACAAGTCCTGAATTTATAGATATGTCGTATAATGGCTTATAATCACCAGTTCTATTACAGTATATCACAATTATTCTGTATCCAAGTCTCTTTACATTATCGTTTGAGCTATTCAAAAACAAAATAGCTAATGATAGCATCTTTCTGTATTTGTTTATAGTCATATTACTATCAAGCAAGAATTCTTTATAAGCATCAGAAAATGATGTATTATTCAATCTTCTTATTGTAAAATTATTATTCTTCATCCGACGCCTCATCTTTCAAAAAATTATAAACCGCTGTATATGTCTCTTTTTGAACAGCTAAAACATAAACTTTATTAAACCCTTTTCCATTTTCAATTCTCTCATGCTTCTTTTTTATATTTTCCTCAGTCACACTATCTGTCGTGTCAGCAAACAAAACTCCTGTCAAAATCACATTCTTATCACTACTAGTGTATGTTCCCCCTACTGCTTCATCGCCCCAGTCAAAAAGAATTTCCATCACGGCTTGTTTCATATCATTGTTATTGTCAAAAGAAATGTTGGCTCCATTAATAGCCTCCATCCATAATGAAGTATTCTCTTCATTAAACCTTTGATTTAAGTCAGCCTTTGCCGTCCCTACTAAGTCGTTCATAGTTTGATTAGAGTTTTTGTTTTTATGTAATTCGCCAGATTTAACTTCTGTAATCCACAGTACTGGTGAATCCACCTCAGTAAGAACCACATCATATCCTTTTTTTATGCTTCTTTCCTCCATATTAAAGTATGGAGTAACCGATTTATATTCATTAAAATAATTCTGAATAAGGAAATGCACAAGTAACTCCCCTATCATCCCTAACTGAATATCTCTAGGCTTCGTTTCATATCTTTTTATAAATTCCCTAACAGTGTTTCTATACCCATACATTTTTCGTCCTGAATTTGCATAATCAGAACCATGACATATAAGAGAAAGATGCTCTCGTATAGATTCTTTTATATCATCAGATAAATCATTAATTATAAAGACTGCATACTTATCGCCTTTACAATAAACAACACCAGTCATTTTTTTCATTATCATTCCTCTTCAAGAAAACATATATAGGTAATTATATTCTATTATTAAACTAATAACAAGTTGTATCACACGAACTTTCATATTACATATAATAAATCTACCAACTATTCAAAAAAGCCTTAATGTTAAGGCTTTAGCAATTCTGTTTATCTAGTTTCTATACTTTAACAACACAGTCATCAAAATCCACTTCACCAGCTATTCAAAATTCCTAAAAATTCTAAATAACTAAACACTTAATCTACGGTTCGCTGTTACCGTCTCATTTCGTCGTTAACTCCTCATTCTACGACAGCTATCGCATGGGCAGAACATCTGCTTCTACTTCGCTGTTTCATCAGCTCGTACAAGCAGTGATACTGCCTCAACGTGATGCGTATTCGGGAACAAATCAACTGGTTGTACTTTTATGAGTTTGTAGCCGAGTTCTTGATAGAGCTTGATGTCACGCGCCATGGTTGCTGGGTTACATGAGATATAAGTGATTTTTTCTGGCTGCATGGCAACGCTGGCTTTGATAAAGTTTTCTGTCAAGCCTTTGCGTGGTGGGTCAACCAAAATCACACTTGGTTTGATACCGTCTTTGCTCCAAGTTGCCATAGCATGTTCTGCCGAATCGGCGACATAATGCGCATTGGTAATACCGTTTAGCGCAGCATTTCTTTTGGCATCTTTCACAGCTTCTTCAATTACTTCGACGCCGTAAACGGCTTTAACATTTTTGGCAAATGAAAGCCCAATTGTTCCAATACCAGAGTAAGCATCAATGACAATATCTTCAGGCGTCAAGTCTGAAAAATCAATGGCAGTTTGATAAAGTCTTTCAGCCATTTCAGTATTGACTTGGTAGAATGAACGAGCAGAAATTTCATATTGATTGCCAAGCATGCTGTCAACAATCGTATCTTTGCCATACAATGTCTTAAACTCATTACCGAAAATCGCATTGGTATTTTTATCGTTAATATTTTGAACGACTGACTTAACCGTTGGAAATTCTGCCACAATTTTCTCAATGATTTGCTCAATACGGAAGATTTTTGGGCGTGTTGTCACAAAGACCAGCATCATTTCACCAGAATAATGCCCACGACGAACAACCAAATTACGAATCAATCCAGTTTGCTTTTTTTCGTCATAAGGTTTAAGATCAAAACGGCGAAGCAAATCACGGGTAAAATTAATCAAACGGTCGATTTCTTTGTTTTGAATATAATAATCAGAAATCGGCATCAAATCATGCGAATGTTTACGGAAAAATCCTGTCTCCAACTGACCATTAACACGACGAACTGGCACTTGTGCTTTATTTCGGTAAGCGTATGGGTGCGCCATACCAAGTGTTTCTGACACCTCAATATCTGAAATACCAGCTGTTTTATAGAGATTATCCATTACTTGCTTGCGTTTAAATTTTAACTGTTCAGCATATGCAAGATGCCCAAAATCCGCAATTCCTGTACGCAAATAATCCACATTCAAATCTTGATTGCGGTGTTCAGAGATTGTCACATACTCCTCAACATTACCAAATCCGATGTTCTTTTTCACTTTCAAGACACGCATTTTGATTTTCTCACCTGGAAGTGCATTTTCAACAAAAAAGACGAAACCGTCAACCTTGGCAACACCTGCTCCTTCGTGTGATAAATCCGTGATTTCAGCATCTACAATAGCATTTTTACTTAACATAATTTCCTTTCAGCCAATTCTAAATTGGCAATGTTCTATTTCTCGGTCTCTTTTCTCCATAATAAAAATAGAGAAGCTTAACTGCCTCTCTATTATATCATATTTACAAGACGTACCTTTCAACTTTTCTATTTCACATAAACATGCATTTAGACGTTATCTCTCGTTTTAGTAGTTGATAGATTTCTTATCACTCAACTCGGTCATTTAACCATTCACAATACTCTTTAAAGCTATCATCTGTTAATGGATTAGTAGCTATCAAAACCGTAAAATCTACCAACTCCTTCGTACTCACCGTTAATTTTATTTGGTTCAACTTTAAAAAAGCAACTAAAGCGAATACTGCTGTTCTTTTGTTAGCATTCTCAAAAACATATCTTTTAATCAACTGAACAAATAAAACCGTCGCTTTTTCCATTAATGTTGGATATAACTCTTTTCCAAAAATATATTGTTCAGGCAAATTTACAATCATATTTAAAGCAGACGGGCTAACAAATCTTGAATTTTCTAAAGGAGAATATTTTTCTATTACCATTTTATTAATGGAAACGAGTTGTTCTTCTGTCAAATATTTTGTCATTTATCTACCAACTCTTTAAAAACATCATCATAGTCTTTAAAAATATCATCTGTTATAGCTGATATGTCCTCATTTGTTGCAAATTCTCTTTTTGATTTTTCAACTGGTGAAAAAATCAACTCCCCATTTGCAGAAGCTTTCACTTCGTACTCTGTCCCCTCTGGAACATTAAGATAGCTAGGGATTGTAATCATTAAAGAATTGCCTTGTTTTCTTGACTTAACAATCATATGTCATTCCTCGCTCATTTTATTAGCGTCATTATATCAAAACATTACAGTAATTACAAATAATAACTTTAAGTGCATAATAAAACGCACTAGTGAAACTAATGCATTTTATTCTATAACTAATTGATTAAAAGATGTTGGTCAATATTTTTTTATATCTACCGCAAGCCAAGTTCTTTTAACTCTTCTTGATATTTATCAAAATCAATGGCAATTCCTAAGCCGCCATACATATCGTAGTCATCTGTCCAGTCACCTTCGGCTGGAATGGTTGTTTGCTCGATACCTTCTTGACCGCTCGTGATAACAGATAAGCCCTCTTTTAGGAGAAATGGATAGGAAATGTTCGTCGAGGTTAAAGCATAGATTTTACCAATTGCAGCTGAGCCTGTAAAGAGTTTTGACGGATCTTTAATCTGGTTGATAATGGCAGAAATAACTTGTTGTTGGCGCTGCGTCCGACCATAGTCACCGTCATCATCTTTACGGAAACGGGCATAATTGAGCAAGGTGCGACCATCCATTTTTTGTGTTCCAACTTCAATCGTTTGATTTGGAACAGTACCGTCAGCCTGCATATTGAGGTCATCAGGAACTTCAACAGACGAAACTGCTTGACCGTCAACCGTGCCAAATTTGGCGTCTATTTCAACACCATTTGGGAACAAGGTATCAATGGCTTCTGCAAAGGTTTCAAAGTCAACCATGACATAATATTTGATATTAATATCAAAATTATCTTTCAACGTCTGGCGCATGAGTTCTGCCCCTTGGTTGTCATCTTGTTCACCAATATTAAATGCGACATTCAATTTTTGGTCATTTGAATAAGCATTGTAGCTGACACCGTCAATATTGACCAAGGTATCACGCATAAAGCTGACTAATTTAATTTTTCCGTCGCTGTTGCCAATATTCATCACCATAATCGTATCGGTTCGGGCATCCGAAGACCCTTGCGTAATCCGCTGGTCACTTCCTAAAATGAGAATATTAGTACCGTCATCGCTATCTTCCCCATTGAATGTTTCTGTTACGGCTGCTGTGTAATTTGTCTCACCACTTGAAACATCATTAACACCTTTGAAAAACATGTAAATCATCCCTGCCATGACAAGAATCACCAAGAAACCAAGAAGTTTCAACAGACGCTTAATACGAATTTTGCGACGCTTCTTTTTGGGTTTCTTTGCTTTTTTAGGCGTTACAGGTTCGGGTTCTTGATAAAATGCCTCATCATAATTCTCATAATTGTCTTGATAAGTTGGAAGAATCTCTGCCTGCTGCTCGCTCGTTCTTCTAAAGGAACGTTTCGACTGCTTTTTTTCTTCTGGGTATTTGGGAAGTCCTTGCGATGTCCAGTTATCGTCATCATAATAATCCACTTGATTATCATAAGCATCGTCATAATAATCATCGTAGTAATTGTCATTATAGGCAGACGACGGCTGAGAGCGTGGCGGCTCGTTGACCTCACTAGCTTGTTTTTTATTGTAAAGATAGTCAAATTCTTGTTTTTCGCGCGCACTTAAATACTCAAGATTACTCAAGAGGTATTCGTATCTTAATTCTTCGTGCCGACTTAAATTACTTCTTGCCATATCTCATACCATATCTTTCCCATTTTCATCAGATTAGAGCAAGCACAAGCGCTTAACAATTCCTAAATACCAAAAATCAGAGGATTTTACAGTTTGTAAACATCATAACGTCCGAGGATTTTATAGCCAATACCAAGAACACTCAATTCTTCTAGTGCAAATGACACTAGTGTATCATTTTTATTTTCAACATCAACGATGAAAAAATATTCTCCCAAAGCTGTTTTTAGAGGGCGACTTTCAATTTTGGTCAAATCAATGCCACGCCAAGCAAAAACAGATAATGCTTTATAAAGCGCACCAGGCAAGTTATCTGGCAAGGTCAATGCCAATGAAACTTTTTGATTGAGTTTTGCCAAATCAAACGACCGTTTTTGATGCCCTAGTACCCAAAAGCGCGTGTAGTTTTCATCCATTTCTTGAATATCTTGGGCAATAATGTCCAAACCATATTCTTTTGCGGCAGCTACTGGCGCAATGGCAGCAAAGTTTTCTTCTGGATGTTCGGCAATGAAACGTGCGGCGTAAGCCGTACTAGCCGTCATCTCAATTTTTGCTGCTGGATAATGTGCTTTAATGTATTTTTTCCCTTGAGCAATAGCTTGCGGGTGTGAAAAAATCTTTTCAATTTTCTTTGTTTGTGTTGTTGCTAAAAGCTGTTGTTTAATCGGTTGAATGATTTCTGCAATCGCCTCAATTTCAGCTTGATGAAAAAGGTAATCCAACGTTTCATGCACTGAACCCTCGATTGAATTTTCAACAGGGATAATGGCATAATCCACAAAACCTTCTTCATAAGATTTGATAACTTCGGTGATATTTGCAAAAGGCATGCGATTAGCTTCTGGAAATGCCTTAACAGCAACATTATGCGTAAAAGAACCACTTGGTCCTAAATAGCCAACTTTCATCCGATTTCCTCAACAATTTCTTCAGGCGTTTTACCAGCCACGTCAATAATACGATTAGCTGCTGCTTCATACATTTCTTGGCGACCGTTAAAGATTTCTTTGAAAGCTTCCTTGCTGTTGTTGACAAACAAAGGACGAACATTTTCTGTATCATGCTCAATGCGGCCATAAAGCGTTTCAAAGTCTGATTTTAGGTAAATCGTTTCTGGATTTTTTGCTAAAATCTCTCTGTTAATCGGATTGATGACAACGCCGCCACCAGTTGAAATGACTTGATCAGAATCAGCCAATTCCGCAAGCACTTGTGACTCAACTTCACGGAATTTAGCTTCACCCTCTTTAGCGAAAAAGTCTGCGATTGACATGCCGATACGCTCTGTAATCAAAGCATCCATATCAATGTAATTTTTATCTAACAATGATGAAATCGTTGATTTCCCAGACCCCATAAAACCAATAATAATTCTAGCCACGTGAGAGCACCTCCAAATCATTAAAGAAGCTTGGGTAGCTTGTATTAATCGCTTCTGCTCGTTCTAGTTCAACGTCTCCGTCTGACACCAAAAGCGCAGCAATGGCAGTCATCATACCGATACGGTGGTCACCGAAAGTATTGACTTTAGCGCCATGGAGCGGTGTCTTTCCTTTGATAATCATGCCGTCATCTGTTGGCGTAATGTCAGCACCCATTGCATTAAGAGCATCCGCAACCACCTGAATACGGTCTGTTTCCTTTACTTTCAACTCTTCTGCATCACGAATAATCGTTGTACCATTAGCTTGTGTGGCAAGAAGAGCGATAATTGGCAATTCATCAATCAAACGCGGAATGATTTCGCCACCAATTTCAACGCCGTGAAGTTCAGATGTTTCAACGGTAATCGTTGCTGATTTAGCAATCTCATCAACGTTTGAAATGGTCATTTTGCCACCCATTTCCTTGATAACATCAATGATACCAGTACGTGTTTCATTGATACCGACATTTTCAAGGGTTACTTTAGCATTTGGAACAATAAGCCCTGCGACTAACCAGAAAGCCGCTGATGAAATATCACCTGGGACAACCACATCTTGACCAGTAAATTCTTGACCACCTTTGATGCGAATTTCTTTGCCATTGACATCAATTGCGCCACCAAACTGGACAATCATATCTTCTGTGTGATTGCGTGTTTTTTCTTTTTCAATGATGACAGACTCACCGTCAGCTTGCAAAGCTGCAAAAATGAGTGCTGACTTCACTTGAGCAGACGCCACAGGAAGTTGATAATGAATCGGTTTAAGCGCTTTGCTACCACGCATAGTAAGCGGTGGCAAATCACGGTCTGTTTGCCCTGACACTTCAACTCCCATTTGACGAAGCGGAATTGTCACGCGGTCCATTGGGCGTTTTGACAAACTGTCATCACCAAACATTTCAACCGTAAAATCTTGCCCTGCTAACACGCCAGAAATCAAGCGGATTGATGTTCCTGAATTTCCCATATCTAGTTTGTTTTTTGGAGCCTTAAGCCCGTCAAAGCCAACACCTGTAATGGTTACGATGTTACCGTCGTCTTGGATATCAACCCCTAAATCACGAAATACTTGCATTGTTGACAGCACATCTTCACCACGCAAAATATCATGAACAGTTGTTGTTCCCTTGGCAAGACTGCCGAACATAATTGAACGGTGACTGATTGACTTATCTCCAGGAACTCGCAAAGTTCCTTTTAATTGTGACACATTTGTCAGTAATTTCATACAACTCTCCCATGGTATAGTTTTAATTCTATTGTACCATAAAATAACTGAAAATTTGAACAGTTCTCTAAAATTACTCTTAACAAAAGCTTGCAAATTCATTATGAAACTATCTCAAAACAAAGACATTTCGCCCCAAAACCTCTTTCTCACTTTAGCTCGAAGCATTAAAATTTCTCAAAAAAACAACTGAAAGAAAAGCTTTCAGCTGTTTAATCGTTTTATTTTTTACTGTTATCGTCATCCATTGAAAGCACTGACAAGAAGGCTTCTTGTGGCACTTCAACAGAACCGATAGCTTTCATACGTTTTTTACCTGCTTTTTGTTTTTCAAGCAATTTACGTTTACGAGAAACGTCACCACCATAACATTTGGCAAGCACGTTTTTACGAAGAGCTTTAATATCTGAGCGTGCAACGATTTTTTGACCGATAGCTGCTTGAATTGGCACTTCGAATTGTTGACGTGGAATGATTTTCTTGAGTTTTTCAACGATTAATTTACCACGTTCATAAGCAAATTCGTTGTGAACAATGAAGCTGAGCGCATCAACTTTATCACCGTTAAGGAGAATATCCATTTTAACCAATTTTGATTTACGGTATTCTGAAATTTCGTAATCAAAACTTGCATAACCACGTGTTGATGATTTCAATTTATCAAAGAAATCAAAGACAATTTCAGCAAGCGGAATCTGGTAAATGACATTGACACGATTTTCATCAATGTAATCCATTGTCACGAAGTCGCCACGTTTGCGTTGGGCAAGTTCCATAACTGCTCCGACAAATTCTTGCGGAACCATGATTTGTGCTTTCACATATGGTTCTTCGATACTTGCAACCTTAGTTGGGTCTGGGAATTCAGACGGATTTGACACCTCAAGCATTTCGCCGTCAGTCGTGTTAACATGGTAAACAACGGATGGCGCTGTCATAATCAAATCAATGTTGAATTCACGTTCCAAACGTTCTTGGATAACGTCCATGTGAAGCAAACCAAGGAAACCACAACGGAAACCAAAGCCAAGAGCTTGTGATGTTTCAGGCTCGAATTGGAGACTAGCATCGTTCAATTGCAATTTTTCAAGTGCTTCACGGAGGTCATTGTATTTATTTGATTCGATTGGGTAAAGACCAGCAAATACCATTGGGTTCATTTGTTTGTAACCATGAAGCGGTGCTTCTGCTGGATTTTCAGCAAGAGTTACTGTATCACCCACACGGGTATCAGCAACTGTCTTGATTGACGCTGCGATATAACCAACATCACCAGTTGCTAAGAAATCACGTCCAACAGCTTTCGGCGTGAAGATACCAACTTCTGTAACATCAAACGTTTTACCATTTGACATCAATTGAATCTTATCACCGGGTTTTACCATACCATTAACGATACGAACTTGCAGAATAACCCCGCGGTAAGCATCATAAACAGAGTCAAAGATAAGCGCTTGAAGCGGTGCTTCAACATCTCCTGCTGGCGCTGGCACGTACTCGACAATTTGTTCAAGGATTTCTTCAATCCCGATACCTGCTTTCGCTGAAGCAAGCACAGCCTCTGAAGCATCAAGACCAATCACATCTTCGATTTCTTGACGCACACGCTCTGGGTCTGCTGCTGGCAAATCAATTTTATTGATAACTGGCAGAATTTCCAAATCATTATCAAGGGCTAGATAAACATTGGCAAGGGTTTGAGCTTCGATACCTTGTGCCGCATCGACAACCAAAATTGCCCCCTCACAAGCCGCCAAAGAACGTGACACTTCATATGAAAAGTCAACGTGTCCTGGGGTGTCAATCAAGTGGAAAATGTAGGTTTCACCGTCTTTAGCCGTGTAGTTCAACTCAATCGCATTAAGCTTAATCGTGATACCACGCTCACGCTCCAAATCCATGCTATCCAAGAGTTGAGCTTGCATTTCACGACTAGAAACCGTCTCTGTTTTTTCCAAAATACGGTCAGCCAAAGTTGACTTCCCGTGGTCAATATGTGCAATGATAGAGAAATTACGAATCTTCTCTTGTCGTTTTTTTAATTCTTGAATATCCATCTTACAATCCTATACAATTAATCATTATTTCTATTATAACAGATAAACAGAAACGTTGCTATAAAAAGTTTTAGAAGTCATTTCAAGAAAAGAAAAAAGCATCATAAGATGCTAAAATAAACAACACAGCTCTAAAAATTAAAGCTATATATATCAAAGGTTTAGAGGGGTTGTCCCCGCCAAAATAACACTATGCTTCTGGATGAGGCTTTTTTTATTACACAAAAAAGCAGTCATAATGACTGCTTCGTTTTCTTTAGTTAATAAGTTTTATTCTCCAAACCAGAGGGCGATTTCGCGTTCTACTGATTCTGGTGAGTCTGAACCGTGAACAATGTTAAACGTTGCGCCACCTTCGTCTGGTGCTTGAGCATAGTCTCCGCGGATTGTCCCTGGAAGAGCTTCTTTAGGATTTGTCGCTCCCATCATTGTACGCCATGAAGTGATGACTTCATTTCCAGACATAACGCCAGTGATTACTGGACCACTTGTCATAAAATCAACGATTAGTGGGAAAAATGGGCGGTCAACCAAATCAGCATAATGTTTTTCTAATAATTCTGGGGTTGCCATGCGCATCTCCAATTTTTCAATTGTAAAACCACGTCGTTCAATACGGTGAAGCACCTCCCCAACAAGCCCGCGTCTCACACCATCTGGTTTAATCATAAAGAAAGTTTTTTCCATGTAAACAATCCAACCTATCTAAATAAATTCAGTTTTTATTTTACCATAAAAGAAAACTTTTGAAAAATATTGAAAGGTGTTTTCACTAAAACTTTAGTAAGTTTCATGGCATTTTGCTTGCTATTGACTCAACAAAACTAAACAATTTTATTTTACTCTTTAAAATATAAAAAAACAAGCGTTTTCAAGGCGCTTGTTTTCTGTTTAAAAGGAGGGGAAAAGAGGAGATTTTAAGCGTTTAAAGTGATTGTTTGGGGATTGTCTTTAAGCGCTGTTTTGTAGTGTTTTACTTTGTCGTCATCGATATAATGGATGTGGAGGAGTGCATCGATGAGTCCTGTTGTTTCTAGGTGGTAATCACCTCCTTTTCTGCTAATCTTAATCGTTGCTGCTTTTTGACCTTGGGTGTCAAAAATAGCTGTTTGTGCTGTTTTTCCGTCCTCTAGGTTATAGACATGAACGGTGACTTGTTGGTTATACTCATATTCTGCTCTGTTGGCAGCTTCTTTTCTCACCAAAATGCTATTTGGTCGGACAAGGACTGGGAGGTGGAAATAATCAAAATTTTCTTGATACCAATGTCCTGCTGGATAGGCTTTATCCGTCAAGAGGTCAATCCACGCGCCGCCAGCATTTGGTACGTAAAAATCTTTTTGCCCTTTGTCATTGAAAATCGGTGCGACCAGTAATGACTCCCCAAGCATATATTGTTGGTCAAGGTCATGCGTTGCTAGGTCTTTTGGAAATTCCAAAACCATGGCACGCATCATTGGAACACCTGATTGTGAGGTTTGGACAGCTTCTTTTTGCAAATATGGCATTAATGATAGCTTCAATTTTGTAAAGGCTCGTGTGACATCAACAGCTTCGTCACCGTAGAGCCATGGCACTTTATACTCCCAACTACCGTGATAACGACTGTGTGATGATAGTAAGCCAAATTGTGTCCAACGTTTATACAAATCAGGATTAGCTCCTGCTTCAAACCCTGAAATATCATGGCTCCAGTAACCAAAACCACCTAAACCAAATGACAAACCTGCTCGAAGTGATTCCGCCATTGAAGGATAATCTGATGTGCTATCACCGCCCCAATGGACTGGGAATTTTTGAGAACCGACAGAAGCCGAACGCGCAAAGACAACCGCTTCCTTATCACCACGTTCACGTTTGAGCAAGTTAAACACCACTTCGTTGTAGAGATACGCATAATAATTGTGCATTTTAGCAGGATCAGCATGGTTATAATAAACGGCATCTGTTGGAATACGTTCCCCAAAATCGGTCTTAAAGCAATCAACACCCATATCTAGGAGATTTTTCAATTTTGATTCATACCATTGGCGTGCTTCAGGATTGGTAAAATCAACAATTGCCATTCCTGCTTGCCATTTATCCCATTGCCAAATATCACCATTTGCTTTCTTCAGAAAATAGCCATGCTCAGCCCCTTCATCAAATAAAGGAGATTTTTGTCCGATATAAGGGTTAATCCAAACACAGATTTTCAAGCCTTTTTCTTTAAGACGTTTGAGCATATTGACAGGGTCTGGGAAAGTACGGTCATCCCATTCAAAGTTACACCATTCGTATTCTTTCATCCAGAGACAATCAAAATGGAAAACTTCTAGTGGAATATCACGTTCAATCATGCCATCCACGAAAGAATTAACTGTTGCTTCATCATAATCTGTTAAAAATGATGTGCTCAACCACAGCCCAAATGTCCAAGCTGGTGGTAAACTTGGTTTCCCAGTCAAATCAGTATAGTGCCCTAAGACGTCTTTCATGCTATCTCCAGCGATGACATAGTACTCCAGACTTTCTCCAGGGACTGAAAATTGGACACGTGAGACTTTCTCGCTGCCAACTTCAAAACTGACTTTATCAGATGAATTGACAAAAACACCGTAACCTTTATTGCTGACATAAAATGGAATGTTTTTATAGGCTTGCTCAGTTCCTGTTCCGCCGTCTTCATTCCAAATATCGACCGTTTGTCCATTTTTGACAAAATTTGTGAAACGCTCACCGAGCCCATAAATTTTCTCACCGACATCAATCGTTAATTGTTCGCTGACATGAGCGACTTTCTTATCATCAGTAATATAAGCCTTACTACGTGGTAAACTTTGCGCGATGACTTTTCCCTTATAAGCAAATTCGGCCGTCAGTTGCTCACCTTTGCTGATTGAAATGCTTAAATCGCCAGAAGTCAAAGTTAGCTGCTCTTCGTTATCAAAAATCTGAGATGCTACTTTTTCTGTTGATAATTCAAACTGCGGTGCTTTTTTGACTTGTCCTTTGTGATTGTAAATCTTCACACCGATAATCTCTTCTCGCGGCGTAAAAATTTCCATAGTCATTAAACCACCGTCAAGCGTTGCGCCCTTGTGAGCGACATAAGAATATGGCATGTAAACCGTTAGACGATTGGGCTCAACACGGTAATCGTACAGATGTGTGGCGTATTTGACTTCGTAGCCGTCTTTGACTAGCCAGCCACCGTTTAAAAATTTCATCGTATCTATTCTCCTTTTTCTTTTAACAAATGATAAGCACCAAGCAATCCTGCTAAGTTTTGATGTTGACAAATTTCGATTGGCACTTCAAAGGTCTCCCAGAAAGGATTTTTTGCCAGAGCTAGCAAAATATAAGGCAATAAATGTGGATTGCGGCTGATGCCTCCACCCAAAAGCACCTTGTCTGGGTCATTTTGACAAACCACATTAAAAATCGTTATGGCTAATCTGGTTGACCATTCTTGGATAAGTCTTTTGACAGCTAGGTCATTATCTTCAAAAATAGCTGCGCCATGAACAGTTTCTTCACTAGGCAATCCTTTTAAGACTTTATATTGCTTGACAAGAGCGCTGGTTGAAGCGAGGTCATGCAAGGTTTGATAACCACTTTCTTGGTAATCGATAATCATCATCCCAAGCTCACCTGCTTTGTAAGAATGCCCATGAACCACTTTTTTATCATGGACAAAAGCACCACCAATGCCCGTTCCAATAGTAATCAAGCAAAAATCATCACAATCTTGTCCACGACCCGAATAAGCTTCAGCGATTGCTGCACAATTGGCATCATTTTCGATAATTATTGGAATATCTGGCTGACTTAATTCTTGTCGTACTAAGTCAATGACATTACAGCCACTTAAAACACCGATTGCTCCTGCCTGCAAGGCGACGCCAGTTTCTGGTACAATGTGCCCAGGAAAACTAATCCCAATTCCTTTAATCTCAAAAGATTTCAGGTAAGGATTGATGAGCTTGCTAAGTGAGTGAATAAAGGCTTCTTTACTTTCTTTTTGTGTTGGGATTTCGTCATGTTCAAGGACTGCTTCGTGTTCGTCAAGCAAAGCATATTTGACCATGGTACCACCCACATCTATACAAAAATACGGCATCTGCCACCTCCTGTGATAGCGTTTTCTTAATTTTCATTATAGACAAAAATACGCTACAAAAATACCAGCAAGATTAGATATTCTTACTGGCATTTTTAGTCTATTTTGATTTTTGAGCAATTTGTCTGCGATATTCGTTTGGGGAAATATGGTAAAAGTGTTTGAATTTTTTGTAGAAATAATCAATATTGTTATAGCCGACTTTGTCTGCGATTTCATAAACCATTAAGTGAGATTCTTTCAATAAATCCGTAGCTTTTTCCATACGAACTTTTTCAAGGTAATTCAAGAATGATTCGTCCATTTTTCGCTTGAATTTTTTACCGAGATAGGCGCTATTATAGCCAAAATGGTCTGCAATATCTTTCAAGGTCAAATCTTCCTCGTAATGACGGTCAACGTAATAAATCAATTGGTCAATAATATCAATATTGTTAAATTCTTCCGCAATCTGACGAGATAGCTTTTCAAGTTCTTCCTTAAATAAAGTGATTAATTCAGGGTAAGAATCTGCTTGTCTAGCTTTCTCACAAAACGCACTTTCATCGACAGCAATTGATTTTTGCAATTTTTCCTTAATCTTATCAAGAATCGTTGCATAATCGTGACGCATTTTCCAAATAAGGTCATCTTTTAGGTAATAATCTGCGCAAAGACTACGACCGTAAGCCATAACGACTGTCGTCAAATCATTAGTGGCAATAATTTTTGATACGAGGTCATCTAAAGTGACTGGAATCATGATTTCTGGTGACATTCTCGTGATTTTTTCAGGTAAAATCAACTGATTTGGAAACATAAATGCTGCTTCGGATAAATCGTTTAACTGTTTTGGAATGACTGTCAAATCTTGCTTGGCACTCACCCAGCCTGTGCTGATAATTTTCCCGCGATTCGCACAGATTTTGGTAAATTGATAAACGTCTTGATTTAGCGGCGCAGTTGTCAGCAAAATAAGGTAATATTTTGAGAGATTGTTCAACACGACGTATTTCAGAGGAAGCTCCTCTAGTTGTTCCAAAATATCAACTGGAATAGCTTGGTCAAAGCGTGAGCAGTTGATAAATTGATAATCTGTCAAGCCTGTCTTGTCAGTACCGAAAATCTTATCAAACAAACGTTTTTCAAAATCATTTTCATCAAGCTTGGCTGTTTCTTCTTGGATAGTTTTCAATACAGCAATCAGTTCGTCCTCATCAACTGGTTTTAACAAATATGACGTGAAACCTAGCGACACCGCCTGTTGAGCATATTCAAATTCCGAATACCCTGATAAAATAATGGAATAAAAAGGATAGTCAAGGCGTTCTTTGGCTGTTTGAACCATTTCAAGACCCGTTTGTTCAGGCATTTTGATGTCTGTGATAACCAAATCTGGGTGATAGGTCTCAATCGCCTGCAAACCTTCCTTACCATTACTTGCCATGGCAACAACAGAAAAGCCATAATTTTCCCAATCAATTAAGTATTTCAATCCTTCTCTGATAATTTTTTCGTCATCAACAATCAATACTTTTTTCATTGATTAACCCTTCCTTTTCCAATTTTTCATAAAGTCATCCTCGATGTTGCTTCACAACGGCTTACTTCATTCTCACTTTAAAGACTTGTGGAAGCTCACTTTTTAGCTTAGGAATACGGATGTGAAGCCCTTTTTTGTCTTTTACCCATGTGAGTTCTTGTGCATAGCCGAGTAAAGTCACTGATTCTATGATACCATGAAATTCTGGAATATTTTGATTTTTTATGTCTGCTAGTGATTTTACAGTTATCTGATTTTGGTCTTGCAAGTCACCCATAGCAAAGACATAAATCGCATCACCGCAAGCGGTAAAGCGGAAATCTTCGCTCGTATAATGGACTTGCTGAGTGTCTGAAAATTGACCGCTCGGTTGACGAGTTGGTCCTTCTTGGGCTTTCCGCCACACTTTTGCACCATAAATCGCCTCCCCATTAATAGACAGCCAATTCCCAATGGTTTCTAAAATATCTTGGTCATGTTTCGCAATGCTTCCGTCAGCTTTTGGTCCTACATTAAGCAGTAAATTGCCATTTTTAGCAACAACATCAATCAGGGTTTGAATGATTTCTAAAGGCGTTTTGTATGCCAAACTGTCCGTATAGCACCACGAATTGCGAGCGATAGCCGTGTCTGTCTGCCAAGAAAATGGCTGCGCTTGTTCAAAACCACCTCGTTCCATTTCAACAATGCCAGTCCCAAACATCATGGCATCATGTTTATAGCAAATACTAGTTGGCTTTTGCCACTTAACACCTAAATTATAATAATAAGCAGCAATTAGTTTTAGATAGTCTTTGAAACTGTCGTGCTCAATCCACCAATCAAAATAAAGCATTTCTGGTTGGTAATCTCTGATTAATTCTGCCGTTCGCAGCAGCCAATCCTCTAAAAAAGCTTGGTCTGGGTAAGGCTTACTAAATAAATCTTGGTGGTCAGGTTCAGGCATGGCTGGCCAATAAAGGCTATCTTTTGTTAAAGGGGCAATAATATCACTCTCAAATTCCTTACCATGTCCAAAGAAAAAATAATGCTCGGCGCGGTGCGATGAGGTACAAAAATGAATCCCTCGTTTCTCAGCTTCCTTTTTTAATTCTCCAAGAATATCGCGTTTTGGTCCCATTTCAACAGCATTAAACGGTGATAAGGCACTTTGGTACATCTGAAAAACGTCATGGTGTTCAGCAACAGGAAAAATATATTTCGCACCGGATTTTTCAAAAATTGCTAACCACTCTTTTGCATTAAATTTTTCAGCAGTAAACATAGGAATGAAATCTTTATAACCAAACGTTTTATGCTCGCCGTAAGTTTTGACATAGTGCTGAAATTCTGGGTGTGATGTGATGTACATATTCCTTGAATACCATTCGTTGCGATAAGCAGGAACACTATACACGCCCCAATGAATGAAAATTCCAAATTTAGCCTTTAAAAACCACTCTGGCACTTGGTACTGAAACAGAGATTTCCACGTCGGCAAATATGGTCCTTGATTGGCAATACGTTTGATTTCTTCAATGGTAATGCTCATATTTTCTCCTCACAAGTCAAAAAATGGAGTGAGACCAAGGTCCCACCCCACCCGCAACTAGACATTAATCGTTATCATCAGCTTTGGCTTCTTTGACGACTTCTTCACGCGCTTTTTGTTGGTCTTTTGCATTTTGCATATCAATCGCTAACACTTTGTCGTAATTCAAACCTTTAGCTGTATCTTGCATTTCTTTTAACAATGAGTTGAATTCTGCTTCATCTTTGGCAAATACCATTTTCCAAGAATATTCAACCACCGTTGATTTCACTTGATTTCGAAGGGTTTCAATTTCAGAGTCATCTTCAGGCGCAAGATAGCTTGCTCCTGGTGCAACAAGAAGTTGGTCATTCTTTTCAAGATAGTCAATAGTTGTTTCGGCATTGTCCATATGTGAGCTCCAGTCAGTAATGACAGGATTTGTGTTGTATTCTTGTTGGTAAGTATCCCACAAAGTGAAGTAATATGGACTATTTGTATCTGGATCAATATCAATTGGAATGATTGTGTCAACGTTCAATGTTGAAAGACCGTCGCTGTATGAACCACTACCGTATTCTTCAGGCACTTCTGCACCGTCGCTAGACAAGAGGGCTGATTTCCCAAAATCTGTCAATTCTGGTAGTCCATCATCGTTAATATCCCATGTCAAGCCTTCGATACCTGCACTACCTTGACTTGATGAACTGTTGGCACGTTCACCTTCTGGTGAATACAACCAGTCAATAAATTCAGCAATGCGTTCTGGGTCTTTGGCATTAGAGCCGATACCAATGAATTGTTTGCCACCATAAGCATAAGCACCATATGAGAAGATTTTTTGGTCTTTAATAGGAACTGACATAAAGCCTTTACCTGCATTTAAATTGTCAGTTGTGTTGTAGGCTGCTTGTCCAAGCCAAGGCCACCATGAGAAGAGAACTTGTCCGTCTTGGAATTTTGAATAAAGGGTATCGTAGTTTTGTGTTGTTGATTCTGGGTCAACAAGTCCTAGTTGATTAGCTTCAAAGTAGAATTTCAAAGCACGCACATATTGTGAATCACTGTCAATGATACTTTGATAATCAGAGCCGTCTGCTTTGGCTAAAACAAAGCCTAATTCATCATAACCATAAAGCGCAGCCAATTGTTTCGCAGCTCCCATCATATTGCCGTCCCAATCGCCAAAGAGTGAGAAGGCATAGACTTTTTTGCCTGAATCAGATGTTGGGTTGGCTTCTTGCATGGCCGCTAAAACTGGCAACAAATCTTCAAGTGTATTGACTTGTGGGTAACCGACTTTACCATACAAATCCCAGCGCAAATAAGTTCCGAAGGTTGGGTCTTGAGCTTCTGAAGGCTCCGTTGGGGAAGTACTTGAAACTTCTGTTGGGAAACCATAAATAGTTCCGTCACTATTTAAATGTTGAACAGCTGCGTCATATTCTTTGACATTGTCCATTTTTTTGTAGAGCTCTGTTGAATCGTAAAGCAAGCCAGCTTGCACCAATTCATTGTAATGCTCACCACTACCTGTGATAATAATATCACCCAAATCACCTGCGGCTGTTCGTGTTTGGTAAAGCGTATCACCATTTCCAGCAACGTTTGGTGCGATAATGTTTAATTCGATGTTAAATTTATCTTTGACAAGTTGTGCAAACCACCCTTTTTGGATTCCCATATAGTTGGCAACATCATCATAAACATCAACAGTAATGGTTTCGCTTCTATCTACGCTAGCCGTTTTTTTACTGCTACATGCTGACAATAATGCCAAAGAAGAAGTTGCAATAATTCCTAATGCCACAAGCTTTTTCCAACTTTTTTTCATTAAAAATTCTCCTTATTTTATATTACATTGGCTGTTAACCAATTTTGCATACCAATTGAAAATCATTAACCTTTTACAGCACCCAACATAATCCCTTTTACAAAGTATTTTTGGAACATTGGGTAAATAAACATAATCGGCAAAACCACGATAACAGACACCGTCATGCGAATTGATGTTGGTGTTTGAGTCGTTGCCGCAGAAACCACACTACCAACTGCTCCACCTGTATTTTTCACCATTTGCGCTAAGCTATTAGCTTGATTAATATAAGTATAAAGCAAATATTGCAGAGAGTATAGCTTCTGGTCAGTAATGTAAATCAAGGTATCTTGGAAAGAATTCCATTGACCAACCGCTGAGAAAATCGCTACCGTTGCTAAAATTGGGGTACAGTTTGGCAAAATGACTTTAAAGAAAACTTGTAAAATATTTGCCCCATCAATTTCAGCTGCTTCTTGCAATGATTTTGGAATTGATTCGATATAAGTCTTAACCAAAATAATGTTAAATGGCTGAACAACGGCTGGCAGTACATACACCCAAAAGTTATTGGTCAATCCCAACGTTTTCATAGTGATAAACATTGGAATCATACCTGCATTAAAGTACATTGTGATGATAATAAAGCGGTACCAAAATGCTTTTTTCCAAAACTGCTCTTGGGTGAACATAAATCCCAAGAAAGCCGAAGCTAAAACCGTCGCTGCTGTACCAATCACAGTCCTAGCAACTGAAACAACTGCAGCCGTTGGCAAACCACCCAGTTTTAGAATTTGAATATAATTTTCAAAATGAATTTCTTTTGGTAAGAAACGAATTTCTCCCAAGGCACTTAATTCATTGTTACTAATCGAATTAATAATTAAATAATAGAATGGATAAAAACAGATAAATGTAAAAATTATAAAGAATAAATAGTTACAAATATTAAACGTTATATCCGAGCGTGTTAACTGACCTTTTTTCTTCATCTTTTTCTACCACCCTAAACAATACTTGTGCCACGGATTTTCTTAGAAGCAATATTAACAACTGCCAATAAAACCACACTGATAACACTCTTCAACATACTAAGTGCTGTGGCAAATGATAAACTACTACCACCAAGACCGATATTATAAACGTATAAATCCAAAACTTGGATATGTTCTTTATTAAAGGCGTTTTGGAATACAAAATATTGATCCATACCATTACTTAATAAATTAGCAATAGACAACATCAACATTACCAAGTAAGTCGGCATAAGAGCTGGCAAGGTAATATGACGCATTAAATCAAAACGGTTAGCACCGTCAATCTGTGCTGATTCGTACAATTCAGGGTCAATCCCAGCAATCGCAGCCAAGTACATGATAGCTCCCCAACCTAGTCCTTTCCAAATGCCCCACAGACACATGATTAACCAAGTATGTTTATCACTATCAAGGAACTTAACAGGCTCTGTAATAATGCCATAATGCTCTAAAAGGGTATTAACCAAACCAGTGCTTGAGAAAAGGCTAAAAGCAATCGTGTAAACAAGCACCCAACTGATAAAGTTTGGCAATGTTGTCAAGGTTTGAACGATGTTCTTAAACCATTTGCTCTTAATTTCATTTAGAAAAATGGCAAATAAAACTGGAAAGAATGATGTCGCAATGCCCAAGAAACTCATGGCAAATGTATTTTTCATTACTTGTACCAGTTGGTCTAATTGGGTCTTGCTAGAAACAATCATCTTGAACCATTTCAAACCAACAAATTCACTTCCCGACAGCCCCAGAGCTGGCTTGTAATCATACAAAGCATAAATCCAACCGTGTAGCGGGAAATAAGAAAATAGAAACACTAAAATCAAAAAAGGAAGAACCGTTAAAAACATCACTTTCCCTTCGCGGGAATGCCTGTCGCTTATGGTCTGTTTTGATTTGTGCGAACTAGGTTTTATCATAACCTTCACCTCTCTTGTAATCGTTTACATAAAAGATAATATCATCTTTTCAACCGTTTGCCACTAGCTAAAACTATACCACCTTACTGTAAAAAATAGACATTCCCTAAAAATTAAGCCCTTTCATTTGGGCTTTTTGCTATAATGAATACAGAAAGATAAGAGGTGCAGTTCCATGAAATTTGACTACAACAATCGACTATTCCAAGCAGTAACTGAAATCTGCAATTTTATCGCATTGAATCTTTTGTTTCTAATAACGTGTTTTCCAATTATAACCATTGGACCTGCCCTTTCTTCTTTGTTTTATGTCACCTTACGATACGCTGATGACAAGAGGGGTTATCTCGTAAAAGACTACCTTATTCAATTAAAATCCGATTTAAAAAATAGATTTCTGATTAGTTTTATTTTCTTGCTGGCTGGAGCTTTGCTTAGCTTTTTAACCTTGTTTTGGTTTTCAGTCCAAACAACTATCGGAACTATATTTGCTGTGATTTGTTTAGCACTTCTTCTGCTTCTTATCGTTGCATTTATCATTTGCTGTGCGCTTAGCGGGCGCTATCAAAACAGCTTACGCCAGACACTCAAGAACAGTTTTTTATTGGCAATTGCTTCCCCTTGGCATTCCATTATCATTCTTTCTATTCCTGTGGCATTACTCTGCTTGGGAGTGATTATGAGTTCGTTTAAGATTTTCCTTGTCTTATTTGGAGCTTCGTTAAGCGCTTATTGCTCTGCTTTTTGCCTATTATCATTATTTAAAAAATTTGAATGGCGATAAAACATATGAAAATAAATTTTTTTAAGCATTCGATTAATGATTTTTCAATCAAGCATCAACTCCGTTTGATTATCTTACCTATTCTGGTCTCTTCTGTGCTTATTATCGGTGGTTATCTGGTGTATGACTCAACACGGCAATTAAACGTAAACTATCATAGTTTAGCCACTCAAGATGCGCAGCACACACGCTCCATTATCCATGACACGTGCAGCAATTTCAAAAAATACGCCGACGCTCTCACCAATGATAGCCAGCTGCGAAGCTTGCTAGAAGAAAATTATTCTGACGACAAAAGTGCCACTCAAGCCATTGATAATTATCAATATCTTAATAATGTTTACAAGCAAGATACTGCTATCAAAAGCATTTTAGTTTATAGTGATAACACAAGCCTGCCAAATTACCAACATTTCATCTCAATGACACATGATGACATGGCAAAAGAAGCTTGGTATGAAAAGGCTAGTGAGCAATGGAGTGCCTTCTGGCTAACCATTCCTGACGATGATGATGACTTTCAATATTTGACCATTTATCAACGAGTTCCCATGCCTTTGTCGGACAACATGGCTGTTCTTGAAATCAAAATGGATTACAATTATTTAAAAAATAGAATCAACAATTCCAATTATCTCAATCAGATGTTTCTTAACCAAGATACGATTTTTTATTCTGATAAATTTTCTGAAGTTAGCACGAAAGCCATCAGCATTAACGAAAGTGTCAGCACAAAAGTTGCCGCCAATTATGTTCACAACACTAACAACAAAACCACATTATTAGCTTACACTGCTCTGCCATTGTCCAATGGTGCCAATTCGGATACGGTGTATATCTACTCTTTTGATACCGACGCTTTTTCAGCCATTCTTGAAAATGGGCTCCGCTGGTCAGGCATTCTCATCTTCATTTTGAGCATTTCCATTATACTCACGCTTTATTTTTCACGATTTTTCTCAAGCCGTATCCAAAAACTTCAAGAGACTGTTTACCGTGCTTCTATCGAAGATTATAGTTTCTTCAATGAAATCGCCGGTCATGATGAAATTTCAACCATTTCGCTTAATTTTCACAAGATTATCAATCACATCAAGAAAAAAGAAGAAGAAATTTATCAATCCAAAATCACGGAGCAAGAACTGCTCAACCAGCAACAAAAAATGGCATTTAGCATTCTAGCTAGCCAGATTAATCCACATTTTTTATTTAACACCTTGGAAACGATTCGGATGACAGCTCTGCAGCACAAAGACCGTGATGTCGCTAATGCCATTCGCCTGCTGTCAAAATCAATGCGTTACACCTTGTCCAATCAAGGAAAACGCATTACTAGCCTGCAAGAGGAATTAGATGCTATTCAAGTTTATACCCAAATTCAGCAACTTCGTTTTGGCGAACGTGTCCATTACAACTGTATCATTGACCCTGAACTCAATCCAAAAGAGATTTATCTTTTGCCACTTTTGATTCAACCGCTGATTGAAAATGCCATTTCACACGGTTTAGAATCAGTCGCTCAAAATGGTTTTGTGACACTAGCCATTTCCTTACAAGAACCTAACACCCTTTGCATTAGCGTGAGTGATAACGGAGTAGGTATTGAACCTGCTAAACTCGCACGCATTCAAGAGGACATTTCTAAAAATGACATTGAAGACACTAGCCACATTGGACTAAAAAACGTTCACAACCGCATTAAACAGTATTACGGTGATCAATACGGACTATTTATTAGCAGCATAAAAGGACAAGGAACCATGATTAAACTCCTTTTCCCACTCCAAAGACAAGTTGATGATGATAACTAAAAAGAGGTCGTTGACCTCTTTTTTACTGTACAATGATTTTCACGTCAAATGCTGGAATTTCTGTGATATTTTCTATCTGCTTTTGACTTAGTAAATCATAGCCTGTCAATGCTAAATCGCATGGGATTGTTTGGGCTGTGTGATTGATTAAGAATTGATATGTTTTATCACCTTTGCGGCGTGTTTTTAATTCCAATCCGTCTGGCAATACCCGACTTTCAATGCCTAGTGTTCCCAAAATGCTATCAAACAAAGCTGACAAACCAACTTCGTCTAACATTGTGCCAACATAATAAGCGTTACCGTTTTCAAAATGATTTTGTGTCACCACAGGATAGCTATTATAAAATTCCTGACTATCATAATAAGCCAATGCCTGCGCGTTATTCAAATGAATAACGTCACATAAGAGCTGTGCTTTCGCTCTTTCCCCTGATTTAAATTGGACATTTTCACGATATTCTGGTGGCAAGGCGTCAAATTCTTCAACCCAAATCCCCAAAACATCTTTTAACGGTCCTGGATAACCACCCAAATGAACATTATCTGTCTCATCAACAATGCCACTCATCATCGTTGTGACAAAATGCCCACCCTTTCGCACAAAGTCTTCAATCTTTCGCGTTTGCTCTTGATTAACCATATATAGACACGGTGCAATTAAAAGATCGTATTGACTGAAATCTTGCTCTAAGCTAACCATATCAACATCTATCTGACGGCGGTACAATTCTTTATAGTAATGATGAATTTGGTCAACATATTTTAAATCGGTTGTCGGTCCACTGGCGTATTCTAAGCCCCAGTAATTTGGCCAATCAAAGATAATACCAACTTTAGCAGGTGTTCTTGCTCCTAAAAATTGGTCGCCAAGGCGAGCTAGTTCCGCTCCAAGCTGACTAACTTCTCTAAAAACACGAGTGTGCTCATGTCCCACATGGTCAATTACTGCTCCATGGAATTTTTCACAACCGCCAACCGAGCGACGAAGCTGGAAGAATTGAACCGTATCCGCTCCATGTGCCATGGCTTGATAGCTCATGCTTCGCATTTGACCTGGCTTCTTCAAGGAATTATACGGTTGCCAATTTTGCTGACTAGGTGTCTGTTCCATTAGCATAAAAGGTTGTCCAGCCTTTAATCCCCGCATCAAATCATGCGTCATAGCTGTAAAACTAGCTGGCGTATTATAGGCAGGGTAATTATCCCACGAAACAATGTCCATTTCTTTCGCAAATTTGAAATAATCAAGTGACTTGTAAGTTCCCATTAGATTGGTTGTGACAGGTGTTTTTGAATCAAATTCTCTAATCGCATCACGCTCGTCTTTGAAATTTTGCAAAATAGAATCCGACATAAAACGGCGATAGTCGAGCGATAGCCCTGCAAAAGCTGTTTTTTCAGTTCCAATGGCTTCACCTAACACATTAGGCAGGACAATCTCATCCCAGTCATACAGCGTATGCCCCCAAAATTGCATATTCCATGCTTTGTTGACCGCTTCAATTGTGCCGTATTTTGCTTTCAACCATACGCGAAACGCTTTAGCACAGTTATCACAATAACATTCACCGCCATATTCATTTGAAATATGCCAACAAACAACATTGTCAAGATGACCATAACGCTCTGCTAATTTTCCAGCTAATTTTTTAGCATAATATTGGAAAACTGGGCTATTTGGACATGCATTATGACGATGACTAAAATGATGATGACGTCCTTCAAAATCTGTCCGCGTCACTTCTGGATAACGACGACAAAGCCAAGCAGGTAAAGCCGCCGTCGAGGTGGCAAAAACAATCTTGTAATCACGCTCTACCAGCATATTGACAATCTCGTCCAACTGTTCAAAATCATACTCATTTTCTGACGGTTGAATCGTTGCCCAAGAAAACACATTGATTGTCGTTGAATTGATATGAGCCAAGTCAAACAAGCGCATATCTTCCTGCCAAATTTCCTTTGGCCATTGCTCAGGATTGTAATCTCCACCAAATAATATCGTTTGAAATTGTGTCATCTGAAGCCTCCGCTAGTTGATATCAGAACCATTGGTTTCAATGACGGTTTGATACCAGTAAAAACTATCCTTAGGAATTCTTGCCAAATCTTTTTCAGAATACTCATCACGATTGACATAGACAAAACCATAACGTTTTTTATAACCATTCAACCAACTCAACAAATCGGTAAACGACCAAGCACAGTAACCAATAACCTCAACACCGTCAGTAATTGCCTTTTTCATCTCAAGCAGGTGTTTTTCGAGGTATTGAATACGGTAATCATCATGAATTTCTCCGTCAGCCGTTAATTCATCAATGGCACCTAGACCATTTTCAGTAACAAAAACTGGTAAGTCATAACGATCATAGATACGGCGCAAAGCCACTCTGAACCCTGCAGGGTCAATTTCCCAACCCCAGTCCGTTTTTTCCAAATAAGGATTGTCAACAACTGCAAACATGACTTTTTCTGGTGAGGCTTCTTCGCTGCGATTATTTTGCATTAAATAAGGATCTGTGACATTCGAGTCTTTATCCGTAGCGACAGCTTCTTCTGTATCTTCAAAACCATTAACTTTAGCTGTTCCGCCATGATAATAATTGATTCCGACAAAATCTGGCTTGCCTAATTTCAAAATCTCTTCGTCGCCTTCCTCCAATGTTGGTGCCAAGTCCAAGGCTTTTAACTGTTTAAAAATAACCTTAGGATATTGCCCTTTACAATAAACATCAAGCCACCAACTATTATTCAAGGCTTCCCCATTTTCAGCTGCCAAAACGTCTGTTGGATTTGCCGTCAACGGATACATAGAACCATAACCAAAACTTGGACCAATCAAACCATTTGGCACCATTTGGTGGAAAAGTGCAATTGCTTTCGCATTCGCCAAATTAACAATATGATTAGCTTCATACATTCGTTTTAAATCACGAACTCCAGGTGGGTGTGCTTCCAAACGATAACCTAGCGTCGTGAAAACATTTTGCTCATTAAAGGTCACCCAATATTTCACTTTATCTTTAAAAGCCGTGAACAAAATATCACAATATTTCAAAAAGGCATCGATGGTTTTGCGTGATTCCCAACCGCCATAGCGTTCTTGCAAAGCAAGTGGCAAATCCCAATGATAAAGCGTCAAAACAGGCTCAATGCCATTGCTAATCAATTCATCAATCAAATTAGCATAAAAAGCTAAACCAGCTTGATTGACTTGACCATCACCGTCTGGAATGACACGTGACCATGCCACACTAAAACGATAAGCTTTCAAGCCCATTTTCTTCATTAAAGCAACATCTTCTTTGTAGCGGTGATAATGGTCAACTGCCACATCTCCATTAGTGCCTTCAAAGGTCTTATTTGGAATCTTAGAAAATTGATCCCAAACTGATGGACCTTTACCATCCGCATTCCAAGCACCTTCGACCTGATAAGCAGCCGATGCCGCTCCCCATAAAAACTCTTTCGGAAAATCATCTAACGTCTTATGATACATATTTGCTCCTTCTAAAAATGTATTCGTTTACATTTTTAGTCTAAATAAAAAAAGCCCAGTTTACAACTGGACAAAATAGATAATCTCCTAGTAAAAACTGGACTGGTTAGTCTCTCCTTACTAACTCACCAACCAACCCCAGAAAAATGGGAGGGCAAAGGCAATTAAGCCACAAATCACAAAGAGGGCTTTCAGCCATTTTTGAGGGATAGTCGTTGATTTAATCCAAAGAAGAATGGCAAACAGCCACGAAACGGCAAATAATAGCCAATAATACCATGCAAGGGACATCTTAATCGTTCCTTTCTACCTTAATGGTTTTCGGATGTTTCTGTTGGTCTTGCAGACGTTTAGCCAATTGACGGCGAGCAATGACAAGCAAGCCAATCATAATAACTTCGTAAGTGACAAAGAAAATGATAAAACAATGCAAGAAAAATTCCTCTGGTAAAACCCAGATAATTGGGTCTGTGGCGGGGTTGAACAGCCATGTTGAATCACCAGGGAAAAGCACTTCATGAAATAGCGTAAAAAATTGGTCAAAGCCAATCAGCAATCCTGCTACTGCAATTAGCACAGGCAAAACAGCTGCTAAAGTAAACGCTCTTTGATGTAGAAAAAGTGATTTTTCAGCTCTGCTATTTTTCCAAAAACGCCAAGACGGATACAGCATCACCACAAAAACAGCTTGCGCTAGGTGAAATAAATGCTTAACGTCACGAAAATGCTTGAGCCCGTCTGTTGATGACGGGAAATCTGGCATAGAAAGGGTGTGTGAAAGTGGATTGGTCAGATAGGTCATCAGAATATTAAAGTTTTTCAAGAGGTCGTCTTTTGTAATCGTGACCTGAAGGGTTAGTTTGAGCCAATCAACTTCCAAAGGGTAAATCAGCCAAGCACCATAAATAGCTACCAAGACAGCTAGAGCAAGGAGCCAGAGCCAAGTGCTAAACGTCCAAAGTTTATTTTTCATCAAAATTCCATTCATCTAAGCTAGCAAGGACATGGTCAGGTTTCACTGGAAGGGTAGGCACTTCTTCTGGTTTGGTGAAACCAGTCGTCACAAGCAAAGTAGCAATATCATTTTGAATTCCTGCCATAATATCTGTTAAATAATTATCACCAACCATGATAGCTTCTTCACGTTTAACTCCCAGAACATCCAAAGCTTTATTTATGATAATCGCATTTGGTTTGCCAATAAAGACTGGCTGCACACGTGTTGCAGTCTCCAAGAGTTTATTAATCGAACCAGCCCCTGGCATTAACCCACGCTCCGTTGGGATATTCAAATCAGGATTCGTTCCAATAAAGACCGCTCCTTTTTGAATGGCAAGCGTTGCAATGGCAAGCATTTCATAAGTTAGTTGCGTATCTAGTCCGACAACCACATATGCTGGATTTTCAGTATCTTCAACATAGCCAGCCTCAGCAATAGCTGTTTTCAAACCCGTTTCACCAATCACATAAACTGTTTTTCCACGATTCATGTCATTCATATAATCAATCGTCGCCATTGTTGCTGTATAAATCGTTTCAAGCGGTGTATGCACATTGAATTGTGTCGCAAGCATTTCTTGAACTTTTTCTGGTGTGCGTGTTGTATTATTCGTCACCAAAACATAAGGAATATTACGTTCTTGCAGACGTTGAATAAAACGTTCCCCAGCAGGAATACGATTTTTCCCTTTGTAAATTGTTCCATCTAAATCAATCAAATAGCCTTTATAAGTCATTCTTTCCTCCATTTTTACAACACCAAAAAGACTTTCTAGCTAAAAAGTCTCTGACTATCCTTAGTCAATTAGTGTTTTCCAATTCTCATCGTAATAAGCAGTAAAACACATCGCAATTTGCTCTTTCGTTGTCTTAGATTCAGCAAGCTCAGGTAAGTTGTCACACGCAAAATAGCCACTTGTTATCGTTTCTAAATTTTTTGTAAACTGCCCACCTTTGGCATGGCATAATGAAAAAATCTTACAAATTTTGTGAGCAGAAACTGGTTGATTGTGTTTTTCACGGTCTTGAATAGCAATCACGCGCTCCAATTCCACATCAAGTCCAGCTTCTTCTTTCACCTCTTTAAGCGTGTTTTCCGCCACAGATTGGTCAACATCACACCAACCACCTGGCAGCGCCCACTTTCCATTAGCTTCTTGCACTAGTAAAATCTTGTCATCTTGAAAAATGGCTGCGCGTGTATCGATTTTTGGGGTTTGATAGCCCGTTTCGTTAGCAAACAAATCAGCCACTTTCTGAGCTGGTAACTGCGATAATTCAGCTATCATTGCAACTGAAATCTCTCGAATTTCCTTAAAACGTTCAATATCATACTTATCGCGACCATAAGCTAGCCCTGCTTGTGCCAAAGATTGCAAACGAACAAGCCAATCAACCCACTTCTTATCATCAACAGTCATTATTTTTCCTTCCACTCGATGCGAGCTTGTGCATGAACAGCACCTTGGGTAACAATTTCATGTTTTGTTATCAAACCATCTGTTTCAACACGTGATTTAATATCATGCCCATAATGGACTTCTTTCACGTATTTGAGGTTAATGTGGTGTGGAATGTGTTCCTCTAAAAACGCCACGTCCAACACATCATACATCCATTCAAGGTATTTGCTATTGTTAACATGACCATTCAAATCAAGGTCAAAAAAGCGAACGTGATAAGTTGTTTCTTCTGGATTTTCCAAGCTTTCGTAACGAGGACCACGATAGATTTTTTTAATCTTTTCAACGTCATAAACGTCAACGATTTCATCAATAACAGGGTGAACCTTTCTGCTATCATAATCCATGAGGACAAAAGTCGAATGAATCGTCATGATTTTATCACCAGATTCACCATAAACATTGAAATCACGGTAACAAAAGAGCTTATTATAAGCCGTAGGTACCGTTTCAATCACGATATTTTCAGTATATTTTGGCAAACGCTCGATTTCAATCGCATACTCTGTGATAATCCAAACAAGATTGTACGTTTGATAAATATAATCATCACTCATCCCCAGACTAAGTGACTGTTTCCCTGAAACTTGCAACACTAACGATAAAAGTTGCGGCAATTTCATGTTGTGATTAATGTCACTTTCGTAAAAAGGTACTTGATAATTTTCTTGATAACTTAATCCCATGTCATTACTCCAATATAAATCTCTCTGCTACCGTGTCTCCTAAAAAAAGACCTTTTTTAGTCATTCGAACCACCTTATCATCTGGCACCAAAAGCCCCTGCTGACAAAGTTCTGTCACGATTTGACCATAACGTTCTTCAAAAGACACGCCAAACTTTTCTTCAAATTTTGCAATGGAAACGCCAGATTTCTTACGCAAGCCCAAGAAAAGTTCTTCTTCCATCATTTCGTCCTTGGTCAAGACCTCCTCTGACAACCTAGCATTTCCTTCAGAAACAGCCTTTAAATAATGTTGAATCGGCCCACGATTACGATAACGAACACCGTTTAAATACCCAGACGCCCCAGCACCGACACCATAATATTCTGCATTATCCCAGTACATCAAATTATGACGACTTTCAAAACCTGGCTTGGTAAAATTAGAAATTTCATAATGCTCAAAGCCATTAGCTTCCAATTCAGCAATAATGTACTCAAACATTTCCGCCTCAAGGTCCTCTTGGGGTAAATTCAATTTTCCACGACGCATTTTATTCATGAAAACCGTGTGATTTTCTAAAATCAAACTATACAAACTCAAATGAGGAATATCCAGCGCTATCGCCTTAGCAACATTTTCCTTAACATCTTCCATTGTCTGACCAGGAAGCGCATAAATTAAATCAATCGAAATATTATCAAAGCCTGCTGTTTTCAAATGGTCAATCGTCGAATAAATTTGCGATTCATTGTGGCTACGCCCAATTCTCTTTAATTGCTTATCATTAAAAGTCTGAACACCAAGCGACACACGATTAACAGCAGATTTCTTCAACACTTCAATCTTGTCATCCGTCAAATCCCCAGGATTTGCTTCAATGGTAAATTCTTCTAAGACGCTCAAATCTAAATGCTTTGTCAAATTCGTCAGCAAATAATCCAATTGCTGCGCGGTAATTGAGGTTGGCGTTCCACCTCCGATATATAAAGTCCGCAATTGTTCAATATCATAACTCTCAAATTCACGAATAAGAGCCTGCAAATAATCGTCAACAGGCTGATTTTTGATAAATACTTTTGAAAAATCACAATAATAACAAATCTGCGTACAAAATGGTATATGAACATAAGCTGATGTTGGTTTTGTTAACATGACGCTATTATAACATTTTTGCCAAGGATAACCAATGACTTTATTACGAAAGAAAAGGAGCAGGCAAAACGCATTTCCCATACTCCTCTTTTTTATGAAAATGATTTTAGTCAATACCGATTTCTTTGCGAACAACGTCAGCAATGGTATCCACGTAATAGCTTACTTCTTCATCTGTTGGTGCTTCTGCCATGACACGAAGAAGCGGTTCAGTACCACTTGGACGCACTAAAATACGACCATTGCCATTCATTTCAGCTTCCATTTTGCTGATAATATCAGCGATAGCTGGTACTTCCATGGCTTTGCTCTTCATACTATTTTCAACACGAACATTCACTAATTTTTGTGGGTAAATAGTAACTTCGGCAGCCAATTCAGAAAGTGATTTGCCAGTTTCTTTCATCACTTTTGTCAATTGAATAGCCGTTAACTGACCATCACCTGTTGTGTTATAGTCCATGATGATAACATGACCTGATTGTTCACCACCAAGGTTGTAACCAGATTTACGCATTTCTTCAACAACGTAACGGTCACCAACTGCTGTAATCGCTTTGTTAATCCCTTCACGGTCAAGCGCCTTGTGGAAACCAAGGTTTGACATAACCGTTGTAACAATAGTGTTGTGAGCTAATTGTCCACGTTCTGATAAATATTTGCCGATAATGTACATGACTTTATCACCGTCAACAATGTCGCCATTTTCATCAACAGCAATCAAACGGTCGCTATCACCGTCGAATGCCAAACCAACTGCTGCGCCAGATTCTTTAACCAATTCTTGCAATTGTTCTGGGTGAGTTGACCCAACGCCATCATTGATGTTAAGACCGTCTGGTTTTTCACCGATAACAGTAATATCAGCATCCAAATCCAAGAAAACATCACGCGCTGATACAGAAGCAGCTCCGTTAGCGGTATCAAGGGCAACTTTCATCCCTTCCAAGCTAACACCTGTTGAAACAAGAAATTTTTCGTATTTACGAAGTCCTTCTGGATAGTCAACTAATGTTCCTAAACCTTCAGCTGAAGGGCGTGGAAGCGTATCTTCTGGAGCGTCAAGTAATGCTTCGATTTCGTCTTCTTGGTCATCAGCCAATTTAAAACCATCGCCACCGAAGAATTTAATCCCATTATCCAATGCAGGATTGTGACTAGCTGAAATCATGACACCAGCGCTCGCTTTTTCTGTACGAACTAGGTAAGATACCCCTGGAGTTGCTAGAACACCAAGCTTGTAAACTTCAATCCCAACAGAAAGAAGCCCAGCAACCAAGGCAGATTCTAACAATTCTCCTGAAATACGTGTGTCACGTGCCACAAATACTTTTGGACGTCCTGTTTCATGCTGACTAAGAACATAGCCTCCAAAACGTCCCAATTTAAACGCCAATTCAGGTGTCAATTCGACATTTGCTTCTCCACGAACACCATCTGTACCAAAATATTTTCCCATTATTCTACTAGCGAAAAATCGCTTCCTCCATTACTAAATTCATTTCCTAAGATAATCTAAAATAATAGTTGCATTATAAAAATCACATTTTCATCTTAAATTATCATTAATTCATTAATATATAGTCTTTGCTATTATCTATTATTTTTTCGTTACTGTCAACTGAACTGTCACAACAGAAGGGTCAACAGTCACATTATTTGCTGATAAATTCACGCTGACACTTGTGTCTTTTGTGACATTAGAAATATCAACATTAGCAACAACTTCATCCACCGCATCCAAAGCATCTTGACTACCAGAAATCGTTACTTGGCTTTGGCTTAATTTGTATGAAATGTCAGAGATTTTATCACTCATCTCTCCTGTTGTTTTCACAGTTACTGGAACTGTTTTTGTCAATTTTTTCACGGTCACTTCTAATTTGGCTTTCGAAGGGTTAATAGCGCTAGCTAAGATTGTACCGTCTGCTGCCACAGCCTGCAAGGCTACGCGTCCACTGTAATTACTGTCCAATACTTCTGTTTCTGGCAATTTAGCAACCACATGGTCAATTTGGTCAATAATTGACTCTGAACTTGTGACTTCAACTTCAGAAATATTTGTCGAAACTTTTTTCAACTCATAGCCAGTAGCCAATTGACTAGAATCTACTTCACCTTGAACTTCAAATGTTTTTGTTTTCTTTTTACCGATTGTTACTGAAATGCTACTTGGTGAAGCTGTCGCTGTAACCCCTGACGGCAAATCTGTCACTTGCAAAGGAACGGTCTGTGTCCCCTCACCCAAGTTTGTCAAATCAGCTACTACCTTAAAACTTCTTGTATCACTATTAATCTCAGAATCCAATTTGACACGATTAATCGATGTCAGATAAACCTCTGTTTCATAAGAATAGCCACTAATAAAATACTTATCAGTATCATATTTAATATCAATGGGAACATTCTCCAAAGTATGGGTATAAGTTTCTGTTGCCCCCGATACTTGCGAGCCTGTCCGTGTGTAATTACTTGATGTGGCTGTTAAAAATAGGAGAATGGAAAAGACAATGGATACAATAACCAACCAAAATTGACTATTGAAAAATTTCTTCATTGTTTCTTCCTCCAAATCTTATGATACCAGTGTTCTTCTTCCTCTGCTTCTGTGACTAATTGTGTTCGAAGAATAGCTTCAAAGTTTTCTTTGGTCAAATCGTGTAAGAATTCACCTTTTGACGTAATTGAAATACCACCTGTTTCTTCTGAAACAACAATCGTTAAGGCATCAGAATTCTCTGACAGACCAATCGCTGCGCGGTGACGTGTCCCAAATTCTTTTGAAATCGCCATTGATTCTGACAAAGGAAGATAAGAACAAGCCGTCGCAATTTTATTGCCTCTGATAATGACAGCACCGTCATGCAAAGGCGTATTTGGAATGAAAATATTAATCAATAATTGACTTGAAATATCCGCGTCCAAAGGAATTCCTGTTGAAATATATTCCTGCAAAGTTTGCGTGCGTTCAATTGAGATTAAAGCCCCAATCTTACGCGGGCTCATGTAAGCCACCGATTTCACCAGTGCTTCAACCAACTTTTCCTCGTCACTCACTTGCTGTGTTTGTAGGAAAACTTGCGTTGAACGCCCAAATTTCTCAAGACCAGAACGAATTTCAGGAGCAAAGATAACCACACCCGCAATAACACCGTAAGTGATGACTTGATTCATCAAGTAAGTAATTGTCGTAAAGCCAATCCATTCAGCTACAAACTTTAGTAAAATGAAGAACACGACCCCTTGAATCAAGGACATGATTTTCGTACCCGCAAGGGCTTTGATTAAACGATAAATAAAATACGCAACAATTAAAATATCCAAAATGTGAACGACAATTGTCCATGGGTTTTCAACTAAAGTTGCCCAAAATTTAGCATCAATAGCCGTAAAATTACTCATACATGCATCTCTTTTCTCTAACTAATTAAAACTACCTTTCTATTATACCACGTTTAAAACAGATTTTCTTTATTAGAATATATCTTTTTGTGGTACAATATTTCTATGAAAGTAAACACACTTATGGGAATCACGGCTGGGAAGTCAGCTCACTTTGTCCTTTCAAAAATGGGACGTGGCTCAACCTTGCCCGGAAAAATCGCCCTCAAATTCGACAAAGATATTTTAGACACTATCGCTAAAGATTATGAAATCGTTGTGGTAACAGGAACAAACGGTAAAACTTTGACCACTGCTCTTACAGTTGGAATTTTACGTGAAGCTTTTGGTGAAATCGTCACAAATCCAAGCGGTGCCAATATGATTACTGGGATTACTTCAACTTTCTTGACAGCCAAAAAAGCCAAATCTGGTAAAAAAATTGCCGTGCTTGAAATCGACGAAGCTAGTCTGCCAAAAATCACAGAATACATCACACCAAGTCTCTTTGTATTCACCAATATTTTCCGTGACCAAATGGACCGTTACGGTGAAATTTACACCACTTACCAAATGATTTTAGACGGTGCTGCCAAAGCTCCAACAGCAACAATCTTAGCCAACGGAGACAGCCCACTTTTCAATTCTACAAACGTGGTAAACCCTGTTAAATATTATGGCTTTGATACTGAAAAACACACTCCAGAACTCGCACACTATAATACCGAAGGAATTTTGTGTCCACAATGTCAGCAAATTCTAAAATACAAATTGAACACCTATGCAAACCTTGGTGATTATGTCTGTGACAATTGTGGTTTCCACCGTCCAAAACTCGATTATGCCTTGACAGAATTGACGAAAATCACCAATACAACTTCTGAATTTGTCATTGACGGTCAAGATTACAAAATCAACGTCGGTGGTCTCTATAACATTTATAACGCTCTTGCTGCGGTGTCTGTTGCTGAATTTTTCGGAGTTGCTCCTGAAAAAATTAAAGCTGGTTTTGATAAGAGTCGCGCCGTTTTTGGACGCCAAGAAACCTTTAAAATCGGTGATAAATCTTGTACCTTGGTTCTCATTAAAAATCCAGTTGGCGCTAGTCAAGCACTTGATATGATAAAATTAGCCCCTTATCCATTTACACTTTCTGTCCTACTCAATGCCAATTACGCTGACGGAATTGATACCAGTTGGATTTGGGATGCTAACTTCGAGGCTGTTTTAGATATGGATATTCCTCAAGCATTTGCAGGCGGTGTTCGTCATTCTGAAATTGCTCGTCGTTTGCGTGTGACAGGCTACGATGAAAACAACATCACCGAAGCCGAAAGTCTCGAGGATATTATGTCATTAATTGAATCACAAACAACTGAGCACGCCTATATCCTTGCAACTTATACCGCTATGTTGCAATTCCGAGAAATTCTAGCTAGTCGCCATGCCGTTGGAAAGGAGATGAATTAAAATGACTTACACTTCGCTACAATCTCCTAACACAAAAGATTACAACTATGAGTTAAACGTTGCCCACCTTTACGGCAATCTGATGAATACCTACGGTGACAATGGTAATATCCTCATGATGAAATATGTCGGTGAAAAGCTTGGAGCTAAAATGACCTTTGACATTGTTTCATTAGGAGATACCTTTGACGCTGATTACTACGATATGGTTTTCTTTGGTGGTGGTCAAGACTATGAACAAACTATTGTCGCCAAAGACCTTCCAAGTAAGAAAGAAGCCATTGCTGACTTCATCAACAAAGACAAAGTCATTCTAGCTATCTGTGGTGGTTTCCAACTCCTTGGTCAATACTATGTTCAAGCCAATGGTGAAAAAATCAATGGTATTGGTGTTATGGGACATTACACCCTCAACCAAGAAAATAATCGTTTCATCGGAGATATCAAAATTCATAACGATGAATTTAACGAAACTTACTATGGTTTTGAAAATCACCAAGGTCGAACATTCTTGTCTGATGACGAAAAACCACTTGGTATCTGCGTTTACGGAAATGGTAACAACAAAGAGGACGGCACTGAAGGTGTTCATTATAAAAATGTCTATGGCAGCTACTTCCACGGACCTATCCTCTCACGTAATGCCAACCTTGCTTACCGCCTAGTGACAACAGCTCTAAAAAATAAATACGGTTCTAGTATTACACTACCAAGTTACGATGACATTCTTTCAAAAGAAGTTGCCGAAGAGTATGCCGATACTAAAAGTAAAGCCGAATTTGAAAAATAACCTTAAAAGGATTGTAGTTTATCGCAGTCCTTTTTGTTTGTAGTCAAGCTTCCTAATTACCATAACAAAGTCACCTTAATCAAAAATTAAGCACTTTTAAAGCAGAGATGATTAGGTATTAAACAACCTCTAGCCATATTTAAATTTAAATCACAGAATTCAGCTACCCTTTATACACAAAAAAGAGCCTATCCGAAATAGATAGGCTCTTAAAACGTTGATATATCAACGATTATTTTTTAAGGTTGTAGAATGATTTCAATCCACGGTATTCAGCTACTTCACCAAGTTGGTCTTCGATACGAAGCAATTGGTTGTATTTAGCGATACGGTCAGTACGTGAAAGTGAACCAGTTTTAATTTGACCAGCGTTAGTTGCAACTGCGATATCAGCGATTGTTGAATCTTCAGTTTCACCTGAACGGTGTGATACAACGGCAGTGTAACCAGCTTCTTTAGCCATTTCGATAGCTTCGAATGTTTCAGTCAAAGTACCGATTTGGTTAACTTTGATAAGGATTGAGTTAGCAGCTTCTTCTTTGATACCACGTTCAAGGTATGAAGTGTTAGTTACGAAGAAGTCATCACCGACCAATTGAACACGTTTACCAAGACGTTTAGTAAGTTCTTTCCATCCGTCCCAGTCGTTTTCGTCCATTGCATCTTCGATTGTGATGATTGGGTATTTGTTAACCAATTCTTCGATGTAATCGATTTGTTCTGAAGCAGTACGTTTAGCTCCGCCTTCACCTTCGAATTTAGTGTAGTCATAGATTCCGTTATCGTAGAATTCTGATGAAGCACAGTCAAATCCAAGGAATACATCTTCACCTGGTTTGTAACCAGCAGTTTCGATAGCTTTGATGATTGTTTCTACGGCATCTTCAGTTCCGTCAAATTTAGGAGCAAATCCACCTTCGTCACCAACAGCTGTTTCAAGACCACGTTCTTTAAGGATTTTCTTAAGAGTGTGGAAGATTTCAGCACCCCAACGAAGAGCTTCTTTGAATGTAGGTGCACCAGCAGGTACGATCATGAATTCTTGGAAAGCGATTGGAGCGTCTGAGTGAGAACCACCGTTGATGATGTTCATCATTGGAGTTGGAAGAACTTTAGTGTTGAAACCACCAAGGTAGCTGTAAAGTGGAACTTCAAGGTAGTCTGCTGCTGCACGAGCTACGGCAATAGAAACACCAAGGATAGCATTTGCACCGAGTTTACCTTTGTTTGGAGTACCATCAAGAGCGATCATTGCACGGTCGATAGCTTGTTGGTCACGAACATCGAAACCGATGATTGCTTCAGCGATGATGTTGTTAACGTTGTCAACAGCTTTTTGAGTACCAAGACCGTTGTAACGAGATTTGTCTCCGTCACGAAGTTCAACTGCTTCGTGTTCACCAGTAGAAGCTCCAGAAGGAACCATACCACGTCCGAATGCACCTGATTCAGTGTAAACTTCTACTTCAAGTGTTGGGTTACCGCGTGAGTCAAGGACTTCGCGAGCGTAAACATCAGTAATAATTGACATTATGTTACTCTCCTTATGAGTTTTTAATATTTTTACACTAAAATAATACCATAATATCGCCACTTAGGCAAATAAAAACGAGAAATTTTGAAAAACCAATTTAACTTTCATGCCCTTTTTTCAAAATACTTTATGCGCTTACGGCTGAGAAATGACAGTTTAGTAAATTTAACTTATAATGAAGTTAAGAAATAATCGAGGTTAATAGTATGAGTGATTTAGAAAGTAAAGTTTTACATGCTGCTGCAGGGGAAAATCGACTTAATCCTGATGAACAACGACGCTATTTTGGAACGTTTGCCGAACGTGTGGTCTTGTCAATACCGCTTGATGACAGTCGTTTGGAAGATACTAAAGCACGTTTCGAGGATATTTTAAAACATCTAGCAAGTGATTATGACACGTTATTTGTCAAAATTTCGCCAAAATTGGCGGTTGCCGACCAATGTTACTATATGAAAATAGCGCAAAATCTTGAAATTCAAGCAACAATCGTTGATGAAAAAAATGCGCATTCACCTTATGGGATTATCGTTCATTCGAATCAAGCTGAAAATGTTGACAATCCACTGTTAGCAGTGCGTTTTCCACAAGCACATGACAAACCAAAAGAAGCCCCTAAAAAGGGCTTCTGGTCAAAATTATTCAATAAAAATTAACGTTTGATAAAGGCTAGTAGATTGCCAATATTTTGGGCGGTGCGTTCTAGATTTTGAGGTGCCTGCGCTAGCGTATTTTCCAAAGAATCGACGCCTGAGATAATCGGAAAAGCTGCTTGAATATTAGCAACTGGAAAGTCTGGCAAATCATCTTTTAAGCTACCGCAAATGGCAATGACTAATTTGCCTCTTGGCGTACGACTAGCAACGCCGACAGGGGCTTTCCCAGACAAACTTTGCTTATCCATGCGTCCCTCACCAACAATGACGACATCCGCAACTTGGACTCGACGGTCAAAGTTAAGCATATCAAGGACTGCGTCGATACCAGAGATAATTCGTCCGCCAGTAAACGCAGCTAGCCCTGCTGCCATTCCGCCACCTGCTCCTGCTCCCGCTAAATCAAGGATTACTGGGAAAAAGCTTTGGTAAAATTGCTCCATATCCTTATCAACACTTGCGAATTTTTCGTTCGCAAGTCCTTTTTGACCGCCAAAAACGTAGGTTGCACCATTAGGACCGCATAGTGGATTGGTAACGTCAGTAATAATTGTTAGCTCAACTTGTGATAAATCCCAATGGTAATCTTCATAGGAAATCGTTGTGATGTTTCCAAGATTATCACCAACTGCAGCAACTTCTTGACCAGACTCGTCAAAGAAACGATAGCCTAATCCTGCTGCCATTCCAATACCACCATCATTAGTGGAACTGCCGCCAACGCCAATCATGATTTCTTTGATACCAAGGTCAACAAGATGTCCAATCATTTCACCGACACCTTTTGTCGTTAATGTTAACGGATTGCGCTTATCAAGTGGAACTTTTTCCAAGCCACATATGTCAGCCATTTCAAAAACAGCTAATTGACCATTGGTCGCATAGTGAGCTTCCACAGGCTGACCTAATGCTCCCGTAACAATATGGCTATCACGCCTTAGGTGCAAGCTATCAGTTAAGGTCTCCAAGGTTCCTTCGCCACCGTCGCCAATCGGCATTAAGTCAAAAGTCGCATTTGGCAGTGCTTTTTTAAATCCCCTTTGAATGGCTTTTGCCGCATCGAGGGCAGATAAACTTTCCTTAAATGAATCGGGTGCTATCAATATGTGCATGGTACCAACTCCCCTTCATATGTTACTATATATACTATTATATAATTTTTTGAACGAAAGAGGTTAGAAAAACATGGAAAAATGGGATGCTTATTTAGCAAATGGGCAAAAAACAGGTCGTATCTTAACGCGTGGTCAGTCAATTCCTGATGATTTGTACCACTTGGCAGTAGATTGTTTGGTGCAACATGTTGACAATGATATTTTGTTTGTGCAAAGACATTTAGAAAAAGAGTCTTTTCCAGGATTTTTTGAAGCTAGTGCAGGTGGCTCTGCTCTTTATGGTGAGGATTCTAAACAAGCTGTTCGACGTGAGTTACTGGAAGAAACTGGGCTTGTACCAGTTGAATTAACATTTTCAAAAAGGACTGTTTACAAAGATGACAATTGTATCATGGATAGCTACCTTGCTCTGGTAAATTCTCCCAAAGATATCATAACTCTCCAAAATAGCGAAACCATTTCGTACCAATGGGTGGCAAAAGAAAAGTTAAAAGCATTTTTAGAAACACACCCAGTCGTTCCACGACACCGCTTACTGATAGAAACATTGTTTTTAGATGATTAAGAGGCTAGGATTTTATTCCTAACCTCTCTTTTTGTGCCTACTGTAAGTTATTCTGATTTTTTGCGGCGTTTGAGTTCAAGCAAAGCTATGCTTGCTAGGCTTAAAACACCTGCAAAGGTAAGAAGTGTGCCATCTTTTTCACCTGTCGCTGGTAAAGTATCAGCAGCATCAGTAGTTGATAGTGTTTCAAGATTGGCATCTACTGTGATAGGTGTAGTTGTCGTTTCCACGACAGAAGCTTGCGCTTGGTCATCAGGTGTCACCCCATTTTCAGCTGAGGTTTGTGTTGCCATAGCTGATGATGATTGAGTAGCTTCTTGAGCATAAATAATGCCGTATTGACTAAAATGTTCCGTATCAAAGATGACAAATTTCAATGTTTGTCCTGCCACAGTACGGCTGATTTCTTCAAATGCTAGTGACTGTGGTTGTCCATTTTCTGGGAGATAAAAGACTTGAGCAACAATCTTACCAGCATCAATTGGTAAAATAACTCGCGCTGTTTTTGTAATAGCTAAGACATTTCCAAAATTGTCAGTTGGCTGAATATCAAACAAATCATAATCTGTTCCTTTTAGAACTTCTGGTGTTTTGACATCATTTGTTTCTTGGTGACTTACCTTGATTTTCTTGATGTCATCACGTTCACCTGCTCCTAAAATAACGCTAACACCACTTGCTTCATCATAAAGCGTGCGTTCCGTTTCAGCGCTAGCTTTTTTCAAACGTAAAATGGTAGCTGTTAGTGGCTCGAGGGTTAATCCTGTTTCAGTCATTGTGACACCGCTTGGATTTTCTATCGCTTCTACTCCTGCTTGCTTACCATCTGCAATGATTTCAGCTGATAGGAGATTTCGGTAATCATCTGTCAATACAAAATCACGCGCCACGGTATCTGCATTGATAAAAACAGCGTAAATATCGCCATTGCTAGCAATTGTTTGATAAGCAATAATCAAATCTTCTTGCCCAACACCATTTTCATTTGGAATGGTTATCAAGCTCACATTGCGGTCAACTTCTTCTTTGGTTTTAAGCGTAAAAGCATCTGTTGAGCGGCGAATGGCAATCAAACCTTTTGTATAAGTTTGGCTTTGCGTATTTTCTGGGTAAGCTTCGCTATCTGTGGCTTTAGCCCAATCAAAATGATTAATCGCATCTGTCGAATCATAAGAATCACTGATGAAATATGGGTATTCAAACGGTGTGCCGTCAGCATTGGTCAACAAATCAGATTTTGCTGGCACTTTATCTGCTGAAACTGGTGTCTTGTAATCCTCGTCAAGGAATTGTTTCGTACGACCGTACTCTTGACCAGAATGAATAAAGGCAGTTCCTTGTGATGTCAAGACAATAAGGTTTCCTAAACGCAAACGACGTTGGATTTCTGCTTCATTTTCAGCAACAGCTGGGTCTTTTTGAATGGATTTTGCAATCACATCATGAAGCGTTAAATTGTCATGAGCAGCAATGTATTGAATCACATCACCTGGGTCATCTGCGGTGAAATTGCTTGGCTGAGCTTTAATATTATTAAAGAGTGTTTGCAAATCTTTTGCGCCACCTGTAATAAATGCTGCCGCTCCTTCACTTGGATAACCTGATTTGAGGAGGTTACGAATGTCATCAGAGAAAGAAGCGACGCTATCAGTTTGTGACATCCAAGTCTGGTCTGCTGGTTGTCGGCTATCATTAGCATCTCCAGCATAAGAAATCCAGCCCTCGCCAAGCATGATAATATTCGGATTCAGTGCTTTAGCCGTATCATATGCCATTTGCACCGTTTCGGCATCCAAATCTCCCATCATATCAAAACGGAAACCATCAACTTTGAACTCATCAACCCAATAAGCAATTGAATCAAGCACCAAACGTCTTGTCATATAATGCGTTGTTCCTGGGCGACCGCCACCAAAGCTTGTTTTAGCTGTTCCATCAGCTTCCATAAAATGATAATAATTTGGCTCCAAATCTTCAAGAATAGCAAGGTCAGCTGTGTGATTGTAAACCACATCAAGAATAACCCCCATCCCACGTTTATGGATTTCAGCAATCAAATTCTTGAATTCCTCAATGCGTTTTGCTGGGTCAGTTGGGTCTTCTGAATACATTCCTGTCAAAGCAAAGTAGCTCTGTGGGTCATATCCCCAGTTATAATTCGTATTGCTAGAAGCATAGTCCGTCAAACGCTCAGCATTCGCCAATTCATTGACATAATAATAGCTCATCACTGGCAAAAGTTGAATATGCGTCACGCCAAGCTCTTGAAGGTAATCTAATTTTTCAACAAAGGCTGCAAAAGTCCCAAATTGATGTTGGAGTTCATCTGAAATAGCGGTATCTGATGTGAAATCACGAACGTGTGCTTCGTAAATAATAGCATCTTCACGGTCTGTGTATCCGCTAATATCAGCGTAGGTCAATTCTTGATTGCCAATTGTACTAGTATCTACAATCGCAGCTTTTGCTACCTTGTATGACGGGTCAGTTCCAATCAAATCACTATTCCATTCCGCTAATGATTTGGCATAAGGGTCAAGTGCGAGAACCGTTTCATCTCCACGTGTGATTTCATAATGATAATAATAACCACGATAATCAGAAACACCAAGACCTGATTCTTGCGTCAAAGCTGCTGACCATTCACCCTTATCACCTTTAACCATAGCAATCTTTCCAACAACCTTAGTTTGGTCATCTTTATCATAAAGAACCACCGAAACACTATCTGCACTTGGTGACCAAACGGTCAAATCAACACGCGCTCCTTCTTCTGACACGCTCGCACCTAACTCACCATCATAGGCATAAAGAGAATCTGTATATTGCCAATTGGTCTTAGCTTGATAGTCATCACCAGCATAACTAACCGTGTATGGTGCTAAAAGTTGTGAAAAATCACCAACAATCGTTAACTGATTAGCTTCAGGATTCAATACAAGGTCAGAAATAGTCATCAGATTACCATCTTTATCAGTTACCTTAACATTTTCAAACAAGTCATCCTTATCAGCGTCAGCTAAATTGCTAACGATAGCAACAATCTCTGTCGGACTTGTTTGCTGAGCTGATGTCAAACGAACAGTGCTTACAAAATATGGATTCGTGTAAATTGTCTTATCCTCGTCTTTCAAGAAAATTTGTGTGTGATTAGCTAAATCTTTAAAGCTATAATTGTCTGGCTGAATTTTGGCATCATCGCCCTCCTTAGACTCATCTAGTAAGAGAAATCCAAGTTCATTGAAATCTGATAGAGCAATATCCATATAAACGCCGTATTTACCTACATTTTCAAAATCAATGCCGTCTGGCCATGACCCCAAACGGTCTGTAACGGAAGAATCAACACTTCCCCAAAGCCAAAGCGCTAAATTGTCATAATTACCATCACTGCGATAGTAATTAATTCGAATCGTTCCTTCTTCAAGTGGTTCGTAATAATTAATCGCGTAGTTATCATCAAACCAAACTTCATTCATCTCTTGACTGATTAAATTGACAACTTTATCGCCTGTCAAATTATCACCATTGGTATTATTGATGAGCAACCCTACTTTCTGACGATTTCCGTCCACCAATTTCACATCAATATAATAGCCATAGCTATCTTGTTTTAGATTGGATAAATTGATAGCGCCATTTGGCCAAGATTCTGACGGTGTTTCAACATCTTCCCAAGTCCACAATCCCAAACTAGACAAATCATCTGTCGGCAAGGTTTTAAAATGAATGCGAATGGTATTTTCGGCAATTGGTTCTTCTTCAGTTTGTGCAATAAAAGCAGACGTAATTGCCCCTGTTGACACTTTAAGAAGCATGGTACCGCCAGCTGAAATGGCTGGTGTTTCAAGGTCAAGATAATAAGCGCCATCTTCGCCAAGCACCGCTTGGTAAGTTTGACCGCTATAATAATCTGTCACCACGGCATCATCAGACAATAACAAACGAAGAGTCTGGCTTTCATCTTTAAGATTATACAAAATGTACGCAGCATCCGTATCATTTTCACGTTTAGCCAGTAGCCATTGTTGACTATCATTAACCGCTACCGTGCTATGGCTACCACGTGCTAACAATTCGCTGTTGTCACGACGAAAGGCTAATAATTTTTGGTAATGTTCCAGAACATCATTGCCCTCAACATCATCCCAGTCAAACTCGTAACGATTATCGTAATAAGGCCAGTTATTGGCACCAGATTGACCGAGTTCCTCACCATAATAAATCACAGGCTGACCTTTGGCGGTCAATAAGAGCGTTGCAGCAACTTTTAATTTGGAAAGGTCACCACCAATGCTATAAAGGAAACCATCTTCGTCATGACTGCCAAGGAATTGTGCCAAAGTGTAAGAACTTGTCAACACATCATTACGCGCGATTAATTCTTCATTGGCTTGTTTCAGATTGCCGTTAACAAGCAACTTCGCAATATCTTTAAAGCCAAAGTCCAGTAAGCTATCCATGCTGCCAGTACCCAAGTCGCCTTTGGTGTCCTTATAGCTCGCTCCCCAACTTTCACCTACCAGATGAAAATCCGCATCTTTCAGCGCCAGCTCATTTTTAAAATATTGCCAAGTAGTGTCATCAACGTGCTTGACAGTATCTACACGAAAGGCATAGATACTATTGCCTTTGGCAGTTGTTGACTTTTCAAGCCAAGCTGTTTGCCATGCCACCAACTGCTCACGGACAGTTTCTTCTTCAGTTTTGAAATCAGGCAGACCAGATTGTGAACCTTGAATGTCGTCGCCCTTGTCCTCCTCTGCTGTCCGAACCATACCTGCAAATGTTTCTTCCGTACCATAACCAGAATGGTTCAAAACCACATCTACAATAATATTGATACCACGCTCTGCCGCTTCGTCAATTAATTCATGGAAATCATCAAGTGTTCCAAGATGTGGATTGAGCGCTTCAAAATCACTTGCCCAGTAACCATGATAAGCATAGTATTCCATGCCTTCTTCGGTACCCACATTTTGTGGAATATTCTCCACGATTGGTGTTACCCAAATGCTCGTTACGCCTAGTTCCTTGAGATAATCTAATTTTGCTGTTACTCCTTTGAAATCCCCACCTTTATAAGTACCAGCTTGGTTAATCGCTCCAGCATAATCTTGATTGTAAGGATTGTCATTGCTAGTATCACCATTATAAAAACGATCTGTCAGCATGAAGTAAATCACTTGTTCATCCCAATCAAGTTCACCTTCTTGCTTAACACGTTCTGTAATGGTTACCGTAACAGTTGTATCATAATAGCCGTTGTCACTATCATAAACACGGACAGGTAAGTCATAGTCTCCAGGCGTTGTGTCAGAAGTTGCTGTGATTGTCACACGATTAAGCTCAGGCGAAATTTCAATAATGCCTCCACCAATTGCTGTTGTATCCACTTGCATACGTGTAATGTCAACATTTTCAGGATTCGTAACAACAACATCAATCAAGTCAGTTTCGTTATAATTAAACGAACGATAACTGCTGGCTGATACAGTCACTTGATGAACACCAGGCGTGGCTTTTGAAAAATCTTGCCCAGTAACCGTCGCAATATAATAGGGGTTGGTGTAAACTGTCGCATCATCATTGTGCAAGAAGATTTGGCTATGACTATCGCGTTCTGAGAAGCTCAAATCAATCGTTTTATTGCCGACACCGTCTGGGGCATTTTGATTAACCAATAAAAAGCCAATGTTAGAATCTAATAATTTTGATAGCGGAACATCAATATAATGTCCGTATGCTCCCTCTTGCGTGAAATCAAGGGCATCAGTTGGCCAAGTTGAAAATTCACCTACCACATCTCCCCATACCCAAACGCCCCAACCATCATAATCGCCGTCATCACGTTGGTAGTTTATTCGAATAATACTATCATCAGCTAGAGGTTTGTAGGTATATGTCTTAAAATCAGAGGTCACCCAAACTTCGTTAACATCTTGAGATAAAGGCGTTATATTCTGGTCAGAATCGCTGATTTTCTCACCATTTTTTAAGAGAAGGTAGCCAATCTCACCATGGCTAGTAGTCTGTTTGACATCAATGTAGTAGCCAAAATCATCTTTTTGATTTTCTGAAAAAGCCGTTGCGGCTGCTGGCCAATTATTCCCGTCAGACGGTTCAGCAACAGCACCCCAAGTCCATAAACTATACTGACTAAAATTGTCATCAGTCACTTCTTGAAAATGCACTCGAATGGTATCTTCTGCAATGGCAGGTGCCGTATTCTCAGCAGTTTCTGGTGTGGCGTTAAGAAGTGTAACCTCGCTAGTTTGTGTAGTGTTTTCAGCAGTTGCATCCGTTGCTAACTGGTCAAGGCTAGTAGTGTCATTGCTCGCCTCTTGAACATTAACTTCTGCTACGTTTTCAATTGTGACTACTTCCTCAACAGCTTGGTCAACATCAGTTTCAGCCGCAGCAGTTTGAGTATTATCTTCGCTAACTATTGATTCAGTATTTTCAACTTCAATTTGCGTATCAACCTCAGTTTGTGTGTCAGCCAAGGTATCAATCTCACTTTGTGCGACATCAATAGCTTGCTCTGCTATTTCCGATTGATTTGTTACCAATTCCGTTGCCGTTTCAGCGCTGATTTGGTCAGCAGAGACGCTATTTGCTAAACTGGCACTCCAAAAAAGAGCCGTCGCAATAGCAACAGAAGCAACGCCAACTTTTAGCTTACGAATTCCAAAAAACTGCCGTTTTTCAAGAAAAGAAAGCCGACTTACCTTTTTCATACAGAACCTCCGTATCTTTCAACATAATGATTTTTTATGCTTTCAGTATATAAAATGTTTTAAAATTACGCAAGCGTTTTCGTAAATATTTTTTTAGACTTATTCAGAACTTCAAAAAATAAATATTATATAAGTTGCGTCGCTTTAAGTGCAATCGATTGCTTTGAAAAATACAAAAAAAACCGAGCATGGCTCAGCTTCTTTGGTTATATCGTTAAACATGCAAATGCAGTGCTTAATAATTAGTAATTTCTGGTCGGTCGTGGACATTACTTTTCTTACCTTGGCGTGCTTTTAAAACAGCATCAACATCTTCAATACTAACGCCAGTTTCGACCAACATTACTGCCAAATGGTACAGAACATCTGCTGTTTCATTGGCGATTTCATCTTTGTCTGCATTTTTGGCTGCAATAACAACTTCTGTCGCTTCTTCCCCAACCTTTTTAAGAATTTTATCCAATCCTTTATCAAAAAGGTAATTGGTATAAGAGCCTTCCTTTGGATTTTCTTTACGGTCTATTGCTTCTTTATATAATGTTTCTAGCATGTCTTTATCCTTTCTATCATCACAAAATATCATTGAAAAAACAGCTGTAAGAGCCTGTATGACAAGCAGCGCCTTCTTGCTTAACAGCGACCAATAAGGTATCACAGTCGCAATCCGTTTTGATTGATTTAACATATTGATAATGACCGCTGGTTGCTCCTTTATGCCAGATTTCTTGACGTGAGCGACTCCAGTAATGCATTTGCTTGGTTTCCAATGTTAAGCGATACGCTTCTTCGTTCATGTAGGCTAACATCAGCACTTGTCCTGTTTGGTAATCCGTCACAATCACAGGAACAAGACCATCTTGTTTTGCAAAATCAAGTTTTATTTCACTCATTGTCTCACCTCAATTCCTGCAGCAGCCATGGCAGCTTTGGTGTCAGCAATTGAAACTTCGCCAAAGTGGAAAATGGAAGCGGCAAGCGCACCTGTTGCAGTTGTTTTTTCAAAAACGTCAACCATATGATCAATATTTCCTGCACCACCAGACGCAATGATTGGGACATTAACCACATCAGCGACAGCATTTAGCATATCCAAATCAAATCCTGACTTCGTGCCGTCTTTATCCATGCTGGTTAGTAAAATCTCACCTGCACCAAGGCTGACAACAGTCTTTGCCCATTCAATCAAATCAATGCCAGTATCCTTGCGCCCACCTGCCACATAAACATGCCAAGTGCCATCAGCTTCTTTACGAGCATCAATAGCCGATACCACACATTGATTGCCAAATTTTTCAGCGCAATCTTTGATGAGTTGAGGATTGGCTACCGCAGAAGAATTAACTGCGACCTTGTCCGCACCCGCTTTGAGCATTTTATTCATGTCCTCAACCGAGCGAATGCCACCACCAACTGTAAAAGGAATGAATACTTGGTCAGCCACACGCTTCACCATTTCCACAGTTGTGTCACGTTTTTCATGTGTTGCGGTAATGTCCAAGAACACCAATTCATCACACCCAGCTTCATAATAAGCACGCGCCGCATCAACAGGGTCACCAACATCTGTTAAATTAACAAAATTAACCCCCTTAACCACGCGCCCATCTTTAACATCAAGACAAGGAATAATGCGTTTTTTCAGCATAAGCTATCCTCCAAAAGCTTTCAATTCGTCAAGGCTAATATTGCCGTTGTAATAAGCTTTACCAACGATTGTCCCAGCAACACCAATTTCTTGCAATTTCACCAAATCATTCTTCTCAGCAATGCCGCCAGAAGCAATAACTTTAGCTGTCGTTAACTCAGCCACCAAACGTTCATAATGTTCAAAATTTGGTCCTGTTAGCGTGCCATCACGGTCAACATCTGTATAGACAAATAGGGTCACCCCCATTTTCTCCATGGCTTTAGCTAAGCTGATGTAGTCAACGTTACTCGTTTCTAGCCAACCCTCAGTTGCCACAAAACCATTTTTAGCATCAATACCAACCACAATTTTATCACTACCAAATTTATCTAAAGCTGCCTTGACAAAATCTGGATTTTTCACTGCCATAGACCCGATAATCACACGGTCAATGCCAACCGCTAGGTAATCTTCAATTTGCTCAAGGGTACGAATACCGCCACCAACTTCGACACCAAGCCCTGATTCTTGCTTCAACTTGGCAATTAAATCGCGATTCGTTGCTCGCCCATCAAGCGCTCCGTCCAAATCAACAACGTGAATAAATTCAATACCAGCTTGCGCAAAGATTTTTGCTTGTCCAAGCACATCTGGATTAACAACCGTTTTTTGGTTGAAATCACCTTTAAAAAGACGAACTGCCTGTCCTTCTTTAATATCAATCGCTGGAAGAATCTGCATATAAACTCCTTTTCTTTATAAAACGCTACTCTAAGCAACTTAAAATCATTCTTAGTCACCACAAAGGGCAATAAATTTTTCAAGTATTCCTAAACCGACGTCACCTGATTTTTCAGGGTGGAATTGCGCTCCGTAAACATTATCCTTGTGAATCATGGCTGGTACTTCAATACCATAATCAGCAGTCACATCAATGTATTCTTTCGGAACATCTGTAAAATAGCTATGCACAAAATAAGCGGATTTGCCAGCAAGCCCTGCTGTTAACGGACTATCTTGTTTCACTGTCAAATCATTCCATCCCATATGCGGAACAGGCATAGTCTTAGTTGCTTGAATTTCACGACAAACACCTGGGATAAAGCCAAGTCCTTGTGTTTCTTGGTGTTCCAAGCCAATCTCTGTCAAGACCTGCATTCCTAAACAAATACCCAGTAACGGCGTTCCCTTAGCTACTGCTTCCTTGATAGCAGAAACCAAGCCACGCTGTTGTAACTCAGCCATGGCAGCAGGATAAGCACCAACCCCTGGCAAAATCAGACCGTCCGCAGCTAAAATCTTGTCTCGATTACTAGACAATTCAGCCTGAACACCGATTTTCTGTAAAGCTCTTAACACATTAGCAGTATTACCTGCATCATAATCAATCACAATTATCATATCTCAGCTCTCAAGCCTTCCACACACTACTAAATGAGACGTGTCACGGCTGATTTCCTTTCTCTGTATTTTAAAGCAATCCTTTTGTCGAATTAACACCATGGATTTCAGGGTTAATGGTAATCGCTTCGCGAAGAGCACGACCAGTTGCCTTAAAAAGACTTTCTGATTTATGGTGATTATTTTTTCCGTGTAAAATCTTCAAATGCAAATTCATCTGAACATTAAATGCCAAGGCTTGGAAAAATTCTTCAACCAATTCTGTATCAAAATTGCCAAGTTTTGGATTATCAAACTCACAATCAAAAACAAGGTAGCTACGCCCTGATAAATCAAGACTTGCCATACCAAGCGTTTCATCCATAGGAACAAAAGCTGTACCATAACGATTGATGCCAGCCTTATCGCCAAGGGCTTCTTTCAAAGCTTGTCCTAAAACAATTCCCACATCTTCAACCGTATGGTGACTATCAACATGCAAATCACCATCTGCTTTTACCACAAGAGAAATACGGCTATGTCTTGCAAAAAGGGTCAACATATGGTCAAAAAAACCAACACCAGTATCAATCTCTACTGGTTCTTGAGCATCTAAATTAAGGCTCAACTTAATCTTTGTTTCAAAGGTATTACGTTCAATCTCTGCTTGTCTCATAAAATATCCTTTTCTTTTCTGTGCAAGTAACGTCACTAGTTTTTACCATCTAAAATATCAATGACTTTGTACAAATCTGCTTCGTTGATTTGGTAAGGCGCTTCTTTTCGTACAACTGGCTTAGCACAAAAAGCGATACCAATACCAGCTGTTTTAATCATTGGTAAATCATTAGCACCATCTCCCATAGCAATGGTTTGACTTAATTCTAAGCCATTTTCAGCTGCCCACTCAATCAAGCTAGCTTTCTTGACGTCTTTAGTGACAACCTCGCCAAGAACCTTGCCTGTCAAAACACCGTCTTTAACTTCTAAGCGGTTAGCCTTGACATAATCAAGTCCGATACGTTTTGCCAACACATCAACCGTTTCATGGAAACCGCCTGACACGACAGCCACTTTATAACCACGACGATGCAATTCTGCCACTAATTTTTCAGCACCATTTGTAAAATGCATGCGCGCAAGCACCTTATCAAAAATGCTTTCTGGCAAGCCCTTCAATAAACCGACACGTTCATCTAACGCTTGTTTAAAATCAAGTTCACCATTCATGGCACGCGCAGTAATGTCAGCAATCTTCTCACCAACACCCGCTTCTTCACCCAATAAATCAATTCCTTCTTCTTGAATGAGGGTAGAGTCCACATCCATTACCAATAATCCATTTACCTTAGTCATGACGCACCTCAATAGCTCTAGCATGAGCTTGTAATCCTTCAGCATAAGCAAGTGTTGTAATATCGTGACTAGCTGCATTCACAGCAATTTTTGAATATTGCATATACTGGATACGTTTGACAAAATCATGCACACCTAGCGCTGATGAGAAACGGCTTGTGCTAGTTGTTGGCAAAATATGATTTGCCCCTGCGTAATAATCACCGATTGGTTCACTCGTAAAATGCCCAAGGAAAACAGAACCCGCATTTTCAATCGCATCAAGATAATCATAAGCATTATCCATAGCAATTTCCAAATGTTCTGGCGCCACTTGGTTCATCAATTCAAACATTGCCTCAACAGAATCTGCAATGATGATACGACCATTATTTTCAACAGAAGCACGCGCAATTTCTTCACGTGGCAAGGTTTTAAGTTGTTCTTCGATTTCCTTTTCAACCGCATCCGCTAACGCTGCTGAATTTGTCACCAAAATCGCACGCGCACGCACATCATGCTCAGCTTGTGAGAGCAAATCTGCTGCAACGTATTTTGGATTGGCTGTGTCATCTGCGATCACACCAATTTCAGACGGACCTGCAATCATATCAATACCAACAATACCGTAAACAAGTTTTTTAGCTGTCGCAACAAAAATATTTCCTGGTCCAGTAATCTTATCAACACGAGGAATCGTTTCTGTACCATATGCCAAAGCAGCGACACCTTGAGCCCCGCCAACTTGATAAATCTTATCAACACCAGCTAACGAAGCAGCCACCAAAATCGCAGGTTCGAAATGCGCTTGTGGCGGTGTAATCATGATAATTTCTTTAACACCAGCAATCTTAGCTGGAATGACATTCATCAAAACAGATGACGGATAAGCAGCAGTTCCACCTGGGACATAAACCCCAACACGCTCAATCGGACGAATCAATTGCCCACGAACAACGCCTTCAGTTGGTTGGTCCTCAAATCCTTTTTCCAACTGTTGCTTGTGATAACTTTCAATATTCGCTTTGGCATTTTTGAGAGCTTCCAAAACCTCGGCATCAATTTCCTCAAACGCTTGGTCAACCAACTCCTTGCCAACTTCAAAATTATCAAGCGTAATCTTGTCAAATTTTTCTGAATAGGCTTTAAGTGCTTTATCACCATTTTCTTTGACATCTTCTAAAATTTGACGAACCGCATCATCAACATCAAGATTTTCTTTGCTTAATTCTAATTGTTCTTGGTAGAGAATTTTTGAAATTTCTTCTGTCGTTCCTGTTAAACGTTTCATTTAAAAGCTACCTCCTCATTTCCAACGATACTTTCCAATTTTTGGATAAATGGCATGATTTCAGGATTATTTTTCAAAGCCGCTTTGTTCACAATCAATCGTGCTGAAATGCGGCAAATATCTTCATAAACTTTAAGACCGTTAGCAACTAGCGTATTTCCAGTCTCAACAATATCAACAATAGCGTCCGCTAAACCAATAACAGGAGCAATCTCAACACTTCCTTGAATTGAAATGATTTCGACATCCTCTCCTTTTTTATTGAAATAATCGGTCGCAATGGTTGGGTATTTTGTGGCAATTCGTTTTCGTTTATGGTCATGTGGGTCATAAGAATCCGTTGAAGCTACTGAGAATTTACATAAACCAAAATTCAAATCAAGCATTTCAAGATAGCCTGTTGGGTGCTCAATCAACAAGTCCTTTCCAACCACACCAAGGTCAGCCACACCATGGCGCACATACGTTGTCACATCAGGTGCCTTGACGAGCAAAAAACGGAATTTTTTATCTGGGCTTTCAAAAATAAGATTACGTCCCTTATTTTCCATAAACGTCATGTCAAAACCCGCTTTTTCCAGAAGTTTCACCGTATCTTTTTCAATACGTCCCTTGGTTAAAGCAATCGTAATTTGATTTTCCATTAGGCACCTCCTTCTAAATTATCATGTACAGCTTGGTAAACGGCATCAATATCTACTGCCCAACCGACCGCAGTCAATTTTTTAGCCCCAAAACGTTCAAAAAGTTTATCGTAACGCCCACCTGAGGCAAAAGCGTCTGGCACCTTATCTCCAAAGACTTTGAACATCACGCCAGTATAATACGGCATTGTCGGAATTTGTGCCAAATCAATGTTGCTCTTTGGTAAAATTTCAGATACTTGATTGAGCAAGTTTTCCAAATCTGTCAAAGCAGCCAAAATCGCTTGATTCTTGACAAGTTCACGCGCACTTTCTAAAACTTGATGACTTTCTCCAAAAAGATAAGGCAAATTTTTCAAAAACTCATCAAATTCACTCGGATATTTTTTGGTAAATTCATTTAACTGAGTGATATTTTTATCTTTAATCGCTTGTGCCAAAGTTTCTTCAACTGCTTGTGGCAAAGCCAAAGTCTCAAAAATGGTTTGTAAAATCGCAGCATGTGAAAATTCAAATTGATAAGACGGAATATCCGCTCTATCAAGAGCTTCCTTAGCTGATTGGATTGCCTCAAAAACAGCTTCCTTAGCTGGAAAACCAACAATCTCAACACCAGCTTGCGTGTGCTCATTCATCAAACCACGCATTTCTTCGTTGTATTTGAAAACCTTGCCCGAATAGGAGAATTTAATCGGCGTTTCAACTTGCGTCGAAGCAATGACACGTCCAATCTGACTGGTAATATCAGGACGAAGCGTCAGCAATTCACCACTTTTATCAAAGAAATTGTAATTATTTTTCGTAATCGTATCACTAAAGACTTCAAAATGTTCCAAGGTCGGTGTTTCAATTCGATTGAATCCCTGACTCATCAAGAAATCACTGATATCACGTTCTATTTTGTAGGTAACACGCGCACGTTTAAATAACTTATCATGCATTCCCACAGGTAATGTTGTTTTCTTCATCTTGTTAACTCCTAACATCATTAAAATTAGGCTTTCTGATATTCTTTAATCGCTTCAATCACTTGTTCCATTTCAGCCTGCGTTCCGATTGAAATTCGCAAATGATTTTTGATACGTTCAACTTTCGGGAAATAACGAACATAGATATTCTTAGCTTGCAAATAATCAAATAAGTTTGCTGCATCATTTTGAGGACATTCCGCTAAGACAAAGTTGGTCTTTGATTCTAAAACTGAGAAGTCAAGGTCTCGTAATTCCTTAGTAAACCAATCTCTTGTCGCTATAATTTTTTGACACGTATCTTCGTAATAATCCCATGATTCAACAGCCGCCACAGCTAATTTCTCAGCAATTAAATCAACATTGTAAGGATTGACCGAATTTTTAACGGCATTAATAACCGACATTAATTTTGGACTTCCCATACCATAGCCAACTCGCAAACCAGCAAGCGAAGCATCTTTTGAAAATGTTCGTGTAATAAAGACATTGTCATATTTTTTGAGCAATGGCAGAGCTGTTTCACCACCAAAGTTAATATATGCTTCGTCAATAATAACCACCACATCTTGATTAGCCTTGATAATCGCCTCAATAGCCTCTAAAGATTTGTAAATGCCCGTCGGTGCATTTGGATTCGTCAGAACAACACCACCATTATCAGCAATATAATCATTACCATTAATCTCAAAATCGCTAGTTAACGGCACTTCATGGTAATTAATGCGGTACAAATCAGCCCAGACTTTGTAAAAACCATAAGTCAAATCAGGAAATAGAACAGGCTCATCACTATTAAAAAATGCAAGAAATGCCATAGACAAAACATCATCTGATCCATTACCAACAATGATTTGACTTGGATCAAGACCATGTTGCTTAGCAAGCACAACACGTAGTGATTCTTGGTCCAAAGTTGAATACTTCCGCAATTGATGAACGTCAAAATGTGAAAACACTTCTGCTACTTTTGGACTTGGTCCATAAGCATTTTCATTTGTATTCAATTTTATTAAATTTTCACCGCTTGGCTGGCTACCAGCTACATAAGGTTCAATATCTCTCAATCCTTTAATAGTTGTCATAATAACGCCCTTTCTATTTCTGATATTCAAAAAACGCCCTCGCAAAAAAATTGCAAGGACGTTAAAAACGTGGTTCCACCTCTGATTCAACAGCCAGTCGCCTAGACTGTTCTCATGAAGTACATGACTTCTGCTCCGTAACGTGGAACCACCCGTCGTGCACTACTGTCAGCTCTATCAGCTGAGTTCGCACACGCGCTCAAGAATGTGTCGCCCAAGGATTGCACGCTTTTCTCACCACCAAGCACTCTCTGTCTGTTGTCTTAGGCTTTTTCTATCAACACTTTTATATTTAAAAATATTCTACAAGAAAATTCTGAAAATAGCAAGCTTAAAATCAAGATTTTTATATTTATACAAAAAAATCAGCCAAATTTAGCTGATTTAGGTTGAAAAAGTCTTTTTTTGATGCTTCTTTTAAGTTCCTCAATTTGCATTTTTAAGTTCAAACTTGTTTTAAGCCGTCGGCTAATTTCAAAGAATCTCTGATTAATTATAGTTCTTTCAGAATATCGTCTAAAATTTCTAGACAAATATCTGCAGCTTTTTCAATAGATGAACGAAATTCTGCCGCACCACCCGTTATACTGTCCGAAACCGTTTTAAGGATAAGATTTGGAATGTTATTCTGGTCACAAATCAAGACAATTGCTGCACTTTCCATATCACAAATATCAGCCTTAAAGTCATGATTTAAGGCACGTTTCTTTGTATCATCAGCAATAAATTTATCACCAGAAGCACAAATAACTGGACGAATAAAAGGATGATGATTTTTCACCAACTGCACATACTTCGTCGTTGTTGGCAAATAGATATCTTGATATTCCAAATAACGTCCAACTTCGCAATGGTCAGCAGCTGAGGTATCCATATCATAATGAACCACCTTTTCAACCAAACAAATATTGGTTACCTTTAATTCTTCCGTAAGAGCGCCGACCACACCATAATTAACAATTAAATCGACATCAAAAAAGCTAATTAATAATTGCGTACAAGCAGCAGCTCTGATTTCTCCTGCACCTGACTGTGTAATATATAAAATTTTATCATCAAATGTAACCGAATAAACTTTAAATCCTCTGACATCTTCTCTTTTGAGCTTATCAGCGTATTTTCTCATGACTGACTGTATTTCAACAGCCACTACCATACCAATCTTTTTCATTATCACTCCTCATTTTAGTTATCAAAAAAGGTTTGGCAATTTTTCCAAACCTTTATATTGTATCAGTCAACACAGTCGTTTTAAAAACGAATTTGTTCACGTGTTTTTTCGTACGATGATACGAAACGATCTGTTACACCTGGTTCAACCGTTTCAAGTGCATATGAAATTTCATCAAATGATGCTTGATAGTCATTATCAACTTCAAATAATTTCAAAGCGTGTTCAAAACTACTTTGTACACTTGGTTCAAAACTACGATAACGATTTGAGTATTGCAACAATTGTTCTGTCAATGTCGCATTTTGAACCACTTGATAAGTTGCATTTTCAAGATTTGCAATAGCTGATGTCGCAACATCTGTTAAACGAGACACAGCTTCAATATCGATACGCCCACGACTAAGTTCATCAATTAACACTTCCAATTGTGAACTTGTTGTGAAAAATGCGCTCAAGAAATCTTGTGGAATACCTGGCAAATTACGTTTTTCCATATAACGTTTAATCATATGCAAACGATTAATATATTGTTCCAAGCTTTGACGAGCAACCGTCTCAATTTCTTCGATATTCTTAACTTGTTCAAAGACTTCCATTTGCCCTTCTTCGACAGCAGCCAATGTTTTTAAAGTTCTGTCAAAAGTCACTTGTAATTCAGAGAATGGCTTGTCTTGTGTCTCAAAAGCAACAACGATTGGCAATACTTCTGTTTCAATCTCTTCCAAGTTTTTAGTAAATGAACGAAGGCTAAGACTTTCACTATCATTCAAGATGTACTTGTGAGATAGACGCTTAATTTCATGAGCAAGTTGTTCATTATTTGCCTTAGCATGAGCCAAATAGTCAGGAATAATCTTGCTATCTTTAAGCGCAGCCTTATGAGCAGCAATTTCGCGTTCAAACAATTCATACAATGAATCGATTTTCTCTTGAATGTGCTCATTTTCATCACGAGCACGGTCCAAATCCAATGTAACAAGTTCAGAAGAATTGGCACGAATAGAATCACGAACTTCTTGGAAACGTGTTTCAATATTCTTTTCAGCAAAATGATAATTTTGTTCAAGCAAACGGCGATAACCTTGCTCTAAATCATCAAGTTGGTCTGGGAAATCATCTTCTAATTTTGCAACAATCGCTGGAATTTGTTCTGAAATTTGACCAAGTGCGATAGTGTGTTCTTCTGCACGGTCAAGCACTTCAGACGCTTCAACAGGGTCACCAGTTGAGTTAAGCGTTACAAATTGAGAAAATTCAGCTTCAATGTTTTTCAATTGTTTTTCAATCTCAGACATTGTAGAGCCAAAATTGTCCTCTTTTTCTGAGATAGAAGCTTGTAATGTTTCATACAAATCCAAAGCGTGTTTAACACGAGCACTATTTTTTTCTTCTTGTTCTTTCAAGACAGAAAGTGCCTCACGAATCGAATTAATGTCTTCTTCAACTAAATTTAATTGGCTTTCGACATTATCAATTTCGTGTTTTGCTCTGATGAATTTAAAACTATCATTTAGATTTTCAGCTTCAAAAATATGATTTTCAATATCCGAAAAAGAATTTAAAGAAAGGTCAACCCATTTTTGATTCCATTCACGAAATGTTGTCTGACTTTGCCCGATAAGATGAAGATTTTTAACAGCCTCGACTTCTTCATTAACAGGTAAACCAAATAATGATTGTTTTCTTTCTTCTAAGCTTGCAATCAATGAATCATTTCGCTTGCGTACAATAACGCCAACTAGGTAAGCAACAATTACTAATAAAACTATTGCTACAAGCAGTAATATAATTCCGCTCGACATTTAAAACTCCTTATAAATTGTCTTTTTATCGTAAAAAATAGCTATAACATTACGATTATAACATACTTAGAGATTGTATGCAGTAATTTTTCGTCAATATTCTTATTAAATATCAAGCGTACTGTAAACCGCATTTTCTTCGATGAACTCGCGACGCGGTTCTACCCTATCTCCCATAAGCATATCAAAAATCTTATCTGTTTCAGCGGCATCATCAACAGAAACTCTCGCCATTAAGCGATTCTCTGGATCCATTGTTGTTTCCCAAAGCTGGTGATCGTCCATTTCTCCAAGCCCTTTGTAACGTTGAACCGTTGGTTTTGAACGTCCAACACTATGACGTGCCATAGCTTCTTGCAATTCAATTTCTTGATTAGCACCTGGTTGAATGTACTCTTTAATTTCACTACCAACTTTGACACCATAAATCGGTGGTTGAGCAATGTAAACATACCCTGCTTCCAAAACAGGACGCATGAAGCGGTAAATCAGCGTTAACAACAGGGTACGAATATGAGCTCCGTCAACATCGGCATCAGTCATGATAACAAGCTTATGATAACGCGCTTTTGAGACATCAAATTCAGCACCAAAACCTGTTCCCATAGCTGTAAATAAACTACGAATTTCTTCGTTAGCAAGAATTTTATCCATGCTAGCTTTTTCAACGTTCAAGATTTTACCACGAATTGGTAAGATTGCTTGGTGCTCACGGTCACGTCCTGATTTAGCAGAACCACCCGCAGAGTCCCCTTCGACGATGAACAGTTCATTCATAGTTGCATCATTTGAAGAACAGTCAGCCAATTTACCAGGAAGATTTGAAATTTCCAGTCCTGATTTTTTACGTGTTACCTCGCGTGCACGTTTAGCAGCGATACGAGCTTTAGATGCCAGAATACCTTTTTCAACGATTTTCTTAGCAATCTGTGGATTTTCTAATAAGAAACGGCTGAAAGCCTCGCTAAACAAACGATTCGTAATTTTAACAACTTCGGAATTTCCAAGTTTTGTTTTCGTTTGTCCCTCAAATTGAGGATTTGGGTGTTTAACAGAAATAACTGCCGTCAACCCTTCACGAACATCCTCACCAGTTAAATTGTCATCTTTTTCTTTTAGCAATTTATTCTGACGAGCATAGTCATTAATCACACGTGTTAGAGCTGTACGGAAACCTTGTTCGTGCGTACCACCTTCATGCGTGTGAATGTTATTGGCGAAACTCATCACTGTTTCATGGTAACTAGTTGTATATTGCATGGCTACTTCAACAGAAATGCCGTCTAATTCACCATCAGTATAGATTGGATTTTCAAAAATAACTTCTTTATTTTCGTTGATAAATTCAACGTAGCTTGAAATACCACCTTCGTAATGGTAATGTTTTTCTTGCTCAATTCCTTCACGTTTATCAGTAATTGAAATACGCAAGCCACGGTTCAAAAAGGCTAATTCTTGGATACGTTTGGCTAATTTATCAAAATCAAAAACCGTTGTTTCTGTGAAAATCTCTGGGTCTGGAGTAAAGTGAACAGTCGTTCCATGACGGTCAGTATCACCAATCACAGCTAAATCACTAACAACGTGTCCACGACGGTATTCTTGATAGTGAATTTTACCGTTACGATGAACAGAGACATCTAATTGTGTTGAAAGTGCGTTAACAACAGATGACCCTACACCGTGCAAACCACCTGAAACCTTGTAGCCGCCACCGCCGAATTTACCTCCAGCGTGTAAAACCGTAAAGACTGTTTCAACGGCGGGACGACCTGTTTTTTCTTGAATATCAACAGGAATACCACGCCCGTCATCGACAACTGTAATCGAATCATCTTTTTCAATAAAAACTTCAATATGAGTCGCAAAACCAGCTAATGCTTCATCGATAGAGTTATCGACAATTTCCCATACCAAATGGTGCAAGCCTTCTTTGGACGTTGAACCAATGTACATACCTGGACGCATTCGAACAGCTTCAAGCCCTTCTAAGACTTGAATCTGACTGGCGTCATACTCTTTCGCTAATTCTGCTAAATTTTTATTTTCTTCCGTCATTTACTTCACTATCTCCATTAAGGATTTTTTTCCATCAACTAATAACGTGTCAAAGCCAGCAGCTTGACCTGCCTTCCTATCAATCTCACGATCTCCAATTACCAGTGCTTCTTTAATGTCATATTTTTCCTTCAAATACAACATCGATTCTGGGCTCGGTTTACGAGAAAAGCCATTTTCTGAAGTGACTACTTCCGTAAAATAAGACAACAAATTAGTTTTTTCTAAAATATCAAGGACTTGTTTGTTACGATGCGATACTAAAAAATTTCGCCCGCCACTTGCAACAATTGCCTGCAAAACGTCATGCGCTCCTGCAAATAAAACTGGCGTTTTCAAATATTCGGCTTCCAATTTTTTGTACGCCTTTAAAAATTGAGGTTCGTTTGGGATAAATTGTGCAATAGCAGCATCCGTGGACTCTTTTAGCTTGTTATAAACCTCATCATGCGAGGCAGATTGTCCAAATTCCGCTAAAGTTTTCACGAAAGCTTGAGCAGACATTTCATAATTATCAAGCAACGTTCCACCCAAATCCCAGATATAATCATGGTAATTCATACGCCCTATTATATCATATTTTTAAGTTTTTTTATAGTCTATACTGTATCAATTTACATGTTAGTATATAAGAAAAAAGTCGAGCTAACGCTCAACTTTTATTAATAACGGTCACTTCTTTTAAAATGTTCTGTAATTTCTTGTTCACGGTGTAGGTTGTTTTGATAACTCATTGATAAAATCAGACCGACACAAATCAAATTGGTAATCAACGATGAGCCACCTTGTGAGATAAATGGTAAAGGAATACCCGTTAACGGCAAAATACCAATTGCTGCTCCGATATTTTCAAAAATATGGAACAAAATCATCATGATGAAACCAGTTGAAATGTAAGTATAGAAACGGTTATTTGATTCAAAAGTTACACGAATCATACGATAAATCAACAAAAGATACAATCCCATGACAACAGCACTACCAATAAAACCAAAATCTTCAGCAATAACGGTGAAAATCATATCACTCTCACGAACTGGCACTGATAAATCAACAACATTGAACCCTTTACCAGTAAGACCACCACTACCAATAGAAATCATTCCTTGTGTTTGTTGGTAGGCAATCGTTTTAGCATATGAAAACGGGTCTAGCCAAGCTGAAATACGATTAATTTGGTAAGTATCCATTCCCAAACCATAAAGGAATTCTTTCCCATTTGGCAAAAGGAAAATTAACATGAAACCACCAAATGCAAGAGCAACGATAATAACAACTGGAAGGATAATCCACCACGAAATCCCTGATAATAAAATCAAACCAGCTAAAATCGCTGAGAAAACCATTGCTGTTCCTAAGTCTTTTTGAAGCCCTAGTAGCACCATCACAGGTAAGGTAATAAGTGCAAAAATTCCAAGGAGTTTCCAGTCATTTTTCAAAGAATCTTCCTTGAACTTTTGGCGAAACCAAATGGAACATCTGGCAAGCATCAAAATATAGGACACTTTCATAAATTCCGAGGGCTGAAATAACGTTACCGAACCGATTGTAACCCAGTTTTTCGCCCCTGTTGACTCAACCAACTCTGGACTATAAAAGATGAGCGGCAGCACCATTAATATCAATCCAAGACCGTATAGGAACGGCGTTATTTTCCATAAAAATTCGGTGCTAAATAGCATAACAACAAACGCCACACCGCACCCTAAAAGTATCCAAATCACTTGTTGTGTCATCACTTTTGCAATTGTGCTTGGGTAATCATTTATGGTTGCGATATAGATTGCCACCAAGCCAATTAACAAAAGGAAAAAGACAGGTAAAATTACAGAATAATCAATCCGACTATCAATAGAATATTTTTTTCTCGCCATTGTACTTCCTTCGTTTCTGATCAAAAATAATTATATCATTTTTTAATCAAAATTGAGGAAAAAAGCTTGTGAAAATAAAATAAATTTTCAGCAAAAACTAAAAAGCTATACTTTCTATTTTCAATAAATTACCAACTGATTCTTGTAAGAAAGATTTGAAAAAAAGGCGAAATAATTCAAGGGTTATCTGCTCTGTAAGTCAAAAAAGCCCCTAAAATCAAGAGCTTTTTAGCTAGTTTCTATCTCCCCTGCCGGAATCGAACCAGCAACTACTCCTTAGGAGGGAGTTGTTATATCCATTGAACTAAGGGGAGCTATGAAAAAATCTGTCACAAGGACAGATTTTTATCGTCGAATAGTTATCGTCAAAATTAACGACGGATTTCTTTAATACGAGCAGCTTTACCTTGTAATGCACGCAAGTAGTAAAGTTTAGCACGACGTACTTTACCATGACGAACAACTTCGATTTTTTCTACACGTGGAGTGTGAAGTGGGAATGTACGTTCAACACCGATACCACTTGAAATTTTACGAACTGTGTACATTTCTGAGATCCCTTGACCTTTACGTGAAATAACCACACCTTCGAAAACTTGGACACGTTCGCGGCTTCCTTCAACAACTTTTGCGTGAACACGAACAGTATCACCAGGGTGGAATGTAGGGATGTCAGTACGTAATTGACTTTCAGTCAAACTTTGGATTAATGGATTCATTATTTTTTCTCCTATCTTACTAATCATTAGGTGCTTGTCCCAGCGGATTAGCCGTATTTTTGTGTGTCCATTACACACTCTCCATATTTTAACAAAAAACATTGGTGGTGTAAAGCCATATCTCGCAACTTTTTTGATGAATTTTTAATAAAAAATACTTAATTTTAAAAGCAGAGTTTAGTCATTACCCAAACTCTGCTGATAAATCATTTAAAATGTCAGAACTTCTTGTCCGCCGTAGATAGAATGTTTTCGATTAACGCTGTAAGCAAAAATCATAACCACAACAAAATATGGTAAATTAGCAAAGCCAAATACTTCACCACCAATAAAAATAGGGGCTATAAGTGTATTGGTTGCACTACCAAATACGCTGATATAACCAGCTGCAGCGACAAATTCAACAGGCAAGCCAAAAAGATTTGCCAAAACAACTCCAAGAGATGCACCAATCGCAAAGAGTGGTGTCACTTCGCCACCTTGAAAACCGATAGCCAAAGTCGCTACCGTTAAAAGCAATTTGAGTAACCAATCGTAGAGATAAATTTCTTTGCCTGCGAAGCTTGCTTCAATCAAATTTGTTCCCAAACCTGAATAACGTCCATGATAGCATATCAAAAAAATCAGACTTAATAAGATACCACCAAATAGGATACGGTAATAAGGATTATCCATAACATCTTTAGCTTTTTCTTTAGCAATAGCCAACAATTTTGCAAAAAGATTTCCAACCAAGCCAAAGATAATGCCTAGTACAGCTAATTTGCAAAAAATCATCACATCAAGTGTCAAATCTGCACTCACTAGGTGAGAAAATTTTTCCAATCCCAATGAGTGTGAAGTCGCACTTGCTACAAAAGAAGCGACAGTCATCGGAAGCAAAGCTTGTAATTGCAATTTGCCAAGCACCAAAATCTCTAATGCAAAGAACACGGCTGCTATGGGCGTTTGGAAAAGCCCTGCAAAACCAGCTGCCATACCTGTAACCAGAAAAAGACGCGAGTTATTTTCAAAATCAAAGAAACGGCTAAAACCATGAGCAATCGCCGCCCCTAGTTGAACCGCTACGCCTTCTCGTCCAGCACTACCTCCAAAAAGGTGTGTCAACCATGTTGCCAAAGTGACTAGAGGAACCAAAATAAGCGGAATTTCCTTTTCTTGGCTTTGACCAACCGCAAAAACTAAGCCCATTCCTTTGCTTGCTCGTTCATCTGCCTTTTGATAAAGAAAAACAATTAAAAGCCCAACAATTCCTAAAAATGGGATAAGATAGTTGAAATGCTCTGTTCGAAAATCGCTAAGAAAAAGTAACACGCGACCAAATACGGTATCAACAAAACCAACCAAAAGCCCGATAACAATGCTAACTAGCACTAATTTTAGCAAGAGCAGATAAGAATAATCTTCATTGTCTTTCAGTTTCTTTATCATCTTCTCGCACCTCTCAAGCTAAATCATTATCGAGTTGTTTTGCTTGGTAGTCACGTGAATTTTTCATGATATCTGCAAATGTGTTAACAATCGTTTGTTCAAACGCTTTATCTTCGACACGACTTGCCGCCTTTTGAAGCACTGCGTCTTCACGGCTAGTATCTAAAATAGGTTTTCCTGTAGCCTTCTTATAAGCAACAACTTGATTAACCAACTGCATGCGTTTTTCCAATAAAGCGACCAACTCCTGATCAACGTGATCAATTTCCTGACGGATAGTATCTAAATTCATCAATAAGATGCCCTTTCTAAACTAATAGCTCACTTTTATATTATGCTTTCTTTTTACCTCTTCGCTTCAAATAAGTAACGACTAAATAAACAACAGCAACAATAACCAAAAGCACTACGATACGTTTAAGATTACCTGCAACAACCGCATCACCACCAAGCGCGTAAACGAAACTGCTCGGAGTCACTCCAATGGTTATATAAAGAAGCCATTTACGCCAAGAAAGCTTGGTTTCAGCGACATGATAATTGACAAGAATCGTTGGCATAATCGGTATCATATAGCCTAAAATAATTCCAAAATCTGTATTTTCAAGTGCGTCAATACCAGCAAATCGATTTTTCAATTTTTTCTCACTATCTGTGATGTCAATCATTTTAAGAATCTTGATAAAAACAAAATTTCCCAAAATATTGCTAAAAACGTTCATCAAAAATCCGATACCAGGACCATAAACAACACCGTTAAATATCGCAAAGATAGCATTAGACATAAATGGAATGGCAGCCGTAACCGCCGTTAACAAAATTAAAATAACAAAATTGAGGATTGTTTTTGAGCGCAATTGCGACAGAATAGCTTTCATTTCAGCTTGAGAGCGTGATTGCAAAAAAGTGACAATAATGTCCCAATGCCCGATCACATAAATCACAAAATAGCTAACTACCGCAATAACACCAATCGTTATTAAAATCTTGCGTAGGTCATCGTACCCGTACTTAAATTTTTTCATACCGCTACCATTATAAAGAAAACTTTTTCACTTGACAAGATGAGTGTAGAAGGCTTTTTGAACATGTTAGCTAAAATGATTAAGGCATCTTATTTGATTAACCAACTGAACCTTCCATGCTCATGGTAATCAGACTGTTTAATTCAACAGCGTATTCCATTGGTAATTCTTTCGTAATTGGCTCCATAAAGCCGTTGACAATCATTGCTGTTGCTTCTTCTTCTGAAATACCTCGGCTCATCATATAGTACAACTGGTCCTCAGATACTTTGGAAACTTTAGCTTCATGTTCCAAAGCCACATTTGAATTGTGAATTTCATTGAATGGAATTGTATCTGAACTTGATAAATCATCCATGAGAATCGTATCACATTCAATGTGGGATTTTGAGCCACCGCTATTTTTGCCAAAATAAACAGAACCACGATAGTCTGTCTTACCACCGTCTTTGGCAACTGATTTAGAAATCAAGGTTGAAGAAGTGTGTGGAGCATTGTGATATACCTTACAACCCGCATCCAGATGTTGTCCATAATTTGCAAATGCCATAGATAGAACTGATGTTCGGGCGTGTGGTCCATTTAAGATGGAACATGGGTATTTCATGTTAACCTTACTTCCTAGGTTACCGTCAATCCATTCTAACATACCATTTTCTTCAACTGTTCCACGTTCGGTAACAAGATTATAGACATTGTCAGACCAGTTTTGAATGGTTGTGTAGCGGAAACTTGCATCACGTTTAACGATAATTTCAACCGTTGCCGCATGCAGACTATTGGTTGTGTAATTTGGCGCAGTACAGCCTTCGATGTATTGAATAGAAGCACCTTCATCTACGATAATCAAACTACGTTCAAATTGCCCAGCGTTTTCACCGTTAATGCGGAAATAGGTTTGAACAGGAATTTCACATTGCACACCCTTAGGAACGTAAATAAAGGTTCCGCCTGACCAAACAGCACCGTTTAAAGCAGCGAATTTATGCTCGCTATTAGAGACGATTTTCCCAAAATATTTTTTGAAAAGGTCAGGGTATTCTTGCAAGGCTGTGTCTGTATCTGTAAAGACAATGCCTTGCTTCTTGAATTCATCTTTCATATTGTGGTAAACCACTTCAGATTCATACTGTGCTACTGCACCTGACAAAAATTGGCGTTCCGCTTCTGGAATTCCAAGACGTTCAAAGGTTTGCTTGATTTTGTCAGGAACATCATCCCAGTTATTGGCACGACGGTCGGATAACTTTTGAAAATAAATGACATCATCAAAATCAATTCCAGAAAGGTCCGGACCCCAATCAGGCATTGGGAGTTTATGGAATAACTCCAAACTTTTTAAGCGATACTCAAGCATCCAATCAGGCTCATTTTTCACTTTTGATATATTGCGTACGATTTCCTCTGTCAACCCCTTACCTGTGGAATAGGTCGGATTGACATCATCGTGAAAACCGTAATCGTATTCTCTATTTTTTGCCATATAAAACCTCATTTCTAAACAAGACTTCATCCTTATATGACCAACTAAAACTTTCTTTATCAGTCAAACTCTGCAAAGAGAGAAAATTACTTAAATTATCGCAAAACGCTTCAAAATTCAGTAATATCAAAGCCTTGCTATTTTAATTATTATACCTTCTTTGGCAAAGATTTTCACATAAAAAGTATTAAAATACAGCTTTTTAACATAAAAATAACTTTTATCAGCATTTAGGCAACAAAAAAAGAGGTTGAACCTCTTTTGATTAATTTACTTTTTCAGAAATTGTTTCTGCAAAAGCTTCCAATTTTTGAATATCTTCATCATCAGCTGACAAATCAACCTTGATAGAATCAGCACCTTTTGTAGCACCAGTTAATGCAAATTGAGCTTCAAATTCATCAACTGCTTTACAGAAATAATCGTAGAAAGTATCACCAGAACCAACAACACCAAAGATTTTATCTGACAAATCAACGTCGGCAAGATCTTCGTAGAAATCAACGATTTCGTCTGGCAATTCACCATCGCCATAAGTGTATGATGCTACGATAGCAACATCAGCATCTTCAAAATCAGCTGCATCAACAGTTGTGCATTCGTCAACTTCGACAGTGTGTCCAAGTTCTTCAAATTTATTTCCTACAATGTCAGCAATTTCTTCAGTGTTTCCTGTCATGCTGGCATAGACAATCTTAACTAAAGCCATAGTTTCCTCCAAACATAAATTACCACTATTGTAGCATATTTTTACAGAAATGTTTCATATAAATTGTCTATTTTTGATAATAATTCAGCTTTTTGGGCTTCATTTGTGAAAGAAGCTTGGATAGCATTTTTATTAAAGGCTAGAAAATCAGCTACGCTTACCCCAAAGTGTCTGACAAAAAGAGCATATTCTTTGGTTAAATTGGTATCAGAAACTGTTCGGTTATCCGTATTAATCGTAATTTTAGCGCCAGCATTTTTTAAAGCTAGATATGGAAATTCATCCAATGATTTAGCGGCTTTTGTCTGTAAATTACTTGTTAAACATAGCTCTGCTGTAACACCCTTTTCGATGAACTCTTGAATTAATTCAGGCTGATTGTAAATAGCTGTACTATGCCCGATGCGCTTAATATCAAGGGCGATAGAGTCTGCAATATAATGCGCACAGCCACATTCTCCAGCATGAAAAGTCATTGGAAGTCCTAGCGCTTGTGTTTCTTTAATCAAATCGGCCAATTGAGCAGGTGGAAAGTCCAATTCATTTCCCGCGAAATCAAAACCAACCAAACCTTTTTCAGCTAACTCAACAACATGTTCAAAAATATCTCGCGTCACTTCTTTTGGCGACTGCTTCATGCCACAGACGAGTACTTTAGCGACAATGCCAAATTCTTCTTCAGCTTGCTTGAGCCCAGCAAGCACTGCTTCTACCGTCTCAGAAGCACTCAAGTCCTCATCCATTGACAATTCAGGCGCAAAACGAATTTCAGTATAAATCACGTTTTCTTGTGCTGCTTGTCTTGCAACGTCATAAGCTGCCAAATGTAGCGCTTCTTTGGTCTGTAAAAGTGGACGAACAAAATCAAAAGTTTTGAGATAATCCATTAAAGATTCTGCATTTTCTGGCGCAACCACCAATTGTTTCAACTCTTTATCTGACTCTGGCACCGTTATATTTGCCATTTCTGCCAATTGACGAATGACCTCCAGCGAAATAGAACCATCCAAATGACAATGTAATTCTGCTTTTGCTAAATCCTTTAATGTTGTTTTATCCAAGTTAGCCTCCTTAATAAATTTTTTAGCTACTATCTTAACACATTATTGCATTTTTGCAAAGATGTTTTAGGGATTTTTTTGATTACTCTGCATAAAAACACCAGCTGAAATCAGCTGGCTTTTGTAATCTAACCCTTTATTAAAGTTTCTTACAAGTGATTGAAACAATTGCTTCGTGTTGCCCAAGTTTTGAGAAATTATTTTGTAGAATCCACATAAAAAATGCCCTATAAAATCGTTCTAAGTCAGAAAAAAAGTTATCGCTTTGGGAAAATTTTTCTTCCCAAGATTTCAAGTCGTGTTCGACTTGATTTAGTTGTCGTTTTATTTCCAGTAAAAGTTTTTCTGGTATTCGTTGAAGTTTTAGAGCAACACGAAAAATTGAATCAAAAAAGGTAATCTCCGTGATATAAGTTATCATGTTTATCACCTCCACTAAAAACATAACAAAGAAAACTTAAAAGAAACCAAATTTTAAAAGCGCTTCAAATAGTCGTACTCGTTATCCTGCATACAAAAAAGACGCCTATTAGCGTCTTTATATATACTAAGGTTTAATACGATGTAGCATACGTGGGAATGGAATGGCTTCACGGATGTGTTTTGTTCCAGCCACGAATGTTACCATACGTTCGATACCGATACCAAATCCAGCGTGTGGTACTGAACCATATTTACGAAGGTCAAGGTAGAATTCGTATTCCGATTTATCCATTTCAAGGGCATCCATTTTAGCCACAAGAGCATCGTAATCATCTTCACGGACTGAACCACCGATGATTTCACCGTAACCTTCTGGTGCAAGAAGGTCAGCACACAAAACGCGTTCTGGATTACCAGGAACTGGCTTCATGTAGAAGGCTTTGAAGCTTGCTGGATAGTTGATAACGAATGTTGGAACACCAAAATAGTTTGAAATCCAAGTTTCATGTGGTGAACCGAAGTCATCACCGTGTTCTAGGTGTTCGTAATCAGCGTCTTCGTCATTTTCATGTTCTTGAAGAAGCGAGATAGCATCATCGTAAGAAACACGTTTGAATGGTTCTGCAATGTATTTTTTAAGCAAATCAACGTCACGTTCCAAGATTTCAAGGGCTTGTGGAGCACGGTCAAGAACACCTTGGATAAGAGCTTTAACGTAAGCTTCTTGAAGGTCAAGAGATTCTTCGTGTGAAAGGAATGAATATTCAGCATCCATCATCCAGAACTCAGTCAAGTGACGGCGAGTTTTTGATTTTTCAGCACGGAAAACAGGACCGAAGTCAAAGACACGACCAAGCGCCATAGCACCAGCTTCAAGGTACAATTGACCTGATTGGCTCAAGTAAGCAGGTGTACCAAAGTAGTCTGTTTCAAACAATTCTGTTGAATCTTCAGCAGCATTTCCAGACAAGATTGGGCTATCAAATTTGATGAAGCCATTTTTATCAAAGAATTCATAAGTTGCATAGATAATTGCATTACGAACTTGCATGATAGCCATTTGTTTGCGTGAACGCAACCACAAGTGACGGTGATCCATTAGGAAATCTGTACCATGTTCTTTTGGAGTGATTGGGTAATCTTCTGAATGACCAACAATTTCAAGGTCTGTCACATCAAGCTCATAACCAAATTTTGAACGAGAATCTTCTTTGACAATACCTGTGATAAGGATAGAAGTTTCTTGGTTAAGGTGTTTGATAGTATTGAATTTTTCAGTTCCTTCTTCTTCACCAAATTTTTCGATGAAGTTTGGTTTGAAAGCAACAGCTTGGAAGAATGCTGTTCCGTCACGAAGTTGTAGGAAGGCAATTTTTCCTTTTCCTGATTTGTTGGCAACCCAAGCACCGATTGTAACTTCTTCACCAACATGGTCTTTAACATCAATAATAGATACGTAATCTTTAGACATATTTCCCCTTTTCAACTATTACTCTGACACTTCTGTCAGTTTAATCTTACTTATTTTATTTTTTGTGCTATTGATTGTGACTTGGTAGGTCATTTCTTTTTCGCCGCCGTCCCAGTCTTGACAATAAGTTAACTTGAAAGATTGCTTTCCAGATTTTGTCACCTTTCCTGTCAATTGACTATAACCGCCAGAACCTACGGTATCTGATTTACTTGGATAAGTGTGATAAGTTACACCTTCTAAAGTAATAGCTTCGCTATTAACATCACTAGCTACCCAAGAATATCCCGTGCTGCTGTTACTAGCCAAGTCAATTTCAAAGGTCTTTTTATCTGTACTAACACGATAATCTCCAAGTTCTGTTAGCTTGGGAGAGCTTGGTTTGAAATGAATTCCCAATCCGACTAATACCATTCCTAAAAAGGCGACTAATACAATAATGATTTTTCGTCTTTTAGACATAGCTTATTTTTCCATAAAGGCTTTCAAACGATTAACAGCGTCTTTCAAAGTGTCTAAGTCAGTGGCATAGCTCAAACGAACATTTTCAGGAGCACCAAAACCTGCACCAGTGACAAGAGCAACACCTACTTCTTCAAGAATAGCTGTTGTAAATGCTGTGACATCTGTATAGCCTTTCATTTCCATCGCTTTTTTCACGTTAGGGAAAAGGTAGAATGCCCCTTGTGGTTTAATCACTTCAAATCCAGGAACTGCATTAAGCAATGGATAGATAGTATTAAGGCGTTCTTCGAAAGCTTGACGCATTGTCTCAATAGAATCTTGTGGACCAGTAAGAGCTTCAATGGCTGCATATTGAGAAACGGCTGTCAAATTTGAGGTTGTTTGGCTAATAACTTTTGCCATTCCTGAAATAATTTCTTCTTCAGCAACCGCAAAACCGACACGCCAACCTGTCATGGCATAAGTTTTTGAAACACCATTAACCACAACAGTTTGTTTTCTGATAGCTTCTGAAATACTTGAAATTGGTGTAAACTCATTACCGTTATAAACCAAACGTCCATAAATATCGTCAGCAAGAATTAGAATGTTGTGTTCTACTGCCCAATTTCCGATAGCTTCCAATTCATCACGTGTGTAAATCATACCTGTTGGATTAGATGGCGAATTTAACAAGAGAACTTTTGTTTTTTCTGTACGAGCTGCTTCAAGTTGTTCAACGGTCGCTTTGAAATGATTGCTTTCAGTTGTCGCAACAGTTACTGGCACACCATCAACCATTTTGACTTGGTCAACATAAGACACCCAGCATGGTGTTGGGATAATGACTTCATCGCCCGGATTAAGAACAGTTGTAAAGAAAGTGTAAAGGATAAATTTTGCACCTGTTGCCACAACCACTTGATTACGATTGATTGAATAGCCATAGAATTTTTCCATATAGCTATTAATAGCATCTTTTAATTCAGGTAGTCCTGAAGCAACTGTGTAAAAGCTTGCTTTACCATTTTGAATTGCCTCAATAGCTGCATCTTGGATATTTTTAGGAGTTACAAAATCAGGTTCTCCCAAAGTAAGTGATAAAATATCACGACCTTCTGCTTTTAAGGCTTTAGCACGCGCACTTGCTGCTAGTGTCACACTTTCTTCCATGTTCAACACGCGATTTGATAAGTTTGTCATATGCCCTCCTTCTTCATGAGCTCACTTGTTTCAAAATTCACAAGATAATAACCATTAGTAGCTGTTACTTCCCAAATAGGCGTTTCGTCATAAATACCATAAACAACCTTAGAAATACCAGTCGCTCCGTTTGCTGTCGCAACTTGCTTAGCTTCTTTACGACTAATACCATCATTTACAGAGTAGACATAAACTTCACCATTGTCCTCGCCAACAGACACAATCTTTTGCTCTCCAGATGATGTTGTCCCATAAACGCTATAATAAGTCTCTGAACCATTATAAAGGTCAACTGAAGATGTGTCTGTCAAATCAGCTTTTTCAACGGCAACTTGGGTAGCCAATTTTTCTGCGTCCAGTCTTGGTTTCACTGATAGATACAAAACTGTCACCACAGAAATCAAGAGAACTAAGAAAATCAAGCTAAAACCAAGTAAATACTGTTTTACTGGTGTTAATTTTTTCATTTACTTCTCCCTTTTAGTTTATCCCCTTTATTATAGCAAAAAATTCTTTATTTCTGTTAGACTCTTTGAAAATTTTTGAGAAGAAAGGTAAAATTCTTCTGCCAAAGCATCATTTATCATTTTTCCGTATGATTTTGTCAATATCCGATTGTCTAAAATGAGCACAGCTGAGCGTTGATTGTCACGTCTCATCGTACGTCCAATCGCTTGTTTTAATTTCAAGATTGCTAATGGTAATGAATAATCATAAAACGGTGATTTGGCTTGCGCTAGCAAATGATTGCTGATTTTTTGCACAAATAAATCCTTAGGATTTTCAAATGGCAATCGTGTGATGACCTCAATCATTTTATCAGCTTGAACAAAATCCACACCTTCCCAGAAAGCGCCTGTTCCAAGCAGAATACGACTTTCACCACGTTCAAAACGGCGTTTGACATTATAAGCCGTGCCATTTTTCTCCTGCGTCAAATGATGAAGTGCCATATCATCTAGCAAATCAGAAACATCAAGCATTGTTTTCTTAGCATTAAATAACACCAAAATCGGCTCATCCAATTGTTTCAACTGATAAATACGTTCCGCAATGGCTGAAGCATATTCTTCCTCAGAAATATCAGCGACATTTGGCATTTCCTCATCAATCCAAATATGTTGGGCATTCTGCTTATCATGCGCAATGCTCATGAAATGATAGTGTTCAAAGCCTAGCAAATCAGCTAAACTAACCTGCGGACTGATATGCAAGGTTGCCGAAATCATATAAGTCTTGCGTGTTTCGGGTAGAAATTCTTGAAAATTCAACAATTCTTCACTACTAGCATTTAGGTAAGTTTGACGTTTTTCATTTTCAACAATTGTCTCAAACCAAAAATCAGTAAAAGGCTGCGCAAATAAGGCTAACAAATCCTCCAAACAAATATATCGCCAATCAGGATTGAAAACCAGCAATTCATTGGTTGTTTGTTCTAAACGACGAGTGTCCTCTGTTGTCACATAGACTTCTTGATTTTGGTAAAAACGTGTTGCCAAATGGCTCAATTGGAAAGAAAGGCTTTCTATCAATCGTTTTTCCAACGTCGGTAAAGCTGCATCTAAGTGCTTTTCAAGTTTTTGTACCAATTGCGTTACGTTAACACGACGACGTGAAAATTGCTCCAAATTTAAAATCAATTTTTGGGCTTCGTCAAAAACAAGCACTTTCTTAGCCGCAAACGCCTTATCATCTTGCACACGTTCCAAAAAATAAGCATGATTAATAATCAATAGTTTGCTATGTTTCGCATTTTCATAAGTACGATTCCAAAAATCAATATCCTTATAAAGGGATTTTTCGCTTAAATTTCCATCATGTTTAATCTGGTCAAAATAAGCTTCAAATCGCTGTTTTTGTTTGATTTCATCTAAATCGCCAGTTTCCGTTTCAGTCAGCCAAACCAAAAGCTGCATTTTATAACGATTTACCAAACGATTATCCCCTTCACGTCGCAAACTATCCGCGAAGGCATCTAATTTAATATAGTTACCAGGACCTTTAATCGATTGACACGGTATGTGAAAAATATCTTGAATCTGTCTGACTTCATTTGCCATGATTTGGTCTTGAAGAACCTTAGTTGGTACGGAAACAATGACCTGCTCATCTTGAGCCAACTGGAGCAAAGGTAAAAGATAACCATAGGTTTTTCCAAGTCCTGCTTGCGCTTCTAAAAATGAGACCTGTGACGATTGAAAATCATCTTTAACCAACTGTGCAAACTGACTTTGCTTTTCACGCGCATCCAAGCCCAGAAGCGCCAAATTGACATCAAATGCTTCTGATAATTGACGCGCTTCACCAATCGTTTTTGGTTGTCGTAGCACTAAGCCACCAACTTCTTGAAAATCTTTTGGCGATAAAACCTTAGCCTGTTTGAAGCTTTCCTCAATTAACATCCCTGTTTCAAACAAAAGGTTATCAGCTAAAGGCAAAAGGCTTTCCAAGACTTCCTTGGGCAGGCTTTTCATTTTTGCTTTCAATTTTAAAAATAGCTGCGCAGTCGCATAGGCATCTGAAATTGCCGTGTGAGCATCTGCCAAATCTAAAGCTAAAGCATCAGCTAAATTTCCCAAACTGTATTTCTCAAAAGTTGGATAAAAAACCTGCGCCAATTCAACCGTATCAACGCGAGGTGTTCGTAATTCATAGCCTTCCATGAATAATTGTTCTGCTAACAGATTGGCATCAAATTTGACATTGTGAGCCACAAAAACACAATCCTCAATTAGGCTAAAAATCTCCTGCGCAACTTGTGAAAAATCTGGCGCTTTTGCCAATTGCTCATCTGTAATACCAGTCAAATTAATAATATGTTCAGATAAAGCCTCGTGGGGATTGACATCCGTTTGATAGGTCTTGACGATTTCATCGTTTTCAATAATCACAATCCCAACTTGAATAATTTCTGCCATTGCATGGGCACCCGTTGCCTCCAAATCCACAATAGCATATTTTTGAGAATTTACTTGCATCATAACACATAGATTATACCACACTTGGCTGCTACTTGCGTAACGGATTTAAACTAGCTTTATCTTGGCTCAAAAAAATGTTCTATGTTATAATGACTTTATAAATTTTCAGAAGCTAGGTGCTTATGGTGAGAAAGACAAAATTAAACAACTATTACCTTGAAATGGTCGAACATAGCCTGTACGTTCCTTATTATGACGAAGAGCGACGCATTCGTGTTCTTCTTCCAAAAGATTACGATAAAGAAGAATGGGCAAGCTACCCTGTTCTTTACATGCACGATGGGCAAAATATTTTTTATAGCAAGGAATCATTCTCAGGCTATTCATGGAAACTTATCCCTACTATCAAAAATCACAAAGAGTTGCCGAAATTGATTGTCGTGGGGATTGATAACGCCCAAGATAATCGTCTTAATGAATACGCTCCTTGGATGACTGACGTTGGAACAACTCCTGAAACAGCTTCTGCTGGCGGAGACGGAATGGCTTACGGTGATTGGGTGGTAAATACCGTAAAACCTTTTATTGATAAAACTTATCGTACCAAGACAGACCGTCAAAATACGCTTCTTGCTGGTTCATCTATGGGCGGCATTATCACCGCTTATATGGGCGCGGCCTATCCAGAGATTTTTGGAAATCTAGGTGTTTTTTCACTTGCTTCTTGGTTTAGTGAGCGTGACTTTTTACGTTTTTGTGACTCTCATCCACTGCATTCTGACAACAAAGTCTATATTCAAGTTGGAACAAAAGAAGGGGACGACGTTGATGAACAATTCGCCCCAAATATGAACCAAGCTTATATTGATTGCAGTTTGCACTACTACCAATCCCTACTACGTACAGGACTTCCAATGGAAAATGTGCAATTACGCATTATGGCAAATGAAATTCATCATGAAAAATATTGGGCTGACCATTTTGCCGAATTTCTACAATTTTGCCTTAATTAGCACATGATTTATAAAACTCTAAATTCCTATAATGGCATAAACAAACGAAGCTGAGATTTTTAGTCTCAGCTTCTTATTTTGTTTTATAATCTATTTTCTTCTTCCAATTTTCCGAGAAAATACGGCATTTGCACACGCCACCATTCCCAGTCATGGGCAACGTCTTTCCCCCAGAAATCAAACCAAGCAGGGATAGACTTAGCTGCAAAAGCTTCCTCCAAACGCTTGGTATCCAAAATATGGGGTTCTTCCCAAGCACCTTGACCAACAGCCACAATAAAACGATTATGACGATAATGGTCTAAAAACCAATCATCTTCTTGATTCCAAAGATAGTCAATTGGTGAATTGTAATAAACAGCAAGGTCGCCATTATAATCACCCGTAAAAAAGCGAGCGTCATAAACACCTGAAAGAGCAACAGCTACATCAAACAAATCAGGGTGACGAAGGGCAAAATTAACCGCATGAAAAGCTCCCATTGAGCAACCAGTCGCTAATATTCCACCTTGCCAGTTTGACTCGTAGCGAATCAGCGGTACCAATTCATTCACAATATAACGGTCATAAGCTTCGTGAGCGAGTGCTTTATCATGACCAGTTTTCCACGTATTAAGCCAAGACTCATTATCATAAGAATCTGGTGTGTAAAACCTGACCAATCCACGGTTAATAAAATCTTGACAAGCTTCAATCATGCCAAAATCCCCATACTCATTTTGACTTCCGCCAGATGACGGAAAAACGATAATCGGCTTTCCAGCATGACCATAAACATTGAAAAACATTTCCTTACCAAGCTCACCTGACCAATGGCTTCTTCTTTCAAAATGCATTTTTTATCTTTCTGAACCTCTTAAAACGATATTTTTAAGGTTCTTCCTTTCAAATTTTTCTAATATTAAGCCTTAGCTTGTGCGTATTGAGCCAGCTCACGCATTTCTTCAATCGTTTGAGTACGTGCCAAAATACCTTCTTCTCCCATAATCTTAGCAAACACTCCTGGAACAGATTGAATAGAAATGATGTTATCTCCAAAATTCGCCCAAATATCATCAATGCTATGAGCATAAGTTTGATTCGCTTTTCGAGAAATATAAACAACGTTATATGGTCGTAAGATTTCGGCTTCAAATAAATTATCCTTAACAATATTGGCATACTCGCGGAAAATATCAAAATCGTTAGAATAATTCCACATATCAATTGTTAAACCACCTGGTGGACGACAGTTAACTTCAAGCGCCACAAGTTCTTTGGTTTCCTTGACACGGAAAAATTCAAAATGGAAAAAACGTTCTTTCACATGAAAGGCTTCCACACAAATTTTCCCTAATGCCACAAGGTCATCTGGAATGGTTCGAGGCACATAATAATACATATCATCGTCTTTTTCAACGGTATCCAAAACCGCTTCTGAATACTCCAAACTAGAATAAAAGACAATTTCCCCGTCATGGTCAGTCAGACCATCAAAAGTGACAATATCACCATCGATGAATTCTTCCATGATGTATTCTACCTTTGGATTTTGATAGCCAAAAAAGGCTTCAAGTTCTTCACTTGATTTTATCTTATAAGTATCCGAAGCACCCACGCCAGAATTTGGCTTGATAATAACTGGAAAGCCCAATTTTTCAGCTAAAACTCGTGCTTCGTCATCAGAATGAAAAACATCCCCTGCTGCCACTTTCAATCCATGCTCACTAAAAATTTTCTTCATTTGGCGTTTGGTTTTAACAGCTAACATATCATCTGTTTTATAGCCAAAAACATTAAAATCCGTGCGCAATTGAGCATCTAACTCTAACCAATATTCATTATGCGATTCGATGCGGTCAATGCGCCCATATTTATGAGCGAAATAAGCTACCGCACGATAAACTTGGTCGTAATCTTCCATATTATCAACTCTATAATATTCCGTTAAATGGGCACGTAATCCCTCTGATAATTCATGATATGGAGCATCCGCTATTCCCAAGGTATGAAAACCAGCCTCATGCAAACGCACAGCAAACGTTTCAAAATTAGCAGGAAAATGCGGAGAAATCATTACAAAATTCATTGGTCTTGACATAATATTCTCTCAATTCTCAATTTTTCCTTAAGTTTATCATAATCTTAAGAACATATCTAGGAAGTTGTCCTAAAAATGAGAGCAGGGTTGTAAAAGCTGATTTATCAGCGCATTAGAAGCCACTCAGTAGTGATTGATTGCTCAAACAATTGAGAATTGTTTGAGGTGGTAAATCTAGCTTGCAAAGCAAGCGTCAAAAAGTGCCTAATCAATTGTGCATGGGAAACTCTAAGTTGACTAAAGTTGGTAATCGCTGGTTTAATATTTCTTGGCAGCGACCTTCAATAATCGATTCTCAGATTGTTAACGTCCAAACCACTGCTTTCTTCTCCTTGCTAGAGAAAGTGATTATTGGTATCAACTCATTGTCGCATTTCACAAATATGACTTTTAGCCAAATTTTTGATACACTTTTTTTATGAAGATTTTTAGATTATTAAATCACGTTGCACGTGAAAATACTTATTTATTGGTCAATAACCAGGGCATTATTGTTGTTGATCCAGGTAGTGATGTTGACCATATTCAAGAAAAGATTGCCTCATTTGATAAACCAGTTGTGGCAATTTTAATCACACATGCTCATTATGACCATATTATGGGGCTTGATGTTATTCGTGACGCTTTTGGACACCCACCTGTTTACATTTCTGATAAAGAAGCGTCTTGGCTTTATTCGCCGAAAGATAATTTTTCAGGTTTGGAGCGCCATGCGGATTTGCCAGATGTTGTCTTAGCGCCTGCCGAACATCATTATCAGTATGATGACGATTATCAAATCGCTGGTTTTCGTTTTCATGTTCGTCAAACGCCTGGACATTCTTGCGGTAGTGTTTCCTTAGTATTTCCAGATGACGAATTGGTTTTAACTGGCGATGCTCTTTTTCGTGAAACAATCGGACGCACAGATTTGCCAACGGGAAATTCTGAACAATTACTAAATAGTATAAAAACTGAACTTTTCAGCTTGCCAAATCATTTCATGGTTTACCCTGGTCACGGTCGTGAAACGACTATTGCCCACGAGAAGAATTTTAACCCATATTTTAACTAGCCATGAAAAAAATCAAGAAATTTACTTTAAGTTTCCTTCTGATTATTGCTACTCTAATTGCCATTAGTGGAGTGGTACTTCATCAAAAAACTTACCAAGCAAGTTCAGAAGCACAGACAGCTGCTAAAACTGCCGAAAGTACAAAAGATTATCTGTTTTTTCAAAGTTCTGGCACCGCTAAAGCTAGTATTGTTTTTTACCAAGGCGCTCTCGTCGAGGAAACAGCCTACGCAAGTTTGGCAAAAAACTTAGCGCAAGAAGGTTTTGACGTTTATCTCTTAAAAACACCTTTGAATCTGCCAGTTTTATCAAGCAACAAAGCCTTAAAAGTGATTGCGAAAAACAATCTCTCCAATGTTTACCTAGCTGGACATTCACTAGGTGGCGTTGTTACCTGCTTAAATGCCGCTGATTCTGAGTCTCAAGCCATTTCTGGGCTTATTCTACTTGCGAGCTACCCATCCGAAAAAACTGACTTATCAGATAGTGATTTAAAAGTCCTATCAATCACTGCTAGCAATGATAAGGTGCTGCAATGGGACAATTACGAAAAAGCTAAAAAACGCCTCCCTGACGATACCGAATACTTGACTATCGTCGGTGGTAATCACAGTGGTTTTGGTGATTACGGCAAACAAACCAAAGACGGTAAAGCAACCATTTCCCAAACAGAACAAGAAAACCAAATCATTTCAGCCATTACTGATTTTATTGATTAAAAAATGCCCTTCTGAAATATCAGAAGGGCATTTTCGATATTAAATTTTAAGATAACGTCTCATTGAGATAACTGAACCAAGTGCTCCGATAATAATTCCGACTAAGAACATACCTCCAATGACAAGTGGAAGGAATGTGTCAATTGGATATAATGACAAGCCTTGGACTTCAAATTGTGGATTAACTGATGAATAAACAGTCTTATACGCAAAGTAGATGATAATTGATGGAACAATTGCTCCAAGAAGTCCTACCCAAGCACCTTCAAAGAAGAATGGTCCACGGATGTAAGAATTTTTAGCACCTACTAAACGCATGATTTCAATGTCACGTTGACGAGACATAATTGTCATACGAATTGTGTTAGAAATCAAGAAGATAGCCACAACCACTAGAAGGATTGTTCCTGCAAATCCCCATGTACGAATGAATTTAGCAATGCTGAAGAGTTGGTCTGAGTTTGAACCACCATAATCGACAGATTCAACACCTTCAATGTTGGCGATTTTCTTAGCCACTTTCTTCACATCTGATGGTGAGTCTGCTTCAACAATGTAAACGTCTTGCAATGGATTTGAGTCACCGTCAAAAAGTGACCAATCATCTCCATAAGTTTGTTGTAATTTTTCAAGTTGTTCATCTTTACTTGAATAAGTAACTGATTCAACACCTGAAACTTTTGAAATTTGATCATAAACTTGGTGATACGAATCATTAGCGACTGTTTCACCAGCTTCGTTAGTTGTTGTTTCAGAGCTATCTGTTGAGTCAACATCCAAATAAACATTAATTTGAATGTTATTTTCAATACCTGTTGCGATGCGCTCAACGTTCAATAGAACAGCGGCAAAAACACCAACAAGTGTCAATGTAATGGTAACAGAGCTGACTGAAGCGATGGTCATCCAGACATTACGTTTCAAACTTTTAATGGATTCCCATAAATGGCGGAAAAAATTTCTAATCATTATATCCGTATTCTCCTTCCTCTTCGTCACGTACAATGCGACCGTCTTCAATAGCGATAACGCGATGGCGAAGATTATCGACAATTTGTTTGTTGTGCGTTGCCATCAAAACAGTTGTTCCTTGAAGATTGATACGTTCTAATAATTGCATGATTTCCCATGAAATTTCTGGGTCAAGGTTACCTGTTGGTTCGTCAGCAATCAAAACTTTAGGATTATTAACAATCGCACGCGCAATTGCGACACGTTGTTGTTCACCACCAGATAGTTGATCTGGGAATGAACGCATTTTGTGTTTAAGTCCAACCAAATCAAGAACTTCTGGTACACGTTTTTTAATTTCACGTGGTTTTTCACCGATAACTTGCATTGCATAGGCAACATTTTCAAAAACCGTTTTCTTAGGAAGAAGTTTATAGTCTTGGAAAACAACCCCAATGCTACGACGCAAGATTGGAACATCACGTTTTTTCAATTTTGTTAGGTTAAATTCCCCAACTTTAAGGGTTCCAGCAGATACTTTTTCTTCACGGTACAATAATTTAATAAAACTAGATTTACCAGCACCAGAAGGACCAACAATATAAACAAATTCACCTGGATTGACAGATACGGTAATATCTCTCAAAGCAGTTGTTGAGCGGTGATACTTCTTGGTTACACCATTCATTTCAATTAATGCCATTTGTATTTTCCTTTACGATTTTGTTATCCTAAAATTTTACTTTTGAGTTAATCAATACGCCATTTTAGATAAGCGTCTATGAAGCCGTCAATGTCACCATCCATGACTTTATCAACTTGAGCCACTTCATAGCCTGTACGATGGTCTTTTACCATTGTATAAGGCGTAAAGACATAAGAGCGAATTTGGCTTCCCCATGTGATTTCTTTTTTATCACCTTTAAGGGCATCCACTTCTTGCGCTTTTTTCTCTTGCTCTAATTGATAGAGTTTGGCTTGCAACATTTTCATCGCACGGTCACGGTTTCCGTACTGAGTACGGTCAACCGTTGATGCTACAACGATTCCTGTTGGAATGTGAGTCAAACGAACACCAGTTGATACCTTGTTGACATTTTGTCCACCAGCACCACCTGAACGGAAAGTATCCATTTTAATATCATCATCACGAATGTCAACTTCAATTGTGTCATCCAATTCTGGCATAACTTCGACAGAAGAAAACGACGTGTGACGACGTTTGGCTGAATCAAACGGTGAGATACGCACTAGACGATGAACACCCATTTCAGATTTCAAAAGCCCATAAGCATTTGGACCTTCAAATGAAAGAGTGACAGATTTGATACCAGCTTCGTCACCTGCTTGATAATCAAGGGTTTCAACTTTGAAGCCTTTGGCATTGCCATAACGTGTGTACATACGGAAAAGCATATCAGCCCAGTCTTGAGCTTCGGTACCACCTGACCCTGGATGAATTTCCAAAATAGCGTTGTTGCGATCATAAGGCTCTGATAAAAGCAAGGTCATTTCATAACTTGTCATGATTTTATCAAGCTTTTCAAGACTTTCCTCTAATTCAGCTTGAACAGAATCATCTTCGTCCAACATTTCCAAATAAAGTTCAGTCTCGTCAGACAACTCTTGCATTTCATTAAAAGTTTCATAAGTTTGTTTCAAACCATTTAACTCTTGAGACGTTTTTTGAGCTGCAATGTTATCATTCCAAAAATCTGGCTCAGTCATTTTGTTTTCAAGAAGCGCAATGTCCTCTTCCAAACGATCTAAGTCAAAGAGACCTCCTGAAGCTAGTCAACTTCTCTTGATTTTCTACTATTTTTTGGCGAATTTCAGCCACTTCCATGAAATAACTCCTTTTACTAAGATACTAAGTCCGTCAAGAAAGCGAGATGAAAATAGGAATTTGACGCTGTGTCCTAAGACACAAGGAAAATTATCTTTTTCACGACGCTTTTAGGACGAGTTCAATTAATTAAGATACTAAGTCCGTCAAGAAAGTAAAGTAAAAATTTGAATTTTCACGCTACCTTTAGGACTTATTCTATATTACTACTGTTTTCTTATTCTACCATAAAGCCCGCAAAATTACCATTATACGCCATGCTTCATTTGCATCAAAACCACACGATAAGTAGCTTTCTCACCACTAAAAATATTTCTGTAGAAAATTAACACCCAGCAGCTTCTATTTTAAGCTAAAAATATAATTCAAATAAGGCAGGACAATTACAAAACGGTAACAAAAAATAATGTTAAATAGAGCTGTTATGATTTTCATTTTCGACAAATTGCAACGCTTCTGTCAAACTATCAATCAAAACATCTGCTTTTGATTGGTCAACGCCAAAGACTTTATCACGAATGGCTAGGACACGTACGCTAGCTGCCACACCTGCTTGAATTCCTTTTTGGCTATCTTCAATAATCACAATATCTTTTTTAGCAAAGCCTAATTTCTCACAAGCGGCATTATAAATAGCAGGGTTAGGTTTCCCTTCTGCAAATTCACTTCCCGATAAAATATGAGTAAAGTACTGCTTTAAGTCTGATTTTTCCAAGGCATCTTCGACATCTTCACGCGCACTATTGGAAGCCAATGCTAGGACGATTCCCTTGGCTGTTAATGTTGCCAAAACCGTGCTGGCATCGGCAAAAACTAATTCATCGTAAGCTGGTCGATGAGTATTTTTATAAGCTGTGTATTCGGCCTCTAGTGCTTTAGTATCATAATTTGCAATCTTATCACCTAAGATATTTTCCCAAAATTGATCCATGCGCCCGCCAATGAAATATTTTGGCGGCAAGTGTTTGACCGAAATGCCTTTACTGCCTAAAAATGTCTCACGTCGTTTAAAATAAAAATTCTCAGTGTCAAATAAGACACCATCCATATCAAATATTATTGCCTTTATCATGAAAGCCTCCTGAAAATATTCTATCATATTTTCAGAAGAGATAAAAATACACATCAAGGGCTTTTTCGAAGATTTTTTGCTACAATAATGCCATGACAAAACTAGCTATTATGAGTGATTTGCATATCGATTTGAATCAGTTTGATGATTTTGAAATCCAGACACTCATTGACACATTAAACGCAGAAAAAATTTCTCATCTGCATTTGGCTGGGGATATTTCCAACCATTTTTATGACATCTCTTACCCATTTTTAGAAACAATGAGCAAGTATTTTGACGTTACTTATAATCTCGGAAATCATGATATGCTTGACTTAGATGACAAGGTCATTGATGATTTGGATTTTCAGATTATTCCGTTGGGGCAAAAGACACTCTTGGCTTTTCATGGGTGGTATGATTATTCCTTTTTCCCAGAAAAATCTGAAGCTGAAACAATCAAATTTAAAAATACTTTCTGGTTTGATCGACGTTTAAATCGCAACTTTTCCGATAAAGAACTCACGCGCCAAACAACACAGAAACTCGATAGAACTTTATCAACGATTGCCAATGACGTGATTGTCAGTCTGCATTTTGTGCCACATCACCAATTTACCTTGCAACACGAGCGTTTTAAACCATTTAATGCTTTTTTAGGTAGTCAAGCTTTTCATGATATTTTCAAAAAACATCAGGTTAACAATGTGATTTTTGGGCATACTCATCATAGTATCGCTTCGCAGCAAATTGACAATATTACTTACCATGCTAAACCGCTTGGTTATATCCGCGAGTGGGATTTGACTATTGATTATGTCAATCAACATCCCGAACTCAACCCAAATCAGACCTGGAATCTTAGCAAACGCTACAACATTGTCAAAAAACTTGATGACTTTACTGATTACAAACGTCAAAATTTGGCACAAGAATTCCGAAAATCCATGACTATTTTTGAATTATAATAAAAAGCAAATCTCATGTGTGAGATTTGCTTTTTGCTGAATCAATCTGATCCAATTTTATATTTTTAAATTGCTTTTTCATCTTGTCCAAGTGCACGTTGAACAGCTTTAACGATTTCAGTTAAAACAACCATAAGCAAGCTTCCAATAATAACTGCGAGCCATTGTGTAACGCTTAGGTGCGAAACATGGAACAAATCATTAAATCCAGGTACTACGATTGTTACCATCAAAAGAAGAAAGGCTACTGGGATAGCCCAGTTAAAGGTTCTGTTTTTAAAAGCTCCGACAGTAAAGATAGATTGATAAACAGATTTAACATTGAAAGCATGAACCAATTGAATTAAACCAAGTGTCGCAAATGCCATTGTCAAAGCATCTTCGTGTACCATACGATTAGCAGCATGTTCTGGGAACATCAACGCCCAACCATAGACACCAAGAACAAGAACAGTTTGGAAAATTCCTTGGTAAATAATCGCTCCCATGACACCACCGTCAAAGAAATTAGACTTACGACCACGAGGTTTGTGGCTCATAACACCAGGTTCGGCAGGTTCAACACCAAGCGCAATAGCTGGTAGTGTATCGGTTACCAAGTTAATCCAAAGAAGATGAACAGGTTGAAGCACATCCCAACCAAATAATGTTGCAAAGAAAATCGTAAAGACTTCTGCCATGTTAGCTGAGAGAAGATATTGAATAGATTTTTGAATGTTTGAGAAAACTTTACGTCCTTCTTCAACTGCAACGATAATTGTAGCAAAGTTATCATCAGCAAGAACCATATCAGAAGCGCCTTTAGATACTTCTGTACCTGTAATCCCCATACCAATACCAATGTCAGCTGTCTTGAGTGAAGGCGCATCATTGACACCATCACCAGTCATGGCAACAACCTTACCTTCATTTTGCCAAGCTTTTACGATACGCACCTTGTGTTCTGGAGACACACGCGCATAAACTGAGTATTGTTTGAAAACTTTTTGGAATTCTTCATCAGAAAGTTCATTAAGTTCAGCACCAGTAAAGACGTGGTCTTGACCATCATCTTCAATGATACCAAGGCGTTTGGCAATAGCTTCCGCTGTATCTTGGTGGTCTCCAGTAATCATGATTGGACGAATACCAGCTTCTTTAGCAACAGCAACAGCTTTTGCAGCTTCTGGACGTTCAGGGTCAATCATTCCGACCAAGCCAGAGAAAATCAAATCAGACTCAACAATTTCTGACTCAAGTGTTGGAATTTCAGAAACGTATTTGTAAGCCATCATCAAGACACGAAGAGCTTTTTGCGCCAATTCCTTATTAACAGCAAGAATAGCTTTTTTTTCATCCGCAGTAATCTCACGAACGTGACCATTTTCTTCAATACGAGTGACACGTTTAAGAAGTTGGTCTGGTGCACCTTTTACTGCAACAAAGTATTTACCATCAGCTTCTTTATGAATAGTTGACATCAATTTACGTTCAGAATCAAACGGCAATTCTGCCACACGTGGTTCTTTTTTAAGAGCTTCACGCACATCAAAACTATGATCAAGTCCGAATTGCACAAGAGCTGTTTCTGTCGGGTCACCAATCAATTTGCCATTTGGGTCAATTTTCGTATCGTTTGCAAAGTTCATGATACGAAGCGTATTGTTATCTTTTGCAATTTCACTAGCAGAGCTTTGTAATTGACCGTTGGTATAAACTTTCTCAACCGTCATTTGGTTCATTGTAAGAGTACCAGTTTTATCTGAAGCGATAATTTCAGTTGAACCAAGTGTTTCAACAGCAGGGAGTTTACGCACGATTGAATTACGTTTAGCCAGTGTTGTTGTCCCCATTGAGAGCACAATTGTAACAATGGCAGGCAAACCTTCAGGAATAGCAGCAACAGCAAGAGCAACAGATGTCATCAAGCCTTCAAGCGGAGCTTCTCCACGAACAAAGACACCCACGATAAAGGTAATAATAGCAATACCTACCACCAAGTAGGTCAACACTTTAGACAATTGGTTAAGGTTTTGTTTCAGTGGTGTGTCTGTTTCATCAGCATTTGCAAGCATATCAGCAATCTTACCAACTTCGGTGTACATTCCTGTATTGACAACAACACCTGAACCACGTCCATAAGTGACATTTGAGTTTTGGTAAGCCATGTTAACTCGGTCACCAATACCCGCATCAGCTGCAACGTCTACCGATAAATCTTTATCAACAGGGACAGATTCACCAGTCAGAGCTGCTTCTTCAATTTTCAATGACGCAGCTTCCAAGAGACGCATATCTGCAGGCACCACATCACCAGCTTCAAGCATAACAATATCACCAGGAACTAATTCTCGTGAATCAATTTCGACAACATGACCATCACGGCGGACACGTGCGATTTGGCTTGACATGTCTTTGAGCGCTTCAATTGCCGCTTCGGCTTGACCTTCTTGGTAAACACCAAATGCTGCATTAAGGATAACAACCGCTAAAATGATAAGCGCATCTGTCAAACCTTCAGTACCTTCGGTAATCACAGAAAGGGCTGCCGCAACCAACAAAATAATAATCATTAAATCCTTGAATTGGTCAAGAAATTTTGCAAGTAAACCTCGTTTTTGACCTTCTTCAAGTTCATTATGACCATATTCGTCCAAACGTTTTTGGGCTTCTGCTGTCGATAACCCTTCACGTGATGATTGCAACGCTTCTAACGTTTCATCTTTTCCTTGTGTGTAAAACAAGGCTTTACTTTGTTCTTTAGACAAAATAGCTTCCTCCTCTGGTCTCCTTTAAATAGAAAAAGAGACCTGTTTTTAAAAAACAAGTCTCGCTGTTTAAGATTATGCCGGAAATCAATGATTTCGTAATGACGACATAAACGCGATTTTTCAGTCGCAAATGCGCACTGAATGTTTACCATTCGTTTTGTTCATCCTAAGCACCGCAATTGCAGATTGGACTTAAATCCAACAAAACAAGACGCCGACAGAGGAAGCAAAAACAAAGGTAAAAATCGCCTGCTACTCCCTTGAATACAGAGTAATCATATCAATTTTTACCTTTTTTGTCAACTGAATACATTCCCACTCAAACGCCGATAATATCGGATTTATAGCGTGTTTATGCCCAATGAATTTCTAGCTGATAATTCGCAAAAACACTCTCACCATCAACTTGTTTGAGTTGATAATGAATTTTAAGATGTTGTTGTTCAGCATCCAACTCATAAACACTTGTTTGCGTTTGTAAATGCTGCAAGCCTACTGGCGTTGGAATGGCAACCAAAGCAGGATTTTCACGGTGAAAACGCATAATTGATTTCGGCGTTGAATAACGTGTCATGACCAACCCTTGCTCGTTGCATTTGAGCATCACCGTTTCTTCTTCCTCATTGGTATAAGTAAGGTAAATATGCCCATTTTTTTCCGTTAATTTGACAGGATAAGATTGTTCAACCAGCTCAACCTGCCCATCCAAATCAATTTTATTCTTAATGTGAAGTTTCATGTAATATAAAAATGTCTTTCCTTTCCCTAAAATTATAGCAATTTTGACGTGTTAAAGCCACTATAAGCCTAACGTTTAATGGCAGATGAGCGAAGTAAACTTGTTCCTGTGAAAAGAGCAATAAAGACAATCAAAATTTTAAAATGATTAATATCAAGTTTGCTCAAGAAAAATGCTGCTGTCAGAACACCAAAAGAACCACCGATAATAATTCCTAAAACACCAGGCCAGTTGACACGCCCAGACTTAATAAAATCTGTCGTACTCGCTGACATGATAACTGCTGCATCAAGCATCATCACAGGCAGTGCAACTGACGGATTAATACCCAACATTGAGAAAAAGATTAACTCTGGTGCATAATTTCCTAGCCCCATTGTCATCAAAATACCAACCGTAAAATTAAACATCACTCCGACAAGAATCCAAATACCATGTAAGCCATGAGCACTTTCAGAAATACTAGCACCAGGATTGGCAATCAGTCGGTAAACCATAATGAATGCTGCAACAATTAACAGAATTCCCAAAACACGTTGGACTTGGCGTGTGTTCCAATTTTTAGTTATTCGTGTTCCTACAAATGCTCCTAAAAAAGATGCCATGGCCATAGCAAATAAAGTGGTCAAGTCAACCTCAACAATGGTAATAAAGCAAAGCGCTTCAATCAAAACAGGAATAATATGCGCTGTCGATAGGGTTGCAGGGATTTTTTTATCATCTTCAACCAGTTTTGTCGCTTTAAAAAGTGCTGTACTCGTTGCAAAGGTTCCAATCCCTAGCGTATCTAATAAATCTGTCACGTAACCAATCCATAGCCCCGTCCAGAATTTTTCCTTTAAATTAATGCCATGCTTTTTAGCATTTACCAGAATATTTCCCATTGTCCAAAAGATGAGAAAAATCAAAAAAAGTTGAATCATACGAAGAATAAGTTCATTTGTCATAGTCAACATTATAAATCAAATCCAAGTATTCGTAAATATCCCAAACCTTCAAAAATCAGCTTTACAAAGTTTTTTGTTATAATGAAAGTATGAATGAAAAAGTATTTCGTGACCCTGTTCACAACTATATAACTGTCAATCATCAGGTCATTTACGACCTTATCAATAGTAAAGAGTTTCAGCGCCTACGACGGGTCAAACAAGTTTCGACAACTGTTTTCACCTTTCATGGTGCAGAACACAGCCGCTTCTCACACTGTTTAGGGGTTTACGAGATTGCAAGACGTGTGACTGAAATTTTTGATGACAAATTTCCTGATATTTGGAATTCTGATGACAATCTCTTAACGATGGTGGCTGGGCTTTTACATGATGTCGGACATGGTGCTTATTCACACACTTTTGAAAAACTCTTTGATACCGACCACGAAGCCGTTACACAAGAGATTATCACCAGTCCAGATACTGAAATCAATACTATCTTGCGTCGTGTCTCGCCTGATTTTCCAGAAAAAGTCGCTAGTGTTATCAACCACACTTATCATAATAAACAAGTTGTCCAACTCATTTCTAGCCAAATTGACTGTGACCGTATGGACTACCTTTTGCGCGATTCTTACTATAGCGGCGCTAATTATGGTCAATTTGACTTGAATCGCATTCTACGTGTGATTCGCCCAACCGAAGACGGTATTGTTTTTGAATACAATGGCATGCACGCCGTTGAGGACTATATTGTCAGTCGTTTCCAAATGTATATGCAAGTGTATTTTCACCCTGCTAGTCGCGGAATGGAAGTATTGTTACAAAATCTTTTAAAACGCGCAAAATACCTTTACCAGACTGATACCGATTTCTTTGAAAGAACCTCACCAAATCTGATTCCATTTTTGGAAAATCGTGCTAATTTAGCTGATTATCTTGCTTTAGATGATGGGGTGATGAATACCTATTTTCAAACTTGGATGACTGCTGAAGATGAGATTTTGGCTGATTTGGCAAGCCGTTTTGTCAATCGTAAAGTCTTTAAATCGGTGACTTTCGAAGAATCGTCACGCAAAGAACTCAGTCACCTTGTTGACCTTGTCAAATCTGTTGGCTTTGACCCTGATTATTACACAGGCATCCATGTCAATTTTGACTTGCCTTATGACATTTACCGTCCTGAAAAAGAAGAACCAAGAACCGAGATTAACATGATTCAAAAAGACGGCTCTGTTGTAGAATTATCAACAATTTCACCAATCGTCAAAACCTTAACGGGTACTATTTATGGCGATAGACGATTCTATTTTCCAAAAGAAATGCTAGTTGATAACGACCTATTTGCTGTTGATAAGAAAGCCTTTATGAGCTATATTTCAAACGAACATTTTGTTTATCATAATTAATTTTAAGAGCGTATCATGACTTATTTAGCATTGAAAACGTTCCACTTCAGATTTCCTTGTGTTCCCCATGACAAATAAGCCACTTTTTAGTAAGATAGATAGGTAGAGATTCTTTAGGAAGGGTAAGATAACCTTATGTCTATTAAATTAGTCGCTGTCGATATCGACGGCACACTTTTGACCAATGACCGCAAAGTCACACCTGAAGTTTTTGAAGCCGTTCAAGATGCTAAAAAACAAGGTGTTAAAGTCATCATTGCTACTGGACGTCCAATTCCAGGCGTTCAAACACTTCTCGATGAATTAAACCTGAAAGAATCAGGCGATTATGTCATCACTTTCAATGGTGGTTTAGTCCAAGATACCGCTACTGGTGAGAACATTATCACTGAAACCATGACTTACGATGATTATCTTGATATTGAATTCCTTAGCCGTAAGTTAGATGTTCATATGCACGCTATTACCAAAGAAGGTATCTTCACTGCAAACCGCAACATTGGTAAATACACTGTTCACGAATCAACCTTGGTTAACATGCCAATTTTTTACCGCACCCCAGAAGAAATGGGCGATAAAGAAATTATTAAAATGATGTTCATTGATGAACCTGAAATTCTTGATGCTGCAATCGCTAAAATTCCACAAGAATTTTATGACAAATACACCATTGTCAAATCAACACCATTTTACCTAGAATTCATGAACAAAAGTGCTAGCAAAGGCAATGCCATTACACACCTTGCCGAAAAAATGGGGCTTAGCAAAGACCAAACCATGGCTATTGGCGATGCTGAAAACGACCGTGCCATGCTTGAAGCCGTTGGTAACCCTGTTGTCATGGAAAATGGTACACCAGAACTCAAAGAAATCGCTAAATATATTACAAAATCAAATGAAGAAAGTGGCGTTGCATACGCCCTTAGAGAGTGGGTCTTAAAATAATGTATAGCTATAAAATCGGTATTTCTGCGGAAGAACACGATAATTTTGCAAAATCAAGTAACCAAACAAACCTTTTACAATCATCAAATTGGGCAAAAATTAAAGATAATTGGGATAACGAACGCATTGGTTTCTACAAAGATGATGCCTTAGTTGCTTCTGCTTCTATCCTTATCAAAGCTTTGCCACTTGGCTTTACCATGCTTTATATCCCTCGTGGACCAATCATGGACTACAGTGACAAAGAACTCGTTGCCTTTGTCATCAGCTCACTTAAGAAGTATGGTAAAACAAAACGCTCCCTCTTCATCAAAATGGACCCTGCTTTACTGCTTAAACAATACAAAATCGGTGAAGAAGTTGACGAAAACAAAGACACACTTACTGCTATTGACAACTTGAAAGCTGCAGGTTGCGAATGGACTGGACGCACAACAACAATTGCTGAAAGTATCCAACCTCGTTTCCAAGCAAATGTCTATACCCAAGAAGACATGACAGCAACTTTCCCTAAACACACAAAACGTTTGATGAAAGATGCTATTCACCGTGGTGTCATCACTAGCCGTGGTACAATCGATGACGTTAAAGCTTTCGCTGATGTCGTCGCTCTTACTGAAAATCGTAAAGGCGTTGCCCTTCGTAATGAAGATTATTTCCGTAAAATGATGGAAACTTACGGTGACGATGCTTACCTACACCTTGCCAAAGTTAATTTGCCAAAACGTCTAACTGAATACAAAGAACAACTCGCTCAAATCGAAAAAGATTTGTCTGAAACTGCTGAACATCAGAAAAAACGTTTGACTAAGTTAACACAACAAAAAAATTCTGTTACAAAATACATTACTGAGTTTGAAGAATTTGTTGAAAAATACCCAGATGAACTCATCATTGCAGGTATCTTATCTGTATCATTTGGTAATGTCATGGAAATGCTTTATGCTGGTATGAATGATGAATTCAAGAAATTCTACCCACAATATTCCCTTTATCCAAAAGTATTCGAAGATGCTTACGCTGACGATATTATTTGGGCAAATATGGGTGGTGTTGAAGGAACACTTGATGACGGTTTAACTAAATTTAAATCAAACTTCAACCCAACTATTGAAGAATTCATTGGAGAATTTAACATTCCAGTCAATCCATTCCTTTACAAACTTTCAAACTTGGCTTACAATATTCGCAAACAAAGGAGAAATAGCCATTAATGACCTCTCTTGAGATTATCGAAAAAAAAGTTTTTGAGACTTTTTGCAACACCGTCTCTTACAAATCATTTATGCAATCGGTAGAGATGGCGGATTTATTAAAAAAACGTGGGTACCAAGTAACCTATCTTGGGCTAAAAGATGAAGGGACACTACAAGTTGCTGCCGTTCTCTTTAGCTTGCCAATGACAGGTGGGCTCCACATGGAAATCAATTCTGGTCCTGTTTCACGCGATAAACACTATCTGAAACAATTCTACCAAGAACTTCAAAGCTATGCTAAAGAAAATGGAGCTCTTGAATTGCTGGTCAAACCTTATGATACCTATCAGCATTTTGACACAACTGGTCAGCCAACCGACCAAGAAAACACGGCACTATTAGACGATTTTTTATCACTCGGTTATCAACACGATGGGCTTTTGACTGGTTACCCAGGTGGCGAACCTGACTGGCATTATGTCAAAGATTTGACTGACTTAGATGAAAAAACGTTACTAAAATCATTTAGCAAAAAAGGGCGTCCATTGGTCAAAAAAGCTAAGACCTTCGGCATCACCTTACGAAAACTTAACCATGATGAATTGCCGCTTTTCAAGGAAATCACTTCTGCCACATCAGACCGCAGAGATTACGATGATAAATCCCTTGATTATTACCAAGATTTCTATGATAGCTTTGGAGATTCTTGTGAATTCATGGTTGCAAGTTTGAACTTTCAAGATTATTTAGCACACCTTGAAACTGATAAAACCAAACTTGACCAACGAATCGAAAAACTCCGAACTGCCATTGAAAATAACAATGTTTCTGAAAAGAAACAAAATCAGCTCCGTGAATTATCTAGTCAATCTGCGACATTTGACACACGCATGGCAGAAGCTAAAGAATTCATTGGCAAGTACGGTTCACAAAACGTTGTCCTTGCAGGAAGCCTATTTGTTTATACCAAACAGGAAGCTGTCTATCTCTTCTCAGGTTCTTACCCTGAGTTCAATAAATTCTACGCACCTGCCCTGCTTCAAGAATACGTCATGTTAGAAGCCATAAAACGTGGCATTATAACTTATAATCTTCTTGGCATCACAGGAGAATTTGACGGTTCAGATGGTGTTCTGCGCTTCAAACAAAACTATAACGGCTACATTACCCGAAAAATGGGAACTTTCCGTTACTACCCTCACCCACTCAAATACAAATTAATTCATAATCTCAAAAAAATATTGAGACGTCATTAAAAATTATGCCTTGAAACCCAAACGTTTCAAGGCTTTTTAGTTGGAACTTAACTTCCAAATTTGTTGCTCTTTGCTTTACAAGCTATATTTTTTATCGTTCAAATCTATAAACCAAGAGAACACAAAAACCTACCTGTCCTAAGACAAGTAGGTTTAAATGACTTCAATGTTTCTTGATTATTTTACAAAGTCAAGAAGAGCAAGGAAGCTTTCTGGTTGAAGTGATGCACCACCAACAAGGGCACCATCAACGTCTGGGCAAGCCATGTAAGCTGCAACGTTTTCAGGTTTAACTGAACCACCGTATTGAACGCGAACTTTGTCAGCTACTGCTTGACCGAAGTCTGCTGCAACTGTGTCACGAACAACTTTACACATTTTTTGTGCGTCATCTTGGCTAGCTGATTTACCAGTACCGATAGCCCAGATTGGTTCGTATGCGATAACAAGTGAAGAAACTTGTTCTTCTGACAATCCAGCAAGAGCAGCTGAAACTTGTCCACCTACGAATTCAGCAGCTTTACCAGCTTCGTAAGTTTCAAGAGTTTCACCACAGCAGATGATTGGAAGCATACCGTTAGCAAAGATTGCTTTAGCTTTTTTGTTGATATCTTCGTCAGTTTCGTGGAAGTATTCACGACGTTCTGAGTGACCGATTACAACGTAGTCAGTTCCCATTTCAGACAATACTTTAGGACTGTTTTCACCAGTGAAAGCACCAGCGTTTTCAAAGTAGCAGTTTTCAGCAGCAACTTTAAGGTTTGAACCTTTAGCTGCAGCAAGAACTGTTGAAAGGTCAAGTGCAGGAGCTGCGATACCAGCTTCAACAAGTTCTGATGAAGGCAATTTAGAAGCTACTGCTTCAACGAATGCTTTAGCTTCTTCTGGATTTTTGTTCATTTTCCAGTTACCAGCGATAAATGGTTTACGTGACATTTCACATACCTCTTCTTTTTTTATTTACTCCCCTATTTTATCATATTTTTAGCAGGTTTTAAAGGTTCGACGGGATTTTTAGCGACAAACCTCAAAGAAATCACAAAAAGAGCCCCTTACGGGACTCTTCCACAATTACTATCTGACTAATAATTGTTATCTGGGAACTTAATTAATTAACTAAAATTAAGCTTCGATTTCTGAAACGATACCTGAACCAACAGTACGTCCACCTTCACGGATTGAGAATGTAGTACCTTGTTCAACGGCGATTGGGTGAATCAATTCAACGTCGATAGTTACGTTATCACCAGGCATTACCATTTCAGTACCTGCTGGAAGTTCGATTGAACCTGTAACGTCAGTTGTACGGAAGTAGAATTGTGGACGGTAGTTGTTGAAGAATGGAGTGTGACGTCCACCTTCTTCTTTAGTAAGGATGTAAACTTCACCTTTGAATTTAGTGTGTGGGTGAATTGAACCTGGTTTAGCAAGAACTTGACCACGTTCGATTTCATCACGTTGGATACCACGAAGAAGAACACCAACGTTATCCCCTGCAAGACCTTCATCAAGTTGTTTACGGAACATTTCAACACCAGTAACAACAGCTTTTTGGATGTCGTCACGGATACCAACGATTTCAACTTCGTCGTTGACTTTAACAGTACCACGGTCGATACGTCCTGATGCTACTGTACCACGTCCAGTGATTGAGAATACGTCTTCGACTGGAAGAAGCAATGGTTTGTCAGTATCACGTTCTGGTTCTGGAATGTATTCATCTACAGTGTCCATCAATTCCATGATGATATCTTCGTAGTGAGTGTCACCTTCAAGAGCTTTAAGAGCTGAACCTTGGATAACTGGAAGATCATCACCTGGGAAATCGTATTCTGAAAGAAGGTCACGGATTTCCATTTCAACCAATTCAAGCAATTCTTCGTCATCAACAAGGTCAACTTTGTTCATGAAGACGATAAGGTATTTAACACCAACTTGACGTGAAAGAAGGATGTGTTCACGAGTTTGTGGCATTGGACCATCTGTTGAAGCTACTACAAGGATAGCACCATCCATTTGGGCAGCACCAGTGATCATGTTTTTAACGTAGTCCGCGTGTCCTGGAGCGTCGATGTGAGCATAGTGACGTTTAGCAGTTTCGTATTCAACGTGTGCAGTGTTGATTGTGATACCGCGTTCGCGTTCTTCAGGAGCAGCATCGATAGAAGCGTAGTCTTTTGGTTGGTTAACTGCGCTTGGAAGACGACGAGCAAGAACTGTTGTAATTGCAGCTGTCAAAGTAGTTTTACCATGGTCAACGTGTCCAATTGTACCAATGTTAACGTGTGGTTTACTACGATCGTATTTTTCTTTTGCCATTTGGGTAAAAGCCTCCAATAAAATATATTTTATAGATAGACAGTAGGCAATACAGTCTAACTTTACCTTACTATTTTAACAAATTATGCGGGAATTGCAAGTATTTTACTATTTTATTTATGATTTCTTTATTTCGTAAGTGTGTGATATGGCTGAATTGTGACGCTCTGTCCGATATTCGAAGCGTAAATCCAATCCTTGTCTTCAAGCTGAGCAAAATTTTCAGCACGCCCAGTCAAGATAACCCCAGAAAAGGTTGCTGTTTTGTAATTTGAATTATTTTTCAAGTAAGTTTTAGCATCATCTTCTAATGACAATGTTTCATCTTCAATGCTATATCGAGAATCAACGACACCTGACTCAATCGCCTTTTTCAAATTTGACTTGAAATTCTTAAAATCAGCCGCATAATCATTTATTGAAGACGGAGCAAAACCTAATTGGGCATCTAGAGCTAAATTCGCTGTATCTACAGTACTCGATGTGCCAATCCAGTACCAATTGACCAAAAGGTTATCAGGGACCATGTCTGTAATTTCTTGATAGGTGTAAGGTTTATCAAATGTAATTGCTACTTCCACAGCCTGTCCAGTCATTTCTGCAACCTTACTAATATCTTGTGTGACTTCCATACTTACTGTCTTAGCGGAAGCATTAACATTATAGAAGATTGGTACTTTATAGAGATTGCCATGTGTATAGTTGGAGCTATTGCTATCTCCTTCTTCCAAGCCTTCATTTTGGCTAGCTGACATAGGACCAATTATTGAATAATTTCCTTGATACTCTTCAAAAGGGACACTAATACCGTCAATATTTTTAGAACGGTGTGAATAAAAGGTCCCTGTAAATTCCGAATTTGCTTCAAAGCCCCAAGTGGTGTAGTCGATATTGGGATAGGCAATCTCTGACCTCAACAGATAGTTTTCTTCGACCATCTCTGCATGACGTTCTGTCAATGAACGTAACCCTAAAAAGATAATCAAAGCACTAATCAACATCGCACCAACACTAATTCCAACTGTTTTCAAGCGATTTTTTCGCTTATTTTTCGTAGCAATTTTTTCAAAATCATTTGAAATCGTCATAATAATACCCTTCTTTCTCTAATATTTTTTGCAAATCGCGTCGCCCTCGCATCAAATCAATCTTGGCTTTACTCGCTGAAATACCAAGAACTTGACAAATCTCCTTTATAGAAAGATTCTGGAAGTAATACAAATCAATCACCAAGCGATATTTTTCCTTTAACAAAGCCACGGCTTGATAAAGTGGTTCATAATCTGGGCTATCAAAAGCAATGACATTTTCATCCTTAAAGAATTCACGTTGCAAGATTTCCCAATACTTTTTATCGCGCCGATAACGGTCAATGTAGAGCCTAACTGCTACACGATACATCCATGCCCGCATTTTCTCGAAAGGAAGGACAATCTCGCTTTCTAGCATTTTAACGAGAACATCTTGGCTAATATCACGCGCATTTTCAGCACTAGCCCCCGATTTTTGCAAATAATAACTAATCTCCTCAGCGAATCCTAACAATTCCACCTCATAACCATCCAGCTTAATCCTACTCACCTCCCTTTTCACTTTTATAACGAATCACATTTCTTTTGGTTACAAAAAAACTCCCGCAAAGGGGAGATTTCTAATAAAAACTATCTAGGTCGATAACGTTGTCATCGTATTCTTGTGTTATTTCCTTGGCTTTTAATTCTTCTTCTGCTTCACGGATGATTTCTTCGCGTTTTTCATTGGCGTCAATATTTAGCACAAAGCCGATAGCTACTGATAAAACTAGCAAACTATTTCCCCCTTGGGATAAGAATGGGAAAGTAACACCAGTTGACGGAATAAGCCCTGAAATTCCTCCGATGTTAACAAAAGTTTGCATGAGCATCATTCCGCCGATACCAAGAGCAATCATAGAGTTGAAAGGATTCTTAGCTTTAATGCCCACGTGCATAATACGTAAAATCAAAAAGAATAGCAATGCTAAAATGAGCCCCGCACCAATTAAACCAAGTTCTTCAATGACAATTGAAAAGACAAAGTCTGTCGTTGCTTCGGGTAAGTAACCAGCTTTTTCAATCGAATTTCCCAAACCACGACCAAACCAGCCACCATTACTCATGGCATAATACGAATGTGCTAACTGGTGTCCTGAGTCCGTTAAATCATCAAATGGATTAAAAAAGGCACTGAAACGTTTAGCAACATAACCAAAGACTGGGACTTTTTCCATGGTTTTAACCCCGACAACCGCAATCAAACCTAAGAAAGCAGCTGACAAAGCTGTTACGGTAGCTAAAATGGCTGAAAACCAACGATAACCAACTCCGCTAACAGAATACATGATTAAGGCTGTCAAAACGATAATTGCCGCATTTCCAAGGTCAGGTTGGGCAGCGACCAGCAATATCATGACTAACGAATAAACACGCCAATCCTTCAAATCGCTCCATTTTCTAGGAAACCATTTTCGCTTGGTAAGTGCTTGGTAATCATAGGTTTCAATCAATTCTTGACGCCTTGCAAAGGTAAATGCCAAAAACCAAACAATGATAATTTTCAAATATTCGGCTGGCTGGAAACTAATCGGTCCAATGACAATCCAACCGTGGGCACCATTAACGGTTTTAGTGAAGAAACGCGCAATGAGCAACAAAATAATTTCGACCATCATTGTCATGGTCAGCGTTCGTGAATTTTTTAAAAAGTTTAATTTCAGTTTATAAATAAAAAGAATGGCAATCAGACTGACTATCCAAAAAAGCCCTTGGTTTAATACTGACGCAAACGGATTAAGACCATATTGGACAAGTGTCGCACTCGTTGTTGAATAGACAACAATCAGCCCAATAACAGACAGAATTAAATAAGGCACAAGGATAGAATAATTTAATAAATGCCTTTTATCAATTTTCATAGATTCCCCTACATACATTCGAGTTTATCATATGCCATTATATCATCTTTCGACCCTAAAAAAAAGTAAAAGTCTGAGAAGTTAATCTCAGACTTTCAGAATATTTTAATATCAGCCAGAATTACGCAATCCTGTGGCAATACCGTTGATAGTTGTGTGAATGAGTTTTTCGTAATCCTCATCCAATTCTTCATGACGTAAACGTTTAATCAACTCAATTTGAATGTAGTTCAAAACGTTGAAGTATGGCAAGCGGTAATCTAAGCTTGCTTGAAGCGAAGGGTTTTCTTCCAACAAATCTTCGTGTTTTTCGATTGCTAAAATAACATTTTTAGTCAATTGCCATTCGTCAAGGATAGTATTAAAGACATCGCGTACTTCTTCGCTTTCTGCCAACTGAGCATATTGGAAAGCAATGTTCATATTTGATTTAGACAAGACCATATCAACATTTGAAAGAAGTGAATGGAAGAATGGCCATTTTTCATACATATGTTGAAGTTTTGCTAAGTTTCCTTCTTCAGCGTCAATAAAGTTTTTGAATGCTGAACCAACACCATACCAACCTGGGAACATGATACGGCTTTGTGACCATGAGAATACCCAAGGGATTGCACGGAGACCTGAAATTTCTGTGATTGTTTTACGAGCAGCTGGACGTGAACCAATGTTCAAGCTTGATACTTCCTTGATTGGTGTTGCTTCAAAGAAGTAATCATAGAAATGTGGATTACCGAATACTAAATCACGATAAACACCATTTGAGTAAGTGACAATGCCGTCCATTGTTGCACGGAAATCATCAATTTCATCTGGATTTGTAATCATGCGTGTCACGATACGATCGATAGTTGCTGAAACCAACATTTCAAGATTGTAATAAGCAACGTCTTTATTGCCGTATTTATTTTCAATGATTTCACCTTGCTCAGTAAGACGAATACGATCTTTGATTGAACCGAATGGCTGTGATGTGATAGCTTCATATGATGGACCACCACCACGACCAACAGTACCACCACGACCGTGAATGAATGTCACTTTAATACCACGTTCTGAACCAATACGAGTCAATTCATTTTGAGCTTTATAAAGTGTCCAAACAGATGATAAGTAACCACCGTCTTTGTTACTGTCTGAGTAACCAAGCATGATTTCTTGGTAACCTTTGTTAGCTGAAACCCAGCGACGAACAATATCATAATCAAGATATTCTTCCATGATAGCACGTGAATTTTCAAGGTCCTCAATTGTTTCAAAGAGTGGCACAATTTGAACACGCGCTTTTTGGTTATCAAGAAGTCCGACTTCTTTAAGCATGATAGCTAACTCAAACATATCAGAAACACTTTCAGTATGTGAAATGATGTGTTGTTTGATGACTTCGTCACCTAATTTATCTTTAAGGTAACGAGCTGTTTGGAAGATTGCTAATTCTTTTTGAAGTTGTTCTGATTTTTCAGCATTTGTTGATGACAACGTACGTGGGTCTTCTTGCAATTCTTTGAGAAGAACTTTTACTTTTTCTTCTTCTGAAAGTGCGCTGTAATCCTCAACGATATTAGCTGATTTCAACAATTCTGCAACACAAGCTTCGTTAACGCTTGAATCTTGACGCATATCAATCGTTGCAAGATAGAATCCAAAGACATCAACTGCTTGAAGCAATTCGCTAAAATCACCTGTCAAGAGCGCATCATCACCATTGTCAAGCAATGATTGTTTGATGATAAGCAAATCATCTTTAAATTCTTTGGCTGTTTTATAGCTTGGAATTTCTTCTTGAAGTTCTGATGAAACTTTAGAGAATTTTGTTTGTAAGTATTTTGTAACGACACTAGCGTTGTTAGTGCTTGTGTAAACATCTGAACTGATGTTGTTGCTACTTTCCAAAACACGTTGAGAAATAGCTGGACCAGCTTTTAATTCGATTAAGGTTTGAATTAATTTTGATTGAATATAGTTAAATGCCTTACGATAAGGTTCATTTTCACGGTAGATAGATTTATCGCTTGACAATTCTGCTAATTTTTCAACTTCTGGACTAATATTAGTCAAGGTTGTTGAAAGTGAGAATGTGCGATAAAGACCTGTTAATTTTTCAATGTAGTAGTTAATGATGACTTCACTTTGAACCGTTGCTGACAAACGAAGTGTTTCAGCTGTTACGTATGGGTTACCGTCACGGTCACCACCAATCCACATTCCCATTGTGATAGGTTTTGGATTTTCTAGGTCGATGCCTTTTTCAGCTGCTAAGCGTTTGTACTCTGAAGTCAACTTGGTAATCGCTTGAATTAAGGATGTATTGTAATACTCCATAACGTTGGTAATTTCATTTTTTACCTTCAGTTTTTTCTCACGAATGATGTCCGTTTGCATGATGATTTCAATGTAACGGCGCAAATCAGTGTACCATTTGTCACGGTTCACAACACCCGCTCTGACATCGCGGTATTTACGTAAAAGGTCATGAATGTGATTTGTCAATTCGAGGACTGTCTTACGTTGAACTTGTGTAGGGTGAGCTGTTAATACAGGCACAACATTGACATTTTCAAGGATTTCTTTAGAGTTTTCGCTTTCTGAAACCATATCTACGGTTAAAGAGAGTTTACCAAGATAATCTTGATTGGTATTATTTTGGTAATTGATTTCATAAGCAAAATCAACGTCTTCTGAAATGTTGATTAAAAGTGGCAAAATTGAAAAATAACGAGACACTACAACCATTTCATCGTTGGTTAATTGAGCTACTAATTTTTCAAGTTTGACGTATTCATCACTTGCTGACAATTCAACAATGTTTTGAATTTTGGCAAACACCTCATCACCAACCATTTGATGAGTTGTCTCATCGAGCAAGTCTTTTAATACTTTGACTTCCTCGGTAATAATCGACTGGGTGCTATTGTTCTCCAGTTTTTTGATTGTCACACTCTTCACTCCTTTTTTGTTCGGATTTTAATCCTTTATTACAAGCGTACTACTCTATCATACCACTTTTTACGTCAAAAGTAACCCAATTTATGTCAAATTGTCCATTATTTTATAAATTTTCTGATTTTTTAAACGATATTTATTTTGAGACAAAATATCTAAAAAACTAACAAAGCATGTTAACAAATAGGTTGTTAGCGTTTTTAGTTTTGAAAAAATGTTGAAGGATTCTTTTTGAGAAAATAGGAAACTTTCTTTTTTGTTTAGGTGTTATTTTCTGATATACTGGTCCATGACAAAAGTTTTCAAAGGAGTAATACTAGATGGAATTAAAAAAACGTTCGGAATTTCCTGAAAATGAATTATGGGATTTGAGTGCCCTTTACCAAGACCGTGAGGATTTTTTGCGAAGTATCGAAAAAACGTTAGAAGATATTAATCTTTTTAAACGAAATTACGAGGAAAATTTGACGACTTTGGAAGATTTTACCAGAGCGCTTTATGAAATTGAACAAATTTATATCGAGATGAGCCATATCGATAATTATTCTTTCATGCCGCAAACCAGCGACTTTAGTAATGAAGAATTTGCTCAGATTGCACAAGCTGGTGCTGATTTTTTCACGAAAGCCAATGTAGCATTAAGCTTCTTTGATACTGCGCTAGCGACTGCTGACTTAGAAATCCTTGATGCTTTAGAAGAAAATCCGCATTTTAGCGCAGCTATTCGCCAAGCGAAAATTCAAAAAAGTCATTTTATCTCCCCAGAAGTTGAAAAAGCGTTGACGAACCTTGGTGAAGTTTTTAAAGCGCCAGAAGATATCTACACCAAAATGCGTGCAGGTGACTTTGAAATGGAAGATTTTGAAGTTGATGGCAAGGTCTATCAAAACTCTTTTGTCACCTATGAAAATTTTTATCAAAATGCCGCAGCAAGTGCTTATCTAGCACAAGTCAAATCAGAAAAAATCATTGCTGACATGCGAGGTTACGACTCTGTTTTTGATTACCTCTTAGCCGAACAAGAAGTTAACCGTGACATGTTTGACCGTCAAATTGACCTTATCATGACAGAATTTGCTCCTGTTGCGCAAAAATACCTCAAACACGTTGCTCAAGTTAATGGTCTTAAAAAAATGACTTTTGCAGACTGGAAGCTTGACTTGGATAGCGAGCTTAATCCAGAGGTTACGATTGATGATGCTTATGACTTGGTGATGAAATCCGTTGCCCCACTTGGTGACGAATATGCTCAAGAAGTCTCACGTTATCAAGAAGAACGTTGGGTTGACTTTGCTGCTAATGCCAATAAAGATTCTGGTGGCTACGCTACTGACCCTTACAAAGTTCATCCCTACGTTTTAATGAGTTGGACTGGTCGTATGTCTGATGTGTACACACTTATCCATGAAATTGGTCACTCTGGACAATTTATCTTCTCAGACAACAACCAAAGTTACTTTAATACCCATATGTCAACTTATTACGTCGAAGCCCCTTCTACTTTCAACGAACTTCTGCTCAGCGATTACCTCGAAAAACAATTTGACACTCCACGTCAGAAACGCTTTGCCCTCGCTCATCGTTTGACAGATACTTATTTCCATAATTTTATCACTCACTTACTTGAAGCTGCTTTTCAACGTCAGGTTTACAATCTCATTGAAGATGGAAAAACCTTCGGTGCTACACAACTTAACAAGATAATGAAAGATGTTCTTAGCCAATTTTGGGGTGATGCCATTGATATTGACGACGATGCTGCTTTAACTTGGATGCGCCAAAGTCATTATTATGCTGGGTTGTATAGCTACACTTATTCTGCAGGTATGGTTATTTCAACTGCTGGGTATCTTAATCTAAAAAATAACCCAAATGGTGCTAACGACTGGTTGAATTTCTTAAAATCAGGTGGTTCACGTACGCCGCTTGACACCGCTAAATTAATTGGTGCCGATATTTCCACCGCACAACCACTCCGTGATACCATTCAATTTTTAAGTGATACCGTTGATCAAATTATTGCTTATACAAAGGAGCTTAATCATGACTAATCTTTATGACTTTACTGTCAAAGCCCAAGACGGCTCTGATGTCCAATTGTCAAAATACCAAGGCAAAATCCTACTCATTGTCAATACGGCAACAGGTTGTGGCTTAACCCCACAATACGAAGGACTACAAAAGCTTTATGACACTTACCATGACAAAGGATTTGAAATTTTAGATTTTCCTTGTAATCAATTTTTAAATCAAGCGCCAGGAAACGCCGACGAAATCAATACCTTTTGCACCTTGAATTACCAGACAACTTTTCCTCGCTTTGCGAAAATTAAAGTCAACGGTAAAGAAGCCGACCCACTCTATGATTGGCTAAAAAGTGAACAAAAGGGACCGCTTGGCAAACGTATTGAATGGAACTTTGCAAAATTTCTTATCGACCAAAATGGCAATGTCATCAAACGTTTTTCATCAAAAACAGAACCTGAAACAATTGTTACAGAAATTGAAAGCCTTATCAATGACAAATAGCTGTCAGACTATTTGCAGCGCCTTTACTAGCATTACTTCTTTTGTAACAGTCCATAGATAAAATATTAAAAAATATGACAAAATGATTACAAAACGAGCATTGCTTTGATTTTTAAGCCTTTTTACGCTAAAATATGACTAATGAGAAGACGAATAAAACCCATTGTTGTTGTAGTTTTCTTCGCCCTCTGTGGGCTACTTCTCGTGATTGGTAAAGCTCACTCAGATAGCTTACAAAAGCAACAACTAGCTTCAGCTAAGGATTCTATTCCAACTGTGAGTAGCACGAGTACTACCACTACATCAACTTCTGAAACTGATGAAGATTTTGTTCTTAATCCGATTATTGATATCTCAGGTTGGCAACTTCCAAGCGAAATTGACTATGATACTTTATCTCAGAATATTTCTGGTGCTATCGTTCGTGTTTATGGAGGGTCACAAATCAGTAAAGATAGCAATGCCGCCTATACAACTGGTATTGATAAATCATTTAAGACACATATCAAAGAATTACAGAAACGAAATGTTCCTGTAGCCGTTTATAGCTACGCTCTCGGTACAACCGTCAAGGAGATGAAGGAGGAAGCAAAAACTTTCTATGAGAATGCTTCACCTTACAGTCCAACTTTCTATTGGATTGATGTTGAAGAGGCGACTATGTCTGACATGAATAAAGGTGTACAGGCTTTCTTAAAAGAGCTCAAAAAACTCGGTGCGGAAAATGTCGGTATCTACATTGGAACTTATTTCATGGATGAACAAGAAATTTCCGTGGATGGTTTCGATGCAGTGTGGATTCCTGCTTATGGTTCTGACACTGGTTATTACGATGCTGCGCCACAAACTGATTTGGACTATGACCTCCATCAATACACCTCACAAGGTTACATCAATGGTTTTAGTTCACCACTTGACTTAAACCAAATTGCCGTCACAAAAGATACGAAAACAACGTACGAAAAACTTTTCGGTACAACAAGTACCTCAAGCAGTAGCACGTCAAGTTCAAGCAGTACAACAAGTAGTAGCAAATAAAAGCTAGGAAATACTATCCTAGCTTTTTTGCTAACTCAATTTTTATAAAAAAGTTCTGAAAAATCCTGTGATTTTTAATGTCAAAATCAACAATTTTAACCCTCAAATTAATATTAATTTAAGGGTTAAAACTTATAGTAAAACTATGCCAACAAGAAATTATTCACGTAGAAAACGACAACAAAAATCTCAAATAATAACAATAGCTGGGCTTGTCACGGCAGCAGTCGCACTTGTCCTAATTCTCGCTAAACTGATTTTTTCAGGAGTCACAACTTTAGCTTCAGACGGAAGTTTGGATTTATCAAATGCCAATTCTTATGACGTTTCCGAAACAGCTACGGTCTCTACTTCTGACGCTGTTATGTACACCAACGATGGTTCTAGCAGCAAAATTAGTGAAAATACTGCGATTACAATTAGTGCCTATTACTATGATGCGACGCTCGATGACGAAGATATCACCTTAGCTCAATTTAGCATGAACGGTGATACTTACTATATCGACACGAATGATATTTCGCTTGAGCAGGATAATACTATTAATGCTTATATCGCTGAAACACTTGGTTATTCGCACACTGATATTACTGATGACATTGAAAGTAGTTTTGAACAAGCCGCTTATAAGACAGATGACGGAAAACCTCTTGGGGTAATTATTCATGATACTGGCGTTGACAATTCAACGATTGAAAGCGAAGTGAATTATATGGTTCAAAGTTATGATGAAGAAGGTGTCTTTGTCCACTCTTTCATTGATAGTGATACCATTCTTCGCATTGCTGATGAAGATTACAAAGCTCAGGGTGCTGGTGCCAATGCCAATCCTTATTACATTCAATTTGAATTAACACATGAGGATTCTCAAAAAGGCTTCGCCGAGCAACTAGCAAACGCAGCTTATTATACTGCCTACATGCTCAAAAAATATGACCTTCCTGTAACACTTGGTCAAGAAGATGGCGAAGGAACCATTTGGACACATGAAATGGTCAGCCTTTACCTTGGTGGTACTGACCACGTTGATCCAACTGATTACTGGACAGAAACCGCTAATGATTATTTCGGTACGGACTATGACGTCGAAGATTTTGTCGAACTCGTCCAAGCTTATTATAATGCTCTCTAAAAGGTGCAAACTTGTACCTTTTTATTTTTTTAGTAAAATAGTAATTGACTAATGAATAGAAAGATTGAGAGGGAAAATGGCAAAAAAAGCAAAATTAAAAAAGACACTTGTTGACCAAATTCTGGACAAGGCAAAAATCGAACACGACAGTTTAGCAATCAATGCACTTGAGGGAGACTTACCAGATGACATTGAAAAATCTGATATTTTCAAAACCCTTGCTTTAACAGGTGACAAAACAGGTCCTCTAATCGGAATTGTTCAAATCACCGAACATCTTTCTGAGAAAAAATTAGCCAAAGTTTCTGGCAACAAAAAAGTCAGCATGATTCCACAAAAAAATCTTCAAAAAACGACTGGTTACATTCACGGAGCAAATAATCCTGTCGGTATTCATCAGAAACACAATTTTCCGATTTTCATTGACAACCGTGCTTTAGAAATGGGAACGATGATTGTTTCTGCTGGTGAAATTGGACGTTCTATCCGCATTGACAGTCAAACCTTGGCAGATTTTGTTGGTGCCAGCTTTGCTGACTTGATTGACGATTCACATTAATTTTTAGATTGGAAAGTAACTGATGAAATTTTATTTTGTACGTCATGGTAAAACACAATGGAACTTAGAAGGACGTTTCCAAGGAGCAAATGGTGACTCCCCACTCTTGGAGGAATCCGTCCATGATTTGGAAAAATTAGGTGATTATCTCCAAGATGTTAAATTTGATGCCGTTTTTTCAAGCGATTTAAAACGTGCCAGCGATACTTGCAAGATTATCATGTCACGTAGCCACTATCCAAAGCCAATCAGCTTTCAACCCTCGCTGCGTGAATGGCATCTTGGAAGATTGGAAGGCAGCAAAATTGCAACGATAACATCTATTTATCCTCAACAAATGCAAGCTTTTCGACATAATTTAGCTAAATTCGATAATGATGTATTTGACGCTGAATCTGTTTATCAAACCACTAAACGCGTTGAGTCATTCATTAAATCAATGAAAAATCAACCTTATCAGAATGTCTTGTTAGTTGGGCATGGTGCTAATTTTACCGCCTCTATCCGTACTTTATTAGGATATGAACCAGCCGTTCTCCGTGCCCAAGGCGGACTTGATAACGGTAGTGTGACGATTTTAGAGACCAAGGATTTTAAAACCTTCACTTGCCTAAAATGGAATGACACATCTTATAAACAAAAGAAATCTTAAAGACAAAAAACCCTCCTAAATAGCGTTTAGGAGGGTTCATTTATTAGTTATTTCTTGCGTATTTTAGGCGCAAAACTTTTTCTTGTTGTTTGTCCAAACGAAGCAGGATAACAACTTTATCAATACTCATGTTACTTTCAAGCAGACGTTCTGCTGCCATCATCAATCCGTTATTGATACCCATTTCAAGAATTGGATTTTTCTTGTCATTGACATCAAAGATGAATTTATTATCAGGAAGGTCAAAGAGAACTTTCACAGCTCCGAACAATTGTTCAAAGTTATCAATAGCAACATCATAAACTGGTTTGATACCAGGTTTCAAGCTACGACCACGGTGGTTAAACCACATTGAGTGCCAGCCACCATTGAAAGCACCGACAACGTCATTGTCATATGAATCACCAACGTAAAGTGTTGTTGCAGGGTTCATGTCAAATTGCTCAGCAGCAAGGTTGAAAATCTCTTTTTCTGGTTTTTGGAATCCAGTCGCTTGGCTGACAAGGACACGTTTTGGATCAACATAATCATAAAGACCAAGTTTTTTAACTTTTTTCAATTGGTGTTCCGTTGGTCCGTTCGTGATAATTCCCATTGGAACGCCTTTTTCTTTAAGAAAATCAAGCGTCATGCGCATCTCATCAAGCATTGTGATATTTTCCAATTCTTCCTCATAGATTTCTTGAAAATGCACGCCAGTTGCTTCATCGATTTCACGGTAACCAAATTCTAACAAGGTTTCCTTGCAACGCCAAAAACGGAAATACTCAGTTGTCCACTCACCTGCCATTACACGCGGAAATCCAACATCTGAATAATGACGGAAACGAATATAAGCCTGATTGATTTTACTCATATCAAAATCAGGGAAACATCTCTCAACGGCAATGCGATAAGGTGCCTGTTGGTCATAAATCGTATCATCAACATCAAAAACAATTGAAGTAATCATGAATCTCTTTTCTCTCTAATAATTTTTACCGTCACATATTATACTATTTTTTAGCCTTCTTTTCAATCAAAGACAAGAAAACAAAGCTGATACAAAAGTGATTAATCTCTTTGTTTGTGTCGTTATATTTACAAAACATGGTGTTTTGGACTTTGACAATCTGAAAATAGCCCGTTTCAAGTCAGCAACAAGAAAAAACTTGTTGAAAAATCGAATTTCTTTTGAAATTACCAATTTTTGTCTCACTCCCAAGCAAAGCACGCAAAAATAAGGTGTATTCTAGCCTCTTTTATGATACAATAGGAGAGAATACTTATTGGAGGAAAACATGTCAAACGAACACATTGAAGAATTAAACGACCAACAAATCGTGCGTCGTGAAAAAATGGCAGCTTTGGCTGAACAAGGCATCGATCCTTTCGGAACTCGATTTGAACGCACAGCTACTTCTGGTCAATTAAAAGAAAAATACGCTGACAAAACTAAAGAAGAATTGCATGAAATTAACAAGACAGCTACTATCGCTGGTCGCTTGATGACTAAGCGTGGTAAAGGTAAAGTTGGTTTTGCGCACATTCAAGACCGCGACGGTCAAATCCAAATCTATGTCCGCAAAGATGCTGTCGGTGATGAAAACTATCAAATTTTCAAAAAAGCAGACCTCGGTGACTTCCTCGGTATCGAAGGTGAAATCATGCGTACAGACATGGGTGAATTGACAATCAAAGCTACTCACCTTACTCACTTGTCTAAAGCGCTTCGTCCACTCCCAGAAAAATTCCACGGACTTACAGACGTTGAAACTAAATATCGTAAACGTTACCTTGACTTAATTTCAAACCGTGAAAGCTTTGAACGCTTTGTGACTCGTTCAAAAATCATCTCAGAAATCCGTCGTTACCTTGACGGACTTGGTTTCTTAGAAGTTGAAACTCCAGTCCTTCACAACGAAGCTGGTGGTGCTGCTGCTCGTCCATTTATCACTCACCACAACGCACAAGATATGGACATGGTTCTTCGTATCGCTTTAGAACTTCACTTAAAACGTCTTATCGTTGGTGGTATGGAAAAAGTGTACGAAATCGGACGCGTCTTCCGTAACGAAGGTATGGATGTTACTCACAATCCTGAGTTCACTATGATTGAACTTTACGAAGCCTATGCTGACTTCAAAGACATCATGGACATCACTGAAGGTATCATTCAACACGCTTCAAAAGCTGTTAATGGTGACGGTCCTATTTCATACCAAGGAACTGAAATTGCCATTGACCAACCATTTAAACATGTTCACATGGTTGATGCCATTAAAGAAGTCACTGGTGTTGATTTTTGGAAAGAAATGACTCTCGAAGAAGCGCAAGCTATTGCCAAAGAGAAAAATGTACCAGTTGAAAAACACTTCACTTCAGTTGGTCATATCATCAACGCCTTCTTTGAAGAATTTGTCGAAGAAACATTGATTCAACCAACATTTGTTTATGGACACCCAGTTGAAGTTTCTCCTCTTGCTAAGAAAAACGCAGAAGATCCTCGCTTCACTGACCGCTTCGAACTCTTTATCATGACTAAAGAATACGGTAATGCTTATTCAGAACTTAACGATCCAATCGATCAATTGTCACGTTTTGAAGCCCAAGCAAAAGCTAAAGAACTTGGTGACGACGAAGCAACTGGAATTGACTACGACTACGTCGAAGCCCTTGAATACGGTATGCCACCAACAGGTGGACTTGGTATCGGTATCGACCGCCTAGTCATGCTCCTCACAGACACAACAACAATCCGCGACGTCTTGTTGTTCCCAACGATGAAGTAAATTAGATTAAAAACGTTGTTAAATCAACGTTTTTAGTTTGTTAAGAACAAAACTTACGACTAATTTACGACCAAATATTAAGAAGTCTAAATACTTCTAAAAAAACAAAACCGAACATCTCATCTAGATAGGATATTCTAGACTTGAGATGTTCGGTTTTGTTGACAAGATTATGTTTCATCTATTTTAAAACACATTAACTATAACTTTTTATCACACTTATCAAGAAAATGTTCAAAGCTTTAGATAAATACTTTTGTAATGTAAAAGTATAACCTACGCTAATAAGTAGAAATTCTTCCTATGAAACAAAAATTTATAAGATCTTTGAATCTTTTCTGCTCTTCAGATTTTGATAACCAATGGTCTAAATTAAATTTATCATACTCCCTTTTTGCATCCTCAAAATTTATATATAGTCCATTTGATGCTGAACAAACATCAGGATTCTTAATAACTGATGTTAAAAGTTCATAAGAATTAGAGTATTTTCTTAATTTAAGAGGTAATTCTTCCTGTTGAAAATCTTCCTCATACTCAGCGATTTCTGTTTCTGAAGGATAATTCATATTTTGAAGTTTTTTACGATTATCATATAGCCAATATTTAGCTTCATCAATTCCTTTGGCTTTCACGATAGATAGAAGAAACTTGTTTAATAATTGAATATTGTCAAACCCATTTATACTGATCAACTTTCTCAACGTTCGGTATCTAATTTCAGGTGGTAGCAAAGAAAAAAATGATAAAACATTTTTATCTGACTTTAAATTTAAATCGTACTTCAAAAAGTATTGAACAAATAAATAAGAGAATAAATCCCATATAGAGTCCTCTGCTCTAATTAGCTCATCAATATCAGCACTTGATATATCTGCTGTATGTGTATGCCTATTGCCAAGTTCTCTAAGTCTATTTATTGTTTCCTCAAAATCTTTGATTAGACGCTTATCTACTTTATTATATTGTTCTGTTACCTTAAATTTTTTGTTTTTTTCATGAGTAGTTATATCCCCAAAATTCATTATTTCTCCTGCTCCCAAGTCCAGAAACCTACGTGCTAATAACTCTGTCAATTTTCTAATTAATACTATTTTACTTCCCATACTGATATCAGAATAATATATGTCTGCAATCAAATCAGATAAAATCAATTCATAATCGTGATTTTTAAAAGATGTAATAGCCATAATTCTCCTTTCTAAAAATAGCATACGGACAGAACCCGCATGCTATCACCTTTACTGTTAATTATTTGAATTTACTTCATTAGCTAGTTTTGCAAGAGTAATTTCTTTGTGTGAATTAACAGTAGTTGATACAAGCTCAATAAGAGCTAAAATAACTTTAGTCCAATCGACATCCATTACTTCATCCTCCTTCTAAGCACTCCTGTGCCAAAAACCAAGAGCTTATATCAATTTTATATTATTACTAATACTACAAAGTTGTCAAATGTTTTAGTACATGTTTTCGAAAAATAAGTATTTTTTCTTGAAAATTAATTTATAATTCAGCAAAACACTTGTTCATTACATCTTATAGTTGATCAAGTTCTGTTGTTGAATTTTTTTCAATGTAATCTAAATACATTTCTTCTGTTAGAAGGTGATTAATACTTGGTATTCCAACAATATCTTGTAATTTTTCCCAATTTGGAATAGGTCTAAAAGTTCCCGCTTTTGGTCTATTCAGACGATTCCATTTTATTATATCTGTTCCTATTCTAATAGCTGAACTAGAACTGTTTTCAGTATTGTATTTATTTTTAACCTGTAATAAAATAATTTCATTTTCACCAAAATAACAAAAGTCGATAGCCCTGTATATTGCTCCAGCACACCATAGCCATCCATTTGGTTCTAGTATATAAGCTAAATATTGTTCAAGTATTGCACCATTCATATTTTCAGCACTCATGAAAAGATAATGACCATCAATAAAAAGATTAACCACTTCTTCATTAGCACCAGTTGAAGCTCGAATTCGCGAAACCAGCGCTTCATCTCGCTCACCATAATTTTTTAATGGGTTTAGCAACTTATCATTTTCTCTATCTTTAATGTAAGCTGATACCCACTTCTCAATATACTCACGTAAAATAGCAATTTCTGAATTATCTATTGTTACTCGTATATTAGTAAACAATTCCTTGTTCTTAACAGCAAACAAAAATAATTGTTCTAACTTATTATTATAGATGGAAACTTCTTGACAATTTAAAACATCATAGAAAATGCTTAAAGATACTTCATCAGGAATGTTGTATTCATCAACTATTTTTTTAAAACTCACACTTTTCGATACCATAATCAGTCTCCTTTTTGATTAATAATATCATAAATAAGTAAATTATTTTGCTTTTTTATGATATTATATAATGGGTCTAAAAAAAGTTTCGTAGAAAGGATTTAAGATTTAAAAATGCTAACTAAATACATTTACGCAAGTGAAATAGCTAAGAGATTAAAAATCTCAGAACAGTATGCTAGAAAATTACTTCGTAATGGAAAAATAAAATCCCAAAAAATTGACAAAAGTTATTGTACTACCGAATCAGATTTACAAACTTTTATTGAAAAAAGTGAAGTCATCATAAACCCAGAAAATAGACATAGGGTATCAGATAAGGTTCCGAAAATAACAGCCATTTCATTTTTCAGTGGTGGTATGGGATTAGATATCGGTATGGAAAACACAGGTATAAAACCATTATTAGCATGTGAAATTAATAAAGAGGCTCGAGCTACAATTCTAAAAAACAACAAAGAAATTGGACTTCTTGAAGATATATGGGATTGTAACAAAGATATTATTTATGAATATGCAAAATTACCTAGAAACAGGAAAATTGATGTTATTTTTGGTGGCCCTCCATGCCAAGCTTTTTCTACTGCGGGTAATAGAAAAGGTTTTGAAGATGCAAGAGGGAGCGTATTTATAAAGTACCTCGATTTAATCGGTGAATTAAAACCCAAATATGCTGTAATTGAAAATGTTCGAGGCTTACAAACAACAGAAGCAATTTTGAAAGATACTAAGGGTATAGCGATCAAAGGGGGAGCACTTCATTATGCTCAACAAAAACTTGAATCTTTTGGTTACTCTGTCTCATTCGAGTTATATAATGCCGCAAATTTCGGTGCTCCTCAAAAAAGGGAACGCTTTGTTATTATCGCAAAATTAGGGAATAAAAAAGTTCCTTATCTAACTCCTACTCATTCTCAAAATGGAGAATTTGGTTTAAAACCTTGGGTTACGCTTGGTGATGTTATTTCTGATATTCAAGATACTGAAATGCACTATCTAGAGATACCTGCTAAAAGAAGAGAATGGTATAAAAAAATTCCCGAAGGTGGAAATTGGAAATCTCTTTCTGAAGAGGATCAAAAAAAAGCAATGGGATCTAAATTTTATATGCAGGGAGGGAAAACTGGTTTCTTTAGAAGACTATCTTTTAGTGAGCCTAGTCCAACACTAGTTACAGTTCCTACAATGCCCGCAACTGATCTAATTCATCCAACAGAATTACGTCCTTTGTCAATAGAAGAATATGCGAGAATTCAAGGTTTCCCTGATAACTGGAAATTTTGTGGAAAAATTAATGAAATTTATAAGCAAATTGGAAATGCAGTTCCAATCAAACTAGCTGAAGCTATTGGAAATACAATAATAAATGATATGAATGGAATTAATTCCAATACATTTGATAACTTCAAATACTCACGATATAAAAACACTTCTGATTCTGAATTTCCAATTCTATATGCAAGTAATCTAAAAAAAGCTTTCGACAAAGCTAGAAAGGAAGAAGAGGCTCTACATTTCGAACAGCTCTCTTTGCCAATTTAAAAAACATATGACACCTTTAATGAGTTTTTGGCCAGATGTATATAATCGTATTTTAAAAAGCGAAAAAATTTTTGAGTACAGGAGGATATTTCCTAAGAATTGTACTCACGCTTTTATGTATGTTAGTAGCCCCGTCAAAGCAATTTGTGGTATTATTTATTTTGAAGAAGTTTATAAATTATCAGACTTGATTGATAGCTGTGATGAAGTAATATCAGATAGAATAAATAGATATTTACCAAAATATCAGTATGCTGGATCTATAAAAGCCGTTCAAAAAATTAAACCTATTCACTTAGAAGAGTTAAAATTAAATCTACCTAATTTTACTGCTCCTCAATCTTACTTGTATATCGATAATTATCCTGAATTAAGAGATTTTTTATTAAAAAATGTTAAATTTGATGGTCAAAAAATATCAAACAACATAAATATTCTATCTTTAGATCATATTTGTAGTTAAATAAAAAACAGCTAGTAACAATATACTAGCTGTTTTAAAATTATTTATAATATAGAGAGATTTTAACCTACTAAGCGACTTATTCTTGTCCCACATACTGAAACATCCTAACATTCTTATTGTCAGATTCCATGACAATTTTAAATTGAAAATAGTGCCCTTTTCCATCCACTGATTTTTCTTTATTAAGTTTGAAATAGTTTTTATGAGATAACGCCATAGATAATAGAATATCATCAATAATAAATGTCAAAGGCGTATTAGCTGCTGAATAACGATAAAAATCTTCTTCAAACTTGATATAACTCTCTGAGAAATAATCTAGCTGTAACTTATCTTTATAAAGATCTTGTCTACTCATTTTCTACTCCTTCTTCTACTAATTGAATATCTAAAATATCCTCAACAGCTATAGATTGAAATTGGTCTCTTGTTTTAATGACAATTTCACCCTTAAATAATTCTGTCACCTGTCCTAGATAGGTGATTTTTTGATTGTCTTTCTTTATCATAAATTGAGCCATAAGTTGACCTGCATAGAGTTGTGAGATAAGAGTCGCCTTATCAAGTAAGCTCAACTCATCTAAAAACTTTACTTTGTGTTTTTCCTCATCTAAGGATGTAGTATGTTCAGACAAGAAAAAGCCCATCCATTTCATCATACCACGGTCTTGATATTCCCTCGCTGATTGAAAAGGCAAGTAACTTCTATCTATCATTATTTTAAACCATCCAATCCACCAGCGGAATGTCCACCAACTAAATTGCTTCTAGCAATCACTCGTGAACCTTCTGTTAAAGCATTAGCTTTTAGTAAGGATGTAAAGCCAAATTGTTGTCTAATGGTATCAATCACTGATTGGAGCCTTTCTTCTTTTTCAATTTTTTCTATATCATCAAATAATGAAATTAACCCAAAGGATTCGTCTACTAATTGTGAATAATAAATACTGATATTTCTAACAGCACCAGAACTATATTTCTTATTAAAAAGAGATAAAACATAACTCTTTAAAATTTCTGTCTGATTAGTTGGTTCAACTTTCATCTGAGCATGAATACTCTTTTTGTTCTCTTTACGTGAATATCCCACTCCAATAGAAACACATGTCGTCTTCTTGCCAGCTTTTCTGAGTCTGACTGCTACTTGCTCAGCCATTTCCGAAAGAACTATTTCAATCTCTCTTTTCTTGATATAATCCCTTGGTAAAACTTGGGAATTACCTATTCCAGTTGATTTAGGCTTATAAGGATGATGAACATTACTTTCATCAATTCCATTAGCATGAAAAAAGAGTTCAACACCAACGATGCCAAGTTCTTTCTTGAAAATATCAGGATTAAAATTAGCTAACTCTTTGATAGACGTAATCCCTAAAGCATTAAGTCGTTTTTTCATCCGACTTCCAATTCCCCAGAAATCTGTCATTTCTTGAATGCCCAAAACTTTAGTTTCAACATCTTCATAAGACCAATTGGCACGCATCGTTTTTGTCTTCTTAGCCTCATTGTCTAAAGCTAATTTAGCAAGTAGTGGATTACTATTTGACATTCCTACTGTAGAAAAGATACCTGTTTTTCGATATCATTATTATAAAATAACAACTCATCTAAAAGCAGGTTTAAAACTTTTTATTTGTCCTTTTCCTTATTTTAAAAAATAAAGTTTTACTTCCTAACTCTATTATCTTATTGCTAAAAAATTTTCATTATTTATTTACATTATGTCAATTAATATTTTAAAACTTAAAATATTAATCGACTAGAATTCCCTATTTCATAAGGTTTTCAACAAATAAAATGAGAAAATATTCACTCTCTAAGCAAATTAGATAAATTCTTCTGCTTGTGTTAAAATACCTATAAATTTACTGGGGGTTCACACTATGGCAAAATATACGCGTGAAAAAATCATCGATGCTTTCTTTGCATTGGCTTCAGAAAATCCAGAGAAATCAAATTTTACAATTTCCGAGATTGCTTCAAAAGCTGGCATTTCAAGACAGGCCATTTATCAAAAACATTTTAAAAATTTCAATGAAATTATATTGTATGTCCATAATCTCATCGATAAAGAGATTTGCCAAGTATTTAATAATTATAATCCCTCCAGTAATATCAACCCTTTAGATTACATAGCTGAAAATGTTTTACCAGCAATTTGGAAGGAGAGACAGTGGATAAGGTGTCTCTATACTACAAATATCGATCCTAATTTTGAAGATTTTATTGTATCTACTTACACTAAATGGGGTGCTTCAAATATTGTCCCAAAAGAAGGACAATTCAATCTCTCAAATGAAGAAGTGGTTCAACTCGTTACATCACTCACTGTAGTTGTTATTAAAAATTGGATTACTCAAGATAATCCTTCTCCACCTAAGCAATTTAAAGGAGAATTTCTGAGGCTTATCAGAACACCTATTTATGAATATATCAATCATACAGCTGTTACCGTCTCTGATTAAATACCTAAAATGTCCCTAACATAACGTTAGATATGATTTTTCACTCCACCACCAACTCACTGATATCCTCAATTACTTTGGCGTTCATAGTATTGAGGGTTTCGATTTCTGATTGGTTGTATGGGAATGTGTTAAGCAGGATACCGTCGATGCCTGCTGCTTGTGCGATTGCCATGTCGCTCGTAAAGTCATTGCCAACCATAACGGTTTCTTCTGGATTAAGTTGATTATCGTTCAAGACCAGATTCATGAATTCAACTTGTGGTTTTTTCATTTTGTAATCAGACGAGATGTAAATCTTATCAAGAAATTCTCTGCAGCCTGTCATTTCAATTTCAGCTTGGGTGAAAGCTCGCTGGGCATTTGACAATAAAATAACTGTTGCTCCTACTTCTTTGAGTGTTTTCAAAGTCGCTAAGGTATTTTCGTAAGCTTGCAATTTCTTGCGTGACAACATTCTAAAAGTTTGGGCAATTAGATTTCCCCATGTTTCAAGGTCTAGAATAATGCTATCTGTGGCGTGTTTGTGCGGTGCTTCTAACAGCAATTCAATAAAAACAACCACCAAATCAACCTCAACATGTTCTAACTGAGAACGTTTGCGTAATTGATTTTCTTGACGTTTAATATGGTTATCATAATTTGCTTTAAGCTCCGCAGCAGAATAATCAGCGCCATAAGCAGCATAAAGCGCAGCCATCCGCTTCCAAAGCTTCTCGTCATCTTCGTCTGTCCAAATATCTACAAGTGTTCCATAAAAGTCAAAAATGTAATTCTTATATTGTAAATCTGCCATTTTTCCTCTCCTTTTTAATGATTATGATTACGTTTCCAAATTTCATTATAAAGAAAAATACGTGATTTGGCTAGCCTTAGAATGTCAAAGAAAGCTACTTTATGCTACAATGTGAGTAAGTATTATATTCAAAAGGAATTGCTATGTCTAAAAATATTGTCTATTTCATTTCTGCTATCATCTTTTTAGCTTATGGCTTGTTAGAGCATAAAGCAATCTTTATCATTCTGGGAATTGTTTTTGGAGTGATTGGGGTAGCAGATTATCTCAACCATAAAGGAAAATGAAATCGCTAAAAAAGCGATTTTTTTCTTGACATTCTGCTTAGCTTTGGATAAAATTTAGTTAACCTAAATATAATTATAAGTTAACTAAAATAAGCAAGGAGATTTTATGTCTAGAAATAAGCTTTTAACGCTCATCTTCCCAGCATTTGGTGCTGCTTTGATTGCAATACTTTCACAGATTGTAATTCCTATCGGAACGGTTCCGTTTACGCTTCAAACACTTGCTGTTGGACTTATCGCTTCGATTTTCCGTCCACGTGAAGCCACGCTCAGTGTGGCGCTTTATCTGCTACTTGGCGCTATTGGGCTTCCTGTTTTCGCAGGTGGTAGCGGAGGTATTGCAGCATTATCAGGTCCAACATCTGGTTTTCTCTGGGGCTTTCTTTTCTACGCTGCCTTAACTTCTTACCTAACCAATACGGAAAACTCTTTGGTTAAGATTTTTGTTAGCAATCTACTCGGTAATTGTTTAGCTTTTATTTGCGGAGTGATTGGCTTACATTTTTTAGCAAATATGAGCTGGCAAGCTGCTTTCTTAGCTGGCGTTGTACCTTTCATCATTCCTGAAATTGGAAAACTTCTAGCTATTACAGCTATCAGTAAACCTTTATTTATCTCTCTAAAAAATACTGCCTATTTTGCATAAAAAAGGGAGTGAGACAAATAAAGTCTCCAGTGGAGACTTTATTCATGAGCCTAAAAATTAAAAAGCGAATCAGTAGTTTCGTAGAAACTTGATTTCTCAGCAAGTCTTAATTTCTTGTTGCTGACCTAAAACGGTCTATCCCCAGACCGTTTTTGACACTTACTTTGTAAGTTTTATTTCCCGATTATAAAGGTTCCCCGAACCTTTATAACTCACCCCCGCATGGCTCGAAAGATTTGGGGAATCTTTCGAGGTGGGAAATGAAGTCAAGCGCAGCTTGATGTCAAAAGGGTTGTAAAAGCTGATTTATCAGCGCATTAGAATCCACTCAGCAGTGATTGATTGCTCAAACAATTGAGAATTGTTTGAGGTTGGAAATCTAGCTTGCAAAGCAAGCGTCAAAAAGTGCCTAATCAATTGTGCATGGGAAACTCTAAGTTGACTAAA